>Ga0194132_10008674_pt1 | contig 14437 bp, 12 predicted proteins | sample TA2KigOf80mmetaG_FD_148612 | JGI IMG/M metagenome (GOLD analysis project Ga0194132, IMG submission 148612) | Freshwater microbial communities from Lake Tanganyika, Tanzania - TA2015054 Kigoma Offshore 80m | ecosystem: Environmental > Aquatic > Freshwater > Lake | place: Tanzania: Lake... | reverse complement strand
GGCCGTGATCATGGCCGCGGCAAATGCCTGGGCCGACAACGATATGCCCCAATCGATCAACCATCCGGTCAGCGCCATGGTGATCGAGGCGATCGTGGTATTGAGTGCAATCGTGAAGCCGCGGATGGCGCCAATATGCAGGCTGCCGAATATTTCCGCCCACACGGTGACATTACCGACCAGACCAAAGCCAAAGGTCGCGCCCATCCCAATCATATACAGGGGAATGGCAATGGGATGGTCGACGAAGGCCAAGATCATCAAGGCCGGAATCATCGGCACCACGTACCACATCAATAGCCGTCGCGAACCGTAACGATCGACCATGTGGCCGCCGATGATGTTGGTGATGACGCCCGTTGCCGAGAACAGGATGTAACTCGCAGCGAAGGTCGGCAGGCTCCACTGCTTTTCTTCGATCAGGGCCAACTGGTGGTACTGAAAGGTGAACAGAATTCCCGGCAGTGCCAGCATCCCCGGGATCACCATGTAGAACCGGCGATCGCGCAGCATTTCGCCGAGCGTCAGGCTTCGTTCGTCTTTTCGCTCGTGGGTGGATTCCATGCTTGCCATTCGCGCGAGATAACGGCGATGACGCTCGGTCTGTCCGGCAAGTTGATACATGGTCAGCGGCAGCACGATGAACAGCATCACGGCGGCGATTGCCCACCAAGTGTCGCGCCAGCCGAACGCCGCGATCGCCAGCGCACCGAGCAGCGGAAACATTGCAAATCCCAGCGTGTGTCCGGCGCTGGTGACGCTTGCCGCCTTGCCGCGATCGTCGTCAAAGTAGCGCGCGGTGCTGGCCTGACAGGCGAGGCCCAATTGGCTGCCACCGAAAAACCGCACGCCATAGAGACCGATAAACAGCACCCAGATCGACTCGACCTCGGCCAGCGCCGCGGAGCAGATCGCCATCAGAATCAGGTTTCCGGCGACGAACAATCGAAGATCCATCGAATCCATCAATCGACCGGACCACAGCATCGACACCGAGCCCGCAAACATGGCAATGGCGTAGATCGTCGACATCTCGCCGTGGGTCAGGCCGACGGCGTCCTGGAAGTCGTTATTGAACAAGGAAATAAAATAGGTCTGCGCGACCGAGATGAAGATATTGAGCCCCAAGCCAAAGCTCAGGAAACGAGCGTTTCGGCCGATGAAGGCAAACCAGACCTGCATGCGCGAGGTTAGGCGTCGAAGAATGCGCGGATCGGTTTCGCGAGCGCCTCGGGGTCAGAATCCCAGGCGCCATGGCCGGCGCGATCACTGATGTCGATAACGGTCGCCGTTTTGACGATGTCGGCTGCACGGCGCGTATTTGGCCCCAGCATCTCATTCAGGACCAGCAACAACACCGGTTGCGTGACAGCCTTGAGCGCGGTTGCACAATCGAATTTGAGCGAAGCTTCGGGCCCGAACCAGGCACGCGTTCCCGACCTGAGACGCTCCGCAAACAATTCCAAGCGGCGCTCAGGCGTGAAATCCTTTGATCCATCAATCACCGTCTGACGCCAAACCTTGGGGACGAAATCGGGGTCGGTCAAGATCGGCTGTGGCCCGCCGTACTGCGCCTTCATCTTTGCCCGTTCGTCTTCGGTGAAAAGCGCGAGGCTCGGCAACGCGAGTTTGCGCACCAGATCGGATCGCGATCCCGCCAAAGCCGTTCCGATCAGCGTACCGGTATGGCATCCGACGACATCGACGCCGCCCTTTCGGCCTGCGCCGTATCCCAGATGATCCAGCATCTCGGCCATGGCGGCGGCGTAGTCAGGAATGGTGACGGGCGAGGACGGGCCATCCGATCCGCCGAAGCCTGGCGTGTCAGGACAAAGGACCAGGCGATCCGTCGCCATGACTTGCTGAAAGACTTTGTATTGCGCACCGGACGACGGGCTTTGGTGAAAGCACACGACGGGTGTGCGCGCATGACCAGCGACTGGCTCCGCGCAGACGACATGCATCTGCCCATATCGAGACGGCGCATAGATTTTCTGGGTTCGCACCGCCCTCATGGCGTACCTGCCGGCTTCGGCATCGACTGTGTCGCCTTGAGATGAGAAATAGCCCGGCGCAAGGCCTCGGCTTCGCGAATGGGCTGCACTTTCTTGGTTCCCGGCAAGTACTCGCGCGGATTGGATAAGTAGGCCGTCAGGGTCGCCTCGTTCCACACAATGTCAAGTGTGCGGAGCGCCTCGGAATAAACGAACCCCCTGACGCTCCCGGCCTTGCGGCCAAACACACGGCGAAAATGGGGACCCTGCATGGCCACGGCGCCCGGATCGTAACTGTGACAACTACCGCACAGGCGCTCGACTTCCTGGGCGTCGGTGGATTGGGCGTGCGCCGCCCTAGGCGCAAGAACGCCGACGATCACGGAGAGCAGCGCGGCACCCCCCCCAAAAAGAATTCATTCCTTTGATTTCGTGATTCATCTTCCGGCAGGTGTAGGTGATGCCGCCGTCGGGGGCCAGTGGCTTGGCATTGATATGCGTCAAATCCAACCTATTTGATGCTTTTCGGCGGCCCGGTTATGATTTGCCCGGCCATTGCGTGCAGTTGATGTGAGGTTCCAGCCATGCCCGAAGCTCCGCTTTCACCGGTCGAACAGGCCGGCCTGGCAGATGTCGAAACCCTGTTCAACCCGCCGCATGACCGGCTGATGCGACAGCGCTTCATCAGCGCCTTTCGCAAGCATGTCTTGGTCGACAAGGGTGCCGAAATGAAGGCGGCCTACGAAACCGCCGAAGCGCCCGCGTTTCGAAGGGCCCGCGGCCGCGCCCCGAAGGACCTCAACGAAGTCCGACAATTGATGCTCAAGAACAGCCACTTCAGGATCTACTCCGTCCTCCGTTTGCATGGTCAGGAAATGCCCTGGCCGTCCGTGATGGATGACATCGAAGCGACGCATCCCAAGCTGCAGGCGTCGTTTGCCGAGGCGCGCCGGCGCAATCCGGCCGGCGGCACCCTGAAACTCGATCCCTCGTTCAAGGTCCCCGACTACATCCGCGATCAAGAAATGCACCACATCCCTGGCACCTTCGCCGCCGAGTACTGCGAAGACGATGTCGCGCAGGCCGCGGTCACCAGTTTCGGCGGACGCGTGTTCGCAGGCGGCTTGCCGCATCGCAAGGAGAACCCGGGCGGCGTGGCCGAGACGATCGCGAACTATCTCAAGCAGAAGTTCCCCCATTTCGCGCCGAAGCGGATTTTGGACGTCGGCACGGGCAATGGCCGCAATCTCGTGCCCTATCAGGACGTTTATCCAGACGCGGAACTGTATGGCGTCGACGTGTGCGCGCCGGGTCTACGCTGGGGGCACGCCATGTGGGAAGCCCGCGGCAAGCGCGTGCACTTGTCACAACAAAATGCTGGCGCAACGAATTTCCCCGATGGCTACTTCGACCTGGTCGTGTCGAGCTTCTTCTTCCACGAAATTCCGGTGGTGCTGACAAAGCAAATTCTCCGCGAGAATCATCGCTTGCTGGCGAAAGGCGGCATGGTCGCCCACATGGAGTTGCCGCCGAACTGCGAGGTAGACCCCTATTACAGCATGGTGCTCGACTGGGACGGCTACGCCAACAACGAGAAGGATTACTGCGAATATCGCGCCCAGGTGCCGCGCGACATGTTGGTCAAGGCCGGCTTCAAGGCGAACGACAGTTTCCACGCGTTCATCCCGAACTGGCGGAGCTTCGGCGCCGACAAATTCCAGCGCTGGTCAAAGGGCGAGATCCCGGCTCCGACCCACGGCAATGGCGCGCTGTGGTTTGTCTTCGCGGCAACTAAAGCGTAATTCACATGAATAAAATATCTGCTGGCTGACAGGCTCTCTGCGCCTCTGTAAAATGGGATGTGGAAGCCTGTTTGCGTGAGGAGATGACCATGCCCGAAGCTCCGTTGACCAAGGCCGAGACCGGGAAACTCCCGCTGATCGACCACCTTTATCATCCCACGCACGACGAGATCAGCCGCCAGCGGCTGGTGAGCGCAATGCGCAAGTTCGTTCTGACCGATATGCGCGGCAAGATGAAATCCGCCTATGACATGCTTGAGGCGCCTGCGTTCAAGGCAAGACATGGTCACACACCACGCAACGGCCGCGAGGCCGATCAGGCGATGGCGAAGAATGACGTCACGCATTTCTATAGCTCGCTTCGCTATAACGCCCAGGAGATGGTGTGGGCCAGCGTCCAGGAACCGGTCGAACGGGCGCTGCCAGACATGATCTCGGTCGCCCGGCAGGCCGCGGCAACCAATCCCGCCGGCGGCTCACTCACGCTCGATCCCACGCTTGAAGTTCCACGCTACGTTTCCGAAATCGACGTTCACCTGATCCCTGGCTGCTTCCATACCGAGCACACCAAGGACGACGTGGCACAAGGCGCCGTGACGGCGTTTGGCGGCAGCGTGTTCGCCGGCGGCCTCAGCTGGCGCAAGGATTCGAAAGGCCGCAACGGCGGCGTCGGCGAGTCGGTCGCATTTTATCTCAAGTCCAAGTATCCCGACTTCAAACCCAAGCGCATTCTCGACATGGGCACGAGCTCGGGCAAGAACCTGTTTCCCTATCTGGACCATTTCCCCGACGCAGAAGTGCACGGGATCGATGTTGCGGCACCTCTGCTGCGCTGGGGCCACGCCCAAGCGGAAGCCTATGGACTGCCGATCAATTTCAGCCAACAGAACGCGGCGCACTCCAATTTCGCCGATCAGAGTTTCGATCTCATCGTTTCAAGTTTCTTTTTTCACGAATTGCCGGTGAAGGTGACGCGTCAAATCCTCGCCGAATGCAAACGCCTGCTTCGTCCAGGCGGTTTCATGTTCCATATGGAACTGCCGCCCCACAAGGATCTCGATCCGTTCATGAACTTCTTCTGGGACTGGGACACGCTCAACAACAACGAGCCGGCCTACACCGCTTTCCGCTCGCAGAACCCGACCGCTTTGTGCGTCGAAGCCGGGTTCAAGCGCGAGAACTGCTATGAGATCACCATCCCGAATCGCGCCACCTTCGGCGACGATAAGTTCGCGCGGTTTATCGCGGGCGAAATCCCGGCGCCGGAACACGGCTCCGGCGGATGGTACAATTTTGGCGCGCGCGCCTAAGGCCAGACCCCCTCGTCACAGCCTTGTTGAGCCCGGCTTCGGCAGGGCTCTTTTTTGGACCGATCGGCCGGCAGATGTCCCGGCAGCGTTGATTTATAGCAAAATCAAGCAATTGCCTGACGTTTCACGCCACCGAGGCGTGGCCAAAGCCATTGGATGGGTCGCGCGAGGCTGATCTGTCGTGGTATTCTTTCCGAAAGACTATCGGCCGCTGGCGAAGGAGCCCCTCATGTATGTCAATTTCTGGTACCCGGTTTGCATCTCGACCGATCTGACCGACAAGCCGATCCACATCAGCATGCTGAAGCACGACTTCGTCGCCTTCCGCGACAAGAACGGCAAAGCGGCGGTGCTGTCGGACACCTGCATCCATCGCGGTGGCGCGCTGTCGGGCGGCAAGTGCAAGGAAGACGGCACCGTTCAGTGCCCGTACCACGGTTGGCGCTTCAACACCGAAGGTGTCGTCACCCGCATCCCGTCGCTTGGCATCAACGCCAAAATCCCGCCACGCGCCCGCGTCGACAGCTATCCGGTCCAGGAAAAATACGGCCTGGTCTTCGCCTTCCTCGGCGATCTGCCCGAGGCCGAACGGCCGCCGATCATGCCGATCGACGAGTACGGAACCGACGGCTGGCGCGCGACCGTGATGTCGTTCGACGTCGATTACAATTACGAGCGCTCGATCGAAAACGGCATGGACCCGGCGCACAACGAATATGTGCACCCGACCCATGGCTATTCAGGCGAACGCGAGTCCGAATACAAAGTCCACGAACTCGAACCGTCTCAGGTGAACCCCTGGGGCTGGGGGTTCATGCACACCTTCGACGCGCCGCCGCTTCGTCATTGGCTGTTCCGCCGCGCCCGCAAAGTCCACGGCAAGTTGCAGGCGGGCTCCGGCACCTATGGTCCGAACCATATGTGGACCTGGATCCACCTGTCGGAAAAATTCTGGATGCACCAGTACATGTTCGAGGCGCCGATCGAAGAAAACAAGACGCGCGTCTTCCTCGTTAACATGCGCAATATCTTCATTTCCAAGTACGATTGGCTCAATCGCATCTACGACAAAACCGTCAACAAGCGGAACATGATGGTGGCGGGCCAGGACATCGTCGTCGTCAATCGCCTCCGCCCGGTGCTGACGCCGAATTCGCGCACCAAGGAACTGCTGATGCCGCACGACAAGGGCGTGCTGCACTATCGCGACAAGCTCGACGAGTTCGAAGGACGCGGCTGGAAGATCGACATGGACGGCGTCAATGCCGCTCGGGCCAAGGGCGACGTGGTCTATGCCATCCCCTCGCCCGCCCGCCGGCAGGATAAGGGCTGGGTGCTCGATCCGGTGCCGCTGGTGACGCCGAAACAGCAGATGGCCCAAGCCGCCGAGTAAGACACGAAGCCCCGCCGAGAGCGGGGCTTCTGCTTTCAAGCCCGAAAATTGAGTTCGACCTTCACGCCGTCGGGGTCGTGCAGGAAGATTTGATAGAGCTGCCCGCCGGGCACGCCCTGCTCGGTGAAGGTGACGCCTTTTTTCTTGAGGCGCGTGCGGACGCTGTCGAGGCCGCTGGCATCAAATGCAATGTGATCGAGCGTGCCGGTGCCCGGCCCCGCCGCGCCCTGCTCGGCCACCAAGTGCACCACCGCACGATCACCAAGATAGAGCCACGCCCCCGGAAAACGAAACGCCGGGCGATCGCCGTCAGTCATGCCAAGGACGTCGACATAGAACGACCGCGACCGCGCGAGATCGGCGCAGTGAATGGTGACGTGGTCGAGGGATGAGAGAGTCACCGCAAAACCCAGCAACAATCGCTCGTCACCCCGCGGCCCATCCGCGGGGTCCAGAGGTATTTGATCGTTCCGCAAACAAAAACCTCTGGATGCCGCGCAGTCGCGCGGCATGACCGTCCATCGCTTGATCGATAGGTACGCACCTTTACGCCGGCTTCACCGCGACGATGTTGTAACGCCGCCCCTCCCATCCGGGTGGGCCGTCTTGATTGACGTGAAAACCGGCGGCCGAGATTTCCTTCGGGAAATCCATCGCCGCATAATCGAGGCGCCACGGTTCGCAATTCCAACGACTGTCCATCCAGGCGCGGTATTTGGTGTAGGCGTCCTTCGACACCGGCTGGCTGGTATAGATGTCGACCGGGTAGTACACGCCGCCCGGCCGCAAGATGCGCATGACCTCTTTGAAAGTCTGGCGGGTCGCTTCTTGCGTCATCTCGTGATGGATGATGTAAGACGTGACGATGTCGAAATGGTTGTCGGGGAATTTCGAATCCTCGACCAGCCGCTGCGAAAAGTTGACGTCGACGCCGAGATCGATCGCCCGCATGTGGGCATAGCGCAGCATCGGCGCGCCGACATCGATGCCCCACACCTCGGCGTCGGGGAAGCGTTGTTTCAATGCCACCGACATCTGGCCGCTGCTGCAGCCCTGATCGAGGATACGCTTGATCTTGCCATCCTTTGGCACGGGCACGCTGGACGCTGCCGTGATATGCATCTGGTCCTGGTAGTTCTTGCCGGTGAAGTGGGTGTTGGTGGCGTAGTGGTACATATAGCCGGCAAAAGGATCGCCGACATAACCGCCGGGTTCCAGGTGAATTTCGTGGGTCGTGTAGCGCGGCAATTCGAGATTCGGATTGAGTTCCAGAATACCCGGCCCCGCTTTGTCGGCCGCTTCCAGTTCCTTGAGGTACAGGTCGGCGTTTTGATGGAACTCGTCGTAGAGCGACTTCCACATCAGCTGATGGCCGCCGATCCACGCCCGCGAATGCAGGCCCACCACAGGATCGCTTGAGATCGTCTTGACGACGACGTCATTGGCGGGGTCAGACCCGGGCTCGATACCCTTGGCCTTGAGAATGGCATTGGCGCGCCCCTGGGCGGCGCGGTGAAGATCGGTGTTCACCCAGATGCGAAAGCCGGTGAGAAAATCCTGCTGGCTCTCGATATCGAGCTTGGGCAATCGCTCAAGCCGGCGATCGGTGCCGCGGATTTCGACATCCCACGATGGCTTTGCCGCCGCGGCCTTGCGGCTCTGGAATAGCGCGCCGATGGCCGTGAGGGCGGTGGTGGCGGCGCCGAAGGATCGACGATTCAACATGACGATTCCTCCCGCCTACTTGTTCTGCGGCGCATCGATGGCGACCTCGGCGGTGCGCGCCATGTGCGAGAAGGTGCGGCGAATGTAGGTGTCGCGTTCCGATTGCCATTCGGCGGTTTCGGCCTCGGTCGGCATGTAATTCTCGACCATCTCGCGCGTGATGCCCTTCGACGCGAGCAGGCTCTCCATCACCTTCTGCCGGCGCTTGACCGCCCAGACATCGGAGCTGAGCGAAATAATCGCCGTCATCATGTCGTCGATCACCGGGTTGCCCATGAACACGGCATTGTGGGTATCGTTCTTGACGTAGTCGCTGGTGTGCGTTGCGCGATCAGTCTTGGCGGCCATGATGGTTTCCCTCCGGACAGCGTTGGCGATGCGCCATGATAATCCACAGCGCGGGCTTTGCCACCGCCGGGATTCGCCGAATTCTCGCCCTGGGATTAAAGTGGTGACATCAAATAGTCCGCCGGGGAACCGCCATGTTCATGAACTTCTGGTATGTCGCCGCCGAAAGCCGCGAGCTGACCGACAAACCCCTGCACGCGAAAATGCTGGGCTTTGAGTTCGTGCTGTTCCGCGACAGCAAGGGCAAAGCATATTGCCTGTCGAACGTCTGCGTCCATCGCGGCGCATCGCTAGCCAACGGCAAGGTGAAGGGCGATTGCGTCGAGTGCCCCTATCATGGTTGGCAATTCCAGGGTGACGGCGCCTGCACAAAAATTCCATCCCTCGGAAAGGACGGCAAGATTCCAGCGCGCGCCAAAGTCGACAGTTATCCGATCGAAGAGAAATACGGGCTGGTGTTCTGCTTCCTCGGCGACCTCCCGGAATCAGAGCGCCCGCCGATTATCGACATGCCCGAATATGCCGACCCGGCATGGCGCACGACCGTGCAGGCCTTCGGCTGGCGCGCCGACTGGCAGCGGGCCATGGAGAATTCGCTCGACCCGGCACACACCGAATTCGTGCACCCCTCAATGGGTTATCAGGGCGAGCGCGCCGACTATGACGTGCCCGACCTCGCCGTGCACGAGCACGTCTGGGGCGTCGGCACCATGACCACTTTTGTTTCACCCGACCTGCCGCACGAGAAAATGAAAGGTCTCAAGGGCGCCGGCCAAATGGAAGCTGGTTCGACCACCTGGGGCGTCGGTCAATCGGTGACCAAGCTCCACTTCTCGCCGATCGCCTGGGCGCATCAGTACACCTTCACCACACCGGTCGATCGCCATCACATCAAGCGCTGGTTCCTGCAGGCGCGAAACTTCCGCACCCAACCTGAGATGGACACGCCGGTGAACGAACGCAACAACATCGTCATGTTGCAAGACAAGGTCGTGGTCGAACGCCTCGCGCCCTTCTGCACGCCAGAGTCTTCGACCGAGGAAGTACTGGTGAAGTCCGATCTGGTGATCGTCAGCTTCCGCGACAAGCTGAAAGAGTTCGAACGGCGCGGCTGGAGAATCGACCTCGAAGCCATGGCGGCTGCGGCTGACGGAAAGGCCTTCGCCATCCCTTCGCCCGCCCGTCGCTTCGCCAAAGGCTGGGCGATCGACGCCGCGCCGACTGTGACGCCACACGCGTAGACTCGTGCGGCGGCAGAGTGACTTGCCCTAGTCAGACCACTCGCAGCGTCGGCTTGTTCGAAGCGCCGTTCCGCAAGTCCTGAAAATTTCTCACTCTCACATTGTGGCTTGGAAATCGGGCAACGATTTCCAGCTCGCCGCCCATGGCTTTGACGAGGCGACGCAGTGAGCTGACGTACATGTCGGTCCGCTTCTCCAATTTGGCGATCGCCGCTTGTCCAATGCGAAGCTCCTTCGCCAGCTCTTGCTGCGAGAGCTGAAGGGCGCGGCGGATTTCGGCTAAGTCCATCTCGGCGCGGAGCCTGAGGGCCATAGCCTCGGCTCTCGCCCGTGCCTTTGGTGTTAGTTTCGCGCGAAGCTTCGCAAACGAGTGCCTACCTGCCACGTTTCTTCTCCCTTTCAGTTTCTTTCAAGTGCTCGTCATAGAGCCGGTCTGCGATCGGAACGAAATGACGGTAAAATTGCCGGTCACCACGCTTGTTACCTCCGATCAGCAAAATTGCTGCGCGCCGAGGGTCGAACGCATAGAAAATTCGAATCGGATCGCCGCCGACCTGAACGCGCAGTTCTCGCATGTGTCTGTGCCGGAATGTCTCGATTCCGCTCGAATATGGAAATGGAAGACTCGGGCCTCGCCGTTCCAACTCCCCAACATGGGCCATGATTGAAATGTGGTACCGTTCGGAAAGAGCCTCCCACCACGCACCAAACTCGTCGGTGTATTCGACCAACCATGCCATATAAACAATAATATTCCTTATTAGGAATATCGTCAATGCGCGGAGTTTCATTTCGGGCGTAACGACAACGGTCGCGTTTGACCCGCGTCAAAGCGGCTTGGCCCAACTGCCCTACCATCGCCTCACCGCCACATCTGGCAGGAGGCACTCATGGCAATTCGGCGCATTCTCGCATCCATCTCCGGCGGATCAGATTCGGGCGCGGTTGCATCAACCGCGTTCAAATTGGCTAAAGCGACCGATGGCCACGTGGTTGGATGCTATGTGCGCCAGGGCGTGCCGCCTTACATCTATTTCGGCGGCATCGGCGGTAATATCGGCATGTACTCGGGCCAGGTTGCCGAGTCGCTGATCGCCCATAACGACAGGACCGAAGCGCTGGCGGCAAACGCCTTCGCCAATGCGCGCGAAAAACACGCTGTCCCGTCCGCCACCAAGAAGCCGCCCGAAACGGCGCCGAGCGCCGAATGGGTTGGCGATGTCGGTGGCGCCGGGGCGTTTTCGACGATGGCCCGACTGGCCGAGACGGTCGTTGTCACCCGACCAACTGACGAGACAGGATTCGATTCCATCGCGGTGTTCGAGGCGGGACTGCTACGCGCCAAGCGGCCGATGCTGGTCGTGCCCGACGCCCTGGCCGATGCGCCGTGGAATTCGATCGCCATCGCCTTCAACGGCTCCGGCGAAGGCGCCCGCGCCGTTACCGCGGCGTTACCGCTCCTCAGGTGGGCCAATCATGTGCATATCCTCACCGCCGACGCGCCGGCCGACGAAGATGAGGGCATCGGCGCCAAGGATCTCGAAACCTACCTCGACTGGCATGGCGTCAAGAGCAAGCGACACCTGGCTGAGATCAAAGAAGACACCGCGGGCGATACGCTCCTGATGCTGGCTGATCGCGTCGGCGCCAAGCTGATCGTCATGGGCGCCTACACCCACAGTCATCTGCGCGAGATGGTGATGGGCGGGGTGACTCGGCACCTCCTCGAGAAAACCAAGGTGCCCCTCTTCATGGTGCACTAAGACTCGAATTTGCAATTGGCTGCCTCGTCGCACTACCCCTTCACCCCAACCCTCTCCCCGCTGGGGAGACGGTGCCGATCCACCTTCGCTGCTGCGCAGCTTCGGTGGACTAACACCCAAACCCGCCGAAGCCTTGGCGAAGGCGGGGCGGGGCGAGGCGGTGAGGGGGATGTATCAGCTAATCGCGAGTCCAGGTACTAGCGGATCGCGGTCAGGCGATAGACCACATTGTCCACATCGCCTGTCACATAGATCGCGCCATCGGCGCCAACCGCCACGCCGGTCGGCATGAACGGCGCCGCGACGTGGTCGCCGACATCGAGACCGAGCGCAAGTTTTTCGGCGAGCACCTCCGGCTTCTTCTTGCCCGCCGGATCGAGCGCGATGACGCGTCGCGCGCCGGTTTCGGCGACGATCAGCCGGCCATCCCCGGCAATCGCGATCCCTTCGGGACGGTTGAGTTTCCGGGCGACCACGGTGCGTGCGCCGGACGCTGAGTCAACCTTGCTCACCATGCCGTTCAGAAAGCGCCCGCGCTTGTCTTTCTTGCCGTACTCGGTGACGTAGAAGACCCCGCCGCCGGCATCCGCAAGGCCCACCGGCCCATCGAGATTGGCGGGCAACGGCCGTCGCGTGTTGTCCTTGTCGTTATCCACATGGATCAGACGGTCGGCCTTGTAATCGGCGACGATGAAGCCGTCGGACACGGGTTGTAGGCCGTATGGCGCGCCGAAACCGGGAAGATTGGCGATGAGCTTGTTGTTGGCGCGATCGACCACCTGCACCACGCCGAACGGCCAGACATTGGCGAGAAGGAATTTGTCGCCGGCGATTGTCAGCGTCGTGGCGCCCGCGACACCGGGCGTGCGCGGCAGCGCTGTGACCGTGCCAGTGGATGGATCGACAGTGCGCGGCCCCCAGGCGTCGGCAACAAACAATGTGTCGCGCGCGTTCAGGCTCTCGACCGCGACCGTCCCCGGCGCGCTCAGGCCGCCCCACGTCAGCCGACGGGTCGCCAAAGTCTCGGGGTCGATCTCGGTGATGCCGTTGTAGGCCGAACTCGAGACAAAGATTTTTCCGTCGGCGGCGATGGCGAGGTTATCGATCGGCGGCGGCAGTGTCGCCAGCAGGTGACGACCTTCACCCTCGAGCCGCATGACTTCGCCCGTGGTGTAGTCGAGCACGACCAATCGGCCCTGGGGGTCGAAATTGACCGCCGCCGGCTGCATAAAGCCGGTCGCAACATCGGTCATGGCGCCGGTTTCAGTATCGACCTTGACCACCTTGCCCTTGAAAAACAGCGGGCCGTAAACAAAGCCGTCCTTGATCTCGAATCCGTTCAATCCGCCGACCTTCTCGACGACGGCCCGCGGTGCACCGCCGGCGAGATTGGCCTCGTAAAGACCGTCGCCGCCGAAGATGCGCGTGAAAAACAACCTCCCGTCCTTGGCGTAGTTGATCGAATTGAGCCCCGGCACTCCGGTCGCGACCGCCGCGATCTTGCCGCCGGAATCCCGTGTGAACACGCTGGCAGCGCCGCCATTGGTCCAGGCCAGCGTGCCATCGGTCGAAAACGCGAGATCGTCACAGCTGCCACGCGGCGATCCGACGTGGACGGTGGTTTCGCCCGACCGGCGATCGATCCGGTAGATCGCATGACCGGTAAGACTGCAGGCATAAACGGCGCCATCGGGTCCGATCGCCAGGCCATGAACACCGTGCATCGGCGAGCCGGGCACGAGCGTTTCGACCTTGTATCGATCGGCCGCCGATACGGAGACGGCGCCCGCGAAAAGAAGCGCTGCGCCGAGGATCGTCTTAGTATTCCCCATGGACTTCACCTACATTAGATTTGATCCAGTCCCACAGCGTAGACGGTTCCCACCATGTCCATCCATTGGATTCAGGCCCTCATCCTGGCCATTGCCCTCGCGTCGAACGTGCCTGCCACTGCTCAGGAAGGCGACGAAGGCGCCCCCGAAAAGTCCGCCGTGGCAAAATCTGGCAAGGGTGACGATCAGGACAAGGAGAAAGACGAGGAAAAGCGCGAGCCCAAAACTTTCACCCGCGAGTTCACGGGTACGTTCAATAACGAGCGTCTCATCTATGTCGTCACCGCCGGCGAAACGTTCTTGAAAAACGACAAAGGCGAAAACACTGCCTCGATCTTCACCACGGCCTATACCAAGAAAGATCTCGGCGATCCGCGCACGCGGCCGGTGACGTTCGTGTTCAACGGCGGCCCGGGATCGGCCTCGCTCTGGCTGCACATGGGCGTGTTTGGGCCGAAGCGCATCGTTGTCCCCAGCGATGGCCGCCCCGCCGGCGCGGCGCCGTACGCCATCGAGGACAATCCGCTGAGCCTGCTCGACGTGACCGACCTGGTGTTCATCGATCCGGTCGGCACCGGCTATTCGACCGCCATGGGCAAATCAAAGGAAGCCGACTTCTGGGGATTGAAGGAAGACGCCGAATCGATCGCGACGTTCATCCGCCAATGGATCACCAAGCACGGTCGCTGGAACTCGGCCAAGTACATCGCCGGCGAGAGTTACGGCACGACGCGTGCCGCGCGCCTGGTCCAGGCGCTGCAAGGCGATTGGAACGGTATCGCCGTCAACGGCGTGCTGCTGATTTCATCGATCCTGGATTTTCACACCGCCGATTTCGGCAAGGGCAACAACATGCCGCATGTCGGTTTCCTACCGACCTATGCCGCGGCCGCGTGGTATCACAACAAGGTCTCGCCAAAACCCGAGAGCCTGGCCGCGTTCATGGACGAGGCTCGGGCCTTTGCGGTAAACGAGTATTCGGTCGCGCTCCTGAAAGGCAGCGCGCTTGGCGGCGCGGAGCGCCAGCAG
>Ga0194132_10008671_pt1 | contig 14441 bp, 12 predicted proteins | sample TA2KigOf80mmetaG_FD_148612 | JGI IMG/M metagenome (GOLD analysis project Ga0194132, IMG submission 148612) | Freshwater microbial communities from Lake Tanganyika, Tanzania - TA2015054 Kigoma Offshore 80m | ecosystem: Environmental > Aquatic > Freshwater > Lake | place: Tanzania: Lake... | reverse complement strand
TACAGGTCGTTGGGCATCGCTGCCAGCTGCCTGCGAATGGCTTGCAAGGTAAGAAAAAATCCGCGGTCTTCCATGACCGCCATCTTGCAGCCAGAACCAGCCGCCGTACAATGGATTTTCAGTCGGCGGCGAACAGTGTCTTAACTGCGTGTCTCACGCCAGGGGCTCACTTCATTCGCCCTGCAGCGATTGCAGCCGCTGCGGATACGACGGCGACACCGAGTTGGTGAAGCGGCCATACACGCGCGACTTTTCACCGCGGTTCCAGTCGATGCGGCCAACCCCCTGGTCCTGGCGCACGAAGGTCCTCTCAAGCCCTTGCAGCACGTCGATCCCGTTGATCACGGTGTTCGGCGCCGCGACCCAGCGTTGCAGGAATTTGAGCGTGACCGGGTCCACGCACGCAGGCTTGGGAGCGCACAGCGTTGTCGCTCCGAGCGGGATGCGGTTGCCGGGGAACGGTTCACGAAGCCCGGTCCTCGAATCGAAACGGTAGGGATTGTAGATCGTCGGCGTCGCGAGGAACGTGCCACCGGGACCCGGGGGCCGGTAGCCGGAGAAGTCGCCTTGGCGTAGCGCCGGAGGCGGCACGGCTTGATTGGCCTCGGTGGACACGCGAAGACGGAACCCATCGTAGGCGCCAAAGAAGAACACTTTGTTGCGAATCAGGGGACCGCCCACCGCGCCCCCAAACTGATTCTGGCGGAGCGGAGGCCGCCGCAGTCCACCGCGGTTGGCGAAGAAGTAGTTGGCGTCGGTCTTGTCGTTGCGCAGGTACTCGTAGACCTCGCCGCGGATCGAATTTCCGCCGGACTTGGTGATGACGTTCACCGCCGCGACTCCGTTGCCGAACTCCGCGTTCATACTCGACACGTGGATCTTTACTTCCTGAATGCTCGACGGGGGCTGCTGGGGCGGCGTCTGTCCGTAAACCGACGACTGTACGTTCACACCGTCGACCGCTACGTTGGTGGCCGAGTCGCGATTGCCCGCTGCGAACACGCCGGACGAACGGAACAACGGACTGTCCTGCCCGGTTCCGATCACGCGATTGAAGGCGATGCTGGCGAATGACAGGCCGCCCGCGAGATTCTGCGGCGAGGCATGCGGCATCACCGCGGCGAGGTCGAAGAAGTTCCGGCCGTTGAGCGGAAGATTGTCGACGAGCTTGTTGACGATCGTGCCGGCCACTTCGGCGGTAGTGGTCGACACCAGCTCAGCGCCCGCGGCTGATACCGTGACCGACTCGGCCACATCACCAAGCTCCAGTTTCACGTCAACCTGCGCGCTCTGCGACACCTGCGCCACGCGGCTCTTCACCGTCACGCGCTTAAAGCCGGAAAAAGAGAAGCTCACATCGTAGGTTCCGGGCGCCACCGACGGGAAGGCGTAGAATCCGGATGAATCGGTCGAGGCGAAGCGCTGTTCGCCAGTATCCGTGTTGGCGATCGTGACCTGCATACCGGCAACCGCGGCGCCAGACGTGTCCGTGACCAGTCCACGAATACTCGTGGACGTTTCGACTTGGGCGGACACCGAAGCCATGCTGACGAACAGCAATAAAACAAGCTTCATCGCGGGTGCTCACCTCCAGGCTTCAAAGATATCTCCGCCGTGGATGCGCGTCAACCCTGCCTTGCCGGACGCGGACCGAACGTTGCAAAATAGAGTCCTGCGCCATGTCTGAGATCTCCTGGCCGGCCATCGAGCGGTTGATTGGAGCACGAGCGCCCGAGCCCGCCACCGCCGTCCAAAACGAAGTCGCGCGGCTCTTCGCCGAGTACCGCGCGCCTCTTCTCCGCTACCTTCACTCGCTCGGCGTGACGCTGCCGGAAGGCGAGGATGTCGTCCAGGAGGCCTTCCTGGCCCTGTATTGCCACCTGCTCCGGGACCGGCCGAGCCAGAGCCTTCCGGCCTGGATCTTCCGGGTCGCGCGGAACCTGGCGACGGACCGGATGCGGGACTCCGCGCGCGACGCGGTCACACCGGAGGCGCTGGTTGTCGCCGACACCGCTGCCAGTCCAGAGGAACAGGCGGCCGGAGAAAGCGAAGGACGCCGGATCCGCGCCGTTGCGGCGGCCTTGCCCGAAATCGACCGGCAATGCCTCTACCTTCGCGCCGAAGGACTCCGCTATCGCGAAATCGCTGAGGCTTTGGGGATCTCGCTCGGATCTGTGGCGCTGTCGCTCGAACGTTCGTTCGCGAAGCTGGCCCGCGCCACGGGAAAGGCGGCGCTATGAGACACGATTCTCATTTGTCGCAGGCAGATCTCATGATGGGGATCGATGGAGAGCTCAGCCGCTCCCAACAGGCGGAGGCGGACCGGCACCTCGCCCAATGCGAGGCGTGCAGTGCGCGGCGGACTGAGCTTGAAGAAACGATCAGGAAGTTCACCGCCGAGCACCGTTCGCGCCTTGACCCGCTGATTCCACCCGGCGCCGGATCCGCGGCGCTGCTCCGCGCCCGCATGTCCCAGGCCCGTGCCGTGCACCCGCAGTTCCGCCTTGCCCGCTCGCTCGCACCCGCGGCTTTGCTGTTCGCCGTTGCCGCGCTGGTGTTGACATCAAGGATGCAACCGGCGAATCCTTCCCTTCCGAACGCAGGGCTCACGCCGGGTGCGACCCGCGTTGTCTCGCGCGAGGCTGCCTGCAGCCTGCCGGCCGCGGATGAGGGCCGGACGGTCCCGGCGGCACTTGCCCGCCAGGTGTTTGCGCGATACCAAATCGCGCATCCCAGGCCCAAGGAGTACGAGATCGATTATCTCGTGAGTCCCGCGCTTGGAGGCGCCGAGGATGACATCCGCAACGTTTGGCCGCTTCCCTACCGGGACGCGGAATGGAATTCCCGTGTGAAGGACGCACTGGAGGATCACTTGCGGACCCTGGTGTGCGGGGGCCAGATCGATCTCGCGGCCGCGCAGCAGGAGATCGCAGCCGACTGGATCGCGGCGTATCAAAAGTACTTCCGGACCAGCCGCCCGATTGCCGCACACGCGCTGTTTGTGAAGGACAGTCCCTGGGAAGGGCTATCGGACCAGTGACGTGACGGTCACGTTCCGGAACTCGACCGGGCCATGGTCCCCCTGAAGCGCGATGGGACCGGGTTTTTCCTCGTGCGGGCTATCGACCATCCCGGTCAGTCCCCGGACCGGCTGATGGTCGATCACGGTGGTCCCGTTCAGCACGGCGGTGAGGTCGCGGCCGATCAGGGTGATGTCGATGCTCTGCCACTCGCCAGCGCGCCGGCTCGCATTCACCCGTGGCGCGATCTGGCTGTACAGAGAGGCGTTGCCGTGCACATCGGGCGGCTGTCCGAAGTCGTCCGCAAGTTGGACTTCGTAATGTCCACGCAGGCCGATCCCACTATTGCCTCCCGCCGGGAGCAGGTACTCAACGTGCAGCCGGAAGTTCTGATACGAGTCTCTCGATACCAATACGGGCGCCTTCGGGCTGGTGTTCGAAATCACGCCATCACGGATCCTCCACCCTTCGGGCAGGTCGCGCGTGAACAGGCGGACCGCCTCCCCCGCATCCCGCCACTGTCCATCGTCGCGGTCCGGAAGAGTCACGGTACGCCAGCCCTTCCACGCGAACGAACGGCCCGCAACTTCGGTTGACCCTTCGATTCCGTCTCCGGAACTGCGAACGCGGGTGTGCGCCACGGTCTTGCGTGGTTGTGGTCCTTCAAACGTACGTTCGACGCGGAACTGGAGTTCGCCACCGCGGATGGTGGGTTCGAGAATCTCCGCCAGCCGTCCGCCGGTGGTTCCGAACAGAGCGCCGGTAGGAGGAGCGGTATCAAAGATCTCCATCCAGAACGTCTTGTTTCCGGACTGCATGGTCCAGCGCCCGCTGAAGGGATTCCCCGGCCCGGGCGGGGCGTGAGCGCTGATGACGGTGGCGGCGGTGGAGCCGGTGTTTGCCAGGCGCAGAAGCTCGCCGCCGTTTGAGAACACCGCGTCGCGCGCGACGGCGGTGAGATCGCGGTTGACGCTGACCGATCCCTTCCACACAAACAGCACCTGTTCGGATCCCGGGGGAGTCCGCACATCAATGCCCCCGCCCGGAGCGATCGTGTGGTGCGCGACCTTGACGCGCGCAGCGCCGATGGTGGTGTCGGCGAACTGTCCTTGGTGCGAGCTGAAGTCCACATACTGGACCGCACCCGGAGTGATCACACCTTGCGGCGCGGCAGCGCCTGGCCGCAGCGAGTCCCGCGCGCCCGTGTACAGGACAAGGTCCGGCGGGGTCTGAAAGCTGATCATGACGGTGCCGTCCGCGGCCGTGACCGTACCGTGGATCTGGCCCGATGGAACCCAGGCCGCTTGTCCCGCCGGAATCCGGCGCCGCGACCTGCCCTGGCGCAACTCAGCCGAACCCTCGAGCACCAGGATCGTGTCGTCGGAGGAAGAGTGGACGTGCGGCGAGAACTCGTCGCCACGGTTCGACACCGACAGATTCAACGTGATCTGTTTGGCGCCCATGCCAGGATGGACGATCCGGTTCGAGGTGACGCGCCCCATGCGGAAAGGGACAGCATCGGCGAACCGGATCAGGCGAACTTCGGCTTGTGCGGAAAGAGCAGCGAGACAGGCCAACAGAAGTCTGGGCATCCGGCTCCAACCGGGCGATCCGTTAATCGCCGAACGAGCCGACTTCCTCGGTCTTTGCGGGCTGCGCAGGAGCCGGAGCGATCAGGCTGTCGATGGAAACAAAGCCCTCCGGCTTCTTCTCTTTCAGCACCACTTCCCGGTAGAGCTTGGCCATCCGCGCGTTCTCGGCGTCCTGCTGCATCTTGAGCTTCAGGTCGCGCGCCCGGATCTTCTCCTCGCGTGCGTTCTTGGCGATCCCCATCTCGTCGAGATCCGTCTGGCGGCGATGCGCGACATGATCAGCGTTCAGCTTGAGCGTGTGATCCTTGGACTGGAGCTTCACGTGCTTGCCGCCCGCAAAGATCTCATGCCGGCCGTGGTCTTCGTACCACTTGGTGAGCGTCGCCGTCATGTGCATCTTCTCGATGATGTTCCGCCAGCCAATGCCCGTGTTGTAGGCGCAGAAGCTGATCTCGCCCTCCTGGGTCGCGTACGGAATGATGCACTGCTCGGTGCGGCGGAAATCGTAGTTGAACAGATCCTGGAACCACATGCCCGCGATGAACAGGAAGTTCCAGCGGTCTGAGCGCCGGACCTCGATGTCCTTCAGGCGCGTGTCACCGCTCACCTTGCCGTAGTTCCGGCCGGTGGCGCCGAACGTCTTGTCGAATTTCTTCATCAGGTCGGCGAGCTTGAAATGCGTCGGCGACTTGAACGGATCGTAGTTCCGCATCAGGGCGAGCGTCATGCCGGCGATCGACAGCCACTTGCCGCGGGCCGCGTCATTGACGCGGGCGAGATCCTTGGCCAGCCGGTCGCCGTTCAGAAACGCGGTGACGGGCACAGCTTCCTTGGTTTCCTTGTCCACCATCACGGCCATGCCGACGCCGCAGTTCGGGTGGCAGCCGCAGGATAGGTGGCCCCAATCCGCCTGGGGACCATGGACGAGATCGGCCCAATCGGAGAATGTGGATATGAACGAGATCGGGAACCAGTCGCGGGTGGGTTCGCCGATTCCGACCTGGTTCTTGACGTCGTGCGCCAGGTGCGAGAGCGTGTAGCGCTGCGCCGCGCGGCGCTCCGGGGTCACTTCTTCGTCCCGTCCGGTGAAGCTCACCGGCTGGAAGCTGAGGAACGGGATCTTTTTCGGGTTGTCGAGCGCAAACTGGATCACATGGCCCACTTGCTCGTTGTTGATCCCGTTGACGATGGTGATGACCGGCACGATATCGACGCCATTCGAGTGCAGATTCTCAATCGCACGGAGCTTCACGTCGAACAGGTTGCCTACCAGGCGGTGCGAGTTGGCTTCGTTCCCAATGCCGTCAAACTGCAGATAAACGTAACGGAGACCGGCTTCCGCGGCCTGGCGGCAGAATTCAGGGGACTTGGCAAACTCGATGCCGTTGGTTGCGGCCTGCACTGAGTCATACCCAACCTTGCGCGCGTAACGCACGGCGTCGAGGAAGTACGGGGACAGCGTCGGCTCACCGCCGGAGAACTGGACGCTCATCTTGCGGCGGGGCTTAATGGAAACCGCGTTGTCGAGCAGGGTCTTGACATCTTCCCAGCTCAGCTCGTGCACGAATCCAACCTGGTTGGCATCCATGAAGCACGGGTCGCACATCATGTTGCAGCGGTTGGTCAGGTCGATGGTCAGCACGGATCCGCGGCCGTGGGTGACGGTGGACGATCCATGGTTGTGGAGCCCCTCGTCGTTGTGAGCCCGGATGTCGCGGCCGGGGAAGACCTCCTCAAGATGCTTGAAGAAGGCCGGGTCGATCGCCATCACATCCTCGAACTTGCCGTGCTTGGGGCACTCCTTGACCATCTTGATCTTGCCGTCGTGCTCGATGATCTGGGCCTGGATCTCGCCGACCTTTTCGTGCAGCAGGATCTTGTAGTCGACCTCACCGTCGAGGATCTGCTTGCGGGCGTCGCGGACGCAGGTGGGGCACAGCGAATCGGTCGTGCGGGGCCAGCCCAGCGGAGGCTTGGTCTTCTGCCAGGACTTCAGCAGCGGCTTCTCGGACCACTTGGGGGTAAAGCTCGGGTTTTGGCGAAACTGATTCAGCGCGTCGAAGACCACCCAGGCGCCACGGGCACCCATGGTCAGGGCCTTTTCCACGTACTTGATCGGTTTATGCATCTTGGCTCACTCCTACATGAATAGTGGGCATTGCGTCGCTGCTTAGCCCTGTTGAATTCGGTACAGTACTACCCATGTGACAGTTTAGTCAACGGGTCCCAAGGCCGCCATCGGTTTGAATTTAAAGGTCGGATTGCCACAGCGGATGGCAGAATAGAGGGTTGAACGGAACGGTGATCCCACTGCATGAAATCCAGGAACTGGCCGCCGGCTGCGGGTTCGGTCTGGCTGGCGCGGCGCGCGCGGAACCCGTGGAAGATCATACCACTTACGCGGCATGGGCGGCAGCGGGGATGGCCGGGGAGATGAGCTACCTGACGGACCACCGGGCGGGGCTGCGCGCCGATCCCCGGCGGCTTCTCGAAACGGCGCGATCGGTAATCTGCGTCGGCCGGTTGTACAACCATCCGGTGCCGTATTCCACCACGCTGAACTTGCGGACGCGCGGCTGGATCTCCCGCTACGCCTGGGGGGAGGACTACCACACGCACATGCGCCGGGACCTGGGGCGGCTCGCCGAGCGGATGGCGGAGCGTTACGGCCCGTTCGATCACCGCATTTGTGTGGACACGGCGCCAGTCCTCGAGCGGTCACTCGCGCGGCTGGCCGGGCTCGGCTGGATCGGGCGGAACACCTGCCTCATCAATGAGCCTCTCGGGAGCTGGTTCTTCTTGGGCGAGTTGCTCGCCGCGCTGGACATCGAATCCGCCGCCCCACCGCCGGACCGCTGCGGGTCCTGCACAGCCTGCATCGACGCCTGCCCGACCCAGGCGATCGTGCCGACAGGAATGGGCCGGTATACGGTCGACTCGCGGTTGTGCATTTCCTACTTCACGATCGAGTTGCGCGGCTCTGTCCCTGAGCAGCACCGGCCGGGAGTCGGGCACCACGTGTTCGGATGCGACATCTGCCAGGATGTGTGCCCCTGGAACCGCCGGGCGCCCGTGCTTACGCCAGGCCAGGAGCCGCCGCCTCCGCTGGCGGAGCTTGCTGACTTGACCGAGGCCCAGTTCCGGGACATGTTCCGGCCGACGCCCGTTTCGCGTGCCCGGTATTCCGGATTCCTGCGAAACGTCGCGATTGCGATGGGAAATTCGAGGGCCGCGGAGTTCGAGGCTCCGCTGCGGCGATTGGAATCCTCAGCGGATCCTGTGGTAGCAGAAGCCGCGCGCTGGGCGCTTCAGTTGGTCCGGTAGTTGGTGAACTGCATATCGATGCCGAAGTCCGAGGCGCGGAGCAGGGCGATGATTTCCTGCAGCGAGTCGCGGTCGCGGCCGCTGACCCGGACCAGGTCGCCGTTGATCGAAGCCTGGACCTTCTTCTTGCTGTCCTTGATCGCCTTCACGATCTCGCGCGCCTTTTCGATCGGGATTCCCTGCTGGAGCTTGATCTCCTGCCGCACCGAGGATCCAGCCGCGGGCTGAATGGCCCCGAACGACAGCGCCTTGAGTGGCACTTTGCGCTTGACCAGCTTGGACTGGAGCACGTCGGCGACGGCTTTCAATTTGAAGTCGTCGGCGCTGCTGAGCAGGATTAGGTTCTCTTTTTCCTTGAGCTCGATGTCTGATCTGGAGTCCTTGAGGTCGTACCGCTGGTGGACTTCCTTCAACGCCTGCTGCACGGCGTTGAGGACTTCGGGTATCGAGACTTCGGAAACAATGTCGAAACTGTTATCGGGCATGCTTTCCCAACGTTAACACAGGCCCCCGGCGGGCCATATAATGGACCAAGAGCGCATATGGCCCTTCGGGAGGCAAGGATCGAGCCGTTGGCCACGGGCCAGCGGATGGACGTGGAGGAATTCGTGCGCCGGTGGGATGCACTGCCGGACTTAAAGAACGCCGAGTTGATTGATGGAGTCGTTTACGTGGCATCACCGCTGGGCCCGGATCATGGAGAGCAGGACTTCCGCCTGCACGTCTGGCTTGGTTATTATGCGGACGGTACTCCCGGAGTTTGCGGCTTGGCGAACACTTCGTGCCGGTTGGCGGGATCCATGCCTCAAACCGATGTGTGTTTGCGCATTCACCCGGACCACGGTGGCGGAACGGCCACGGGCCGTGCTTGGCTTGAAGGGACGCCTGACTCGAGTGTTGCACGGGATCTTGGACCAAAGAAGGCACTCTATCAGCGGGCACAGGTCCCGGAGTACTTGACCTACGAAATTGCATCGGGGAGGCTCACCTGGAGATCGCTCGGACGTGACGGCTCCTATCGCAACATCCGTCCGCAGCCAGACGGCTCACTCCGGTCGCGGGTCTTTCCGGGACTGTGGATCGACCCGGTTGCCCTGGCCGAGGGCCGGTCGTTACTGACGATGGTCCGGAAAGGAATGCGGTCGCCGGAGTACAGGGAGTTCCGCAAGCTCCTGCGCGGACGCAGGCAGAGAAAGGGGGAGGCGTGATGGCCCATCCGATTGCCTTGGCCGACCCCTTGGTCACTGGCCAGCACATGGACCTTGAGGAGTTCGTGCGGCGGTGGGATGCACTGCCGGATCTGAAGAACGCCGAACTCATCGACGGAGTGGTTTACGTGGCATCACCTGTTGGACCTTCACATGGCACGCCAGACATCATCCTCCACACCTGGATGTGCACCTACTCGCTAAAAACTCCGGGTGTTGAAGCGGTGTGCAACACCTCCTGCGAAGTGTCGGGTTCCATGCCACAGCCGGACTCGGCGCTGCGCATCCTTCCGGAATACGGCGGCAGAACGCGAACCGGACGGTCGTGGATCGACGGACCGCCCGACCTGATTGTTGAGGTCAGTGATTCGAGTGTTCGTAAGGACCTTGGACCGAAGCGCGCCCTTTATGAACGCTCGCGGGTCAGCGAATACATCACCTATGAGGTTGCCACCGGGCGGCTGACCTGGCGTTGGCTGGGTCCTGGCGGCATTTACCGGGTCCTCAAGCCGGAACCCGACGGAAGCATCCGCTCCCGAATTTTTCCAGGGCTTTGGCTCGACCCCAAGGCGATTGCCACGAACCAGTCGCCGCTTCCAATGCTCGCCAAGGGCATGCGCTCGCCGGAGTACAGGGAGTTCCGCAAGCTCCTGCGCGGACGAAGGCAGAGAAAGGGGGAGGAGTGATGGTCACTGGCCAGCGCATGGACCTTGAGGAGTTCGTGCGGCGGTGGGATGCACTGCCGGATCTGAAGAACGCGGAACTGGTCGACGGAGTGGTTTACGTGGCATCACCTGTTGCACGCTCCCATGGCGCGCCGGACGTCTTCTTTCACACCTGGCTCGGCGTCTACTCGTATAGGACTACCGGCCTTGAAACAGTGTCCAATACGTCCTGCCAAATGGTGAGTTCCATGCCGCAACCGGACGCGGCATTGCGCATCCTTCCGGAATACGGCGGCAGGACGCGCATCGGACGGTCCTGGATCGACGGACCGCCCGACCTGATTGTTGAGGTCAGTGAATCGAGTGGACCGAAGCGCGCCTTTTATGAACGCTCGCGGGTCAGCGAATACATCACCTATGAAGTTGCCACAGGGCGGCTGACCTGGCGTTGGCTGGGTCCTGGCGGCACTTACCGGGTCCTCAAGCCGGAACCCGACGGAAGCATCCGCTCCCGAATTTTTCCAGGGCTTTGGCTCGACCCCAAGGCGATTGCCACGAACCAGTCGCCGCTTCCAATGCTCGCCAAGGGCATGCGCTCGCCGGAGTACAAGGAGTTCCGCAAGCTTCTCCGTTCGAGGAGGCGCAAACCATGATCCGGTATTTCGCCGCTGCAATTCCACTCGCCGCCCTCGCCGCGCCGGACTTCGATCGGGACATCGCCCCTGTGCTCGCACGCCACTGCCTTCAATGCCACGGCGAGACAGTGCGGATGGCGGGGCTCGACCTGCGCACCACCGAGTCGATGGCCAAGGGAGGGTCCAAGGGTTCCGCGCTGAAACCCGGCCGCGCAGAGGACAGCCTGCTGCTCCAAAGGATTCTCGACCAGTCGATGCCGATGGGTCCGAAGAAGGTGGCACCAGGCGAGGCGAAGCTCTTGCGGGAATGGATCGACGCCGGAGCACCCTCGGGTTCCGGCACGCTCGCGAGAGCCTCCACCCGGCATTGGGCGTTCGAGCCTGCTAGCAGGCCGGCGGTCCCCGCCACCACCGCGCCCTGGGCACAGACACCAGTGGATGCGTTCCTCGCCTCGGCGATGGCGGCCAAAGGAATCCGTGCGGTGCAACCGGCATCGAAGCCGGTGTGGCTCCGGCGCGTTTATCTCGGACTCATCGGACTCCCGCCCACGCCCGCCGAGCAGGACGCCTTCCTCAAGGATTCATCATCCGCCGCCTACGACACCGTGATCGAGGACCTGCTCAACCGGCCGCAGTACGGCGAGCGCTGGGCACGGCGCTGGCTCGACGTGGTCCGCTACGCCGAGTCCAACGGATATGAGCGCGATGGCACCAAGCCCAACGTGTGGCGTTATCGCGACTGGGTGATCAATGCATTCAACCAGGACAAGCCCTATGACCGGTTTGTCCACGAACAGATCGCCGGCGACGAGATCGAGGGATCGAACGCTGACACCCAGATCGCCGCCACGTTCCTGCGCCTCGGGACCTGGGATGATGAGCCCGCCGAGCCGCTGCAGGACCGCTATGACCAGCTCGACGACGTGCTCGGCTCGACATCCGCCGCGTTTCTTGGGGTCACGCTGCGCTGCGCGCGTTGCCATGACCACAAGTTCGAGCCGTTCACCCAGCAGGACTACTATCGAACCCTAGCCGTGTTCACGCCACTGAAGCGGCCGCAAGAGGGACGAACCGAGTCCGACCGCCTAGTGGGCACCGCGCCGGAACTGGCCGCCTACAACGCCAGCAAGCAGAGGGCGGACTCTGAAGTAGCCGAGCTCGACCGCAAGATCGAGAGGACGCGTCAGGACGTCATCCGCCAACTCCTCAAGAACCGGGCCAAGAACAAGATCGAGCCGGATCTCGCGTTTCTCGATCACGTCGAAACGGTGCTCGCCTTTTCGACTCCCGCGGCGCAGCGGAACAAACAGCAGAAGAAGCTGGTAAACGAGTTCCAGGAGCGGCTCGATAAGGTGGTTCTGGCGCAGGCTGAGGAACGCGAGCGTGCCAGCATCATCGCCTGGCGCGCAGAAAAAGACACGGTGAACGCGAGCCGCATGCCCGAGCCGCCCCGCGCCTACATCTGGACCGAAGAGGACACTCCTCCAGCGACACGGCTCCTGGTACGCGGAGATCCGAACCGGCCGGGCGCCGAGGTCGAACCTGGAGTGCCCGCGGTGCTCGGCAAGCCCGGAGCGGAAGCGGTGAGGGCGCGCTCGACATCGGGGCGGCGGCTGTGGTTCGCGCGCTGGATGACCTCAGAATCGAATCCACTCACCGCGCGCGTGATCGTGAACCGCGTCTGGCAGGGCCATTTCGGGGAAGGTCTCGTGCCCAGCGAGAACGACTTCGGCGTGGCGGGACAACGGCCCGTCAATCAGGCCCTGCTCGACTATTTGGCCACGGAACTGGTCCGGTCCGGATGGAGCCTGAAGCATATCCAGCGGTTGATCACGCGGTCGGGCGTCTACCAATTGTCGAGCGGTTGGGACGCTGCCGCCGGAAAGACCGACCCGGACAACACGCTTCTCTGGCGCTGGAAGCCGCGCCGCATCGACGCCGAGATCGCGCGCGACTCGATGCTCGCCGTGAGCGGCAGTCTGAATTCGAACATGCTCGGCCCCAGCGTGTTCCCCACGCTTCCGGAATCGGTTCTGGCGGGGCAGTCGCAGCCGGGCCTTGGCTGGGGGAAGTCGGATAAGGCGGAAGTCTCGCGCCGTAGCGTGTACATCTTCGTCAAGCGCAGTCTGGCGGTCCCGGAACTGGAGGCCCTCGACGCGCCTGACACGACGGCAAGCTGCGAGCAGCGGGTGGTGTCGACAACGGGTCCGCAGGCGCTCGTGTTTCTCAACGGCGCGTTCGCGCACGAGCAGGCCAAGCACCTCGCGAGCCGCGTACAACGGGAATCGGGCGCGGACACAAGAGAGCAGATCCGGCTGTTGTACCGCTACGTGCTATCGCGGCCGCCCACGGCGGAGGAGTCCGCGGACGCGGCGGCGTTCATCGGCAAGCAGGCTGACGGCCTTCAGGCGTTCGCCGTGGTGCTGCTCAACAGCAACGAATTCTTTTACTGGATGTAGGAGGGACAATGGCGGATCAATTCTGTGGGCGGACCCGGAGGGAGACGCTGTGGCAGATGGGTGGCGGGTTCGCGGGAACGGCGCTCACCTGGCTGCTGGCGCAGGGAGGCTTCTTCGCAAACGCCTCGCCGCTGGCGCCCCGCAAGCCGCACTTTGCGCCCCGCGCCAAGCGCTGCATCTTCCTGTTCATGTACGGCGGTCCGAGCCAGGTGGACACTTGGGACCCGAAGCCGATGCTGGCCAAGTACGACGGGCAGCCGATGCCGAACCTCGACGGCGATCCGCTGTTGAAGGTGCGCAAGCCGGGCAACCTGCTCGGGTCGCGGCGCAAGTTCACGCGGATGGGCCAGGCGGGCATCGAAGTGTCCGATCTCTATCCTCACACCGGGGCAATGGCCGATCACCTGGCCGTCATCCGCGGGACCTACGCGGACAGCTTCGCGCACGGGTCCGGGCTGCTTCAGATGAACACCGGGTTCATCCGGCAAGGATTCCCGAGTCTTGGCTCCTGGGTGAGCTATGGACTCGGCACGGAGAACCAGAATCTGCCGGCGTTCGTGGTGATGATCGACCATCGCGGCGGTCCAATTTCAGGTCCGCCGAACTGGTCCTCGGGATTCATGCCTGCGACGTTTCAGGGAACGCAGTTCCGGACCAGCGGGGAGCCGGTGTTGTACCTGCAGCCAGCTCCGGGCGTGTCGCGCGAGACCCAGCAGGAGCAGATCGCGATGCTCACCCGGATGAACGGGCGGCTGGGCGCGGCGGGTCCCGAGAACCAGGAGCTGGCGGCACGCATCGCAAGTTATGAGCTGGCGTTCCGGATGCAGTCCACCGCGCCGGAAGCCGTGGACCTGTCGCACGAATCGGAGGCGACGCGCAAACTCTACGGCATGGACCAGGAGCGGACCGAGAAATTCGGGCGCAGGTGCCTGATCGCACGGAGGCTGGTCGAGCGCGGAGTCCGGTTCGTGCAGGTGTACTCGGGCGGCGGGCACGGTGACGACACCTGGGACGCGCATGGCGATGTCGACAAGAATCACGAGAAGCACTGCGGCGATACGGACCTGCCCATTGCGGGTCTGCTGCGGGACTTGCAGGGGCGCGGGCTGCTGGAAGATACACTGGTCGTGTGGGCGGGCGAGTTCGGCCGCACGCCAACTTCGCAAAACAAGAACGGGCGCGATCACTCCCCGCGCGGATTCAGCACCTGGATCGCGGGGGGCGGAGTGAAGGGCGGGCAGGTGATCGGCGCGACCGACGACTTCGGTTATGCGGCGGTGGAGAACAAGGTCCACGTCCACGATCTGCACGCGACGATCCTCCATCTGATGGGGCTCGACCACACGTTGCTCACGTATTTTTACGGCGGGCGGAACATGCGGTTGACGGATGTCCATGGGAGGGTGGTCCAGCAAGCACTGGCGGCATGAAGGCCGTGCCGCTTAGCCCGGCCACTCCCTGGCCCGTTCCAGTACTTCCAGAAGCTCGTTTTCCTTGAATTCCACCCCCGTTTCGCGCGACCTTGAGAAGAATGACGG
>Ga0194132_10008667_pt1 | contig 14446 bp, 13 predicted proteins | sample TA2KigOf80mmetaG_FD_148612 | JGI IMG/M metagenome (GOLD analysis project Ga0194132, IMG submission 148612) | Freshwater microbial communities from Lake Tanganyika, Tanzania - TA2015054 Kigoma Offshore 80m | ecosystem: Environmental > Aquatic > Freshwater > Lake | place: Tanzania: Lake... | reverse complement strand
CAGCAATCTCCGACCCGAAGGTCTTCGTTGCTGCCCGCACTGGCGTTCAGTCTTCTCTTCCGTTTTCAAGGAGCTCGACGCGGACACGTGCGCTAGGCAGAGGTCTCCGCTCTTTCCGGCTTCGGGCCTAGACCGTGTCGGGGCCCTGAAACACGGACACAACAGACTAGCGGATGCCGGGTGGACCAGCAACCATCCATCGTGGATGGAGGTTGACTCGGGTCGGTGGCGGCCGCCCAGCCCGCGAGACCGGCGTAGCCCGCGAGACGGAGTTAGCCCGCGAGATCCACCAAGTGGTACGTGGTTTTGCCTTTGCGCACGAGCAGATAGCGGGAGTGCAGCAGCGGCACGGCACCAAGATCGGTGTCGGCCGAGAGCACCTGGCCGTTGACCCGCACGCTCCTTTGGGTGAGCAGGCGACGGGCTTCGGTCTTGCTGGTGGCGATGCCCGGCAGTGCCGCGAGCGCCCCGGCTGCATCGACCAGCGCCGCCTTCCCCATCTTCGTGGTGGGTACCTCCGCGGCAATGAAGGCCATCGTCGTCGGAGATGCGGTCATCGGGTCGCCGCCGAAGAGAATCGCCGCAGCCTCGCTCGCGGCGCGGGCGGCGTCGGCACCGTGCACGAGCACCGTAAGTTCATCAGCCAGCGCCCGCTGGGCGGGTCGCGCGGACGGGTTGGTGTGCTGTTCGTCGAGAATCACCGAGATTTCGTCCAACGACTTCAGCGAGAACTGAGGTAGGTAGCGCTCGATGTCGTCGTCGGCGATCTGCACCCAGAACTGGCGGAATTGATACGGCGTGGTCCTTCTCTTGTCAAGCCACACTGCACCGTCGGCGGATTTTCCGAACTTCATGCCGTCGCTCTTGGTGAGGAGCGGCCAGGTAAGGCCATATGCGCTACGAGCGAGACGTTTGCGAATGAGATCGATGCCGGCGGTGATGTTGCCCCACTGATCGCTACCGCCCATCTGCATCTCGCAGTCGTGGTGCTCGCAGAGGTGTCGGAAGTCGTTGGCCTGCAGCAGCATGTAACTGAACTCCGTGTACGACAGACCGTTCTCGTCGGCGAGTCGTGATTTGACGCTGTCCTTGGCCATCATCTGGTTGACGGTGATGTGTTTACCGACGTCACGCAAGAAGTCGAGCACGGGCACGTCTCGCGTCCAGTCGGCGTTGTCGACGAGCGTGGCGGCGTTGCTGACCGCGTCGAAGTCGAGCAGGCGTTCGAGTTGCGACTTGATGTTGGCCACGTTCGACGCGAGCGTGTCGGCATCGAGCAGGTTGCGCTCTTCGCTGCGGCCCGAAGGGTCACCGACCATCCCCGTGGCGCCGCCGGCGAGCACGATCGGGCGGTGACCGAGCATCTGAAATCTGCGCAGCGAGATCTGCCCGAGCAGGTGGCCGACGTGCAGCGAGTCGGAACTCGGGTCGAACCCCACGTATGCGGCCAGCTGGGCACCCGTGCTGCGCTGCGACAGCGCGGGGCGGTCGGTGGAATCGTGGATCAGCCCACGAGACGCGAATTCGGTGACGACATCACCGAACCTTGCCATGTGTCAAGAGTAGGGCGCAGCACGTGTCAGCGAGCGGCGCCGAGTTGCTCGTCTTCGCGCAGCGCCAGCCTCACCCAGTCGGGCACCGGGGTTGCCGTCGGCGCACCCACCGTGGTGGAGACGTACACGATCGTGACGTCGAACGAGGCCTCCCCCGCCACGTGGCCGTGAATTGCGACGTCGAACGACGAATTACCCCACCGCGAGACGTGGCAATCGAGCGATGCGGTCTCGCCGACGCGCAACGGTCGAAGCCAGACGATATTGACGCTCTTCAACATGCAGTCGAACTCGTACATTCGCTCGCCGAGCCGTGCCGCAAACCAGCACATGACTGCATCGTCGCTGTATGCGAGGTAGTGCGCGTTGAACACCACCTGTTGCATGTCGCAGTCGCCGTAGCGAACCCGCACCTCGTGGCGAAACACGCCCGAATACTAGGTGTTTGGTCGCCGCCGTAGGGCAAACTCCAATTTTGGAACGTCAATCGCCGCAATGGCAAACAGCATGTGCGCCTGGATGTATACAAAGTGATGAGCGAGCCGATGTCGTAGTCGAATGATGTCTCGCCATGGCACCGCCGGAAACTGCTCGTGTAGGAGGTCTCGTAGTTGATTGCTCAGTTCGCCAATTCGGTAGATGCGCCACTCAACAATTGCACGTGCTCGGCGGTCACCGAGATAACTGGGTAGCCCCTCACGCGTGGCCTCCTCGATCAGTCGACACGACTGATGCACATCTGTGAGGAACAACTCGTGGCAGGCGGTCACTTTTCGCCTCCGAGAAGCTCGTCCTTGGTAACTTCGCCTCCGGTGGGAAACAGCATCACGGTGATGCCCGCGACTTCGCTCAGTTTGTCTTCAATTCTGAACAGTTCGACATAGCCAAGGTGCAAGGGCGCCGTGCATTGAAATGCGATTGCCGGCTGGTCGTTCTCATCGCTGAACGAACCAGGCAGTGGTTGCAGCGCCGAGATGCCGAACGATTGAGCAATGTCGTCGAGTACTTCGATGTTGTTCATCGGCGGCAAGATAGCCCTGCGGTGGGGCTTGTCAAGTACCTGCGGGTGGGTTCTAGGTTGACAGCCTTGTTGCGTCGCCGGTTACGGAAGACGTGATTGCAGGCTGGCAATTGCTTCGTGCAGGGCTGCGCGCTGTTCGGATGCCGCGCGCGGGCCGGCGGCGCCGTGGCTCGAGCGGCGTTGCACGGCAACACCGGGCGCAAACAGTGCTGCGGCACCGGCTCCGAGCGACGCATCGGCGTGCACGAGATCCACCAATGCGGTCCCGGTGGCGAGCGAGCGTGCGACGAGCTCCCCCACCTTGGCGTGTGCTTGGCGGAAGGGCACGCCGCGGGCCGTCAACCACTCGGCCAAGTCAGTGGCGACGGCCGCTGGTGAATCTGCTGCGGCGCGCATCGCCTCGAGGTTGAACGTGGCGGCGGCGATCATTTCCGCTACTGCCACCAAACCGCGGTTCACTTGGTCGAGCGAATCGAAGAACGGTTCCTTGTCTTCTTGCAGGTCGCGGTTGTACGCGAGCGGGAGGCCCTTCAGGGTCGCGAGCAACCCGGTGAGATTGCCGATGAGCCGCCCCGCCTTACCGCGCGCCAACTCTGCGATGTCGGCGTTCTTCTTCTGCGGAAGCATCGACGAACCTGTGGCGTGGCGATCGCTGACGGTGGCGAAACCGAATTCTGCGGTGGTCCACAACACCCACTCCTCACCCAAGCGCGACAGATGCACGCCGATGAGTGCGAGCGCGAAGAGCCCCTCGGCAACGAAATCGCGGTCGCTCACGGCATCGAGCGAATTGGCGAACACGCCGCCGAAGTGAAGGCGGGTCTGTGCGTCGCGGGCGTCGGTGGGAAGCGACGTGCCAGCGAGGGCGCCAGCACCGAGCGGCGACACATCGAGTCGTGCAATCGCATCGAGCAAACGGTCGACATCGCGGGCGAACGCCCATGCGTGGGCCCGCAAGTGGTGCGACAACAGCACGGGTTGGGCGCGCTGCAAGTGCGTGTAGCCGGGCAGGTACGCCTCTCCCGCATCGTCGGCGCGGCGGTCGAGCACGTCGATCAGTGCCAGAACATGCCGTGCGGTCGTCGCCAGCTCGCGTTTGGCGAACAACCGGAGCGCGGTGGCCACCTGATCGTTGCGACTGCGCCCCGTGTGCAACCTGGCACCCGTCGGGCCGGCGAGTTCGGTGACGCGGCGTTCGATTGCCGTGTGGATGTCTTCGTCGCTTGCCACGAACGCGAACGACCCGCTCTCAAATTCCGATTCAACCCCGCGCAATGCTGCGACGATTGCTTCGCTCTCCACCTGCGGCAACACCCCCGCAGCACCGAGCATCTGCGCGTGCGCGATCGAGCCGGTGATGTCGTCACGCCACAGGCGCACATCGAAGCCGATGCTGGCGGTGAATGCCATCAACGAGTCTGCTGGTTCCTCGTTGAAGCGGCCGTGCCACAGATGTTTGTCGTTCACGTACTACCCACCTGAGATGAAGAGTTGGAGTTGCTCACTTGGAATTCTTCCTGAGGCCGGCGAGTTCGCGCAGCGCAATCGCCAGTCGCTTGGCGCCGTACTTGGTGTCGGCGACGCAGAGCAACGTGTCGTCGCCGGCGACCGTGCCGATGATGCCCTTCAGGCGCGAGCGGTCGAGCGCCGACGCCACCACGTGGGCGCAGCCTGGCGGCGTGCGTACGACCACCATCGGGTCGCTGAATTCCACCTCGGCGACCCACTCCGACAAGACGCGACGCAACTGGTCTTGTGGGGCGATGCGATCGGGCGCAAAGTCAGGAATCGCATACGCAGTCTCACCCTTGCGCACGCGCACCTTCACCGCACCGAGGTCTTCGAGGTCACGCGACACGGTCGCCTGAGTGGCTTCGATGCCCTCTTCTTCGAGCAGCTCCAACAACATCGGCTGGCTGGTCACGGAATTCTCAGCGATGATGCGCGCGATGGCTTGTTGGCGTTGCACTTTGCTGGTCACTTGGTGTTCCCCTTCGTGATGTCGTTCTCTTCGCAGAGGAATGCGAGCAGACCGCGCGCCGAGTGCATGCGGTTGTGTGCCTGCCGCACCACGCGACTGGCGGGTCCGTCTATGACTTCGGCGGCAACCTCAGCGCCGCGGTGCGCTGGCAGGCAGTGCATGAACACGGCGTCGCGATCGGCGGCGGCCATCACCTGCTCATTCACTTGGAAGCCGGCGAAATCCTGCATGCGGCGCGCGGTCTCGTCTTCTTGCCCCATGCTGACGAACACATCGGTGTGCACCACGTGCGCGCCGGTTGCGGCCTCCGCGGCTGACGTGAGTTGATCGACACTCGCCGCACCCAACGCGGCAATGCGCGCCAATTCATCATCGCTCGCGCCGTAACCACTCGGGCACCCAAACCGCAGCACAGCACCCTCCATCGCGCACGCCTCTGCGAGTGAGCGGGCCACGTTGTTGTAGTCACCGACCCACGCGACGGTCTTGCCCTTCAGCGACCCGAACTCTTCGCGCATGGTGAGCACGTCGGCGAGGCTCTGCAGCGGATGCGACTTGTCGCTCAGCATGTTGATGATCGGCACGGTGTTGGTCGACGCCATTCGCACGAGCACCTCGTGGTTGATGACGCGCGCCGCAATCATCGCGTGGTAGCCGGCCATGATCTGCGTGATGTCCTCGACCGACTCACGAACGTCGAAACCCACTTCCTCGCCGCGCGTGAAGATGGGGTGGCCACCGAGTTGCACGACGGCCATTTCCATCGACTGGCGGGTGCGATTCGATGGCTTTTCGAAGATGAGGGCCACGCCGTAATCGGCGAGCGGCCAGCCCAACGACTCTTGACGCTGCGTGCCAAGTTCGAGCACGCGCGCAAGTTCGCGCCGCGAGAGGTCGGTGATGTCGAGGAAGTGTTTCACACCAGCACCTCTGCAATCATGCCGAGTGCTTCGGTGATCTCGTCGTGCGTCACAGTGATTGGTGGCGCTAGACGCAACGCAGTTGCGGTCACCGCGTTGGTCACGAGCCCACGCTCGAGCAGGCTGGCCTGTTTGGCCTTTGCGTCGACGCCTTCACCGAGCTCGACACCGAGCAACAGCCCGCGACCGCGCACCGACTTGACGGCGGGGATCTTGCGCAGATGCGCCGTGATGAGTTCGCCCTTTTCGCGGGCGAGTCGCGGGGCGCCAATTTCGCGCATCTGCTCGATCACCGCGCACACCGCTGCCGTCGCCAGTGCCGTGCCGCTGTACGTGCTGCCGTGATCGCCCGGCGCGAACACCTTGGCAATCTCGCGCGGGGCCCACAAGGCGCCGACTGGCATCCCGTTACCCATCGCCTTGGCGAGCATCACGACATCGGGGCGAATGCCGGCGTGTTGGAACGCGAACCAGTCACCGGTGCGGGCAAAGCCGGTCTGCACTTCGTCGATCATCATCAGCGCGCCGCGTTCGGTGCACATCGCCCGCACTGAGCGCAGCCATTCGTCGCTCGCCGGGATGACGCCACCCTCGCCCTGCACGCACTCAACGAGCACCGCCGCGACCGAGCCATCTACCACCTTGTCGAGGTCCGCGATGTCGCCGAATGGCACGTGGATGAAGCCCTCTGGCATCGGCTGAAACGGTTCGTGTTTTTCGGGCTGCCCCGTCGCTGCGAGCGCTGCCAGGGTGCGACCGTGGAAGCTGCCGAGCATGCTCACCACTTTGTGGCGACCGCGCCCGCCGAACTTGCGCGCCAACTTGATGCCCGCCTCGTTGGCTTCGGCACCGGAGTTGCAGAAGAAGACCTGCCCGCCACCACCCAACAATTGGTCAACCATCATCGCGGCGCGCGCGGCGACGGGGTTGGCGAAGAAGTTGCTGACGTGCAGCAGCGTGTGGGCCTGCTCGGCAATTGCGTCGGCGATGCGCGGGTTGGCGTGCCCGAGGGACGTGACGGAGATGCCTGACAAGAAGTCGAGATAGCGCTTGCCGTTGACATCCCACAATTGCGTGCCGTCACCGCGCACGAACATCACCTGCGGAGCACCGAACACGGGCATGAACGGGCAGTGGTCAGGGGCACCACCGACTGTTTCAGCCAGCGCTGGCGCGGCGGAGAACGCGTGCTTGGCCGTGCTCGTCGCGGCGGGAACCTTGGCGGTCATTGCGAAACCTTGGTGGTCATTGTGAGACCTCGTCGGCGACGAACATCGTGCCCACACCGCTGTCGGTGAGCAGTTCCAACAACGTCACGTGCGCCACGCGACCATCCAAGATGTGCGCAGCGCCAACACCACCGTCGACTGCGTGCAAGCAACTCTCGACTTTGGGAATCATTCCGCCCGTGATGACGCCCTCGTCACGGAGGGTTTGCGCCTGCGCCGAAGTCAAGGTGGCGACGAGCGACTCCGCATCGTTCTGGTTGCGCATCACGCCTGCGATGTCGGTGAGGAACAGGATCTTGCTCGCCTTCAACGCGACGGCCAACGCGCTCGCCGCGGTGTCGGCGTTGATGTTGTACATCTGCCCTGCTGCGTCGGTGCCGACCGTGGCGACGACTGGCACCACCCCATCGTCGAGTAGACCCTGCACCGCAGCGGGGTTCACCGTCGTGATGTCTCCCACAAAACCGAGCGCCAGGTCGCGCTGCACGCACTGAAAGAGCCCCATATCCTGCCCAGATACACCGGCGGCGTTGGCGCCTGCCGTGTTGATCATCGACACGAGCATCGGGTTGACGGTGCCGAGCAACACCATGGCGACGATCTCGATCGTCTCGGCATCGGTGACCCGCAAGCCGTTGTGAAACGTCGGTTTCTTGCCGAGGCGATCCATCAACGCGGTGATTTGCGGGCCGCCGCCGTGCACGACCACCGGCTTCATGCCGACGGCGTGCAGCAGCGCGATATCGCGGGCGAACACCTCCATCGAGTCTTCGGTCGACCCGGCCAGTGCGTTGCCACCGTATTTCACCACGATCACATGCCCGGCGAAACGCTGCAGGTGCGGCAACGCCTCGCTCAAAACGGCGGCGCGGGTCTTCGGCGAGATCTTCACGGATACATCCCCACTGCCGAAAGTCCCGTGGTCTCGTCGATGCCGAGCGCCACGTTGGCCGCCTGAATCGCGCCACCCGATGCACCCTTCGTGAGGTTGTCGATCGCACAGATCACCATCACCGTGTTGGTGCGCTCGTCGAAGCGGGCGGTGATGTGCGCGGCGTTCGAGCCGAGCGTCGCCTTGGTGGATGGAGATGTGGGTCGCACCACGACGAATGGTTCCTTTGCGTAGAACTTCGCGAGCGCGGCCAACAACGATTGCGTCGTCGGCGTTGCGCCGGCCGCGGGCTTGGCGTAACAGGTGGCGAGGATACCGCGATTCATCGGCGCCAAATGCGGGGTGAAGAGCACTTGGGCGCCGGTGACCTGTTCGATTTCGGGTGTGTGGCGATGATCAAGCAAACCGTATGCGGTGAAGTCTTCGTTCACCGTGTTGAAGTGCGTGTTCGGTTTCGGCACTCGCCCCGCCCCTGACACACCCGAGGCCGCATCAACGATGACGCCAGTGGGCGAGATCAATCCGGCGCGCACCAACGGCGTCAGCGCCAACGACGCCGCCGTCACGTAGCAACCAGGCGTGGCGATGAGCGACGCACCCGCCAGTTCGCTACGAAACAATTCGGGCAAGCCGTACACCGCGCGCGACAACAACTCCGGCTGGTCGTGCGTGAAGCCGTACCACTGCGGATACTGCGCCGCGTCCTTCAATCGGTACGCGGCCGAGAGGTCGACCACCAATCGCACCTTGCCTTCGAGTTGCGGCACGAGGGCAAGCGATGCTTCGTGCGGCAGACCGAGGAAGACCACGTCGCACTTCTCGGTGACGCTCGGGTCGTATTCCGCAAAGACAAGCGAGGGGTACGCGGCCGCCAGCGACGGATACAACATCGACGCCAGCGTGCCCGCCTGCGAGTCGCCCGTCGCATACACCACGTCGAGCACGGGGTGCGCTGCGAGTAGGCGCAACAACTCGGCACCGGTGTAGCCGGAAGCGCCGATAACGGCCGTGCGTAAGGTGCCTGAATTTCCCACTTGTATGACGATACAGGCTGTTGCATACTTATGCACACGCAATTGGATGAATTTCGAACGGCGTTGGCCATCGCAATGCCCTGTCGTAGCCTCTGAGCACAATGACGGCTTCCCCGCGGTTCCCCCATGACGCCTTCTCCGATGTGATCGCGGCGAACGCGCGGTACGCCGACCGATTCCGCGACACCGGACTCACGGGATTCGCCCGGAAGGGTCTGGCCATCGTCACCTGCATGGACAGCCGCATCGACCCTCTCGCCGTCGTGGGGATGAACCCCGGCGACGTGAAGATCCTCCGCAACGCCGGGGCGCGGGTCACGGAGGACATCTTGCGCACGCTCGTGCTGGCGACCTACCTGCTCGGTGTGGGGCGCGTGCTCGTGATGCCGCACACCGACTGCCGGATGGCCAAAGGCGACGAGTCTGATGTCCATCGCCTCATCGCCGAACGAAGTGGGGTCGATACCTCGGCGATCCCGTTCAAGATCGTGACTGACCAGCGAGCCCAACTGGCCGAAGATGTCTCTGCGATTCGCTCGTACGAGTTGCTCCCCAAGACGCTCGTGGTGGCCGGGGCCATCTACGACGTGCATTCTGGAGAGCTTTCACCCGTCGACTGCTGACAACGGCACGGGGCGTGGTGTAATTGGGGTCATGAGCGTGGCTGGGCGGTTGCTCGTCGCAACACCGCCGATGAACGACCCCAACTTTGAGCGGTCGGTGGTGCTGGTGCTTAGCCACGATGCCGATGGCGCATTCGGTTTGGTGATCTCACGACCGACCGAGGTGTCGACCGTGGATGGCGACGGCGCGCTGAATGAGTGGATTGCTCACGCCACTGCACCCGCCGTCTTCTTCGAGGGCGGACCCGTGCAGCAGAACTCGATCATCGGGTTGTCGCGATTCGCCGACGCCGACAAACGCTCGTGGACGAGCGCTGTGGGCACCGGCTTGCACACGATTGATCTCGAGAGCGACGCGACGAACGCCCTCGAGTGTGCGGCGCTGCGATTGTTCGTCGGATACTCCGGGTGGGGTCCCGCCCAACTCGATGGAGAGATCGCAGGCGGGCACTGGTTCGTCGTCGAGGCCCATGCGGATGACGCGTTCGACACGAACCCCGCCACGTTGTGGAGGCGGGTGTTGGAGCGCCATCCAACCCATCGGGAGTGGGTGCGCAACTTCCCCGACGACCCGACTCTCAACTAACCGCCAAGATCCGCCCCTTCGTCGGCTCGGACCACGCGACTCGCTAGCAGACCACCGTCGAGAGATCGTTCACGACACCGTCAGTTGTCTGAGGGATCATCGGTGACTACTCACGATTGCAATACCCAACCGTCGTGCGGACTCCAATCGTGGCTATCCTCGCCGTATGTCCGCTGGCGACACCGTGGTCTATGTCGCCAAATCGTTCATCACGATGGATGACTCTCTCCCGCGCGCGGAAGCCGTCGCGGTGCGTGGTGGTCAGATCGTTGCGGTCGGCACGCTCGACGAGGTGCGATCTCGGCTCGACGCGCCTCCTCTCGTCGACCGCACGCTCGAGCATGATGTCGTGATCAGCGGGCTCATTGACCAGCACTTGCACCCGCTGCTCGGTGCGACCACGCTCACCACCGAGGTGATTGCCCCCGAGGACTGGGTGTTGCCGGATGTGGTGCACCGGGCCGCCACGACGCCCGCCGACTACGACGCGCGGATCCATGCTGCCCATCAGCGTCTTCCTCACGGTGGGTGGTTGTTCAGCTGGGGTTTTCACCGACTCTGGCACGGCAAGATGACTCGTTCGCGGCTCGACTCACTGGTCGCGGATCGCCCAACGGCGATCTGGCAGCGCTCGTGCCACGAGTGGATCCTCAACTCTGCGGCACTCGAGGCCATCGGTTTTACCCGCGCAGCAGCGACCGGCGACGCGTACGAGTTCACGCAACTCGACTTTGACGCCGGACACTTCTGGGAGAACGGTTGGTTGAAGGTTCTCTCACCTTATTTGATGCCCGTGTTCATGACGCGTGACCGGTTTGAGGTTGGTCTCGAGATGCTTGTCGCCTACCTACACATGAATGGCGTGACGGCGATCAACGAGCCGGGCATCCAGTGGCGACTCGAGCCGTGGGACCTGTACCAGCAGATTCTCGGGCGTGAGAGCACGCCGCTCCTCAGCACGTTCTTGGTTGACGGACGCAACCAGGTGCTGAAGAATTTGTCGTCCGCTGAAACGATCGCCGACGCCCGACAGCAAGTCGAGCGCGGTCGTGGATCGAAGGTGCGGGTGCTTGACCGTCATGCCAAGTTGTTTGCTGACGGCGCGATCGTGTCGCAGATGATGCAGATGAAGGACCCCTACCTCGACGACGAGGGTAACCCTGACCCGGGTCATCACGGCGAGTGGTTGATGGAACCTGACGAGCTACGCCGCGCCTTTGACACCTACTGGGACGCCGGGTGGCAAGTGCATATCCACGTCAACGGTGACCACGGACTGGAGGTCCTGGTCGGGATCATCGAAGAGGCACAACGGCGGACCCCGCGTATCGACCACCGCACGGTGATCGTGCATTTCGCAAACTCCACCGAAGCGCTCATCGACCGAATCAATGCGGTGGGGGCAGTCGTATCAGCAAACCCCTACTACCCGATCGGTTTTGCGGACATGTACGCAAAGCACGGACTCGGCCCAGACCGAGCCGACACCATGGTGAGGGCGCGATCCGTGCTCAGCCGCGGGATGCACCTCTCGTACCATTCCGATCTGCCGATTGGCGCGTCAGATCCGCTTCTTATGGCGTCGTGGGGCGTCAATCGCATCACCGTTTCCGGTCGCGTCGCTGCACCACAGCAGCGCATCAGTGTGCACGATGCACTTCGTGCTGTCACCATCGAGGCAGCACATTCGTGGCGGATGGAAGACACGCTCGGCAGCATCAGTGTGGGCAAGCGGGCAAATTTCACTGTCCTCGATCGTGACCCCTACGAGATTGACCCGATGCAACTCGGCGCCACGAGGGTGCTCGCCACTGTGTACGAGGGCAAAGTGCATCCGGTGCCGCCAGCCCACATCCAACAGCGCTCGGAGAATTGGGGCAGTTCAATTCCAAGCACGTCACCCACTACGGGCAATGTCACGTCACAAGCCTTGCATCACGAACTGTGCGGATGCGAAGTTGCGGACTTCATCGCGCAACACTTCAGCGCAACAGGTTGGGCCGCCTAGCCAACCCCCACGGCATCCGAGACGAACCCAGATTGCTGTTGGCATCTCGTGCAAGGCATCGTCGGAACCAACAGCGACTTGAGGCGACGTCGGGAATCGAAGGCGAATCAGAAGCCCACTACCCCAACCTCCCCGACCTGCCCGCACAGTAAAACGGTGTGATGCAAGCCCTACGCAGTAAGTCCTACGTCTCCACCGTGGGCTGCGTTAGCCACCGTACCAAATCCTTACCATTTCGGTGAGGGCTCGTATGAGAACGTCCAGATTGTGCTCTGCCGCTTTTACTCGGATCAGTTCATTTGGCGCTTTATGAAGCCAGTCGGGCAGATGGGCTTGACGCCCGAGATCCTTCTGACTGTTTTCCCGCGCACACAAACAATCGACTTTCGTCGCACAGGCATCACTGCTGCATCAGCTCTTCTAGGCACAGTCCCCGCAATTGAAGTTGAGGTCGTTGTAGTAGTTGAGGTTGTTGTCGTGGACGGGGACGACTCCAGAAGTTCAGCTGACGAAATTCGAATCGTATCCCACTTCCCCGAAGTAACCACTTTGACGTACAAGTTTTCGTACTTCAATACCTGTCCTTCCGTCAGAAGTGCGTCGAAGTATGGCGGATTCCTGTCACCCCCGGGATTCACCGAGAGTTGCCTGCTTCTCTTGACCGGGATCATCGGAATCTCGCCGTGTCCGAGTGAGGTATCAACCTCGTACGCGAGAACACCTTCATCGATAAAACTATTTTGCAGATTGAACTTGGTTTCACGCCGTGACTCGATCACTAGCGCTCGCGTACCCGAGAACCGAATGACGACCGCTTTCGTGCCCGGGGATGAAGTCTCCAGCGGAACTAGATCTGTCTGATAATCGCCGAAATCTGATATTTGCTTACACACAATCTGCGAGTCCGCGGCCCATCCACGCACCCATCGCAACCACATATTGATTGATCGAGACGGTCCATCCTGATTGGCCATGAGATCCCAGCCGTGGAATGGACCAGGAGCCTCAAAGTTGCGAATATTTTTCGCAGTTGGACTCCACGGCTGCGCGTAAAGATCAGGCAGGTGAAATGCATGTCCCAACTCGTGAGCCCAGTAGGACCATTCGGGTCGAATCGCATTTCCAAAATGCGTCCCGGCCATCACGAAGTTGTACAAACCACCCTCTCGTGTTCCCAGCAGCGAGGAAATTTTCATCGGATACATGAGTTGAATTCCCCCACGATTTTTGCTGCCTGGAGGGAGAACAAATACGACACTGTGCACGCCCGTGAAATCGACGACGGAATCAACAGTCGCGAGGATGCGTCTCGCAAATTCTGCTTCGTCAGCACTCCCCTTCATGTTCTCCAGTTCGTTTTCAGACCCTGGAAGGAGAATGCTGGTTTCTCTAACCCTCCATTGAAACTTCACTCTTCCTTCGGTCTGTAAATCGAAATATTCAACAAATGTCGTCATATCATCGCGCACTCGCCGAAGTGGCTCCGCCTCAGCCGGGAGGTCCCGGTAATGAACTGGGATTATGGCGAGTGTGAACGTTCCAGAACTCGGAAAGTTCTTTGAGATCGCAGGAAACCCGGTGAACAAATGGTCATTCAGTTGCCGTGGATAACTCGACTCCTGGAGCCGACAGTTCTCAACGGCACCAGAACCAAAAGTGGGCCTCGCGAGACTGGGCAGGCAGATTGATGCGAGCAATAAGGACACAGAGACGAAGAACTGTCGATGCATCATTCGAGTTTCATTAGTCATGGCTCGCTCTCTGGCCTCACAGTCGCCATGCGAGTACCACCAACATACCCATCATTGAACTAACCCAAGAGCATGTCCTCAAGTGACTAAAACATGGCCCGTACCAATAACAGCTTGAGGCGACGTCGGGAATCGAATTCCACCCCGACGGTTTGACTTGGTCACCGTTCATCCCGGATTGGCGTTGTTCGGCCCGAAACTAGATCGGTTTCATCGCTCTGTGTCCTGTTCGTCTTTGGTGCGAGCGATTCGTCCCGTACCAAATCCGTACCACGGGGAACTTCTGGTTTTGTCTTTGCTGAGAACGTATGGCTGGCTGGGTTGTGCTGTCCTCATTCAAGGTTTTATCAGCCATCGTGGGCGATCAAATTTAACAGGGTGTATTCTCACCGCACCTTCACTACGACACCTGCTCCGGGACGGTCACCGCACCGACCTGGTGTCCGTGCCCTGAAACTATTCAAGGTTTCAAACGAACTTTTGGGGCCCACGCCCAGCCGGACGGGCAAGTGGTTGCGGCAAAAGTTCGCGTGCGATTCCCCTTCTTGCATCGCACCTCAGGTGGCGTCCACGAAACAGCCCACCACTCATTCGAAGAGTCTCCAACGCCAATACTGTTGACAGCCCTCACAGAAATGAAATATTCCTTATCGTATTCGACATTAGTAATCCGCAGCCGTGTCTTCAATCCGTTCACACCGACGAGATGCTGTGTTTCGAATTTCTCGTCAGCAACGTGCACCTCGTAGTGCGTGACGGCTGAAATCGCTTCGACTTTTCCCCACGAAACATCCACGATGCCCACACGTGCGGTATAACGGACCTCAATATCTGGTACTACCCCCGGT
>Ga0194132_10008664_pt1 | contig 14450 bp, 21 predicted proteins | sample TA2KigOf80mmetaG_FD_148612 | JGI IMG/M metagenome (GOLD analysis project Ga0194132, IMG submission 148612) | Freshwater microbial communities from Lake Tanganyika, Tanzania - TA2015054 Kigoma Offshore 80m | ecosystem: Environmental > Aquatic > Freshwater > Lake | place: Tanzania: Lake... | reverse complement strand
CGCCGTGCTCGCGCATGGCGAGGTGACCGGCCACGCGCATGTCATCGAGAGCCCGCACGTCCGCATCACGCGCGATCCCGACGTGGTCGAGCGCGCGCGCCTGCAGCTCGTCAAGATGGGCATCTTGGAGCCGGACGCCCGCACCGTAGATGCCGTGATCGTTGTGGACGACGGCGCCCCTTCCATGCTCACGCACGAGGAGCACGAGGCGCATTTCGTCCGCCCCGGCATCCACGCGCTGCTCCGCGCGCGCGAGTATGTCGAGCCGGACGTCGTGCGGCGCGTGGGGGACTGACATGAAAAGCGGCTATCAAGTGCGGATCGACATGTGGTGCCCAGTCGATCTCGAAGACCCGGAATCTCTCATCGCCGTCGTCCAGGGCGTCCGCTCCATACAGGCGGCCGCCAAGGAAATAGGCGCCGTCGCGAATTGCGAGAGCAGGTTCGTGTATCGGCGCGGGACCAAGCGCCGCGAGCCGGACGACATTCCCGATCTCTCCGAGGTCCCAACGGACGGGTCGCCGTCATGAGCCTCGCCCCCAACCAGATCGCTTGGCTCCGCGAGCGGATGCCGGCCTTCGCCCGCGCGAACGACCAAGCCGAAGATGCGATCCGCTCGACCGCCGCCTACCGCGAGAACTACGGCGACTTGGCGACGGCGACGCGACTGCGCAAGGACGCGCAGGCCGCGTGTAGACGCGCGGAGGCCGCCGCTGCCCGGCCGTGGAGTTGGAAATGGGGATCGCCGTGAGGTACATGACTCGCGACGTGTCCAGATCGAAGCCGCAGCCAGCGAGGGCGCAGCACCATGACAGACGCCAAGCTACTGACCTTCGCTGAGCTGCGCGCAGCCAATCGGGCGCGCATAAATGATTTCAAGACGCCTCAAGGGACGCCCATTGACCACTCCAGATGGGGCCTCTCGCAATGGTCGAACGCTGTGGCGGGAGAGGTCGGCGAGGCGTGTAGCCTTGTTAAGAAATTAGAGCGTGGTGATTTTTCGCTCGTCGAGGCGCGCGAACTCCTCGCCGCCGAGTGCGCGGACGTCGTCACCTATCTCGATATACTGGCTGATGTCGCCGGCATCGATCTCGCGGCGGCGATCGTCAAAAAATTCAATACCGTCTCAGAAAGAATTGACAGCCAAACAAGGTTGCGAAGTGAAGCTCAGAAGGACCCCCAGGCTAGACCTACAACGTGGACAGAGCCTGGCGGATGTTCGTCCTGCGATTTTTGCGGGATTGAACCCACGGATATGAACCCCTATTGCACGCATCCGCTGGTACTGCAGGTCCACCCCCATGGGCTGAATCTCAATGTAGCCCTAAGGGAGTTTTGCGGTCACGACCTATATCGCGCCCGGGCGGTCATGACGGCGCTGGATAGCCTTGATGGCTGATCGCACCTCCATAGAATGGACCGACGCGACGTGGAATCCCGTGACTGGGTGCTCCAAAATAACCCGTGGCTGCGACTTTTGTTACGCCGAGCGCATTGCCGAACGGTTCCGTGGGGTGCAAGGACATCCGTTCGAGAACGGCTTTGATTTGACGCTGAGACCCGAGCGGCTGCGGCAGCCCTTGGCTTGGCGCAAGCCGCGCCGCGTGTTCGTCAATTCCATGAGCGACCTCTTCCACAAGGATGTGCCCAAGTCATTTATCGACGCGGTGTTCGACACCATGGAAGAAGCCAACTGGCACACGTTTCAGGTGCTGACCAAACGCAGTCCGCTCATGGTCAAATACCTTCGTGGTCGGTACGGTGCGGGCTTGGCACCGTCCCATATTTGGCTGGGCGTGTCCGTCGAAGACCAGAAGAACACCGTCCGGTTAAAACATTTGCAAATTGCGCGAGCATCGACAAAATTCGTATCCTTCGAGCCGTTGTTATGGTCGATTGCCGCCATCGACCTGAGCGGAATCGACTGGGTCATCGTCGGTGCCGAGAGCGGCCCTGGCGCGCGGCCATTCAACATCGAGTGGGCGCGCGGGCTGAAAAATCAATGCATCGCCGCCGATGTTGCCTTCTTCTTCAAGCAAGCGGCGGACGCGCGCGGCCGTAAAATCCCCACGCCAGAACTGGACGGTCGGAAATGGATCGAATTTCCGCGCCGAGGATGAGCCATGACGAAAACACCGCCGAGCCCTTACCGACGGGTGCCGATCAGCATTCAGCACGGCCCCGACCATGCGGCCCTCCGCGCGCGCTACGGCGGATCGTCCGAGGCGCCGGCCCTGTTCGGACTCGGCTACGAAGGCCTCGCATCCCAATATGCGGTTTGGGCGCTCAAGTCCGGGATCATCGAACTACCATCGGTCGAAGACGACGATCGCGTATTCTTCGGCCGCGAGCTTGAGACCGTTATCGGCATGGCGGTCGCGCGCAAGCACGGATGGGAGTTGCGCCGCGCCGATTACTACGCAATCAACGAGCGGCACCGCATGGGCGCGACGGTGGACTTCGACGTGGTCTCGCATCCGGACGGCCCCGGCATCATTGAAACCAAGAGCCGGGACACGCTCGCCTGGCGGCGCGCTTATACGGAGACCGAGGCCAGCGACCGCGACAAGATTCAACTTGCGCACCAGTTCGCCTGCCTGCCCGAGATGAAATGGGGCTGCATCGCGGCCTTGGTCGGTGGCAACGACCTCCGCACCTACCCGTACACGCGCGCCGATCTCGCGCCGATCATTGCCGACGTGACGGCCGCATGGGATGATTTGTGGCGCCGGGTCAAGGATCGCGACGAACCGCCGCTCACCAGCGAGGATGTTCGGGCCTGGTTGCGCCAGCACCCCGAGTCCAACGACGAAGTGCTCGTGATCAATGCGCCCGCCACGCCGCTGAATGAGGCGATCACCAACTACGGACTGTTTCGGGCGCAGGCGCGGGAGGCGACCAAGCGCGCCGATGAGTGCCGCGCGATGATCTTGCAGGCCGCCGGCGATCACGGCCAAATCGTGACGTCAGATTATCGCGTCACGATCCGGCGCTCGACCGGCAAGCCGACGACCATCACGTTGCCGAAGGCGTTGCGCTATGGCCTCGCGCACGGCGCGGCGGACGCCATCGCGGCGGCGGTGGCATGGGTGCATGTGACGCGCGAAGCCTCCGTGCGCACGACGATCGATATCACAGCGAACGACGCACCGCCGCGTGACGCCGAGGTACCGCGTGGTGAATGTGACCCCCGCAATCTGGAGGCTGGATAATGGCCGACAACAAAGCCCTGACCGTCATTCGCCACGAGCTGCGCGCCATGCTGCCGCAGTTCGAGGCCGTCCTGCCGCATCATTTGCCGGCCGGTCGGCTCGAACGAACGATCATCAGCGCGCTGCGCACCAATCCGAAACTCATTGAATGCGACCGTCATTCGCTCTGGCGCGCGGCGATGACGGCCGCTGTTCTCGGCATCGAGCCCGACGGCGTGACCGGGCAGGGATTTTTCGTCCCCTTCAGAGGCAAGGTCGTATTCATCCCCGGCTACAAGGGGCTCATCACGCTGGCGGCCAACTGGGGATACATCGTGCGCGGCCACGTCGTCCGCGCGGCGGACAAGTACGAGGTCCAATACGGCGCGGTCGAGAGCATCGTGCATTTTCCGGCGGTGAATGCCGGCCGGGACGAGGCGACAAATCCAATCATCGGCGCCTACGCATCGGCGCGGCACGCCAGCCTGCCGCCGGCGTTCGAGTGGATGGACCTTGCCGATGTGCTCAAGCGCCGCGACCGCTCGGAGGGATACAAGTCGGCAAAGAAGCTCGGCTATTCGTCGCCATGGGACACCGATTTCGCCGAGATGGCGCGCAAGACGCCGGTGCGCGCGCTCGCCGATCAGCTCCCGCTCTCCGTCCAGCGCGCCTCTGCAATCGAGGCGATGTACGACGCCGGCAAGCGCGCCTATGCGGTCAAGCGGCCCGGCATGGCGGAGCCGGAGATCGAGATCGATGTCGAGGCCGTAACCACGACCGATGCCGCCGGCCCAAGTGAATACGCAATCCTCGAAGCCGATGCGGACGCCTCGCTGGAGCGGCGCTTGCGGTCATGAGCGACAGCGTGTCCCAGGTGTGGCGCACTTGCTCCATGCGCATGCGCGTTCTGGGCGGTAAGCGGCTGTCGGCCGTTTGCTATTTCTACCGCGGGATCGTCGTTCACCCGCGACCGTTCCGACTGCTGCCACTGTACGGCGGCAAGATTTATCTCGGCGAGTTGTCTGATGGTCCCTACAACATCTCGCACTTTTCCAGCGGGTATGGCATTTGCGAGAGCTCAGTGCCGCTGAAAGAGACGCTGTTGTTTGCGCAGCGCCTCGCCGAGAGCTTCGATTGGAATCGGAAGCGTTTCACGCCGGCGCGCCTGCGAGACGCCAAGGCCGCTTTCGATAAGGTGATCCAATCCGAACCGCACTACGCCGGAACCTTTACGCGGGAGACCGAAAATGACTGAAGAAAACGATCCCGTCATCTTCACGGGGCGGGATGGCAAAGAATACTGCGACGAGGAGCGCGCAGTCGCGGAGATGCTGGTTGATGGCGCGCTGTTCATCGGCGGCGATAGCGGGCCGTTTTTGGAGTCAGACACGCCCGATAAAAGGCCGGCCGGCCTGTACGTCAATTGCAATGATTTTTTCTTCTACTCCGCAGCCGACGCCCTGATTCTCCCCCGCGATCAAATTCATCCATTCTACAAGTTGTGGAAACAGGGGCACGCTAATGTGTGGCGCTGCCTCAAGGAGAAGCGGCGCCCGCTGCCACAGATCGAGGCGCGGATGAAGGCGCAAGGAATATGGACGGACGAGCTCGACGCGCTGCCGGCGCATGACAGCCCGCTCGAAGCCAAAACGCCCGACACGCCGGCGTGATCCATGACCAGCGCCAAGCCGCTGATGATCGATCTTTATGCCGGGCTGGGCGGCTGGGCCGACGGCGGAATCGCCGAGGGCTGGGACGTGATCGGATTCGATATCGAACGGCACGATTACGGCGACGGAGCGCGATACCCGGCGCAACTCGTGGTGCAAGATGTGCTTACGCTGCACGGCTCGCAATTCCGCGACGCCGCGCTCATCGTCGCCTCGCCGCCGTGCCAGGAATACAGTTACATGGCGATGTCGTGGTCCCGGGCGAAGACGATGGCGGCCGAATACCGCAGCGGCCGGCGCGACGTGCGGAAACTGACGGCGCTGTTCGACGCATGCTTTCGCATCCAGCGCGAGGCGTGCGAAGCGGCTGGACGGCACATCCCATTGGTGGTCGAGAACGTCAAGGGCGCGCAGAAATGGGTCGGACGCGCGCGCTGGAGTTACGGCAGTTACTACCTTTGGGGCGACGTGCCTGCGCTGATGCCCATGACAAGAGGCCTTACGGGCCGCAAGAACAACGGCGGTTCATGGTTCGGCATTGACAATCGGGGACGGCCGACACTCAGGAGCGACCCGAGCAAGACGCCGAACGCGGGCTATCATGACTCCGGGATCAAGCAGGGCGGCGATTGGTTCAATAGCGACTTGCCATCAATTTCGCGCCTCCATTCATCCAAGAGTCCCGCGCGCAAGGCGGCATCGGCGGCGATCGCGAAGATACCCTATCCGCTCGCCAGACATGTCGCGCGCGTCTTCAAGCCGCAGCAGGTTTGATGCGATGATCCGCCGAAACAAGTTCAACGTCCGCAAGACCGTCGTGGACGGCATAACGTTCGATTCACAGGCCGAGGCCGCGCGCTGGAGCGAGCTTCGGCTTCTCGAAAAGGCTGGCAAAATTCATTCCCTGACGCACCATGTGCGCTATGAGCTACTCGCGCCAGTTCTCAATGCCGACCATCAGGCGGACTTCGAGCCCTTCGAGCCGATCGGGCATTATGAGGCGGACTTCTGCTATTACTGCAAGGACGTCAAAAACTACATCGTTGAAGATGTGAAGGGCGTCATGACGCCGCTCGCGCGCTGGAAGATGAAGCACTTCGAGGTGCAGTACGGAATGACGATCAATGTCGTGCGCGCGAGGCGGCGATGAGCGCCAAGACCGCGCGGCCGCAAGGCAACCCGCGCGGCTCTGGCTACCCGCGCGCGACGGATGACTTCTATGTCGAGCCGCCGGAAGCCGTGCATGCGCTATTTGATGCGGAACATTTCCGGGGTCATATCTACGACCCGGCATGTGGCATCGGGACCATCGTAAAGATTGCGCGACAACGAGGATACGGTGCCGCCGGCTCGGATATCGAAGATCGTCTAGGGCTTTCACAATCGGGCGTATGGTTCCGTCAAGATTTCGTGACTGGCTCTTGGGGGCCGCGCCCCGTGCTCGCCAGTCGCGATGGATATACAGTGCAGCTAGATGAAAACATCGTTTGCAATCCACCCTATGGATTGGCACAAGAATTCATCTTGCGCGCATTGATCGTGGCGCAGCGCAAAGTCGCGATGTTGCTGCGGCTATCGTTCCTGGAAGGTCAAGAGCGCGCCAAGCTATTTCAGTCAACCCGGCTCGCGCGCGTGCACGTCTTTTCGTATCGAATCTCAATGCCGAGCGGTGCGGCGCTTGCGGCCGGCACCAAGCCCAAGGGCGGATCGGTTGCGTTCGCGTGGTTCGTGTGGGACCGCGATCATGTCGGGCCGCCGACGATCAATTGGCTAACGCGGCAATGACGCCGACACGGGTCTAGCGGCAGAACTCCCGCACCTTCCGGTTATGCGCCGCGATCTGGCGCACCGCGTCCTCGGAGATCGCCCCAGCGTCCGCCGCGCTCAGCGTGATCTGCCGTGACCACGCGCATTCACTTAGGTTTATGGTCCGGACGCAACTCGTCGCGAAGCTTGTCAGGATCAGCGCGAGCAACAGCTTCGTCGATTGCCGCAGCGCGCTTTCCATGATCGGCCATCGCCTCGCCCGTCTCGGCACGGTGCTCGATCTCTCCGGTCTGTCGGGCGGCGCGGAACCCGAGCCAGATAACGAGACCGAATAGGCCGACGAACCCGATGACAAGGTAGAGCCCCGTCATGGCGCGCGGTTGCGCTTTTCGATCACCGACCAGATAATGCCGACGATCGTGACGAGCGCGCCGGCGGCCGTTTCGACGGTGCCCGCGTCCGTCACGCCCTTGGTCACAAGCAACCCGCCACCAAACGTCGCAAGGTGTCGGATCAGGCCGAGGATCATGTCGCGGTTCATGGCGTCTTGTCCCTTCCGATTGTTGAGTCCGTATACGCCTTGCCAACCCATCCGATCACGGTGCCGAGGATCGCCGAAATACCCTCCGGCAACGCGAAGAAATACACCGCAAGCACGACCATTGACACCAAGCAGGCGATCAGGAGCCCGGCATCGATCAGGAGCTTGAGTCGCGCGAGGCGCGTTCTCTCGTCCATGACTTCCCCGCCGCCCTGACCGCCGCCGCCGCCGGATCGACGATGTAGTACCCCGTGCCATACGAGGACACGATTTGCAGCGGCGCGATCATCTTGCGCAGCCGCGACACGAAAATGCGGACCGAGCGCAGCCAAGTGTCGGTGTTCGGCACGTCGGACAGCGTCTCGATCGACACGACACGTCCCGCGCGCAGCATCAACCGATACAGCACCTCCGTCTCCGACGGTGTCAGGTGATACACCACGCCATTGTTGGTCAGGAGATGCTTGTCCGGCTCCAGAATGACGCCCCCGAGCGCCTTGGGCTCGCGCTCGATATCTTGGAAGCACGTCGGGCACGTCCGCATGGCGTCACGCGATCCCACGGTAGAACTTGTGCCGGCCGATGGCGATCGGCGTATGGCCGCGCGCCCAGTGCGGATCGACGTCGATGGCGTGGTAGTGCGTCGCCCCGCCGGTCGGGTCCGGCCAATAGCCGAGGAGCACACCGAAGGCGGCGAACCACGACCACTGCGCCGCGCGCTCGTCCGGATAAAGCGAAACTATAAGGTCGGCGTTCGGGTCGTCCGCATTCCAGCACGAGAATTGCGCCGGCTTCAGGCAGGTCTCGGCGACGGTCTTGCCCGCGAACCATTGGCCGCTCTCGAAACGGTTGCGGACGACCCACGCGACGGCGATCATGCCATCGATCCCTTCGCCGCGCGCCTCGCCGTAGAGCGTGCGCGCCAGCGTCTCGGCGTCGTTCTTGTCGAACTCGATTACGGCCATGGTCATCTCCGCCGCACGAGGCCGTAGACCAGGAGGCCGATGATAATCAGCTCCCCCGGTGTGATGCTGCTCACGACGATCCAAGCATATGACATCACGGCCACAGTTTCGAGAACAGCCAGCCGACGCCGGCCCCGACGAAGCCGAGCAGGGCCGCGCCGCCGAGCACGCGGTTCTTGTTCGCGGCGTAGTCGCGCGCGACCCCCTCGACGAAGGCGATCCGCTCGGCATGCGTTTCATGCTGGACGCGGAGCGTCGCGAGGCATTCGAGGCGCTTGTTGATCGCATCCAGCGAGCCCTGCATGGAGGACCGCGCGAAATCGGCGCGCGCTTCCGCCATCGCGTTCGCGCGCTGCAATCCGTCGATCAGGCCCGACAATTCGCCGATCTTGGCGCTGATGTCGTGCAGTTCGCCGGTCATTAGCCAAGCTCCTCGACAACGATGCCGGATTTCACTACGCCCCCGTATTGGCGCGATGTCGAATGGCCGTTGATGTAGGCGGTTCCCGCCGAAGGACCATATCGAAGCTTGTAGGTCCGCGCCGATGTAGACCCCGCCGCCTCGAAGTAGACGAAGGTCACAACCTGCGACCCGGCGACGGCCCCACCCGCCAGATACCAGCCGACGGCCAAGGCGTCGGCGCCGGCGTCCTTGAACAGCGCCGCCACGATCTGCGCCCCGCCGAAACTGTTGGCAAGATGCGCGGTAACGGTGATCTTGAGCGTTGACGACGCCGAGGTCGGCGTAAACGCGAGCGTCGTCGCCTCGGCGCCCTCGGTGCTCTGCGGGATCGAGTCGTCGCCAGGGATAACGGTCGCCGTGCTGCCATAGGTTGATATGAGCGAGGAGTCGTACTTGAGCAGCTTGCCGCCCGCCGTCGCCCATGCCGGGTTTGCGCCCGCGCCCTGCGTCTGCAAGAGCTGCCCGGCCGTGCCGGCGCCCAGCCGCGCGTAGTCCGTGCCGTTGTAGAACAGGATATCGCCATGGGCGTCCGATCCCATGGCGATCTTCGCGCCGGTAATCGCATTGTCGGCGATCTTGGCGGTCGTCACGTTGGCGTCGAGAATCTTCGCCGTTGTGACCGCGTCGCTCGCGATCTTCGCCGCCGTCACGGCGCTAGCCGCTATATCGCCCGTTTGCACGGAGGCGACGTCGATGAGCTGAAATTGTGTCCCGTCGTAGATCAGAAAGGCGACCGAATTGATCGGCATATCGCCGGAGGACAGGGCGGCGGCACCCTGTTTCGTGATGGATTTAACGCCGACAGAGTTGACGTTTATCGTCGCGGCGCCCGTGTTCGCGGCATGCACAATCGCCGCGAATCTCTGTCCGGCGGCGTAGGCCGTGATCGCGGGCGTAAGCGAGATCGTATAAGCGTTCGCCGCGCCGCCCGTTGTCCCGCCCCAAACAAATCCGCCATCTTGCACTTGGGCGGCGGCCGACGCGCCCGAGCGCGCGGTCGCGTTCGCCAGATTCGTGATTTTCTTGGCGTTCCAGTCTATATCCGCCGATGGCTTGCCTTGGCCGTCGCGCGTTAGGGTGTTGTTGAACCCGCCGGTTACGTCGGTGTTGTTCGAGTTCGCCGACGCCGCTGTTATCGTCGTGCCGGCGACGAAAGTCGGATTTGTGAGCGTGAAATTGCCCGAGCCGTCGAATCCGCTCATGTCCGCCCCCTAGAATTGTGCGCCGATCGCCGCACCAGCGCCGCCAGACGCCGCGCGCGTCATCGCCGCCCTGCGCATGGCATCCCGCGCAGCTTTGTCGCGACTGCTGATCGCGCGCTGGAGGATGTCATCAACCGCCGATTTTTCCATGTTGAACAAGGTGCGCGCCAGCTCGGCCGAAGTGGGCTTGTTGAGACCCTTGCTGCGCGTGATCGCCGGGCCGAGAACATTCGACAATGCGGCTCCGATGTTGCCGCGCGACATGTTCCACCAGAACGCCGGACCGGCTTCGAGGCCGGCGTCCGCGCGCTCGGCGGCGCGCAAATCCGTTTGCGAGCCGGCGCGGGGCGATGTCGCTTGCGCGTTCTGATAGAACCGCAATTCGTTGAGCATATCGCGCTCGAATCTCGCAAAGGCGCGCTTGTCTCCGAACGCGGCCTCGATCTTGCCGCGCATCAACTCGTTGTTGAACAGCCGCTTGGCGGCGTCGGCGGAATCCGGCGTTTTCTGTGCGATATCCATCAGCGCCCGCGACACGCCGGTGTTCCACGCGTCTTTTTCGGCGAATGACATCTTGGCGATCCGGCGCGCAATTTCCTCTCTGTCCATGGTGAGGAAGCCGCGTCCGTCGCGGAGCGCGTTCACGACCTCCGCGTCGCCGGCGTAGGTCAGCCGCGCCGTCTTGTAAGCCGGGTTGAGCCTTTCGACCTCATCGACAAAGTCGGTCTTGAGAGTCGTCAGTATCCGACCCCATGCGGTCGTTTCGCCGGTGAGTTGGTTGCGCGCGGCGGGTGACTTCATCATGTCGTCAAGCGCCGTCTTGGTGTAGTGCGCCGTGTCTGTCGATATGCCGCGCGCGACGCCGGTTGCATCGACCGGCCCTATCGGCTTGCCTTCGGCGCGCGCGTAGGCGGCGGCGCGGCGGAGCGCGGTCTGTAGCGGCGGCCGCGCCAACAACTCGTCCAACCTCTCTGATCTCAGTGATGGGCCGCTTTCGCGCGCGATGTCGTACAATTTTTTAGCCTCGGCCTTGAGGCGCGTAAGGGTTGCGCTTTCGAGATCATAGAACTCGTCCGGCTTGAGAGTGCGGTTGACGGACGATTCGATTCTTCCGCCCTGTCCGGCGTGGCGCTTGACCAATGCGTCAACGGCCGTCTGACGACCTGGGCCCGGAACGCCGGCGGACGCGCGCGCGAGGCCGCGCACATTCTCCCCGCCGGCATCAATCAGCATCTCAACATTGGCGCCGCCGGCCTTCCAGCTCTGAACGGCGCGGAGGGCGTCGTTCGCGGACATGCCGTCGCGCTCGAATGCCTGCAACAACTTCGCGTCGGATAGCAGGACGGGATTTTGCCGGCCGGCGAGATTGCGCCCGAACTCGGTCCCCGTACGCACGGCGCCGACAACGGCTGGTATCGCCCCGCCGACAGCGGCGCCACCTGCCGCGCCGCCAGCCGCGCTCATGAGCCGGTCGTCCACTCCGCCTTGCCCGCTACCGAACCCGGCAAGGCCGCCGAACGTGCCGCCAGTCGCCGCCCCTTGCATGATTTGGCGTCCGAACGACGGCGCGACGCCGGCCGCCGCCGCGCCGGCGGTAAGCGGGGCAGCTGCCACGCCGGAAACAACCGATCCGATCGTTTCCGCCGTCGTGGAGGCCAGCGGATTGTCGCGGCGGAATTGGTCGGCCATGCGGCGCTCGCGATCGACCGTAGCGGCGTATTGCTCCCCGAACCGGTACGGATCGCCAGTGATGGCGGACCGCAACGCGCTATAGGCCTCGGTTCCGGCCCCGGAGATTTCATCGCCGTAGTTGAACGTCAGGCCTTGGGATGCGGCCCGCATGAGCCCAAGGGCATAGTCGGCGGCGCGGTCGGCGAGCGGCCTTTTTCCTTTTGCCGCAGGGATGTCGTCGAACAGGCCGGCGCCGGCCGGGCTGCCGATGTCCCGGGTGGCGGACGGAATATCATCGAACAAGCCCGCCATGACGTCACCTCTGGAATTGTGGCACGGACGGCGGCTCGCCGGCCTCAAGCGGCGTCGGGTCGATCCCCATCTCTCTCAGTCGCGCCTTCACGGCCGTCGGGCTTTTGCCGGCCGCGATTGCGGCTCGCGCCTCCGCGATTGCGCTTTCGGCCGTCACGCCTGGCGGCAAGGCACGGGACGCCGGGGGCGTGGCGCCCGGCCGTTGCGGCAGCGGCGGCAGACCGGGACGCGACTGGGTGAACATTTGATGCGCCTCGCTGAACAGGGCGCGCATCGCGCCGAGCTTCTCGCCGATTTGCGCGTCGGTGTCGCCCAGGCGCGGGAAGAACTGGTTCATGTATGAATTGACCTCGCTTTCCGGCGCGGCCGCCCCCGTGCGCAGGCGCAGGAGCACTTCGACCGCGCGGCGCGCCTGTTGCCGCATCTGCCGGCCGTCCGTGAATGGAATGCCCTCAATCCCGGCAATCTTCCCGGACGAGAACAGCAAATCGCGAGCGCCCGGCTTGATGCGGCCGCCTTCGTCCATCATGGTGTTGATTACCGCATCCACGTCTCGCGTCGCCTGCGACAGATTCGAGAGCTTCATGGATTCGTCCATGGTGAGCTTTGGCGGTCCGACGGGGGCGACGGAAACCCCAGTCGAAGCGCCGCCCTGGGGTGGGGCGGGCGGCGGTGCCGGCGACGTCTGGGCCGTCGCGCCGGGCGCTCCGGCGGCGGTCGGCGGCGGGAATGGTATTTGGGGCACGATCTGCACGGCCTGCCCCGAGGCCGGGTCGAAATTGACGCGCGGCTGGCTAAGATGAGCGTAGGCGGCTGCATATTGCGGGGTCGTTCGGATAGCGGGATTCTGCGCCCCCTCGGACAGGAGCGCCCACGCCTGTTGATCCATGCCCGTTCCGCGAAACGGGCCGCCAGGGTTGTCGGCCACTCGGCGGCCCGTTCTCGGATCGAACAGGGCACCCCCTTCTGGTATCGCGACAGGCTTGTCCGGCTGATGTACCACTTGCAGGCCGCCATAGGCGTCGCGCTGAGCGATCGTTCCCGCCGGCAATCCCAGGGCGGCGAGATCGGACGCGCTCAACTGCGTCTTGCGCTCGTCCTCGCGTTTTGCCTGGCGTTCGGCGCGCGACTTCTCTAGTCCCAGGGCCAATTGTTCGCGCGCCCCGATGCGGCCGAGCTGGAACTGCGCGGCGAGCCCGGCGGTGTCTTCGTTGCCGCCGAGTATCTGGATCATCTTTTCCGGATCGCCAGGGACCATCCGCTCGCCGGTCGGCAGGTCGTACTCGGGATCGTAAGTTGTCTCCTTGCGGTCCTGGCCAACCGCCAATGCCTCTGCGAGCGTGCGACGCGCGCCTTCGCCGCGCTCGCGTGTCTCTTTCGCCAAGTTGCGCTGTATTAAGCCGGCCGCCGCGCCCTTGGCGACCCGCGCGAGACCCTCCCAGTGTGATTGCACCGGCGTTGTTGCCGACGCGCCCTCGACAAGCGTTTCGATCAGCTTCCGGCGCGGATCGTCGCGATACCGCTGGGCCGGGGAGAGAAAGAGAGTCCCGCCGGGCGGCGGAACGGCGGCGAATGCCATGAGTCCCCCTCCTACTGGATGAGTTCGTAATTGACGGTCTTAAAGCCCGCCAATTCGCCGACGGCCTCGGGGAATACACGCTCGGCTTCGTCCGCCATGACGCCGAGAATCGTCGGTCCGCCCCACACATAACGGAACGAGTAAATCGGTATTCCGCCGCGCGTCTCGCCGACGCGGCGCACGTCCGTCTTGAGGCGGCGGTCGGATAGAAGGCCGGACGCCGTCGGCCTGCCAAAGAGATAGGGCGCACCTATTGTCGCGGCAGTCCCGGCGAGTCCGTAGATGCCGCCGAGTTGCGCATTGCGCAAGGCGTTTGCCTGGTTGTAGGCGTTGAGCTGTCCGAGATAGGCGTTCTGGATCGCGCCGGCCACGTCCGCCGGCGGAACGCTGTATTGCGCCTGCGGGCCGAAGGACGGCGCCGGGGTCGCCGGCGCGCCTTGCAAGAACGCCGAAAGCTCATTCAGCGGTTGCGCGCGGAGGGCCGTGCGCTCGGCAATGCGGCGTCCCCGGTCTTGAGTGGACAGGTTGTAGAGCCGCTGTTGTTCGGCTCCGCCCGCCAGCGCGCCTTGCAGGGCGGCCTCCTGGCGGGCGCGGTTCTGGCTGCGGTCCAGCCGGTCGTTCTCTCGGATATACGCCTCGCCCCCCTCGGTGATGCCGCGCGCGGCGAGGTCTGATGCGAGCGCGCGGCGCTGTTCCGCAAAATCCGGCTCGAACAACTGATTGGCGCGGTTATAGACATCCTGCCCGACGCGCTGTGCGTCGGCGGAGAAGTCATTGATGCCCGGATCGGGAATCCCCTCGAAGGTGAGCGGCCCGGTCGGCAGCTCGCCGGAGCGCTCAAGCGCCTTGCCCCCGAGGATTTCCGCCAACTGGTTGCGCTGTGATAACTGGATTTGTCCGGACGGCGACAGTTCCGTGATGCGCGTGCGCTCGGGCGTGCCTATGTCGCCTGTATAGCGAAGCGTGCCGAACGGCCCTTGCTCGCCGATCTGGTTGACAAGGGCGGATTCGCGCACCGCCTCCTTGTTGGCCGCGCCCTGCGCGGCTGCCGTCGCGCCCGGATCAGGCGCTGGCGGCGGCGACGGACTT
>Ga0194132_10008661_pt1 | contig 14451 bp, 9 predicted proteins | sample TA2KigOf80mmetaG_FD_148612 | JGI IMG/M metagenome (GOLD analysis project Ga0194132, IMG submission 148612) | Freshwater microbial communities from Lake Tanganyika, Tanzania - TA2015054 Kigoma Offshore 80m | ecosystem: Environmental > Aquatic > Freshwater > Lake | place: Tanzania: Lake Tanganyika... | reverse complement strand
CGTCGTTCCTGCTACGAAATGTTCGATCAGGCGATCCTGCTTCGAGACCCCCAATCGGCTCCGTCGTATCCGTCCCATGATAACTCCATAACCGAGTTATCTGGGACAGCCCCTTCCATTATATAAGTTCGGCGGAGGGAGAACGATCCGATGCGACCCGTGCAGAGCGTGGTTCGGTTGTTCGCGTGGTTGGCGCTTGCCGTGACCGGGTCCGGAGCCATGGCTCAGTCCGCGCCTATGCCCTGGGCGGTCTACTATGCCAACGACCTGCCGCCTAACGCCTTCTACGGCTATGATTTCCTGGTGTTCGAAGCGGAGGCCCACCCCCCCCTGGAGCCCCTGATCGACCGCGGCAAGAAGGTCGTCGGCTACATCAGCCTCGGCGAGGTCGAGCAGTTCCGGTCATACTTCGCCGAGGTGAAGGCCGAGGGGATCCTGCGCCAGGAGAACGAGAACTGGAAGGGCAGTTTCTTCGTCGACGTCCGCGACCCGCGCTGGACCAAGCGGGTGGTCGAGGAGCTGGTTCCCGATATCCTCCGGCGCGGCTTCCAGGGCATCTTCATGGATACGCTCGACAACCCCCCCCATCTCGAGCGGACCGACCCCAAGGCGAATGCCGGCATGACGGAAGCGGCCGCGCGTTTGGTGTGCACGCTCAGGCGCAACTTTCCGGGGATGATCATCGTGCTCAACCGCGGCTACGAGCTGCTGCCCTCGGTCGAGCGCGACATCGACATGGTCCTCGGCGAATCTGTCTATGCCGACTACGACTTCGCCGAGAAGAAGTATGGCCGCGTCGACGAGCCCACCTACCGCCAGCAGGTGGAGATCCTGCAGGCGGCGGCACGGCGCCAGCCGAAGCTCAAGATCCTGACGCTAGACTACTGGGATCCGAACGATCCCAAGGGCATCGCCGACATCTACCGCGTGCAGGCGGCCAACGGCTTCAGCCCCTATGTGGCGACGGTCGAGCTCGACGAGCTGATACCGAGGCCGAAATGAGGCGCGCCGCGGCTCTCCTCGTCCTCCTGCTGGCGCTCTGCTTCAGCGCCGGCGCATGGGCGCAGGGAAAGCCGGTGCCGCGTACGATCATCGCCTTCTATGACGGCGACCTCTATCCGGATATCCGCTACACGCCCGTCCATCGGGTGTTCGAGATGCCGCTCAACCATCTCGGGCTCGCCGTCACTTTTCACGACACCCGCCGGCCGCTGCCGCAGAACCTGGAGGGCGTGCGCGGCGCGATCGCCTGGTTCTCCGGCGACGTCATGCCGAACCCGCTCGACTTCATCGCCTGGTGCCACCGTCTGCTCGATGCCGGCGGCAAGCTCTCGATCAACGGCGGCCTCGGCATGGCCAACGACAAGCGCGGCAAGCCGACGCCGGTCGAGACGATCAACGAGCTGCTGCAGCGCATCGGCGTCATGTACGACGAGCGGCATGTCGAGTTCACCCAGGACGTCCGGGTCGTCCGCAAGGATCGGGCGCTCATGGAGTTCGAGACGACGCTGCCGCGCCAGCTCCCGGCCTATGACCGCATCATCAAGGTCGACCCGAAGACCGATGCCCATCTGATCGTCCGTGAAGGCAACGACAGCGCCACCGACGCGGCACTGGTCAGCACGCATCCGAACGGCGGCATGATCGCCGGCGAGTTCGTCCATCGCGGCGACTTCGCAACGCCGATCAAGCAGCTCTACGTCAATCCGTTCGAGTATCTGCGCCGCGTCTTCGCGACCGACGAGCTGCCCAAGCTCGACACCACGACGCTGGTCGGCCGGCGCATCTACTATAGCCATATCGACGGCGACGGCTGGCGCAGCCAGACACAGGTGAAGGAATACGCGCAGCGCCGCGCCACGGCGGCGGAGGTGATCCTGCGCGAGGCGATCATCGCATACCCCAATCTTCCTGTGACGGTGGCGCCGATCGTCGCCGATCTCGATCCCGCCTGGTTCGGCTCCGAGGCCGCTCAAGAGCTCGCGCGCGAGGCCTTCCGCCTGCCGCAAGTCGAGATGGGTACGCATACCTGGAGCCATCCCTTCGACTGGAGCTTCTTCGCCGACGGCGATGCGTCGAAGGAAGTCTCGCTGCTGCGCAAATATCCCCGCCGGCCCGGCGGCAACGACGAGCAGGCCTGGGCGCCGGTGATCCGGACGGCCGCGAACAAGCCGGCCACCGAGTTCAAGGGCAAGGTCGAAGGCTCCTCGGGCGGCTACACGATACCGCGCGGCTATGCGGTGAAGCCCTTCGACATCGGCCTCGAGATCAAGGGCTCGATCGATTTCCTCAATGCGCTCGGGCCGCCCGGCAAGCGGGTGACGTTGTTGCAGTGGTCGGGGAACTGCCTGCCGTGGGAGCAGGCCATCATCGACACCTATGCCGCCGGCGTGCTGAACATGAACGGCGGCGACACGCGCTTCGACCGCGAGTTTCCGAGCTACACCTCGGTTGCGCCGCTCGCCCGCAAGCTGCCGCGCACCATCCAGGTCTTCTCCTCGAACGCCAACGAGAACGTCTACACCGACCTGTGGACCGATCGCTTCTTCGGCTTCGCGTTCCTGATCCAGACCTGGCGCAACACCGAGGTGCCGATACGCGTGAAGCCGAAGAATGTGTACTACCACATGTACTCGGGCGAGAAGATGGCGTCGCTCAGGGCGCTGCTGACCACTCTCAAGGAAGCGGAAGCCGAGCCGATCGCGCCGGTCGCGGCGAGCGAGTACGCAGCGATGGTGCTGGGCTTCTTCTCGGCCGAGATCGCCGATCTCGGCAGCGATCGCTGGCAGATCACCAAGCGCGGCAAGCTCCAGACCATCCGTTTCGACCGCGCGATCGACCGCAAGGTCGATTTCGCCCGCTCGAGCGGCGTCGTCGGTCAGATGCATTTCCAGGGCAGCCTTTACATCGCTCTCGACCCCGCCGATCCGTTGCCGGTTGTCGCGCTGACGGCGAACGATCGCACCGACGTGGCACCCTCGGCGGCGCGGTCCTATCTCATCGACAGCCGCTGGCCGGTCGAGGGACTCGCTCTCGATGGGCGGTCCTTCGCGTTCCGCGCGCGGGGTTTCGGGCCTGGCGACATGAGCTGGAAGGTCGAGGGTGCGGGCCGCTACCAGATCACCGCCAGCGACGGCGAGCGTACGCTCGAAAGCTTCGCTGAGGTCGGCAGTGACGGCATTCTCTCCTTCACGCTTCGGACCCAGCCGACCATGTCGGCTTCCGTGACAGTCAGGCACATTCCGGGGAGCTGATGCGCGCGCCGCACATCGTGCTTGCAGCTCTTGTCGGCGTCGGCATCGCCGCCAGCGTCGCCGTGATCCCGCGCGACCGCGAGCTCGCGCTCATGTACCTCAAGGGGCTCGACTACGAGGCAGCGCAGTCCGCGCTCGAGGCGCGCCTCGATGCCGGCGATCTTTCGGTCGGCGTCGTCATTCCCCTGACCCGTGTCTATCTCGAGATCGGCGAGTTCGAGCGCGCGGTGGCGCTGATGGAGCGCTTCGTCGCCGTGCATCCCGGCGAGGCGGAAGCCAAGGAGGAGCTCGCCAGCCTCTACAAGCAGACGGCGCGCATCTATGGCTATGTCGAGACGCTCTCCGATCTCGCCAAGATCCGCCCAACCGAGAAGATCCTGCATGATCTCTCCGACTACTACAGCGATCACGGCGAGATCGAGAAGCAGGTCGAGGTGCTGCGAGTCCTCGTGCAGCGCTTCAAGGTGCGGTTCGAGGACTGGATGGATCTCGCCCAGATCGAGGCGGATCTCGGCAATTACGAAGCCGCGTCCGCGGCGCTGACGGAGCTCGAACGGCGCTTCAAGATCCCGCGTAACCAGCGCACGATCGATTTCTACGTCAATGTGCTGTCGCGCACCGGGCGCGACGCCGAGGCGATGCAGATCGCCGAAGGCTGGCTCAACGAGACGCGGACGGCTGCAGCGGCGATCGGCGTCGTCCGCCAGTTCCTCGGCGCTGGCAAAGAAGCTCCGGCGCTCGCCCTCCTCGAGCGCTTCGAGGGCGTCATCGCCGAGACGCCGGCGCTGTTTTCCGAGCGCGTCCGGCTCGAGCTCCGCGCCGGGCAGGGCGAGAGGGCCTTTCAGCGGCTGCGGAATGCCTATGCTGCCGAGACCTTGCCGCCCGAGTTCGACGACGAGCTGGTCGGTCTCGCGCTCGAGCGCAATCTCGTTCCGCTGGCGCTTGCGGTCGGCCTTCGGGGGTCGCCGATGCGGCTGCCGGACTGGCAGCTCTCCTCGCTCGTCGGGATGGCGCCACCGGAGCGGATGGACGGAGTTGCGAAATGGGTGATGGCCGCACCCGCCTTCCTCGATCGCCGGCCGGTGCTCGCCGCATCGGTGCTGAAGACCGTCGGCGATACGGCGCGCGCGCTGCAGATGGCGGAGAAGGCGCTCGCCAACGCGATCGACCTCTCCTCGGACCAGATCCTCAGCCTCGTTCTCATCCTCGCCGATCTCGGCCGCGTCGAGCCGGCGCGGCGTCACCTCGCCGCGCTTCTCGACCGGATCAGCTGGGACGAGGACATCGCCCTCGACATCGCCAATGTGATGATCCGCCTCGGCCAGGCAGAGGAAGGCCTGCGCCGGGTCCAGCAGGTCCGCGACCGCCAGCGGCAGCGCGCGCCTTCGATCGATGCAGCCTGGGCTCTGCTCTCGGCTGCGGCCGGCCGCGCCGATCAGGTCGTCACTTGGCTCGAGAGCCCGCAGGTCGCGCAGCTCGACGCCGTGATCCTCGGACAGCTCGCCGACCTCGCCGAGACCAACAATCAGCCGAAGCTCGCGCTCGCCGCGGCCCGGCGTGTCATTGCGCTCAAGGACTCGCCGGAGACCCGCCTCAGGGTGGCGATCGCGCTCGCCGCGCTCGGCCGCCAGGAGGAGGCGCTCGCCGAGTCGCGTCCGCTGCGGGCCAGCTCACTCGAGGCCGAGCGCATCTATGTCATGGCGCTTGCCACCCTCGCCAAGCGAGGCAGCCAGCCGGCCCAGGCGGAGCTCGCGCAGTATTGGACCCACCAACTCGCCCGCAGGGACCTGGATCCGGAGACGCCTTCGGTCCTCATCTACACGATGCTCGACAGAGGATTTGGCGCCGAGGCGATGCCGGCGATCTTCTGGCTTGCGGAGCAGCTGCCCGAAACCTGGATGTCGGCGGCGGCCGAGGAGTCGAAAAAGGCGAAGCGCCTGGCCGAAGCACGCGGCTTCTTCGCGCGCCAGCTCGAGCGCAACGACCTCAAGCCGCCGGCGCGCGAGCAGGCGCTGTTTGCGCTAATCGAGGTCGGCGGCGCGGTCGAGGCGCTGACCGAGATCCAGCGTCTCGCCAAGTCGGACACGACGGATCAGTGGTTCTACGCCTATGTCGAGGCGGCGAAGAAGGCGGGCAAGAGGGCGGATCTCCAGGCCTTCCTCGCCGCCGAGCTCAAGCGCACCGATCTGCCGAGGAACCGGCGCGAGGCCCGGCTCTACGCCTTCCTGGAGCAGGCCGGGCCGGAAGCGGCACTGCCCGAGCTCAAGCGCTTCGCCGAGAGCTACGGTGGCGAGTGGAACGGCGCTTATGAAGAGGCCCTGACCAAGCTCGGCCGCACCGAGGAGGTCAAGCGAACGCTCATCGCGCGCGCCGGCCGCCAGGAGACGAATCCGACCGAGCGGCGCGAGATCGCCTATCGCCTGATCGATCTCGGAGATCGCTCGGCGGCGATCGTGATCTTCCGCGATCTGGCAAGCCAGGCGCGGCCGCAGGACCCGATCATCGGAGAGCTGGTCTATCTGTGGCGCGAGGCGAGGCAGGCGCGCACCGCCGCGGACTGGCTCGCGGGCCGGGCGGCCTCCTCGCCGCCGGCCGAGCGTCCCGTCTGGGCGCGTCACCTGCTGGATCTCGACGTGCCAAACCGGGCGCTGACGGCGCTGGGGCCGGAGTCGCCGTCGGAGTCCGAGGAGACGGCGGCCGTCCGCATCGACGCGCTGGTCGCGCTCAAGCGTACCGACGAGGTCGGCCGGATCGTCGCGGCCCGGGCCGAGAACGAGACCGACATCGCTCGCCTGCGGAAGCTCGCCAAGCAGGGGCTCGAGGTCGACAGCAAGGTCGCGCTGGCCGCCGTCTACGGGCGGATCGCGCGCCAGGCCCCCGGCGACCCGGAGGCCGCGCGCTGGCTCGGCCTAAACGATTATGCGAGCGGACGGACGGGCCTTGCCCGGCGCCAGCTGGCGCAGGTCGTCAATACGCCGGTCGCCGACCATGAGGTCAACTCCGCCTATGGCGAGATCCTGCTCCAGGCCGGCGAGCGGGACGCTGCCCGTTTCCATTTCCGCCGGGCGCTGGAGCAGATCGAGGCTGTGAGCGAGCAGCCCGTCTATCTCAGGGTGGCCCGGGCCGTGCTGTTGAATCGGCTCGGCGAGGCCCGCCAGGCATTGTCGCTGATGGAAGCCCTCGTCGCCGAGCGGCCAGCCGATCCGGGGCTGCGGGCCGACTTCGCGAACCTGTTGATGGACAACAAGCTCTATGACCGCGCCCGCCAGGTCCTTTCGCGGCCGTAACGAATCGCGCGCGAAATGGTTGGGCCAGATACCGGGAAAATGCCATACATTCCCAAGGTGTTAATGCAATCAGGATCGGTATACAGGCGCCTATGAGGTTTGCGAGCGTCCTCACCGTCGTTCGCCTCGGGGTCTACGCTGCGATCGCCGTGGCGATCGGCGCGGGGACGCCCCATGCCGCGACCCCGATGGCCGTCGAGACCAGCAGCGCCGACGGCGGTGCGCGGCTCCGCTTCCTCTGGCCCGAGCGGGTGACCGCCAAATCCGATCGCGACGGCGACGCCGTGGTGGTCACGGTCGACAAAGCGGTCGATCCGAAGGCCGTGCGTGACGTCGCGTCCATGCTGCCAGGCTGGATCGCCTCGGCGGAGGCGGAGGACGGCCGGCTGCGGCTCCGCCCGCAGCCGGGCCGAAGCCTGTCGGTCGCCGCCTTGCCGCGCGGCGTCGAGATCCGGCTGAGCCGATCGGCCGTCGAGCCACCCGCGCCCTCGGTTGCGGCGGTACCGCCCGTTACCGCCGCGCCGAGCGACGCCGTGTCCGATGCCGACGAGGAGGATGCCGACGATCCTCCCCGCCCACCGGCGGCGAGGCCAGTGCCGCCACCGCCAGGGATGATCGGTGCGGTCACCGTCGTTCCCGGTGCCGGGTTGGTCGCCCAGGCGCCGCCGCCGGCCGATCCGGAAGCTGCTGCCGCGGCACGGCGGCTGCGCCTGACCCGGGCGCGGCTGATGATGGAGACGGGCGACGCGGCTGGCGCCAAGGCCGAGCTCGAGGCGCTTCTGCGCGAGGTCCCCAATTCGGTCGAGGTCATGTCGGCGCTGGCCAGCGTCGAGAGCCAGCTCGGCGGCTGGCGCCGGGCGGTCGGCCTCTACGACCGCGCGCTCGGCCTCAACCCCGACGATCCGGGCCTGATCCGCGCCAAGGCCGAGCTCCTGCGCGAGCACGGCCCGCGCGTCCGCTTCGACCTGGATCACCGCAAGGTCAAGAAGGCCGATCGTCAGATCGTCGCTCGGCTCTCCGGCGAAGCGCTCGCCGGCCCCTCGATCGTCGGCTTCGCGCTCGAGGGCAACGACCTGGACACGCCGGCCGTACGCCGGCTCAACGGCAGCATCGAGACCTTCGACGGCAAGCGCTATCGTGGCGAGGGCTATGTCTCGATGGATCACGAGACCGGCGGCCTCACGCGCCTGTCGCTCATCGGCGGCAACGGCATCGTCGGCGCTGCGGTGCGCCACACGCGGCAATTCGCCGAAGGAACCTTGCGCCTGGCCGCGATCGCGCAGGATCCCTACTGGGACGTCGTCGACGGGCTCGTGAACGAAGCGCGGACCGATCGCGTCCAGGCCGCCTATGAGCGCATCCTCGGCACGAGCTGGCGGGTCGCCGGACGGCTCGCCGCCGGCCGCTACGGCGTCGAGGGCCGCTCCGACGTCGCGCATTTCATCGGGCCGGCCTTCGAGGCGGCCTATACGATCGTGCACGGGCCGCCCTCGCTCACGCTCGCCTATGGCTTCGATGCCGAGTATCTCGGCAGCCGCAAGGTGGCGGTCGACTCCTTCGGCGCCGAGTATCCGCTTCTCTCGGTCGTCTCGCGCGAGGTCCATTCGATCATCGGCGGCCTCTCCGGAACCTTCTCGCCCGACCTCCGCTACAACGCCTTCGGCGGCTTCGCGTATGACCGGCTGAACGCCAACGGTCCCTTCCTCGGCGTCGACATCGCCTACGAGCCCTATACCAGCTTCGAGGTCGGGCTCGCGGCGAGCTACAGCCTGACCGCCTCGCGCGGCACCGATGCGACGGTGACGCGGATCGGCGGCTATTTCCTGTGGCGCTTCTGAGACGCCATCTGCTGGCCGTGCTGGCCGCGGCGGCGGTCTCCGCCTGCGCGAGCGGCGCCAGCAGCGTCCGCGACTTCGTCGCCGACGGCGCGGCGCCGAGACGCGATATGTCCGTCGCGGTGCTTCCCTTCGAGAACCTCTCCGCGCACCCGCATGCCGGCCAGATCATCGCGCAGCTTGTGGCGGGCGAGCTCTACGGCCGGCGCCTGTTCGCGCAGATCGAGGAGAGCGAGATCCGGCGCCGCCTGGTCGAGAAGCGCCTCGACGGCAAGGAGCTCGGCCGCGACACCGTCGCGCGCGAGGTCGCCGAGGCGCTGGCCGTCGACGGCGTCCTGGTCGGATCGGTGCAGGATTTCGGCTATCGCTACGGCCTCAAGCCGGATCCGGTGGTGGCCGTGACGACGCGCCTGGTGGGGCGTGACGGCAGCGTCCATTGGGGCGGCAGCTTCAGCGTGGTGGGGGCGGCGAGCGGAGCCGGCGATACCGTTACGGCGACCGCGCAGCGGCTCGCGGCGGCAATCGCCGATCGGCTTGCGGCGCGAACCGCTCAGGCGAGATGACCACGCAGGTCAGGGCCGAGGAGGAGGCCCCGCGCGAGCTGCTTGGGCTCCGCGTCTCGGCGCTGGTCGAGATGGCGATCTTCTTCGCGATCGCGCTCGCGATCGATCGCTTCGCCTTCGAAGGCGACCGGTTCCGCGATGTGGCGCCGCATCCCTTCTGGGCCGTGGTCGTGCTGATCAGCCTCCAGTACGGCACCAACGAAGGGCTGCTGGCGGCGATCGCCTCGTCGGCCGCGCTGCTGATCGGCAACATCCCGCCGCAGCCTCTGACGCTCGATCTCTTCGCCTATCTGTTCGAGCTGTCGAAGACGCCGCTGATGTGGGCCGCGACCGGCCTTGTCGTGGGCGAGCTGCGCTCGCGCCACCTGCGCGAGCGCGCCGATCTCCGCCACAGGCTCGCCGAGGCCGAGCACCAGGCGCAGGTGATCACTGCCGCCTATGAAGGCATGTCGACGGCCAAGGACGAGCTCGAGGCCCGCATCGCCGGCCAGTTCCGGACCTTGCTGACGGTCTTCCGCGCCGCGATGGCGGTCGAGCGCCTCGACGTGGCCGGCGTCTTCGAAGGGGCCCAGGCCCTGGTCACGGCGATCCTCAACCCCGAGAAGTTCTCGATCTGGCTTCTCCGCGAGGACGGCATGGAGGCGACCCATCCTTTCGGCTGGAAGGAGAACGAGGTCTTCAAGCGCACGATCGCCGACGACCACCTGCTTTATCGCCGCGCCATCGCCGAGCGGACCCTTCTTTGCGTCGCCCGCCCCAACGACGAGAAGGTGCTGGGCAAGGAAGGCGTGCTCGCCGGACCGCTGCAGGACCCGGAGACAGGCGAGGTCTACGGCATGCTCAAGGTCGAGTCCCTCGGCCTGCTCGACCTGACGCCGGCGACCATCGAGAACTTCCACCTTCTCTGCGACTGGATCGGCAGCAACCTCGCGATCGCCAAGCGCTACGAGGATGCCGCCCATGACCGCATCCTCGACCCCGAAGCCGGCCTGCTCTCGGCCCAGCTCTTCGACCGCCAGAAGGAGTTCCTCACGAAGCTGGCCGAGCGCGTCGATTTCGACCTGACGATGATCATCGTCGGATTCGAGGGCGAGGGCGAGCTGACCCGCGACGAAGCGCTGTCGGTCGGCAAGATCGTCGCGGTCTCGGTCGGACAGTGGCTGCGGGAGACCGATCTCGCCTTCCAATGGCTGCCGGTCGGCCGGCGCTTCGCCGTGCTGCTGCCGGCAACCAACAGCGCCGGCGCGCGTCTTGTCATCCGCAAGCTGAAGGACGACATCAGCATGCGGCTGAACATCATGGCGGATCGCGTCCGCTTGACCTTCGAGCTCCAGGAGCTTCATCGTCGTGAACGGCGCTAACGCCAGCCCGCATCTTCGTCGAAAGGTGCGCCGCAAGCGCCGGGTCATCATCGACCAGCGGTTGCGCCAGCTCATCCCCACGATCCCGGCGCTCGTGGCCGAGCTGTTTCTGCTCGATCAGCTGATGGCCCGGAACATCGAGCTTCTGGAATGGGCGGCCATCCATGTCGTCATCTCGCTGGTCCTGTTCGCCTGGGCCAAGTGGATCGGCAGGCGCATTCGCCGCAACCAGCTTGCCTGGTACCTGTTCGTGGCCACCGCGGGCCTCGGTCCCATCGGACCCTTTGCGGCGCTCGCGACCGGGCTCTTCCTGCTCGCCTTCCATCGCGACTGGTTCGACTTCAATGCCTGGTACCAGAGCCTGTTTCCGACCGAGACGCGCTCGCGGGTCACCGATCTCTACGAGTCCTTGCTGCGCCGCCAGCGCGCGCAGGGCGGGAGCAAGGCCGGCGTCGAGAGCTTCGCCGACATCCTCTCCGGCTCGGACTCGGCGAAGAAGCGCCTGGCGATCGGACTTCTCACGCGGCATTTCCGGCCCGGCTTCTCGCTGGCGCTCAAGCTGGCGCTGACCGACTCCGATCCCTCGGTCCGTACCCAGGCGGCGACCGCGGTTGCTACCATCGAGGGCCGCTTCCTCGCTCGTGCGCAGATACTCCAGCGCAAGGCGCGCGAACGACCGAAGAGCTTCGGGCGGCGCTATCGTCTGGCGCGTCACTATGACGACTACGCCTTCACCGGCCTGCTCGACACTGAACGCGAGCGCGACAACCGCATCCGTGCGCTCGCCAGCTACGAGGAGGCGCTCAAGGTCAAGCCGCGCGAGACCGGAATCTGGCTCGCTATCGGCCGCCTCCTTGTGCGCGAGCGCCGCTACGACGCCGCGGCGAGCTGGTTCATGGTGGCCGAGGCGCGGGGGCTGCTGACGCCGGACATGATCCTCTGGAACCTGGAGGCGCTGTTCCGGCTCGGCCGCTACGACAAGCTTCGCGAGGCGATCGCTACACACAAGGACGTGTTCAAGACCGCGAAGAAGCTTCCGCCGCAGGTTTCCGACGTGATCGGCCTATGGACGAGCGGCTCGCTCAAGCGCGAGGCTGCGTGATGGCCGCGCCGAAGCCTGTCGCCGAAGTCTGCATGATCCTGGAGGGGACCTACCCCTATGTCGCGGGTGGCGTCTCCACCTGGACCCACGACCTTATCCGCGGCAGCAAGGACACGACATTCCACATCGTCTCGCTGCTGGCGAAGGACGAGCCGCGGACGATGCGCTACGAGATGCCGAAGAACGTCACGGGCATCTCCCACATCTTCATCCAGGACTTCCGCAAGGGCCCGCGCCTCATGTTCGGCGTCGAGCGCCTGATGCGGGAGGTGGAGCCGGTGCTCATGGGTATCCATCGCCGCGGCGGGCTCGCCGAGGTCAAGGCAATGCTGGACATGCTTGCGCCCTACAAGAACAAGATCGGCCGCCGCCAGCTGCTCGACTCGCCCGCAGCCTGGCAGCAACTTGTCCGCATGTACCAGAAGACCCTGCGCGGAGGGTCCTTCATCCACTATTTCTGGACCTGGCGCGCGTTGATCGGCGGCCTTTATTCCGTGCTGCTGTCGGAGCTGCCGCTGTGCAAGGTGTATCATGCGGTTTCCACCGGCTATGCCGGGCTCTTCGGCGCGCGCGCGGCCTTGCAGACCGGGCGGCCGCTGCTGCTGACCGAGCATGGCATCTACACCAACGAACGCCGGGTCGAGATCGCGATGGCCGACTGGCTGTTCGAGGTCGGCTCCTCCAGCCTCTCGGTCGAGACCGGCGAGAAGGGGCTCAAGGATCTCTGGGTCGACAGCTTCCTGACATACAGCCGCGCCTGCTACGAGGCCGCGGCCGGCATCATCACGCTCTTCGAGGGCAATCAGCGCCTGCAGATAGCGGATGGTGCCGACCGTTCGAAGATGTGGGTGATCCCGAACGGCGTCGATGTCGAGCGCTTCACAAAGATCAAGCGCGATCCTGGGGTGCGGCCACCAACCGTGGCGCTGATCGGCCGCGTCGTTCCGATCAAGGATGTGAAGACCTTCATCCGCGCCGCCGACATCCTCAGACGCAGCGTGCCCGACGTGAAGTGCCTGATGATCGGTCCCTACGAAGAGGACAAGGCGTACTACGAAGAGTGCAAGCAGATGGTCGAGGGGCTCGGCCTCGGCGGCACCTTCGAGTTCACGGGCCGGAAGAAGCTGGACGACGTCCTCGGCAGCATCGACGTCAACGTGCTGACCTCGATCAGCGAAGGTCAGCCGCTCGTCGTGCTGGAGGCTGGCGCCGCCGGCGTGCCGACGGTCGCCACCAATGTCGGCTCGTGCTCCGAGCTGATCTACGGCCGCGAGGACGAGAGCCCTAGGCTAGGCCCGGGCGGCGAGGTCACGGCGCTGTCCAATCCCCGCGCGACGGCGGCGGCGATCCGCCGGCTGATCACCGACCAGGACTGGCACGACAAATGCGCCCACGCCATCCGCGAGCGCTGCAAGGTCTACTACGACCAGCGCTCGGTCGAGCAGGCCTATGGGGATCTCTACACGCAGCTCAGCGAGGTGCCGGACCAGGCGCCTGAAATTCCCGAGCCGGTCATCGAAAAGGAGGCCGGCTGATGGCAGGAATCGGCTTCGAGCTCCGGAAGCTGGCGCGGCGCGACGACCTGATGGGTGTCGTCGCCAGCCTGACGCATGCCTCGATCGTCTCGACCGGCCCCTGGATCATGACCGTGCTGGCGCTGGGCGCGATCGACATCATCGGCCTGCGCTGGCTCGACCAGGAGGAGATGAAGGTCTTCCGCATCATCGTCATCTACAATTTCTGCTTCTCGCTGGTCGCGGCCGGGCCGCTGATGATGATCGCAACCCGCTATCTCGCCGACCGCATCTACGAGAAGAAGGTGACCGAGACGCCCGGCATGCTCGTCGGCGGCTTCATCGTGCTGCTGATCCAGATCCCGATCGCAGGCTGGTTCTACGGCGTTTTCGCCGCGCTCGATCCTGCGGTCAGGATCGCCGCGATCGCCAACTACTTCGTCATCTCTTTCATCTGGTATGTCGGCATCTTCCTGTCGGCGCTGCGCGACTTCCGCTCGATCACCATCGGCTTCGCTGTCGGCATGTCCTCGGCCTTCGCGGTGGCGGTGCTGCTGGGCGAACGCTGGGGGGCGGCCGGCATGTTGACCGGCTTCTCGCTGGGCCTGGCGCTCCTTCTCTCGATCCAGGTGGCGCGCGTTCTCGTCGAGTTTCCCTACGGCTTCGTCCGGCCCTTCGCCTTCCTCCGCGCCGCGCGCAAATACTGGGAGCTGACGCTGGGCGCGCTGTTCTACAACCTCGCGGTCTGGGTCGATAAGTGGATCATGTGGTCGCTTCCCGACCGCGACGAGATCGCGGCGGTGATGGTGTCGTACCCGCTCTACGACGCCACCATGTTCATGGCCTATATGACGGTGATCCCGGCGATCGCCGTCTTCGTGCTCTCGGTCGAGACCGACTTCTTCGAGCGCTACCAGAATTTCTACAAGGACGTGTCCGGTCACGCGCCCTGGCGCAAGCTGGGCGAGGACCACCAGGAGATCCTCGCGAGCCTATCGCGCGGGCTTCGCAACGTCGTCGTCTTCCAGGGCTGCATCACCGCCTTCGTCGTGCTCTCGGCGCCGACGCTGCTGTCGATGATCGGCGTCAACCTGATCGGGCTCGGCATGTTCCGGCTCGGCGTCATCGGCTCGTTCTTCCACGTGCTGATGGCCTTCGTCAGCGTCATCCTCGCCTACTTCGATCTGAGGCGAAAGCTGCTGTTCGTCTATTTCCTGCTGTTCGTCACCAACACCGTCTTCAGCCTCATCTCGGTCCAGATGGGCTTTGCCTATTACGGCTACGGTTTCTTCCTGTCGGCGCTGGTGACGCTGGTCGTCGCCTATGCGCTGGCGGCATGGTCGGTCGGGCGGCTGCCCTACCTGACCTTCATCGCCAACAACCCCTCGGTGAAGGGCTGATCCGGCGGGAAATGTCGGGATATGGTCGGGGCGAGAGGATTCGAACCTCCGGCCTCTTGCTCCCGAAGCAAGCGCTCTACCAGGCTGAGCTACGCCCCGAATGGCGCGCGGTTATAGACCCCCCGGTGGCCCCTT
>Ga0194132_10008659_pt1 | contig 14456 bp, 8 predicted proteins | sample TA2KigOf80mmetaG_FD_148612 | JGI IMG/M metagenome (GOLD analysis project Ga0194132, IMG submission 148612) | Freshwater microbial communities from Lake Tanganyika, Tanzania - TA2015054 Kigoma Offshore 80m | ecosystem: Environmental > Aquatic > Freshwater > Lake | place: Tanzania: Lake Tanganyika... | reverse complement strand
TCTGATTGGCTACACTCTGTCATAGGGGAAAGCCGCTCCTCTCTTCGCACAACTTTTACTAGAAAAATCAGTTATGCCAGAGAATGCGGCTTTCCGCTACACTTCCCGTGAGAAAAACGGGCTAGCGGCAGCGCAAGAACGAGGAATTACACCAAAGCGGAGGTCGACGTCTTGCTCAGCGATCCAAACAGCTCCACAGGCGTCGCCATCTTCGCGGGGTACGAACGAGGTGGTCTGCCGCCGTTCAACTCCGACGTGAACGCCTTCAAGATCGGCATACGTATCCAGGCGCAAGGCTGGAGCGCCGGTGTGCGTTGAGACCAGTAGCTCGCACGCCAGCGTGAGCCAGGCGAACCTGAAGCGGCCTTTAGCGTTCACCCCTCCGCAATGCAAAGCACGGAGGTGGGTCTAACCTACCGAAGACGACCCAGCAGGTCGGCGTCAAAATGCGCCGCTCGGATACTTGGGCTGCACACGCAAGTTGACGGAAAGCCCAGGCGGTCAGATTGAACCGGTTTACGCGCCTCCTCCAACTTCCGATCTCGCTGGGCGTGGTTCTCAGCCTGACGCCCGGCGAGCATGTCCGTCGGCTTGATGGAGCCGATTGCGTTGTTCAAGCGGACGTTGTTGGAGTACTCCAAGTAGCCCTCCACCAGACGCCGGGCATCATCCAGCGATAGTGGCGTTCAGGGCCAGATGCACTCTCCTTTGAGCGATTCGTGCCAACGTTCGATTTTCCCGTTCGATTGTGGATAGTACGGTGAGGTTCTGCCTGCGTCATGCCCGAGATCCGAATGAACTCCTTGAAGTCTTTCGCGATGAACCGCGGCCCGTTGTCCGAGATGATCCGGGGTCGCGCCTCCGGCGTGCTTCTCCCTGGCTCCCTGTTAAGATGATTCCGATGCCGGCCTCGGCCATCGACTCCCGGATGTCCCAGTTCATGATGTGCCGGCTGAAGCCATTCAGGATACTGCACAGGTGGTAGAACGGCCCGCCGATGTTGAGGTAGTGCAAAGCCTTTGCCCTTTTCGACGGCTTTCCGTTCCATTTCGACAAGAGGCCGGCCTGGCCGAGCACCCGCCACACACTGGATGGGCTGACCGCCACGATAACGGCATCGAGCATCATGAAAATCAGCCAGCGGTAGCCCTCCAGTAGGTTCTTCAGGTGGAACCCGACGATGGCCAGCTTCTCCCACTTCTCCAACCAGAAATCGGGGGGGAACCCAGCCGTCATGCTCGTTCACCTTGCCGTAGCGTTCTCGCTAGTCGTAGAACTTGCTGGCGGTGATGTCGAGCCACTCGACGAACCGCCCGGCGCCGATCCCGGTCTTCTGCGGCCAGCGCGGGACGAAATCCACGATCTGGTCCCGCGTGTCGTGAGGAACCCAGACCCGGGTCTGAGTTCCCCAAGCGTTTTTTTGGGGAGCAACATGTTCGGCCGTCAGTTCGGCCAGAACCTCGTCCTTCGTCTGGATCTTTTTCTCCAGGCAGGCGATTCGCTCCTGGTCGGCTGAGTGGTTCGGTCGCGCCTACTGCCGCCTGAGGATGGCGCCCTTCTCTCAGGGCGGGTAGTGCTTCCGTGGCTGCTTCATGCGTTCTCTCCTTGTGCCTTACTGGGAGAACGCCTTCTCGATTTCCAACTGAACCGGAACAAACCAAAGATCAACATTCTCTCTACCGGCCCGTATAGAGCGTTGAGTTGTAGAGATACGGCTTGTGCCAAAGAGCGGCGTTGGTGTAGATGTACAGGGCCCGGCTGTTGAAGACGACGATCTCCTCGCGTTCGTCTCCCAGGCAGCTGAGATGCTGGGCGCCTTCGCTGTCGTAGAGATCCTTGCCATCCGGCCCTACGTCTTTTGCGCGGATTCCTGGGGGAAAGGGAAAGGTCGCGATTTCGCGGCCGTGGCCGTCCAAGAGGGCGGGCGGAGCCCATCCGCGGTTGAAGGCGAGAATGAAGTTTTCGTTGGGGTTCCCGGTCCAGTTCCGGACTAGCGCTACATTGAGTCCACCCGCGCCTTCCTGCACGGCTATGTTGTCGGTACTTTTGACCAGGAGTTCGCCCGCTTTGGAATAGACGCTGAGGATGGAGGCCCCAGGAACAGTTTTGTCGGTGTTTTTCATCATTTTCACCGCCCCCACATCGACGAAGCAGACCTGCTTGCCGGGGAGGCCGGGGCGGAACTTGCCAATCAGGGCGTGCTGGCAGTGCACCCCCTCCATTTGGAAGAGAGTCTTGCCGGCGGCGTCGAGGAGGATGCCGTCTTTGCTGGTTGCGATGGCGATTTCGGCCCTTCCGTCGCCGTCCATGTCGTCGATGTGGACCGCGTCGTTGTGGGACTCGGCTACCGCGGTCCGATCGGCGGACGCGCGGTAGAGTACGGGCAATTTGGTCAGTTCCGGCCGGCTCCAGATGACACGCCCGTCGTGACCGTAGAGCGAGTATCCCATCAGCAGTTCGTCGCGCCCATCCCCGTCGAAGTCGTAGTTCATGGGGTAGTGACCGGTGTAGCGCACGTCGAGCTTCGACCAGAGGGGCTTGAAGTGATTGGCCGCGTCGAAGACCCAGAAGTTCCACATGCGGTCCTTCACCACCATGTCCTGCGGGAAGCCACGACCGGAAAAGTCAGCGAAGAGAAGGTTGTCCCAGCCTACGACCAGTTGGAACTGTTTCTTGATGGCTCCGTTCGAGCCGTTCAGTACCGTGAAAGTGAGGGGGCCCGGCTTGGCCGGCGGTCCCGGTTTGCCCCGGTTGTCCTCGCTGGAGATGTAGATGACCTCGTTGCGGCCATCCCGGTCGACGTCGAAGATCTGAATGGGTATGTCGCTTCCGACGTGGGTATTCCGGATGTCCGGAGTGCCGACCTGCCAGAGCTTTCGCCCGTCCAGATTGAGGGCCGTTAGGCAACTGATGGTGCGGATCCCGGTGCTGCGCAGCTGCGCGATCAGGATGTCGGGGATGCCGTCTCCATCGAGATCCCCGAACCTCATGTGTCCGCTGCCAAAATTCTCGAGGTCGATGGTTCGCACGAGGCGCGGCAGCGAGTCGGGGCGCGACACCCGCCTGGGCGTATCCGCGGCGAGGAGTGGAGCCACTGAAGAAAAGGCGGTGAGCCCGGCCGCCGCCAGGCACAGTGCTGAAGGTGTCAACGCGATCATGGATACTCCGTTCAAGAGAGTCTGTTGAAGGGCCGCACGAAGCGGCCGGCACCGCAGTTTCATCAACGCACCACGTTGATTCGTACCGGCACACGCGCCATCAGGTTGCGATTGGGCCCGATGTGCAGGTTGACAATCTCCACATTCAGCTCGATGCGATGTTCGCCGGGCGGTGCGTCCGAAGCGATGCTCATGGCGTGGGAGTACATGCCTTCCGCCCGCACTTCGCCCATGCCGCCGTGCAACCAGGAGGGCGGGTTGCGCACCTGAATCTGGAAAGGGATCGCGGAGTGGTTTTGGAAGCGGACGCGCACTGATCCGCCGGGCGGCCGCGAGACGATCGGCGCCGGGTCGACTTTCACGGCGCCTTCCCAGAGTCCCTTCAGCAACTCCTCCGGGCCCCAGAGTGAATTGCCCCACCAGGCCGCGGTGCGGCGGGCGAACAGGGCCTCGCGGACTCCCTCCTCGTCGGCCGTGCGGACAAAGAGGAGCGTGATGGGGCGCCGGCGGGACTCGGTGGCGGGCGGCATCGCCATGTGCATGTCGCTGTTGGCAAAGACGGTGAGCTTCTTCTCTTCCACCAACGAGTAGATTTCCGGATAGAAGGTCTCCTCGTTGACGAGTTCCACGCCGTGGATGAGCCCCTCCGCGTGCACGGCAGCGATTTCGGGGATCCAGCGGACGGGACCATCGCCCCCGGGATGATTCCAGAAAATGAACGCGCCCTGAGCGCGCATCCGGCGCAGGGCCGGGAGAAGATCCGGGCCTGGCGCCTGGTTGGCGTCTTTCACAAACAGCGCGTTGCAGTGGATGGCGCCGGGCGATATTTCGACCCCGGGGATGAGAATGATCCCGTGCCGTTCGGCTTGCATGCGAGCCAGTTGGTGCGGCAGGTTGAGGTCTGGTTTCAGGATGTCCTTGTTCGGCGGCGTGGCGTCCGCATGGTCGGTGAGGGCGATGACATCCAATCCGTCGCGCCATGCTTCGAGCACGCGGAGCGGCGGCCAGACGAGGCCGTCGGAAAAGACCGTGTGCAGATGGAAGTCACCCTTCAGGGTGCGGTACCCGCCGACATCCGGCACGGGAAGCGGCGAGCGCGCCTGATAGTGCCTCATCTGCGGCGGTTGCGCCGCAGCCGAACACACCAGCAGCAGGGAGAGTGGAAGGCAGTTCAGCGCGGCGATGCGATCATGGCTCCGCATTCGCTTGTTCTTTCGTCCGCGCATCGAACACGCGCCGGGTGGCGGAGTGCCATTCGCCCATCGCCTTCGAGTAGGCGAGGCGTGCTGACTCCGGATTCCCCGCTTTGATGGCATCGAGCAGGGGCAGATGAGACTGGGCGTCGCGAAGGAGGTCGAACGGCGCTCCGGAAACCAGGCGATCGGCGCAGGAGGCAATCATTGGCAGCACCAGGCGGGTGAGGGCGTTGGTGAGGTAGGGGTTTCGGACGCTTTTCCAGATCTGCTCGTGGAAGGCGAAGTCGCGGCGCATGAAGACCCGTTTGTCGGCGGTGCGCGCGGCTTCCAACAGGTCGAAGAAGCGCTCTTCCATCAGCCGGATGTCGGATGGGCTGGCCATGATCGCGGCCTGCTCCACGGCCCCGGCCTCGAGCATTCCGCGGACATCGAAAACCTCCTCGATGTCTTCGGGGGTCAGTCGCTTGACGTGGGTGGAGGCGTTGGGTTTCTTGGTGACGTAGCCCTCGGTCTCGAGTTCGATCAGGGCCTCGCGAACCGCGGTCAGGCTTGCGTTGAACTGGCCTGCCAGTTTGCGCTCGACGATCCGTTCGCCTTCATGCAAGGAGCCTTCGAGAATCGCGAGACGGATTCGCCCTGCGATCTGGGTGCGCAAGGAGTGCGCGGCAACCTCTTCGAACTTGAAGTCCTCCTTTGTGTGGGGCAGCGCTGTTGTCACATGATCGATCATAATTCGGTTCGATCTGCGCGTCAAGGTTCGAATGCAAAGGCATTTGACCGGGTCCGGAGCGGCATGATATATCTTATGATCGTTTATCGACCCAGGAGGTCTTCCATGCGTTTCGCTACGTTCGAGCGGCTTTTCGGCAATGCACCCGTCCTCGGTTTCCTCCTGCTTGCCGCTGCTCCGTCCGCGTATTCCCAACTGGTTTTCGGATCGCTGGTGGGCAACGTTACCGATCCCACCGATGCGGCTGTCCCGGGCGCCAGGGTGGAAGCCACGCACGCCGGCTTCAGCCGCTCCTGGGAAACGACGACGAATGCCGCGGGGACGTTCTCGTTCACGAGCATTCCCACGGGGACGTACAAGATCAAGATTGTGGCGACGGGCTTCCGGTCGTTCACCCAGGCCAACGTCATCGTCTCGAACAACAGCGTGGTTCGCGCCAATGCCCGGCTCGAACTGGGCACGGTCAGCGAAACGACCCAGGTGACAGCGGACGCCGTGACCCTGCAGACCGACACTGCCGACGTCCGCAACGAGATCCGGACCGAGGACCTTCAGAACATCCCGGTGCCGTTCGCGCGCAACTTTCAAAACCTGCTGGTGACGGTTCCCGGATTCAGCCCTCCGGCCAATGCCCACTCGATCTCGGCGAATCCTTCCCGTTCGCTGCAGACGCAGGCCATGGGCACGACGGCGGCTTCGATCGCGGTTCGGGTGGATGGCGCAACGGCGGGCCACCCCTGGCTGCCGCACATCGCCGGTTACATTCCCTCGCTTGATTCGATCGAGACGGTGAACATCGTCACGGGCAACTTCGATGCGGACAACGGTTTCGCGGGCGGCGCCTCGATCAACGTGCAGATCAAGAGCGGCACGAACTCATTCCATGGATCCGGCTACGAGTATCACAACAATCAGAAGCTGAAAGCGCGGCCGTATTTTCTGCCGGCCAACCGGAAGATGGAGAAGCGGATTCTGAATCAGTATGGCGGGACTTTGGGCGGTCCGATTATCAAGAACCGGCTTTTCTTTTTCGGCGCGTATGAAGCGACGCCGGATCGCGAATCGGCATTCGTGATCGCCAACTCGCCGACCGCCAGAATGCGCACCGGCGACTTCTCCGAGTCCGCGCTGCCCATCTTCGATCCTCTCACCGGCAATGCGAACGGCACGGGCCGTCAACGATTCGAGGGGAACCGGATTCCCGCGAGCCGGATCAGCCCGATCATTCAGAAGATCGTCGCTCTCACGCCCGCGCCGAATCTCGGCAATCCGGCCAGCCCCGGACAGAACTATTTCGCGAGCGGGGCCTTTGCCTATGACCGGCGCACCATCGACACGAAGTTCACTTTTCAGGCCACCGACCGGTTGAATCTGAACGCTCGCGTGAGCTGGCTGCGGTTTGAGTTCTCCAATCCTCCTCTGTACGGAGAGTTAGGTGGTCAGGGTATCGCATCCCGCGGCCTGTATGACGGCCGCGGATACGGTGACACGCTCAGCATGACGTACTCGGCCGTCTACACCCTGACTCCGAACATCGTGTTGGACGGGTACGTCGGCTACACGATGCTGGATAACAACGTGGAGCCGATACGGCTTGGCGAAAAGCTGGGAACAGATTTCCTGGGCATCCCCGGAACGAACGGATCCACGCGGGCGACGGGCGGATGGCCTTCTTTCGCCGTGGATGGGCTGAATGTCTTCGGCAGAAGCTCGCTGGGCGTGCCGTTTTATCACCACAATCCTCAAGCTCAATACGTTGGAAGCGCCTCCTGGACCAAGGGGCGGCACAACATCCGGTTCGGATACGATTCACTGTTCGTCTCGATGAACGCGTACGAGCCGGCCGGTACACCGGGCAGGTTCAGCTTCGCGGGGGGAGTGACTGGAACGCCGGGCACGGCGGTGAACGAGTTCAACTCGTACGCGAGTTTCCTGCTGGGCCTGCCGGCCACGCTGCAGCAGCAGGGAATCTGGGGAGTGCCGAGCAGCCGGACGTGGGCGCACAGCTTCTACGTTCGCGACCGGTTCCAGGTGACCCCGCGATTGACGATCTCCACGGGGTTGCGTTGGGACTACTTCGCCCCAGCCACGCGCGGCGACGGCCGCGGCATGGAGATTTACGACTTCGACAACAACACTCTGAAGGTTTGCGGCGCCGGGAGGCTACCGGTTAACTGCGGGTTCAACGCGAGCAAGAAATACTTCTCACCCCGCGTCGGCTTGGCCTACCGGTTGACGGACACTGCCGTGGTCCGGACCGGCTACGGAATCACGTGGGATCCGGTGAACACCGCGCGCAACTCCCTGCACAACTATCCCACCGAAACCAGCGCCATCTGGATCGGGGCGAACAACTTCCAGTTCGCCAGCCGGATTGCAAGCGGCATTCCCCTGCTCTCCGCTCCGGACACCGGCAACGGAACCATTGCCGTGCCGAATGAAGTCTCGGTGAGCATGCCGGATCCCAACTTTCGCCGCAGCTATCTACAGTCGTGGAATCTGATGGTGGAGAAGGAACTGGGCGGCGACTGGATTGCTGAGACCGGTTACGTCGCCAACCGAGGCCTCCGTTTGGGTGGACAGTGGGAAACCAACTACGGATTCATTGGCGGAGGGACGGCCAGTATGGTTTTGAACCGGAGGTTCGGGCGGACCGCGGGAACCTCGATGTTCTCCGACGCGGGCGGGTTCCGCAGTCAATACGACGCGCTTCAGACCACGGTGCAAAAGCGCTTTTCGGCGGGGTACATGTTGAAGTTCGCGCATACCTGGTCAAAAGCGATCGGCCCCGCCGGCAATCCGCTGGGCATCAACGGTTGGGCGATCCAGACGCCGGCCTATTGGGGCTTGATCCGGAGCATGCCCCGCGATTGGGACAGGACTCACATGTTCACCGCGACGTCCGCCGCGGAGTTGCCGTTCGGCAAAGGCAAGCAATGGGCCACCAGCGGCGCCGGGTCGAAACTGCTGGGAGGCTGGCAGATCAACGGCATGCTGACCGGGTATACGGGACCTCCGTACACGATCTTCGCGCCGACGGCATCTTTGAATGCGCCCGGGAACACTCAAACGGCGGACCAGATCAAGCCGAACGTCGAAAGGATCGGAACGCGGGCGCGCTGGTTTGATACGACGGCTTATGCTCCGGTGACTGCCGCCCGCTTCGGAACGTCGGGGTGGAATCAGTTGCGCGGACCAGGCCTGTGGAATCTCGATCTCGGCATCTTCCGGAACTTCCAGGTCACCGAGCGGGTGAACATCCAGTTCCGGGCCGAAGTGTTCAACGCCACGAACACGCCGCACTTTGCCACACCTTCGAGCAACGTGACCGCCGCCACCTTCGGAACGATCACCAGTGTGCAGAATACGGGGCGCGAAGGTTTTGACGAACGGATGTTCCGCTTCGGATTGCGCTTCGCTTTCTAAGGTCGCATGGACGCCGCCGTTCGCGGATTCGCGGCCCTGTTCGTTTCGCTGTTGACTGCGGACGCGCTGTGGGCTCGAAGCCTGGCCGGATCGCATACGGTGAGGATCAGTGGCCCGTTGACGAATCCGCAGGAAGCCCTGGTCATCGGAAACGGGGACATGGCTGCGCTGGTCACGGTGCTGCACCACGAGATGGTGTTCCAGTTCGGCAAGAACGACATCTGGGATTCGCGGCACGACAATGTCGCCGCGGACGTTGTTCTCAAGCACGACGATCTCATCCGCTACGAACGAGACTATGGCTTCCGTTGGGACGGCGCTCTGCACGCGAGGCCTACCTGGCTCAACAAGCCGGCGGGTATGCGGGACTTCACCGAGCAGCCGCCTTCGTATCACAACCGGACGGAGCGGTCGCTACAGGCCTATTCGGGGCCGGCGCCGAAAGTGGCGGGGCGAGTCCGGTTGGTGCACCGCGGGCTTAGTTCAACGACGATTGAGACGAGCCTCGACATCGCGCGCGGTGTTCTGAAGACGCGTTTCGGGTTCCGGAACGGAGCACTCACCGTGGAGGCGTTCGTGCAGCGCGATGCGAACGTGTTCCGGCTTCGATACGCGGTGGAGGGCGGCGCGCCCACCCCGATGCTGATCCTGGAAAAGCAGCCGGACCGGGTGGATCCGGCGATGCCGCATCCCGAGGTTCGGGCGGCGGATGACTTCCACGCCACCATCACGCAGACGATTCCCGCCGGATTCGACGTGCCACGGTTTGCCTGGCACCTGGCGGGCTCGTTTCCGCGGCAGCAGCTCAACGGGATTGGGGAACAGGCGATCAAGCCGCTCGCCTACGAGGTGCAGCAGCCGCAGGGAGCACTTCAATCCGGGACTCGCGAGTTTTCCCTGGGAATCGCCACGGACCGCGATAGCACCGGCGAGGCGCGCCAGCGGGCCATTGATCTTGCCGGGCCCGACCCGGCCAGGGACTACGATTCGGCGCTCGAAGCACACGAGCGGGCATGGGAAGAGTTCTGGTCCGCTTCCGACATTGAACTGGGCGACAAGGAGATCGAGGCTGTCTGGTATCGCCAGATGTATCTTTGGGCTTGTCACGTTGCTCCCCATGCGCAGGCGCCCGGGCTGGGGGCCAACGTCACGCTTTGGGACGCGATGCCCTGGCATGGCGACTATCACTGGAACATGAATGTGCAGAAGAATTATCTCCACTGGCTTCCGGCCAACCACGCCAAGTGGATGGATTCCTATGCGCGCCTGATCCAGCAGACGATGCCCACCTTCGAGTATCTGGCCAAGCTGACGTTCGGGCTTGATGGAGCGTACTGTGAGTTGGTGACGATTCCGTTTGTTCCACCGCACCGCGCCCATGTGCACAATCGCTGGGGCCGGGACCTGGGAATGACGGGCTGGGTGGGGCAAGCGCTCTGGTGGCACTGGGAGTTCACGCGGGACCGGGATTGGCTGGCACGGAACTCCTACCCTTATTTGAAAAAGGCTGCGCAGTTCTATTGGGGCTACCTGAACAAGTATCAGGGCAAGGATGGCGGCATCTTCCCATCGATTCTGTCCGAGACGCCGGGGTGGAACGCGGGCTTCAAGGGGAACCGCAATGTGATCACGAACCTGGTGATGTTCCGCAAGGCATTCCAGTGGGCGATCGAGGCGTCCACGGCACTGAACGTGGATGCGGATTGGCGGGCGAAGTGGAAGGACGGCCTGGCGCGCGTACCCGAAGTGCAGTTCGGCTGGACCGGCGACCGCGCCTGGGTGCTGCCGGACAAAGACTTTCCCAAGGAGAAAGCCGGCAATCGCGCGCGCACCTGGTGGGCTCGCTGGGCGGTGTTTCCGGGAGAACACGTGGACGGGGACGAGGACGATGGCTTGGCGGCCGCGGTTCGGAACATTGCCGGCGACGTGAGCAAGCATGGCTCGGAAGGCAACCTCTCCGGCGTCGAGAACATCATCCCCTGGCTGCGGTTGAAGCCACCCGGCGCGTTCGAGGGGGTTCGTGATGTGATGCTGCGGCACCGCTTGCCGAACGATCTCGCCCACACGTTCGGCCGCGAGGCGGGATACTCCGAGCGCCTGCAATGGCGCGTGGTGGAAGACAACTATCTTGGTGTGTTCGGAACCATGGAAATGCTGCTGCAGAGCCAGGGCGGTGTTCTGCGCCTGTTCCCGGTCTGGCCCAAAAATCTCGCGGCGAAGTTCCGGTTGGCCGCTCGCGGGGGCTTTTTCGTAACCGCTGAATGGCATCCTGGCGAGGGGTTGAAGGCCGTCATCCGAAGCAACGCGGGGCTTCCTTGCCGCATCCGATGGACGGAGGCGGCGGCGCCCGGTGTCACGGCCGGCGGGCAAGCGGTCGCCATTCGGCGATCGGGCCGGGAGATCGAGTTTGACACGAGGCAGGGAGTGGACTACGAGGTGACGTCCTTGAAGCCCGAGGTCCGTTAGCCGCAGCCAGGTGGTTAAAAGTAGAGCTTCAGCGCCAACTGGATTTGCCGCGACGTCCGCTGGAACGTGAGCGGCGCCCCGGCTGAGCGGATTGTTGCCGCACCGGGCGCGCCGACGGTGGAGTTCGGGTTGTTGAACTGGGGCGTGTTGGTGAGATTGAAGAACTCGGTGCGGAACTGAATGCGCCGCGCGCTGTCGCTTGAAAAGCCGAAGTCCTTAAACACCGAAAAATCCACCTGTTTGGTGCCCGGGCCGCGCAGAATGTTGCGGCCTCCGTTGCCGAACAGTTGCGGGCCGGGGGGCGCGAAGGCCGCGATGTCGAACCAGCGGTCGATGTTGCGGCCGTCCTTGGGCAAGGCTCCGTTGCGTAAGCGATCGGCCCGCGTTCCGGAACCGATGTTGAGCGAGTTGGTGGCCGAGGCGACGGAGAACGGCAGGCCGTCGTAGAGGCTGAGAATTCCGTTCGTCTGCCAGCCGCCGAACACGTGGTTGAGCGGGCCGCGCGGGTGGACCGGCAACTGCCATGTCCAACTGAGCGCCAGGCGCTGGCGAACGTCGAAGTCGGCGTTGCCGCGGTCGCGGCGGAAGTCGCGCACGTCCATGGGAGTGTTTAACGGTCCCGAGTTTTCGTCGATGGCGTGCGAATAGGTGTAGGCCGCCAGCAGACTGAGGCCGCGTGACACCCTGCGTTCCATGCTCACCTGGAGGCCGTGATAGATGGAGCTTTGGCGGTGCTGCACTTCCTGAATCGACGTGAACCGGGGATAGGGCCGGCGCTGCGCGACCGGCGTCGTGCCGGGAACCGGCCGGTTGATGTCTGGCTGCGCATTGAGTTTGGCGCCTTTGGTGCCCACATAGGCCGTGGTGAGGCTCCAGGCGCCGGGGAGTTGGCGTTGGATGGAGAAGTTCCACTGCTGGGTGTAGGGCATGCGCAAGCCGGGTTGAATGGAGTTGAGGGTGGCGCCGTTCAACTGACCGGCCGCGGGGCGGTCGAACCCGGCCGAAGCGGCGCGCGCGGCGGCGAAATTGAACTGGTCGTTCAGAAACTCGAAGACCACGAACTCGGGTGGATTGGCGGCGAGGTTGCGCGTGATATCGAGCGTCGGCGCCGAGTAGTAGACGCCATAGCCGGAGCGGATGACGGTGCTGTTGTCCAAACGGTACGCCCAGCCGAATCGCGGACCGAGGTTGTTGTGGTCGCCGGCAATTCCGGCGCGCGCGAAGGCTCCGCTGCCCACGCGCGCCACGTCCTGGGTGCCGGGCACGAAGGCGTACATGCGGTTGTTGACCTCGGTCCAGGGCCAGCCGAAGTAGTCCTCCCACCGTAAACCGAAATTGAGGGTCAGGCGATTGGTCACCTTGTAGTCATCCTGCGCGTAGAGCGACAGTTCCGTGCGGCGGAACCCGCGTGTGCCCGAGAGGAAGCGGATGGAGCCGCTGGTGGGCCTGCCCAGCAATGCCTCAGCCGCGCCGAGCCCGGTGCCCGCCGGCGCCAGGGGATTCAAGGTGTAGTTGGTGCCGAACGTCATGGTGCCGCGAAGAACGTTCGACTGGAAGGCGTTGTAGCGCCTGCGCTGCAACTCACCGCCAAACTTCACGGTATGCTTGCCGCGGACCAGGGTTACGTTGTCGTTCCACTGCAGGTTCTCGCTGACGATGACCGCGGGCGAAAAGCCGTTGTCGCCCAGCCCCTGCAGCCCGCCGATGGAGAAGATGGTGAGGCCCGAGGTGAGATTGTCACCGGCGACGTTGGCGCCACGGACGCCGATCTCCTCTGAGACATTTCGCCCGAAGTTCGCGTTGAACGAACGGAGGTTCAGCCGCGTGAATCCGAACCGGGCTTCATTGAACGCGTTCGGGGAAAAGGTGTGCGTCTCGGAGAGCACGGCTTGCAGCACGGGTTGGGTGTTCAGACCGGGTACGCCCGGCCCGTTGCCCACAGCCGGGGCGGGCAGGAAGCTTGGTTCATCCAGATCGTTGTTGCCCCAGCTCAGGCGAAACCAGCCGAGGTCGCCGGGGGTGAACTGATGGTCCAGCTTGACGTCCACGGCGTTGTCACTTTGGGCGCGGACCGGGTTGAACAGGAAGTTGTTCGCCTGTCCGCCCAGGTTTGGCGCGGGATAGAGGTTGAGGATGTTCTAGCCGGTGCGGTCGATGCGGGCGGCCGGTATGCGGTTGCCGGGAAACTGGTCGCGCTCGAAGCGGCCGTCGGCGAGGCGGCGCTGCGTCAAAGGGTCAAACACGCGTTGTGCCGCCGTGGAAAAGTCGCCGGTCCGGAATACCGCGATGGGCACATTGCTGACGTAGCTTTGGGCCTGGCGGATGCGCCCTCCCTGGTAGTCGGCGAAGAAGAAGGTTTTCGGGTCTTTGGCGCGCGGATTCAGACGGCCGCCGACGAAGCCGCCGAACTGGTTGAGCTTGAACGGCGGTTTTCGAACGGCGGCGCCGTCGAAGAAGTTGCGGGCGTCGAAGGCTGAGTTGCGGAGGAAGTGAAAGAGGCCGCCATGGTAGTCACGGGTGCCGGACTTGAAGGTGAGGTTCACGGTGCCGCCACCACCGCGCCCGAACTGTGCGTTGGCCACGGAGCTCTCGATGCGGAACTCCTCGATGGCTTCGATGGGCGGAAAGATCAGGATTCCCAGGCCGTTGTGGTTCTCGTTGTTGTTGATGCCATCGAGCAGGAAATTGTTGTCCTGAAATCGTTGGCCGTTCAACGCGAATCCGGTGACGCCGCGCTTCATGGTGATGGGCGAGCCGAGCGTCTGTGTCAGCGCCGGCATGGCGCCGGGGGCGAGGCCGATGAGATTGGCGAAATTGCGGCCGTTCAGCGGAAGATCCTTGATTTGCCGCTCGCCACGCAGATTCGAAAGCGTTGCCGACTCGGTCTGGAGCACGGCCGCGGCGGCCTGGACGTCGACCGATGTGGCGACGGACCCGAGCTTCAATTCGAATTCGAGACTGACGCGCTGGCTTACGGTCAAGGTCAGGCTGCGGGCCGATTGTTCGAACCCGGCGGCTGTCACCTGCACGACGTATTCGCCAGACCGTAGCGGCGGCGACACGAAGATCCCGTCTCCGTTCGAGGCGACTTCCCAGGTGATACCGGTGCCGGTGTTGCGCACTTCGACCTTGGCACGGGGAATCACTGCTCCGGCCGCGTCGCGGACTGTCCCGCCGATGATCCCTGTGTCTACCTGGGCGAGCAGAGCCGGCACCAAAGCGAGAATTAGCCGTCTCATGCGTGCGAGCGTAGCATGGCATCCGGCGCGTGTCAACAACTGTCGCGGCCACGTGAAAAGTTCCTAATCGAGCCAAGTAGAAAGTTCCTCTTGACAGCCTTTAATGGCAGAAGAATGGAACGAATAGCGATGAGCCAGAGGGAGCGAGACGAACTGCACTGGTTAAAGCAGGCGCAGCAGAGAACGGTGACCCAGCAGGAAGCAGCCCAGCGGATCGGTGTGAGCGAGCGGTGGGTACGGA
>Ga0194132_10008658_pt1 | contig 14456 bp, 9 predicted proteins | sample TA2KigOf80mmetaG_FD_148612 | JGI IMG/M metagenome (GOLD analysis project Ga0194132, IMG submission 148612) | Freshwater microbial communities from Lake Tanganyika, Tanzania - TA2015054 Kigoma Offshore 80m | ecosystem: Environmental > Aquatic > Freshwater > Lake | place: Tanzania: Lake Tanganyika... | reverse complement strand
GGGTATCCGGCTGCGCGAGCCCGTTCGGCCCACGCGTATCGGTAGGAATGGAGGCTCACACCGACAATGCCCAGCTTCTTGCAGCGCTTGGCGAATCGATCAGCCCGATCAGCCGAACTGAGCTTCGAATAATGAGGAAACAGAAATCCCTCCTTCGGAAGACGGTTTAGAATTGCCTCCACTTGGGAGCCGAACCGCTGGATGGCCAGCGTCCCGGTCTTCTTCCGGTGGTAGCTGATAGTCCGGTTCGTCCACTCGATGTTCTCAGCCGTGAGTGCGGCCGAATCAACTTGCGCCGCCCCGATATGCCAGAGCAATTCAAGGAATGATCGCCACTCCGGATCTTTCTCAGCCGCGACCAGCTTGGCCGCCTCGTCCGCAGTGATGGCGCGTCTGTTTCCGAAACGAATGCGCGGCCACTGCTTGAAGGTGATGATCGGCCACGGCAGCCATCCCATCCCAAGCGCGAAGCTGTGCAGTCGGCGCATAAAGAGGTTTGTTGAGATCGTGCCCTTGTGAAGGGCGTTGAGAACGTGTTCGGGGCGCGTCTCGATCACCACCAGCTTGCGCAGGCCATCGAACGGCTCCTCCTTGAAGGCGCTCTCGTAGCGCGCCCGCGTGCAATCCGCACTTCGTTCCTTGGATTTCACTAGCGCCTCCATCACCTCCTGCCACGTCCGCTCTTTGATCTGAGCATCGCCTGCGGCGAGGTACGTCCGGGCGATTTGAGCATTCAATCCCGGTTGATAAGCGGCTTCGTTCTTGGCGTGGAACAGCCGCAGAGCTTCGATGCGGTCTGATGTTCCCAAGCTCTCCTGTTTGCCTGTGACGTTGTCCTGAACGTAATAGCGGCCACTGCCGCCCCGTTGATAGAGCCTAAACCTTTGCTTCATGATCTTTCGGATTACGAGGCTAAGGCGAAATGATCTGTGCCAGTTAGCGAGTACTGCGAGAGCTACCTGGGGATTCTGGGAGAATCCGCGGAAGTAGTCAGTCTGCTGGCAATTCCGCTGGCACGGCCCGGCAGAACCTTATGCAACCGTTTGATGCACATGCATCTCGGTTGAAAGACAAACGACCAAGCTGACCCGCAGCCGGGACAGCGCGGCCAGGATACGAATAGCACGGAGGTGCAACGTTGCAACGAATTCGGTTGCGGCTTTGCCGCGCTCTGTTCTAAGTCTCTGGCGAGAAACAAGAGAAAGGCCCGTATGCCCGGCATCTATGACAAATCACTCGATCGGAGACAGTTTCTTCGCCAGTCAACCACGTCCTTGGCCGGCCTCGCCCTCGCGTCGCAAACCCGGTTGTTCGCCGGCGCCGCCAAATCCGAGGAGTTGCGCCTGGCGCTGCTCTCGGACACGCACATCCCGGCGGACTTCAAAGGGGGCGAGCACCGGAAGTTTCTCCCCTGGCAGAATCTGAAGGCGGTGACGCCTCAGGTCCTCCAGGCGCGCCCCAAAGCGGTGATCATCAACGGCGACGCCGCCCGCCTGACGGGCGAATTGGAGGATTACGTGGAGCTGAAGAAATTGCTCGCACCGGTCGCAGAAGAAGCGCCGGTCTATATCGGGCTGGGCAATCACGATGATCGCGGGAACTTTTTCAAAGTCTTCCCGCAGCCTCCGAGTGAGCGCCAGACCGTTCAAGAGAAGCATGTGTTGGTCCGGGAGTGGCCCGGCATCCGATTCGTGATCCTGGACTCTTTGATGTACGTCAACCGTGTCGCCGGCTTGCTGGGCAAAGCTCAGCGCGATTGGCTGGTGCAGTATCTGGAAAAAGCCGATGGCCGCCCGACGATTCTCTTCGTGCATCATACACTGGACGACGGAGACGGCAGCCTGGTGGACGTGGATCGCCTCTTCGAGTTGATTCGCCCTCACAAGAAAGTGAAGGCCATTTTCTACGGCCACTCCCACAAATATGCCTTTGCCGAACAGCAAGGCGTGCATCTGGTGAATCTTCCCGCCGTAGGCTACAACTTCGCGGACAGCGAGCCAGTTGGGTGGGTGGACGCGCGCTTCACGTCGGAAGGCGCGGCGCTGACGCTGAAAGCCCTGGCTGGAAACCGCGAGGGCGATGGCAAGACCACATCGATTTCGTGGAAGAACTGACCGCGGTCAGGATAGTGATCAGCTTGATGCGCCGCCAGCCGGTCTCAGGTAGGTCAGACTCGTCATGGTGAGCAGGGGAATAACATGGACGAGTCCATCATCCGTGACCACAGATACAGCGCCGCCAGTCTCGACGAACGCAAGCTGGTGTGCCTGGTTCACCATGAATTTATCTCCCGCCGCAGTCGTGATTTCAAAGGGTAACCCTTCGCGGAGGGCGGTCTTGATTTGCTCGACTCTCATGCTTCGTATCTATCCGAGACATTTCCCACGCTCACTAGCGTAATCGCCGAGGGGACAGGAACAAGGCAAATCCCCTGAAATCATTTCAGCGGCGCGAAGAGCACGTCCAGGTCTTCAGCGCTGAGCTGCAATTTGTCTTTGCGCTCTTCGTTGAGCAGACCTTCGACCAGCTCGCGCTTGCGCGCCTGCAACGCCGCGATCTTTTCTTCCACCGTGCCGACCGTCATCAGCTTATAGACGAAGACCTTTTTGTTCTGGCCGATCCGATGGGCCCGATCCGTCGCTTGATTTTCCACGGCTGGATTCCACCACGGGTCATAGTGAATCACGGTGTCGGCGGCGGTCAGGTTCAATCCGGTTCCGCCCGCTTTGAGGCTGATGAGAAACAACGGCACTTTGCCGGACTGGAAATCGTTCACGGGCGTGGCGCGGTCGCGAGTTTCTCCCGTGAGCTTCACGTAAGGAACGTTCGTTTTGGCCAGTTCCGCTTCGATCAATTCCAGCATGCTGGTGAACTGCGAGAAGAGCAGAATGCGCCGGCCTTCCGCGATCATTTCCGGGAGCAGGTCCATGAGCAATTCGAGCTTGGCCGATTCCTGGACGTGTTTGGCGGCGTCGAGCGGGACGAGCCTGGGATCGCAGCACACCTGCCGGAGCTTGAGCAGCGCATCGAGGATGATGATGTGGGAGCGCGAGAGACCTTTGTTGGCGATTTCGGCCTGGACTTTGGCGTGCATCGCCAGCCGGATGCTTTCGTAAAGGTCGCGCTGACCGCCGGTGATTTCGACGTTTTGCGCGATCTCCGTTTTGGGCGGCAGTTCCTTTTCCACTTCCTCCTTGCGCCGGCGCAAGATGAACGGACCCACGCGCCGGGCGAGGACCAAACGCCGGTCCTGGTTGTTGGCTTTCTCGATCGGGTTGCGGAACAACGCGCGGAACCGGTGTTCGTCGCCGAGAAACCCCGGCAGCAGAAAGTTGAACAAGGACCACAATTCGCCCAGGTGATTCTCCATCGGCGTGCCCGTCAGGCAAAGCTGGTGCCGCGCCTTCAACTGGCAGGCGACCTGCGCGAATTTCGTCTTCGGATTCTTGATGTATTGAGCTTCGTCGAGAATCACGACGTGGAATTCCGTGCCCAGGAGGACAGCTTCGTCGCGCGGTAACAGCGAGTAAGACGTAATGATGAGATCGAAGTCGCGGAGCTTCTCGAAATGTTGCTTGCGTTCGCCGCCGTGCGAGACCAGCACGCGCAAGCCGGGCGCGAAACGCTCGGTTTCCTGGCGCCAGTTGGTCATGAGACTGGTGGGCGCGACGACGAGCGAAGGCCGGTCCAGCCGGCCCGCCTCTTTCTCGGCCAGCAAATGCGCCAGCGCCTGGACGGTTTTGCCCAGGCCCATGTCGTCGGCGAGGATTCCGGACAAATTGTATTCGCGGAGGAACTGCAGCCAGTTGAGACCGTCTTGCTGATACGGGCGCAAAGCGGTTTGCAGTCCGGCGGGCGGAGCAGTCCGCTTGATGCCTTGGAAATTCTTCAGGCGCCGGCCCAATTCCTTCAAGGCATCGCTGCCCAGCCAGCGCCACTGATCGACGTCGCTGAGGGTCGCGACTTCCGCCACGCGGAGCTTCGGCATTTCGAGCCGGCCCTTCTTGTTGAGCGATTGCGGATCGTAAAGCTCGACCAGCACGGCCAGGATATCGCGCAGGCGTCCGGCCGGAAACGGCAGCATGCGGCCATCGCCGAGCGGCACGAGCACCGGGCGTTTGGCGGACATCTTCTCCAGTTTCTTGGGCGAGAACTCGTCACCGTGCGTTTGCAGCAGGTTGATCAGGACCGGCAACAAATTGATTTTCTCCTCCCCGACCTGAACGCCGAGTTCGACGCCGAACCAATCATTCTCGCTTTCGGGCGCAACGTCCGCATACCACTCCGAAGGCTCCGCCAGATGGAAGCTGAAGCTTTCGTCGTATTCGATGAGCCATCCGGCCGCGCGAAGTTTCGGCAGCGTTTCGACGCAGAACTTGAACCAGGCGTCGTCGTTGTTCTTGGGCAGCATCCACGCGCCTTTCAGGCGGGACTCTCCGTACATCGGCATCACTTCGTGCGAAGGCCGCAGACCAAATTGTTCGAGCTCATCCAGGAGTTGCTCCTCGCCCGCGAAATCCCTCTGCGCGCGGATCAGCTTCCCATCCTTGAAGCGCTCGATCTCCTCGCGGGTATCCAGATGATCGGCGCGCACGCCGCAATAATCGAAGCCCACGCGCGCCAGGTGCACGGGGTATCCATCCATGCCCGCTTGGCGAAATGTGTAACTCATTTCCCACCATTGAAAGCGCGCGGTGGACAGCGACAAAACCGGCGCCGGTTTCAAGGCCGGCAACCGCTCGACTTCGAGCGCTTTGGCTTTGGGCAAAGGCAAAGCCGGGAACCGTTGATCGAGCGCCTCGTTGATGAGGTGAGCCACTTTCGGTTTGACGGCAGGAGCTTTGAGCCAGGTCTCCGCCAAAGCGGCTGGAAGGCCGACTTCCAACGGGCCAACGCAGTTCTCGCCGGGATCGAAATACCACGGGGGGCGGAGCGGCAACAGCGCCGTGGCGGCGGGAGTGGCCGTGAAAGTCGGATGTTGCAGACCGTTCGCGTCGGTGGTCCACGCCGGTTGCGCGGGGCGGGGTGCTCCCAGAGTCAAAGGCGCGCCGTGTATCGTCTCCCAGTAGCAACGGCCCGTGTCGAGAATGAGCTGAAAGATTTCTGCGGCGTCCTCTCCGTCCAGGAGGCTCTCGGAGGAACTGTATCGGCCAAACGCCTCGCTCACGTTGAGGAGTCGCCGCGCGATCCGGACATCGGAGGATTGCACGAAGCGCGCGGGTTTCGGACTGAGAACATTGTAAGCCGAGTAGGGTTGGGCGCTGCCAAAACTTCCATTCTTCTTGCGGCGCACCTGAAGCCACTCCACGACCAGGACCGGACCATCCCCGCGATGTTCGACATCGAGCATGTAGATCACGCTGTGTTTTTGTTCCGCGGCGGACTCCCCTGGCGAGAGCGGCTGCGCCGTTTGCTCCAGGCGTCTCAGCCAGGGCTCGAATTCGGAAGGCAACGCCGGTTTGGGCGGGGGCGCCGGTCTGGGCGGCACGGGGGAGAATCGGTTTGGCGGTGGAACAGCGGGGGCTGGCTTGCCGTTGCCTAACAAATCCGGCGCTTGCCCCAATGCGGCAAAGATCGCCGCGGCGACGTGCTTGCAGTTGTATTCGACCGGGCACGAGCAAAAGCCATCGACGAAGACGCGGCCAGTCTTGTCGATCTTGATTCCCGCTTCGACGTCGCAGGGTTCCAGGTCCGATCCCCCAATGGCGGCGTCGATGGATTTCCGATCTTCAGAAATGGTGCAGGAGAGGACCTGATCGTTCGTGGAGTATTCGTAGCCTTTCCGGAGCGCATTCTTGCTGAAGCAATCCATCCAGGACGCGTGCGGAAACGGAATCGGATCGTGCGACATCAAGGAAAACTTTTTCGCGATGAAGAACTGATGTCAAAGGAATTGCCAAAAAGTTGTTGAACGGCTGTTCACAGGAAATTCACCGTGAAGGGAAGGAAACGAGAGCGGGCGGTTGTCCTCTCGTCCCATGAACATTCCTCTGGACCGCGGCCTTTAGGCGCCTTTAGGCCGCTTCAACGCCAAACTCCAAAGTGTGCGCGAAAGCAGCCTAAAGGCTGCGGTCCGCGCAGTTTTCGGTTCATGGCCGGTGAGCAGGGTCCTGAGGCCAAGCAAGCTTTCCACAACCCGGTAGGGCTGCGCTGCCGCGAGCCGGTCTTCGGTCGATGCGGCGCCGCTGCAGCACCGCCCTACCATAGACGGGTTCAAGGGCCGAGTGCATGGTTTTTGAAACCAGGCCGGCTTCGTTGAACCGGCGGGTAGGGCGAACCTGTCCCCAGCGAGCCGATCCGGACGTGTTCCGCGCCCGTCGAGGGGCTCACCGGGACGGACTCGCCCTGCCTTCGCCTGGTCACGCGAGAGCCGGCGACGTAACCGGCGCGTTAAATGTCCGGGCCAGCCAACTTCGATGGCGCATTCGCTCGTTGCTCAAGATTTTCTCAAGCCGCCGGGCTTCCTCAACGGAGAACGCAAAGTTGTCCGGCAGAGGCCGGCTGCATACCCCGCACAACTTGTGTCGCCGGCTATAGACAATGGAATCGCAATGGGGGCAGCGGAGGCCCGGAGCGTGCGCGGCCAACTTTCGCGCCCAGGGCTGACGTTCCAGGCGGGCAATCTCTCCTGCGAGATCGGGCGATCCCGGCGGGGTATCGGTCGTGAAGGGATCTGCAATCGGGTTCAATATTCTCGTGCTCATTTGCTTTGATAGACGGCGAATGAGTTACCGATGCATTTCCGAAGGATTACAGATTTGTAACGCTCCCGGCGACTTGACTCGGATCAGCTATTTCGCGCCGGTCGCGAATGGGAGCCGAGGGAGTCGTCCATTCGCGAAGCTGGTAGATGCTGCCGCGCCGCCGCCTCGGCGCCACAACGCATCAGAGCCGACGTTAACGGTCCGCCTGGGTCCGCAGCTTGAGGCGCTTTCATTCCGTCGCGGTGAGGCTTTCGATAATCATCTTGGCGACGAACGGAATGATTTCGCGTTCGGTGGCGTGGCCCGTGGTGAAGGTCACGAGCGCGAACTTCGGTCCGCGGGCGGGTTCCACGTAAGCCGCGTCGTGGCGGGTTTCGCTCGTCCATCCGGCTTTTGACCACAGCTTGTCGCCCGGAGCGAGCGCGATGCCGGTGAAATCACGCGCCTGGCTGTCAGTCTTCTTGTCGGCGGCGAACGGACTGCGCGCGAGCAGCTTCATCATTTCCGCCGAGCGTTGCCCGGAGATGGCTTTGCCGGTGGCGATCTCCGTCAGTAGGCGCGCGGTGGCGTCGGTGGTCAGCCAGTTGCGGTGATTCGGCGCGTGCAATTTCACGGACTGCATTTCGCGCCCATACGGGCCTTCGCACCAGGGTTTGCGGTTCACATTGATGTTTGTGTAGCCGAGAGAAGCGAAGTAGCGGTTCACGGCGTTTCGTTGGTGAAGCCAGGCCTCCAACTCGTCCGCGGCCAGCTCCGGGCCGCTCGTCGTGCCCGTCAACAAATCGACCAGGTAATGCGTGGGTTCATTGCCGGAATCGACAATCATGTCCCGCAGGGCGCGGCGGACTTCGTCCGTCTCTTGAATTCTGCCGTCCTCCAGCCAGCGGTGAACCGCCGCCATGTAAAACAGTTTGACGACGCTCGCCGGATAAATCTGGACATGGCCTCGATAGCTCGCCTGTGTGGGCCGGGTCGAATCGCGCAGATCGACAAGCGTAACAGCCAGTTGATCCGCCTGCAGGTTCTTCTCCGCGAATTTCTCGAACGTTTTTCGCACCGCCTGATCGACCAGGGATTGGAGCCTGGGCGAGCGGCTTGGACTGGCCGATTCGGCCGCGCGCGCTTCGGCGCCCACTTCGAGAAGCGAGGCGAGTGCGGCGAGGGCAAGCCAGCCCCGGATTGGGGTCACAAATCGACCGGCGAAGGATTGCACCGTGGCAACAGGTCGGTTTGGGGAACAAGGCAAAGTGTTCATGAGTATGACCTCACCGTAGGGAAACTGAGCCGCCAAGGAAAGACGGATTGAGCACAGCAGGGAATGCGCGGCGTGTGTCAGCGCGCGGACTTGTGATTCGAACGAACGATTCCGGCGAGAATTCATCGAGTTCGCGGTGCCAATCGGTGCTCCAAAAGTTACGCGATCCTTTGCCAATCTGTCTCCCCGAGAGTCCGGCTCACCTCTGCTCATGACCAGGTCTCTTCGACAGCAGCGTTCGATTCCATTCCGGAGGCTCCGCGGCCCTATCCCTTCGCCAAGGTGAGCCGGGTGATCGCGGTTCCTGCGAGTTCGGCCCACGAAAAACACTAAGTGGTCCATTTCATAAATACGCTCACGTTCGCGGCAAGGGATTTTTCGGCCAGACGAGGCGCGAGCGACGAGCATATCCCGAAGTGGATCTGTAAGGAGCAAGCAACGAAGTCTGGCGAAAAAGAACTGCCGCCCTTCGGGTTGCGCCGAATTTTGCCTGGGGCTGCGTTGCTCCTCGGTCACAGCCCCACTGGCGGGGGATGCTCGCTCGTCGCGCCTTGCCCCAGGCCAAATTGGGCGCAACGAACGTGAGCGTATTTACGAAACGGACCACTAAGGGTCCGTGCAAAAATAACTTCGGATTTTGGCGGGAGCGCCGCCTGGCCTGCTGCGAGGAGTGAGCGAGGGGAGCATCCCCGCAGCGGGCTGTGACCGAGCGGACGACGAAGCAGCAGGCCAGGCGCCGCCCCGCCCCGGAGGGCTGGGGCGATTTCGCTTTCTGACTTCGTTTCTCCTCAGTCGCAGAGCCCTGGCTATGCTCCTTCGTCGTGCCTCGCCAGAAAGCGAAATCGCCTCCAGCAAAACCGGAATTTATTTTTGCACAGACCCTAAGATGCGCGACTTGCCGGCCGGGAGATCGGCGTTACGCATAGATTGCGCATAGAGCGGCGGCTCTGCGGAATCATTCCGCAGAGAAAGGAAAACACTGCGACAGGCTGGCGAAATTCCTTCCGAGCTTCGCGGACCCTAAACTGGCCATCCACAAACCACTGTGCCTCTCGATTCCCGCATCTGAGAGTCACGCGGGGACCGGAGCCAACCGGTGGCACGCCCTTTGCATAAGCGGGGCATCATGTTATCCTCTGCGCGAAACACAGCTTTCCGCGCGTTGCGATTCCAATTCAGCGTATGAAAACCCTCGCTCCTCTCCTTATGACCGCGTGGCTCTGCGCGGCAAACATTCACGCTCAAGACCAGGCGAACGCTCAACGCTCGACCTGCTCTGGCGAACCACGTCCTGGACCTCGACGGTACCGGCGCCTACGTCGAACTGCCGTCGAATATTTTTACGAATCTCACGCACGGGACGGTCGAGGCGTGGGTGAAATGGCGGGCTACGCAACCACCCTCCGTGCAGCGGTTTTTCACGTTTGGCCGATTCAACAACAACATCCAAGTCGGCCAGGAACCGCCGACTTGCCTTGCATTCCTCATCAACAACGAAGGCACGATCCATTCGGCCACGGCCGAAGGCATCATTGAGCTGAACACCTGGTACCATGTCGCCGCAGTATCAGGCCCCGAGGGGATGACGCTCTACTGCAACGGAGTGCTCGTGGCCAGCAACGCCTATACCGGTAGTTTGGCCGCTATCGGATCCAGCACCAACAGGCTCGGCCGGACCGGTTTCCCTTCGGTGCATCAGGATAGGATTACGTTCGACGGCCAGATCGACGAATTCCGGGTTTGGAAAACGGCCTGGACCGAGCACCAGATTCGCGAAAACATGTTTAATGAACTCACCGGGAAAGAACCGGATTTGGTCGGGCTGTGGAATTTTGAGAGGATCGAGAATGGGCTCGTGAAGGATGCCGGTGCTGGCGGGCATCATGGAAAACTCCTGGCCAACGCGAAAGTCGTGGAAGCACGACTCCCCGTGCCGACCGCATCGACGAGAACCCAGAGAGTCCTCGATCTCGATGGAAAAGGCAGCTATGTCGCACTCCCTCCGCACATCTTCACCAACTTGAGCACGGCCACCGTGGAAGGGTGGGTTAAATGGCGCAGCCCGCGGACCGTGCCTCTCTACCTTGCGCACTTCTTTGGATTCAACATAACCATGGGCGTTAGACCGGGGAGTCCAGTGAACGCCGATCCGTCTGGCGTTGAGCTCTGGAGCGCTGGAGAAATCCTGGCGACACCCGGAGGAGTCATCGAATTACAGGAATGGCTCCACATCGCGGCTGTGTCTGGACGAGGCGGAATGAAGCTTTATTGCAATGGGGTCCTGGTTGCGGCCAATGACCATAGGAACCCGTTCGACCTCAACCCCGAATTGCTCAATGCGATCGGCTGGTGGCAAAACGCCAGGGCGAATGCGGCGGGCGAAACGACTCTCAACGGACAAGTCGATGAACTCAGGGTGTGGAACCGAGAACGCAGCGAACAGGAAATCCGCGACAACATGTTCAAGAATCTTACCGGCAAGGAAGTCGGCTTGGTCGCGCTCTGGAATTTCAACGATAGGACGGCGAACGATTCGTCCAAGAATGCGTTTCACGGCCAATTCGTCGGCAATGCCAAGGTGGTCGAGGCGGAATTGCCCGCGCCGAAAGCTCCTCTCCAGCCGGAAAAGGCGCTCCAATTGGAAGGCTCAGAAACCGGTGTCGCGCTCCCGGAGAACATTTTTACGAATCTGGCCAGCGCAACCGTTGAAGCCTGGGTTAAGTTCCAGAGCGACGAAGGCGATCAGCGCGTCTTCACCTTCGGCGCTCCTTGGGACAATCTGGGCATCCGACTGCAGGGTGGAAACCGGTTGAACTATTTCCTCGCGCCAAAAGGAACCGTGGCTCAGGTAAATGTTGAGGGACTCGTTGTGTTGCAGAAATGGCATCACATCGCCGCGGTTTCCGGAAAAACGGGTATGAAGCTCTTTTGCGATGGAGTACTTGTGGGGACGAACGAATTCACCGGGAGCTTCAATTCGATTAATGGTCAACCGAATTGGCTTGGACGTGCTAGCGAAGACGGAGAGGGAAGGCGCTTTGATGGACAACTCGACGAGGTTCGAGTCTGGAATCGCGAACGGACGGAGCGGGAGATTCGCGACAGTATGTTCAGGAACCTCACCGGACGGGAGGCCGGCTTAGTCGCTATCTGAAATTTCGATGACGGCACTGCGAACGACGCCTCGACGAACGCCTACCATGGGAAACTCGTTGGAAACGCGAAGATCGTAGAAACGACTCGCCCAACTGCTTCCCCGGGTTCCTCAGCAACCACCGCAAGGGTCATCGCGGGAAAAGTGACCGGTTCAGATGGAAATCCCGTGGGAAGTGCCAGAGTCACGGTAGAACAAGATGGGGTTGTCCGTGCAAACGGCACGACTGACGCCGCAGGCGCGTACCGGATTTTCTTGTTCAACGTCAGCGATTCTTCCTTTGATGTCTCGGCCGTAAGCGGCGAACAGGGCGCCTGGAAGTTGGGCGTCACCGTGCCGCTGGGAACCCAACAAGTTGATTTGGCCCTCCAATCCGCTGTCAGCATCTCTGGATCGACTTTGGCCCTGGACAATTCCCCGCTGCAAAATGTGCTCGTGCAAGTCGTGGAGGCGATCGGTTCGATCAGCCAAAATCCGGCTCGCCGGGACGGACCCGCTCTGCCATCGGACCGTGTCGTGACAGACGCGATCACCGACGACAAAGGCGCGTTCAAGTTTATCAACCTGAAACCCGGATCCTACCGAGTGCGCTGCCACGTTCCCGGCAAACAGATTTGCTACAAGGATGGCGAACTGTTACTGGTGGAGGGACTGCCCTTGGAAAAGGTGGATTTTCGCCTGGCCCCTTTCAAGAAGGGGACGTGGCAGAATTTCTCCTACATCGACGATCTGGCGGGCGATTACGTGAACGACATCTACTGCGCTTCCGACGGTGCCATCTGGTTTGCGACGGATGGCGGTGTGTCGCGCTATGACGGGATGGAGTTTTTCAATCTAACCAAACAGGAGGGGTTGGCCCATGACTGGGTGGATTCCATTGCCGCGAGCCCGGACGGGACGCTGTTGTTTGCCACATCAAAGGGCCTGTCGGCCTGGGATGGCCAGTCCTTCGTGAAATCGAAACTCGTGGAAACCATGGGGAGCCGATATGCCCGGCCGATCTACCGGGATCCCGAAGGACCACTTTGGCTTGGCGATTGGAATGCCGGTGGGTTGTGGCGATACGACGGGAAGGAAGTAACGCCCGTAACCGGGATGACCAACATTGTCACATGCTTTCGCCGCGACTCCAAAGGGAAGATGTGGATTGGCACGCAGCAAGGACTCTTCACCTTCGACGGGACCAACGCCATCCGCCATCCGATTAGCGAAATGCGACTGTCACAGCCTCGGCGGCGACACGGTGATCGACCGAGCATTAGTTCATTGCGCTACGCCTCGATCGGCCGCGTGGGGGAGGATTCGCATGGCACGATTTGGTTCACCACCAGCGGGGCAAGACTCTTCCGGTATGATGGAAAAGAGTGCAGACTGCTCTCGGAAGAGGACGGGTTTCCATCGGGTCCCTATCCCATTTACTGCGATTCCAGAGGTAACTTTTGGTTTGGCAACTGGCCGGGCAGCGATATGGTCCTGACCCGCTTTGACGGAACGTCGTTCGTCAACTACGTCCTCGAGTTTGGCTCGAAGGACACCAGCATCTACGACATGCCGTTCATCCATCGAGACATGAATGGCGTGCTATGGCTCGGCGCGAACAAGGGCGTCTGGCGTTACGATGAAAGCACGTTTCAGAATTACACCGCCGCCGATGGTTTGCCGACGACCGCGGTGACGAGGACGCTGGCAACTCCGGAAGGAACGGTCTGGTTTGGCGGCTATCGCGGCGCCTCGCGATTCGATGGGACGAACTTCGCCAACCTAACCCCGGAGCAACTCAGGGGACAAACCAATTTGCCTCTGGACCGAAGGTACACCTACGTGAACGCCATTCACCTTGCCGACGACGGGGCCATCTGGTTTGGCGTCCAATACTCCGGTGCTGTGCGGTGGGATGGGACGAACTTCACTCGTTATTTCACTAATGGAGTGGGCCGTTTCGACCGCGCACCCGATGGCAAGCTCTGGTTTACCCAGCGGACTGGTTCTGGCAGCAGTGGGGTAAGCTCAGTCGTAAACTATGACGGAAAGAGCTTTAATCGCTTTGGTTTGAAAGCCGTAGCAGTGACAAACTTCCTGACCACCGTCCATTGCGATGCCGAAGGCAAAGTCTGGTTCGGTTCTTCCGGGGAGGGGTTGATCCGGTACGATGGCACGAACTTCACCCGGCTCTCCACCGAACAAGGTTTGGTGGATGCCAACGTCAGCCTGATCAGCAGTGACCCAGACGGCGTGCTCTGGATCGGAACTGCCGATGGACTATCGCGCTACGACGGGAGCGCGTTCGTAAACTACAAAGGCCGGGACCGCATTGGCCGCGGCGTCAACGGGATCTTTCGCGATTCGCAAGGTGTCCGTTGGTTTGGGACCGAGGTGGGGGTGACTCGCTTCGATGGCCGCGTTTGGTCCACGTTGGATTCGCGCGATGGGCTGGTTGCCAATGGCGTCAACGACATTTGCGAATCACCACGCGGAGTGTTCTGGCTGACGTGGTGTTCATGGACATTCGGATGCCCGAAATGGAAGGGACGGAGGCTGCGCAACGCATCATTCAGGAGTGGGGCCCAGGCAAAGTGAAGTTGGTGGCGATCTCGGCGTCGGTGCTGAGCCACGAACAGGAGCGTTATCGCCGGGCCGGATTTGCTGCGTTCATCTCAAAGCCATTCCGCCTGGGGGAAGTGTGCGAAGCGTTGGGGCGCGTGCTGGGAACGTCATTCGAGTATGAGGAGGCTCCCGGGAAAGATGAACCGCGCCGCCGTGATTGCGATCCGGCAACGGTCCGAATTCCGTCCGAACTCCTGGCGCGCATGAAAGCATCCGCCGGACTGTATCGCGCCACGGAACTGCGCAAGGAGATCGAAGGGCTGCGCCGTGCGCGAGCGGACCAGGCCGCAGCGGCGGATTATCTTGAACAGTTGAACGACGCCGGCGATATGGAGGCGATTTTGGAGTTTCTGGGAAATGTGCAGGATAGAGAGCAGTGATTTAGCCACAAAAGAGCGCAGAGAGCGCAAAATGGAGCGGATCTATCTTTGTGCTCCTTGCGATCTTTTGCGGCCCCCAACCTTCCCGCTTCCCCTCCTGCAGTCGCTGATGTTCACTCGATGCCTCGGCCTTGCACGCGATTTGACTCAACCGTGGAAAAACCCGAAAGTCGCAAGGAAACTCGCGAGCAAACTGGGTGGACTCACGGCAGGCTGCGATCACTCAGGACATATTTTTGATCTGGAACCGATAGGAACCGAAGTTGATCAGCACGCCATGCTCAAGCCGGGTGGACTTCAGATAGCCGAGCAACTGCGCCACGTGCTCGTCCGCGACGGCCCGGACCGCCTTGAGTTCC
>Ga0194132_10008657_pt1 | contig 14457 bp, 9 predicted proteins | sample TA2KigOf80mmetaG_FD_148612 | JGI IMG/M metagenome (GOLD analysis project Ga0194132, IMG submission 148612) | Freshwater microbial communities from Lake Tanganyika, Tanzania - TA2015054 Kigoma Offshore 80m | ecosystem: Environmental > Aquatic > Freshwater > Lake | place: Tanzania: Lake Tanganyika... | reverse complement strand
GCTGCCCACGAACTTGAGCTTCAAACGACTGTCAAAACCGACCCGCAAATCGTCCTTTTTGGCGTCACCCATTGGGTTCCCCTGTCAGCTTGGCATGATTTGGCAGAATACCCCTGCTTTTCAAGGGTGTGTGGCGCAAATCACATACCAAAGTGCGGGAAGTCAAATGGGAAATGTGGGTACAAGGAAGTTCGATCATGTTGTGTTGTCTGTGCCTGCCCTGAAGTGCGTCATCATAACACGCCCAGCCCGTTTGGGGCGCTGTTACTCTTGTCGCGTGCGCGATAGTTGATATTATAAGATGTTTGGTTTTATGCTTCGTGTCCCCGGAGACTGCCGAGATGGCCATGCTCGTTGAGCAGGACGCCCAAACCTGGAGCGTTGAAGATGCCGCCGAACTGTATGAAATCGAGCGCTGGGGGAAGGGCTATTTTGGCGTCAATCAGGCGGGACACGTCTGTGTCCGGCCCACCAAGGATCCCAAGCGGTCCATCGACCTGAAAAAGCTGGTCGATCGCCTGGCGGCTCGCGGCATGGACGCCCCCATTCTGGTCCGCTTCGGCGAGCTGCTCAAGCACCGGCTGTCGGAGATTCGCGATGCCTTCAGCCAGGCGATCTCGGATCACAACTACAAGGGCAACTACTGCTGCATTTATCCCATCAAGGTCAATCAGCAGCGGCTGGTGGTCGAGGAGGTGCTGGAGTACGGCAAGGCACTCGGTTTCGGTCTGGAAGCCGGCAGCAAGCCGGAACTGCTGGCCGTGGTGGCCCTGGCCACCGGCGACGTGCCGATCATCTGCAACGGATTCAAGGACGCCGAGTTCATCGAAATGGCGCTGCTGGCCCAGAAGATCGGCCGGCACATTATTCCCGTCGTCGAGAAGTACACGGAGCTGGAGCTGATCCTGAAGTACGCCGCCAAGCTGGACGTGCGGCCGCAGATTGGCATGCGCGTGAAGCTGGCCGCCCGCGGCAGCGGTCGCTGGAAATCGAGCGGCGGCTCGCGCAGCAAGTTCGGCCTGACGGTCAATGAGATTCTCACCGGGCTGGAAGAACTGAAGCGCCGCGACATGGCGGACTGTTTCAAGCTGTTGCACTTCCACCTCGGCAGCCAGATTACCAACATCCGCGTCGTCAAAGGGGCGCTGTTGGAAGCGGCCCGCGTCTACACCGAACTGGCCACCAAGGGAGCTGGCCTGGAGTATCTCGACGTCGGCGGCGGCCTGGGCGTGGATTACGACGGCTCGCAGACGAACTTCGAGTCGAGCATGAACTACACGCTGCAGGAGTACGCCAACGACGTCGTGTACCACGTGCAAAACGTCTGCGATGAGGCCGGCGTCAAGCATCCCACGATCATTTCCGAAAGCGGACGGGCCGTCGTGGCCTACCACAGCATGTTGATCTTCAACGTCCTGGGCGTCGGCGGCCTGGGTGCCGGCGACGTGACCAACGGCCTTCCGGATGACGCGGAGCAGCCCTTGCTGGATTTGAAGGCCACGCTGGAGAACATGACCGTCCGCAACGTGCTGGAGAGTTATCACGACGCGCAGCAGGCCTACGACCTGGCGATGAACCTTTTCAGCGGCGGATATCTTTCGCTGGTGCAGCGGAGCCTGGTGGAAAACCTCTATTGGGCCATCTGCCGCAAGCTCCACGGCCTGACCAAGCACATGGAGTTTGTGCCGGAGGAACTGCAAAACCTGGAGCAGATGCTTTCGGACACCTACTTCTGCAACTTTTCCCTCTTCCAGTCGATGCCCGACAGTTGGGCCATCAAACAGCTCTTCCCGGTGATGCCCATCCACCGCCTGGAGGAACGCCCCACCCGGAACGCCGTCCTGGGGGACATCACCTGCGACAGCGACGGCAAGATCGACCAGTTCATCGACCGCCGCGACGTCAAGCGGACGCTGCCGCTGCACGCGCTGGAAACCACGGCCGACGGGATCATGCCCTATTACCTGGGCGCGTTTCTGCTGGGGGCCTATCAGGAAATCCTCGGCGACCTGCACAACCTGTTCGGCGACACCAACGCCGTCCACGTCAGCTTGGACCCCAACGGAGAAATGATCCTGGATAACATCATCCAGGGTGAGACCGTTCGGGAAGTCCTGGACTACGTGCAGTTCGATACCAAGGCGCTATCGCGCCAGATGCGCGACGCCGTGGAACTGGCCGTGCGGGAAAACCGCATCGACGACGCCGCCGCCGGGCGGTTCCTGAAGTTCTATGAAGACGGGTTAAGCGGGTATACCTACCTGGAAGGGGATAACGGGTAGGGAAGGGGAGTTATCAGTAGACGACTACGGCTATATTTTGATAGGCATATCCGCTATCGTCTTCGTCGGCGGGATGGTGGCCTTTTGGGCCATTTCTCGCTGGACTCCCAAGGGAACCCTGCTGGCCGTAAGTGCTGCCCTATATTTTGCCAGTTGGGCGATTGATACCGGTCGCGTCCGTGAGTTGGTCCTGCTTACCGGATTGATGCGTTTGCTGGGCTTTGTTGGGGGAATACTGGGGCTCATCGACCTGTGTCGCAAACGCCGTCAACCACCGATCGTGGCAGAGGTCGTCGAAACTGAGCCGATCGATTCGTCATCCAAACTACCCTAGCCAGGGTGTTCCTCCAATTCCGTGATCTTTCGCACCCGGCGGGCGTGACGGCCTCCTTCGAACTCGGTCGTCAGCCAGATCTCCACCATCCGGTCGATCAGCCGTTCGCCCAGCATGTCGGCAGACAGGCACAGGACGTTCACGTCGTTGTGCCGGCGGCTCATCTCGGCGGTCAAATCGTCGTGGCAGGGGGCGGCCCGCACGCCGGGCACCTTGTTGGCGGCGATCGCCATGCCAATACCCGTCCCGCAAATCAGGATCCCCCGCTCCGCCTCGCCGTGGCTGATCCGATGAGCAACCTGCTTGGCGATGTCAGGGTAATCGACGCTTTCCGCCGAGTGTGTTCCCTCGTCCAGGACTTCATGCCCCATGCCGGAGAGCAGCTCCACGAGCTTCTGCTTGACTTCAATTCCGCGATGGTCGCAGCCGATGGCAATTTTCATGGTCGGTCTATTGTCCCCCTGGCGATATCAAAAAACAGGTACAGGTACAGTTACAGTTCTAATCGCGGAACCCAATTTCGCAGCTCCGCTTCGATTTGTTCCGCACAGCGGCGGTAGAGTTCCGCCGGCCCTCCCACCGGGTCGGCCACGTCCGCCTCGTCCTCTCGGAGCACGAAAGTCCGCGGCGCCGCGGCGGGCCATTGGCCGATAATCGATTCCCGATGCCCGCGCGTCATGGTCAGGATCAAGTCCGCATGGCGGACAAGCTGTTCGTTCAGCGGTTGCGACTCATGCTGATTCAGGTCCAGGCCATGGCCGCGCATCACTTCCACCGCCTGCGGGCTGGCACGGCCACCCATCGCCGCCGCCAACCCGGCCGAGGCCACGATCACGCCGTGCTCTTCCAACTCCTCGACCCGGCATTTCAGTCGCTGGGCTATCAAGCGGCGAGCCAGCGCCTCCGCCATTGGGCTGCGGCAGGTGTTTCCGGTGCAGACGAACACCAGTACAAAACTGGAGAGCCGGCGAAGCGTGGCCTGGGATACGACCCCCTCGCGAAGCATTTGCAGCGATCCGTCGCGGACACGGACCACGCTCGACGGCTGGCCAAACCGGCTGGCTCCATCGTCAAACACAAGTTGCACGTCGTCCCCCAGCGCCTCGATCACCTGTTGGGCGTTGACCGGGTCGGGTTGCCCGCTCCGATTGGCGCTCGTTAGAGCAACCGGCCCCGCCAGCATCCGCAGGGCGTCCAGCACCAGTGGATGGGCAGGCACTCGCAATCCGACGGCGCCGTTGGGAATGATGGCCTGGCGGGAGATGGGGGGAAGCCGCGACAGGAGGCTGTCGTGATGGTCGTTGTCCACAACCAGCGTCAGCGGACCGGGCCAGCAGCGCCGGGCCAGCCTTCTCCCCAAGGGACTGAGCCGAGGGACATAATCGAGCGCGTCGTCAGCGCTTTTGACCGCCAGGGCCAGGGGCTGCCCCTCCGGGCGTCCTTTTGCGGCCAGCAAACGACGGACGGCCTCGTCGGACAGAGCACTGGCGGCCAGGCCGTAGACCGTTTCGGTGGGCAACGCCACCAATTGTCCTTCCGCCAACGCCTGGACCGCCTGGTGAACCATGTCCCTGGGGTCTTCGGCACGTCGGATGTCGATTACCTTGGGAGCCACGTAAGCGAACCGTTCCTTCGGCGGTGGGCGGGCAGGGAAGAGTTGCGGCTTACCGCCCGTGCTGGATCTGGCCGCAAACAGGATGACCCGGGTCGCGACGAAGCGCCTCGTCACGACTGGGGTTGTAATGCCTAAGTAGCTGCAATGGCTGATTATCTGGGCTTTTACGAGCGAACGTCAAGGGGTGCACTTGCATTACGCCTCGTTTTGGCGACTATTATGAACAGCGGAACTCCGTCGTTCTCGGGGGCAAACGGGCAGCAGCAAAACTTCGGGTGGTCTGAGAATTGTGGTGCGGGCTTCCAGCCTGCTTTGACAGCCAGGATGGCTGCACCACAAGGCACCTTACTGCCAAGCGCTGAGAGGATTGATGTTCGAGTTCGACCAACTTCCCTTTGATAGTCCGGGCTATTTGCTGTTGGGGCTGGCGCTGCCGGTGCTGTGGGTTGTCAGTTGGCGCAACCTTTCCGGCCTGGGGCCGGTGCGCCGGTGGTTCGCCCTGGGACTAAGGACGGCCGTCTTTCTGCTGCTGCTTGGGGCGCTGGCGGAAGCCCATCTTCCCCGGTCCAGCGATCGCCTGACGGTGGTCTATCTGCTTGATCAGTCCGAGAGCATCCCCAGCGCCGCCCGCAAGGCGATGCTCGACTATTGTCGCCAAACTGTGGAAAAGCATCGCGACGAACGGGCTCGCGACCGGGTGGCGGTGATCGTCTTCGGGCGGCAGCCCTCCGTCGAGGTCGTTCCCACGGACGGTCCGCTGGTCCTGCCGGAGCGGATCGAAAGCCTGATCAATGGGGAGTTTTCCGATTTGGAAGCGGCCATGAACATGGCTAAGGCGCTCTTTCCGGAGGACGCCGCCAAGCGCATGGTGCTGATCAGCGACGGCGCGGAGAACCTGGGAGACGCGCGGCGGGCCGCGCGCGGCATGACTGCCGCGGGCATTGGCATCGACGTGGTTGCGGTGCCCGTGGCCAGCCGTACCGACGTGGCGGTGGAAAAAATTTCCCTGCCGACGGACGTGCGCCGGGGCCAGCCGTTTGAACCGCGCGTGGTGCTCAGCAACAACACGCCGCCGCAAGAGGGCCAGTCGGGCGAAGTCAAAGGGACGCTGCGCATCGTCCGCCGCATGACGGATCAGGAGCAAGTCATCAGCGAGTCCTCCGTCACGCTGCCCCCAGGAAAGACGGTCATCACCACCAGCGTGCCGGAAACCCTGGAGAAACCGGACTTCTATATCTATGAAGCCCGGTTTGTTTCCGATGATCCAGGGCAGGACACCGTTGAGAAAAACAACCGTGCCACAGCGTATACCCAGGTCCGGGGGCACGGCCAGGTGTTGCTGATCGAAGACTCGGGAGCGAAGGGGCAGTTCGACCACCTGGCGGACGTATTGCGCCAGGAAAATCTGGTGGTCACGCGGCAGACGACCGACCAGCTATTCACCAGTCTGGCGGAATTGCAGCGCTTCGACACGGTAGTGCTGGCCAACGTGCCGCGGGCTGGCGGCGAAGACGAGGCGGCAGGCATGACCAGTTTCAGCGACGAGCAGATTGCCATGCTGGCCCGCAACACGCAGCAGTTGGGGGCCGGCCTGGTGATGCTGGGGGGTCCCAATAGCTTTGGGGCCGGCGGCTGGACGAACACGGAAGTGGAAAAAGCCCTGCCGGTGGACATGCAGATCAAGAACGTCAAGATTGCACCGATTGGGGCGCTGATCCTGGCCATCGACCGCTCCGGGTCGATGTGTGGCGAGCCGCTGGAGATCTGCAAGCAGGCCGCGATTGCAACCATCAAGATGCTCGGGCCGCAGGACTATGTGGGGGTCATTGTCTTTGACGACACGCCGCAATGGGCGGTCACGTTACGCAAGAACGACAACCCAGCGGAGTCCATCCGGCTGGTCTCCAAGGTGGCATGCGGCGGCGGAACGAACTTGGAGCCGGCCATGCGAAACGCATACGCCAAACTCAACACGGTCCGCACCTCCGTAAAACACCTTGTCGTGCTGACCGATGCCATGACGCCCCAGGCGGACTTCTTCGGCATGGCTGCCCAGGCCAAACGGGCGGGAATCACGACCTCGAGCGTTGGCGCCGGTCCAGGTTCCGACGTGGCGTTGCTCCGCGGCATTGCTCAAAACGGTGGTGGCAAGTTTTACGCGGTGAACAACCTCAAAACCGTTCCCCGGATCTTCATGAAGGAGGCCCGGCGATTGGCCATGCCCTTGATCTTTGAGCGGATGGGAAATCCCTTTGCCGTAAGGGTGGAGAACCGCCAGCACGAACTGACTCAGGGAATGAGCGTGCCGCCGGGCATCACGGGTTTCGTCCAGACCACGGTAAAGGAAAATCCGCTGGTTGAAGTTTCCATGCAATCGACACTGCCGGCAGCGGAGGACAACCGGACCATTCTGGCCAGTTGGACGTATGGATTGGGCCGGAGCGTGGCCTTCACGACCGACGCCGGCGAATCGAATCAGCGCTGGGCCGCAAGCTGGAAGCAATGGCCCGAATATCGCAAATTCTTCAGCCGCATGATCCGCTGGTCGATGCGGCCGATCGACGACTCGGGGCGGTTCCTGCTGGCGACCGACGTCGAGGATGGACGGATCAAAGTGGTGCTCAGCGCCTGGGACGATAAGGACCGGTTTCTAAACGACCTGCCGGTCAGCGGCACGGTCCTGGGGCCGGACATGGAGCCCCGCACGTTGACGTTCCAGCAAACGGCCCCGGGGCGGTACGTCGGTGAAGCGCCGGCCGCCGATGCCGGAAGCTACCTGTTGGCGATCCACCCTGGCGGCGGCCGCACTCCGCTGCGCAGCGGCGTGAGCGTTCCGTATTCTGCGGAGTTTCGGGACAAGGAAACCAACCTGACGCTGTTGAGCGAATTGGCCAAAGCGCCCCCGACCGGGGGACAGCCGGGTGTGTTGGTGGAGAGGCTCCCCCAGGCTGCCGCGGCCGATCCCCCGGCGGTCAACTCGTTCCGCCACGATCTGGCCAAGGCCCGCAGTGTGGAGCCGATCTGGCCGTTGCTGGCCCTGATTGGCGGTTGCTTGTTCTTGTGCGACGTCGGCGTGCGGCGGGTGCAGATGAGCCTGGCCTGGGTGGGGCCGGCGTGGGCTAGGATGTGGGACCGGGTACTGCGGCGCAAGACCGTGGAGGAAGCGGTGCCGACCATGGCCCGGCTCCGGTCGCTGAAGGCCGAGGTGACCGAGGGAATCGAGCGCCGCCGCAGCGCGGCCCGGTTTGAAGTATCGCCGGAAGTAAGTGTGGAACCTGCGGCGTCCGCGGACTCGATTCTGGCCGAGCAAGCCGTGGAAGTGCCGCAGTCCCAATCCGTGGCAACGAACGAGTCACTCACCCCCGACGCAGCACCGGAAGAAAATTCGTATACCAGCCGACTCTTGAAAGCCAAGAAGCAAGTATGGAAGAAGGAATAGCGTTCAGCTTTCAGCCGACAGCACTCCGCCCTGGATACTCCAACTGACCTCAAATCACTGACCCCTGATCCCTGGCCCTTACTACTGAGCTCTCCCCATGTCCCTAGGCGAAACCATGCAGCAGCGGGCCGAAGAGTTCGGCCGGCGCTATCGATCGGTATACGAGCAACTGGCGCGCGTCATCGTGGGGCACGAAGACGTGCTGCACGGCGTGCTAACCTGCCTGTTTGTTGGCGGCCATTGCCTGTTGGAAGGTGTGCCAGGGTTGGGCAAGACGCTGCTGGTGCGGACGCTGGCCCAGACGCTTCACCTTAAGTTTTCCCGTATCCAGTTCACTCCCGACCTGATGCCGGCGGACATCCTGGGGACGAACATGGTCATGGAGGATGAGCACGGCCGGCGGCGGTTCGAGTTCCAACAGGGGCCGATCTTCACGCAAATCTGCCTGGCGGACGAAATCAACCGCGCCACCCCCAAGACGCAAAGCGCGCTGTTGGAAGCGATGCAGGAGCGAAGCGTGAGCGTGGCGGGGAACGTGTTCAAGCTGGAATCGCCGTTTTTCGTGATGGCCACGCAGAACCCGCTGGAGCAGGAAGGAACCTATCCGCTGCCGGAAGCGCAACTGGATCGGTTTTTTTTCAAGCTGATCGTTGGCTACAGTACGCGGCAGGAACTGGCCACGGTGATCGACCGGACGACGCGGGGGGAAGTGATCGAGCCGGTGCAGGTGATGGACGGCGCGGAAATCATCCGCTGGCAGCAACTGGTGCGGGAGGTGATCCTGGCCCGGCACGTGCAGGATTACCTGGTGCGGCTGACGCTGGCGACCCATCCGGAAGGCCCGCTGGCGTTCGACGTGACGAACCGCTATTTCCGCTGGGGCGCCAGCCCCCGCGGTGCGCAGACGCTGGCGCTGGCGGCCAAGGTGCGGGCGCTGTTGGACGGACGCTACAACGTCAGCTTCGAGGACGTACGGCGGGTGTTCCTTCCCGCCATGCGGCACCGAGTGATCCTGAACTTCGAAGCCCAGGCGGAGAACATCCAGCCCGATCAGGTGCTGCTGGAGATCCTGGAAAAATGCCCGGAAAAGGCGGAAGAGACGGCGCTAGCGGCGGAGTTGGTGTAGACAGTTTGGCTTTTGACCATTAACGAAACATGGGCTTTCGACGCCAAGACGCCAAGAAGCGCACAGCAACTGAAGAGAGACGCTGCTTCAACGTCTTTGCGCCTTAGCGCCGAAGAACAATCCAAATGCCCGTAGAATCTCCACCCCCTATTCTCTCTCCCGCTCTCCTGGCCCAACTGGAGCGCCTGGAACTGGTCTCGCGCAAGATCTATCGCGGCCAGATGAAAGGGGAGCGGCGCAGTCCGAGGAAGGGGCAGAGTGTGGAGTTTGCGGACTTTCGCAGCTACGTCCCCGGCGATGACATCCGCTTTATCGACTGGAACACGTACGCTCGGCTCGAAAAGTTGTTTCTCAAACTGTTCCTCGAAGAGGAAGACCTGCACTTTTATGCGCTGCTGGACGCGAGTCCGTCGATGGATTTTGGCTCGCCAACGAAGTTTGAATTCGCGCGGCAATTGGCGGCCTCGCTCGGATTCATCGGCCTGGTCCGCTCCGACCGCGTTCGGATTGAAACGCTGGGGCAGTCTGCCCGGGCGCCCGGGCCGGTATTCCGCGGCCGGCGCAGCCTGACGCGGATGCAGAGCCATTTAAGCGGCATCGAGCCGGTGGAAAAAGTCTCGCTGGCCGCCGGAGTGCGCAATTTCTCGCTCCGCAACAGCGGCCGGGGCATCCTGGTGCTGATCACCGATCTGATGGACAAAGAGGGCTATGAGGCGGCGCTGCGCTATCTGATCGCCCGGCAGATGGACGTGTACGTCGTCCAGGTCCTTTCGGCCGAGGAGATGGAGCCGGAACTCAGAGGGGATATGCGGCTGGTGGACTGCGAAGACGACGACTTCACGGAGATCACCACCAGCGCGCCGCTGTTGGCCCGCTACCAGCGGACGCTGGCGGAGTTTATCAACCAGGCCCGCGAGTTCTGCAACCGCCGGGGGGTAGCGTACTCCCTGGCCCGCAGCGATCTGGCGGTCGAGCAGCTTGTGGCCGGCTACCTGCGGAAGCAAGGACTGGTGCGCTGATGTGGCCGCAATGGACCAGCATGCTGCCGCTGTGGCAATGGCTGATCCTGGCCGCCATTCCGCCGGCGATCATTGCCTTGTACTTCTTGAAACTGCGCCGCCAGCCGCTACTGGTCCCCAGCACCTATCTGTGGCGCAAATCGATCGAGGACCTCCACGTCAACAGCTTCTGGCAGCGGTTGCGGCGCAATCTCCTCCTGCTGCTGCAACTGCTCCTGCTGCTGCTGCTGTTTCTGGCGCTGTTGAATCCCACCTGGCAGGGTTCGCAACTCAGCGGCCATCGCTTCATCTACCTGGTGGACAATTCGGCCAGCATGTCGGCCACCGACGTGAAGAACCAGGACGCGTCCACCCGGCTCGATTTGGCCAAACGTCGAGTTGCGGAATTGATCGACGGAATGAAGCCGGGCGACGTGGCGATGTTGATCAGCTTTTCCGATACCGGTTACGTGGTGCAGGAGCGGACAGAAAACAAGCGTGAGCTGAAGCGGCAATTGCAGGCGATCCAGCCCACGCAGCGGACCACATCCATCAAGGAAGCGCTGAGGCTGGCGACCGGTTTGGCCCACGGCAACCGCCCGGCCCGAACCGGCTCTCCGGAAAAACCGGCAGCGGTGCCTGACGCAACGGAGGAGCCGGCCACGCTGCTGGTGCTGTCCGATTTCCGTTTCGACGATGCACCGGATTTTTCGGCCGGCCATCTGCTCCCGAAACTCATTCTGATCGGCAGCCCGGATGCCAGGAACGTGGCCATTACCTCGTTCGCAGCGCGGCGATATGAGGACAAGCCCCAGGACTTGGAAGCCGTGGCCCGCATGGACAACTTTTCCGACCAAGAAAGGAAAGTCGCGGCCGAACTATCTCTGGATGGTCGGCTTATCGACTCTCGCGAAGTCACTCTGCCGCCGCAAGGACAACAGACCGTGGCCTTTCCGCTTGCCAACATCGACACCGGGGCGCTAACGCTGCGAATCGACGTTCAGGACGACCTGGCGATCGATAATACGGCCTATACGGTCATTCAGCCGCCGCGCCGCGGGCGCGTGCTGTTTGTCTCGCCGGGGAGCAAGGAGTGGGAGAAAGCACTTCGCACGGGTGAAGCCGGCAAGGTGGGGAACGTGACTCGGCAGGGGCCCCAATATCTGCTGACCGACGAATATCAACGCCATGCGGACGCGGGAGAGTGGGATCTGATCATTTACGACCGCTGCACACCGAAGAAAATGCCACGTGCCAACACGTTCTGGATCGGCCGGATTCCTCCCGACGAGCAGTGGAAGAAGGGAGAGCGAGTCGAGGTGCCCACCATTATCGACACGGAGCGCACCCACCCGCTGATGCAGAAAATCGAAGTCGGGGACTTTATCATCGCGGAGGCAGCGTTGCTTAAACCCCCTCCGGGGGGAGTATCGTTGTTTGATGCCGCGGAAGGCTCCATCTTTGCCGTCGCTCCGCGCGAGAGTTTCCAAGACGCGGTGCTTGGCTTTGAGTTCGACGGCGTCAACGCCAAGGGGGAGCCGGTCAACAATACCAACTGGCCCCTGCGGTCGAGCTTTCCCCTCTTTGTGCATGAACTCCTGCTGTTCCTGGGAAGCGGCATTACCGTGGGGGAAGCAGACGTGCTTCGCCCGGGGCGGGCCGCGGAACTGAAGTCGATGACGGCCGGCGTTACGGCCCAGGTGCGCACGCCTGGGGGACGGACGGTATCGCTTCCCGTATCGGGGGAAACGTTGTCGTTCACGGGGACAGACGAAGTGGGAGTCTACGAGGTGCAGCAGGGCCCCGGCCCCGTCCGGCAGTTTGCCGTGAACCTGTTCAGCCCGGCGGAAAGCGAAGTTCGTACCCGTCCCGAGCAAAGGTTTCATGCGGGAGATGCGACCATCAGTCCGGGGGAAAATTGGGAGACGGTCCGCGTCTCGATCTTCAAGGCGCTCCTGTTGCTCGCTCTGGCTGTCCTGATGGTCGAATGGTATATTTACAATCGTCGAGTGTATGTATAGGCCGAAGATTTCGCCAAGGGCTTCTGCACGTTGAGCCGACACCAGGATGGACGCGCATGGCGGACAAGACACGCGGCATACAACCGTTGCGACGGCGGCGGTCTAAAGCGGGAAGCCAACACTCCGCGGCGGTGGCCGTTCCCCACGGCAAGCGGCGAAACGTTTTCAACCGAATTGTTGAGAACGATCTGATCCGCCGGCTCAGCCATGAGCAATATCAGGACAAGGTCCGCCAGGTCTACGGGGGCCCCAAGGGGGCCATGCTGGACACGTTCAGCCGCATCTCCGGGCATCTTCAGTTTGGGGAACGGCTGCTGAGGAAACGGCGGTTCGATCTGTCCAGCTGCCGGGATATTCTGGACGTTGGCAGCGGCATGGGGCAGATTATCGGCCATCTCCTGAAGTATGCCGACCGGGAAGCGCGGATCACCGGCATCGACATCAGCAGCCCCATGCTGCGGCGGGCGCGGCGCAAACTGCGCAGCGCTCGGCCCCGGCTGGTGGCGGCGGATTTGGGGCGGCTTCCTTTTGCGGATGGTGCGTTCGACTGCGTAACGTGCGGTTACGTGCTGGAGCATCTTCCCGACCCGCGGCAGGGGCTGATGGAGTTGTCGCGCGTCATGGCAAAGGGGGGCCGAATGCTGCTGTTTGCCACCGAAGACAATTTCACCGGCGCCTGGACCAGCCGCATGTGGTGCTGCCGCACGTACAACCGGGCGGAGCTTCTGGACCTGTGCGAGCAGAGCGGCTTGATGCTGCGGCAGGAACTGTGGTTCACCGCCATGCACAAGGCGCTGCGGGCGGGCGGAATCTGCGTGGAATTAGAGCGGCGTTAGGGCAACATTTGCAGCGGACTGGGCAAACATCGCCTACCCGTAGAGGCCGGCCGGCCCCTCACCGCTCGGAAGAGTATTGAAGCGATTCGGGAAAAGACGGACGAGTATGCGCGCCATCCCGAATTGGGAACACGTCAGGCCGATCTTCCCGCCGACGCCCGATACTTTCGTTACAAGCGCTAGGTAGCGGTCTATCAAGCGCGCAGCTGCGGCATGATCGTAATCCGAGTTATCGATTCGGCGAGAGACTTCCGCCGGCTTTTTCCACAGCAAATTTGCGGCCACTGTGGCAATCGCATCAGTCTTGTCTAGATATCCTGCAAGCCGAGTCTTGCTATTAACTCTTTTGGCAGCCAACCTTCGCTACTGTATCCGCGCGTCAGATTGTAGGCTTTGACCAAATCCGCCAGGTGCTCAGCCGTCAACGCTGCCTTTTCGTCTTCCAGCAGACGTTGTTCCAAGAACCGTGCCGGCAGCGTGTCCTCATCCGGCTGCCACCCAGCGCGAATATTGAGCAGTTTTTTTGCTGCCACGATACGGGCAGCGGTGGTGTGCAGCTCCTCGGCGGTTATATCCCAGCCGGTGACAAGGCGGAGCATTTCTGCGGCCGCGGAAGGGAAATCGTCAAAGACGCCGCGAATAAACTTGCACAGGATCAGCGAGTCCATCAGCGCGGCCTTGTCTTCGGTTTCAACCGCCCGCCAGGCCTCTTCAGGCTTCACGTCGCGGCGATCGACCGCTGAGGAAAAATCCACTTCGTATGCGCCGCTGCGGTTGTGATCCGCCCCCCGTGCGCCAACGGCAAACCCTAACGCCATTGTCTGCAGCGCCCTGGGCTCGTATCCGGGTATTTCCAGCCCTTTGACCTGGGGGGCAAAGTCGATTGCGTTGCCCCCAAGCTCCCATGCCAGACGACGGCTTCCCTCGGCCAGCCGGTCCCCCAAGCCGCGGCGATGGCTGATTTCGTCGATCGCCCGGTGCAGGGCCGCCGCATCCCCAAACTTCAGCCACGGAGCAGCAAGAAGTCCTCGCTCCGCGCATTCCATGGCGAACGCGATGGTGCCGCCCGTGGAGATGGTGTCCACGCCCAACTCGTCGCACATCCGCGAGGCGGCCAGCACCGCGCTCGAATCCCCGATTCCGCACAGCGGCCCCAGTGCAAACAGATTTTCATATTCGATGCGCACGCCCGTGGAGGGGGCGGAGCCACCAGGAGGGTTACGCCCCCCGCTGGCCGTTATGGAATAGATGTGCTCGCAGCCAATGGTGCAGGCGGCACAACTGGCCCGTGTCTTGTCCCGGGCAACGGAGAGCTGTTCCGGGGAGAGTTCCGCCGCGGCTGCAAACGATCCTTGTTGGAAATTGCGCGTCGGCAACACACCCAGGCGGTTGAAAACAAGTAGATTGGCGGCGGTCCCCAGCTCGCGATACTTGGCGGTGGCCGGACCAAACGAACGGGCGGAGATATCGCGGGCCAGCTCGATCAACTCGGCGGGATGCGCCCACTGCGTTCGCCGCGATCCCCGCACGGCCAGCGCTTTGATGTTCTTGGCTCCCAGTACGGCGCCGCTGCCCCCTCGGCCGGCGTGCCGCCCGTCATGGGAGATGGTGGCATAGCGGACGAGCCGCTCGCCCGCGGGTCCGATGGCGGCAATCTGAAAATCTCCTCCCAGACGCTCCCGCAGCCGAGTGGCGGTATCACCGCAGGCGAGTCCGCGGACGTCTTCGGCTGATTCAAGCCGCACGTCCTCGTCATCTATGACCAGCACCGAGGGAACCGCGGCCCGGCCGACAATCACGATCGCA
>Ga0194132_10008651_pt1:7500-14464 | contig 14464 bp, 14 predicted proteins | sample TA2KigOf80mmetaG_FD_148612 | JGI IMG/M metagenome (GOLD analysis project Ga0194132, IMG submission 148612) | Freshwater microbial communities from Lake Tanganyika, Tanzania - TA2015054 Kigoma Offshore 80m | ecosystem: Environmental > Aquatic > Freshwater > Lake | place: Tanzania... | reverse complement strand
AAACACCAGCAGGCTGCCAAACAGCTTTGCGAACAATTCCATCGGTCGTCTCCTTTGATCCTGCCTCGATAACAAGATCATCGTACAGCCGACCGATGGAATCAAAATTTCAAATATGTTTGGCTAGGTCTCAAAACCGATCTTGATGCCGTCGCCCTTACCCTGTTGAGTCTTGTCATTCAGAGATTTGATTTGCTTCTCAACACTGTCGATTTCGTCGCGGATCTGCTTGGCCCGGCTCCTCCAATAGGCCTCGCCCTTTTTGGACACTAGAGAGGGCCCAGCCGGTTCGGCGCTGGGCTTGGAGTCCGACCCAATGGTATTCACCCGGCCGCCGCGCTGCTTTCCGGTCACGAGATCTTCGTTGGTCAACACCCTGCCAGAGGCAGGTTTGGGCACTTCTTTCGCGCTCAGAGCGCTTGTGGCGGGGAGGTCGACCAAGTGGAGCGGGATGGATTGAAACCGGCCCTCGCTATCGGTGAACCGACAATGCCCCTCCATCGAGATCGGCTTGGTTCTGGCTTCCAGGACCTTTCCATACTTTCAGAACAACTTTGTGGCCAGCCGCAGCGTCCAGGCAACGCAATGCCACAACCAATCCGAGAACGAGAAACCGAGGCAAGCCGTTGAATCTCTTTGCAAACCGCATCGCTGCCCTCGTCGAGGAGTTGAGTCTAATTCAGCCCTATTCTCAACTCAAACAGATTCTGCGGCGGAACGGTGCTGTCGTGGGTATGGGCTGCCGCCTTTACTGCTACGCAGCGATTGATTAGGATGGCTTCTCCGTCGGGTGGAGGTGCGTCCGGCGTACAATGGGAAAGGCGCACGCACTCCGGGTTGTATGAGATCTCCCCAAGTCTTTGAGAAGTTTGTTCGAACCCTCAAGTCCCACCGGCTTCTCCGTCGTGGAGATCGGCTCTTAATCGCGGTTTCGGGTGGAGCGGACTCTGTAGCGCTTCTCTATCTCATGCAGGAGGTTCGCGCACAATTCGAGTTGGACCTCGTCATTGCACACCTGAACCACAACCTTCGCGGCAAATCGTCTGACGACGACGAACAGTTTGTCAGGGTGCTAGCCAAGGACCTCGGGATCAAATTTGTCTCCAAAAAGATACCTGATGAGGCTGTAGCGAGCAGAAACCAGAACTTGGAAGCCTGGGCTAGAGAGCGGAGGTACGCGTTCTTGTCAGAGGCAGCGGCGAGAGTGCAGGCCCAGGAAGTCGCCTTGGGGCATACCATGAATGATCAAGCGGAGACATTGCTCATGCGCTTGTTGCGAGGAAGTGGCTCTGCCGGACTCTCTTGCATGCCGTTCAAGAGAGATCTCTTCATCCGCCCCCTCCTTGCGATTCAACGACACGAGGTTCTGGCCTATCTCAAGCTTCGAGGCATCAAGTGGCGCGAGGATCTTTCGAACTTCGACACTCGATTGTTCCGCAACAAGATCAGGCAAGAGCTCATTCCGAACCTCAGAGACCGTCAGAATCCAAAAATCGTCTCCCAGCTGGCTTGCACCGCGGCCGTGCTCCGTGAAGAAAGCGAAGCACTACAGCATTGGGCAGCGGAGGTGCTTCGCAAAGAGGCGGTCATCGAGGGAAATAAGATCTTTTGGAACGTCGATACTCTCGGATCGCTTCCCACTGGACTGCAAAAAAGGCTCGTTCGCCTTTCACTCGAACGGCTGATGGAAGGAAACCACTTTCTGTCGGCAAAAAACATCGATTCGGTCATCTACCTTCTGGGGGAAGCGCGGAGTGGAAGACTTGTACGAATCGGAACGTGCAGATCCGTCAGAGAGTTCGGGCGTCTCGTTTTCGAAGTGGTTCCAGACTCGCGGCCCTGCGAGTTTCGCTATGCGCTCCCGATTCCTGGACGGGTCGAACTGCCGCTGACGCACACGTGGTTTGAAGCCAGACTTGATTGCCGACCCGCGGACTCTACCGTTCTGAATCGCTGGGAGCTGTTTCTTAGCAAGGCCGAGCTCACGGCGGGAATGCTCATTCGCAACTGGCAACCTGCCGATGTATACTTTGCACCGGGCGTAGCTTCCCCCAAGCGGGTTACCGACTTGTTTGCACAGAAAAAGATCCCGAGGCGATGCCGAGCTTCGTGGCCGGTGGTGGTCTTGAACGGCCGAGTCGTTTGTGTGAAAGACTTCCCGTTCTTGGGCGGCATTCCGGTTCAAGCTGGCGAAAAAACCAGGGTGGTTGTCGAAGAAAGGAGTGAAGCTTGATGACTGGGGCGGAGGTCCTTTTCTCAGAAGACGAGATCCGCTCGCGCGTTGAGGACATTGCCGCCCAGATCAAGCAGGACTTCGAAGGAAAAAACCTCTGTGTAATCGGCTTACTTGAAGATTCCTTTGTCTTTATGGCAGATTTGATTCGGAAAGTCGATGGGGAAGTGCTATGTTATTTTATGAAAGCGGATGTCGCCGAAGATGACGACCGGGTGACGCGGGTCAAAAAAATCTTGTACTCACCCGAGTTTGACTCGCGGGATCGGAACATCCTGTTGGTTGGGGGCGTACTCGATACGGGTATCACACTCGATTACGTGATGAAACACTTGCTTCAGGGTGGTCCAGCATTACTCAAGATCTATTATCTCATCGACAAACCCGCCTTGAGGCGCATTTCGATTAGTCCCGACTACAGTGCGTTCTGCGTCGAAGGGGGCACGGCGGGACATTGGGTCGGATATGGGCTGGGTTTTCAGGATCGCTTTCGCAATTTGCCTTTTCTTGGAGCGCTCAGCTAGAGGGAAGTCTGGAGGGTTCTTTTGAATTCAACCGTCAAGACATTGTTGTTGTGGGTCGTACTCATCGTAACCGGCGTTCTGCTTTGGCATGTTGTTCAGCGCGGGCAGAGTGGGAGCGAGAAGGACAGAGACTTTTCGGAAGTCCTCAATGAGATCGAAAAGGGCAGTGTGCAAAGTGTGGAGATTACGGGAAGTGAGGTGAAGGGCAAGTTTAAGGATGGCAGCGCGTTTAAGACCACGATGCCCAACTACCCAGAGTTCTTCAAGACCCTGATAGCGAAAGGCGTTGCCTTCAAGGTCAAGGAACCCACGCAAAGTCCATGGCTCACGGCCCTGATCTCTTGGGCACCATTCGTCCTCTTGATTGGGTTCTGGATCTTTTTCATGCGGCAGATGCAGAGTGGTGGCAACAAGGCTCTTTCGTTCGGCAAAAGCCGCGCCAAGCTGCTTTCTTCCCAGCAGAAGAAGGTCACTTTCAAGGATGTGGCAGGCGCCGAGGAAGCGAAGGAAGAGCTGCAGGAGATCATCGAGTTTTTGAAAGAACCACAGAAGTTCCAAAAGCTGGGCGGTCGAATCCCCAAGGGTGTTCTGCTTGTAGGGCCGCCGGGAACAGGCAAGACGCTATTGGCTCGGGCGATCGCAGGAGAAGCGGGTGTCCCCTTCTTTTCGATCAGCGGATCCGACTTCGTCGAGATGTTTGTCGGAGTGGGAGCGTCGCGGGTCCGGGATCTGTTTGAGCAGGGAAAGAAGAACGCACCCTGCATCATCTTCATCGACGAGATTGACGCGGTGGGCCGTCATCGTGGGGCTGGCTTAGGAGGCGGGCACGACGAGCGCGAGCAGACCTTGAACCAACTGCTCGTCGAGATGGACGGTTTTGAGTCCAACGAGGGGGTCATTCTCATTGCCGCTACCAACCGGCCCGACGTTCTCGATCCAGCCCTGCTGCGCCCCGGAAGATTTGATCGGCGCGTGATTGTCGCTCGACCGGATGTGAAAGGCAGAGAGGGCATCCTGCAAGTGCACACCAAGCGAATCCCGCTGGCAGAGGACGTGGACATTACGGTCCTCGCTCGAGGCACACCTGGCTTCTCAGGCGCAGACCTCGCCAATCTGGTGAACGAAGCGGCTTTGAATGCGGCCCGGTACAATCAGAAGTCGGTCACAATGGCCGATTTTGAAGGGGCAAAGGACAAAGTGCTCATGGGTGTGGAGCGCAAGTCGCTTATCATCAGCGATGCCGAAAAAAAGAACACGGCTTACCACGAAGCGGGGCACGCGTTGGTGGCGGCATTGCTGCCTCATGCGGATCCTCTCCACAAGGTGACAATCATTCCCCGCGGAATGGCGTTGGGCGTCACGATGCAGCTGCCCTCCGATGACAAGCACACGTACACTCGCGATTTCCTTGAGAGCCAGATTGCCATCATGATGGGCGGACGTTTGGCGGAGGAACTCTTTTTGGGCCACATGACCACCGGGGCAGGGAACGACATCGAACAGGCTACCGAGATGGCGCGACGGATGGTTTGCGATTACGGCATGTCTGCCCTGGGTCCGCTGACGTTCGGCAAGCGCGAAGAACAGATCTTCCTGGGAAGAGAGATTGCGCAGCATCGGGACTACAGCGAAGATACCGCGATCAAGATCGATCTCGAAGTGAAGCGTTTCATCAGTGAGGGATACCAGAAAGCCAAGAAGATTCTGGAAGAGAATCGAGACACGTTGACGCGGATCGCCGAAGCACTGCTGGAGCGCGAAGTGCTGGACGCGAACGAAGTCCGCATGATCATCCAGAACCTGCCGCTCGAAGAGAAAGCAGAACCTGTGAGCGCCAAGTCGGGAGGGCAAGACGGACGCCGGACACAGATCGTCCAGTCGCTTCAGCCGTCGGTGCCTTCGCTGGTCGACAAGCAGTGCGAAAAACCAGCGCCAGCCTAGAAGTCTGCTGGAGCGCAAAAGCAGTCCTTCCTCCAGGTGCGCTCTTCTATCCAAGCCTCCCCCGAACGCCCGGATAGTTCGCTCTCTTGTTCTAAACATTAACGCACGCCACTGTGATTTGAAACGCATGCGGGCGAGGAAACAATACGAACTTGACCTACCCTCACGCTCGCTGGTTCTCGGTGCCAGAACGCTCGTGATGGGTGTTCTGAACACGACACCCGACTCCTTCTTCGAGGCGAGCCGCCGCCCTCGCTGCCAAGACGCAATCTCGAGGGGGCTGGAGCTGGAACAGGAGGGAGCGGACATTCTTGACGTGGGTGGCGAGTCGACGCGGCCGCCGTTCGAGCGATTGTTGCCAGTCGGTGAAGAGATTCGGCGAGTAGTTCCAGTCATTGAAGCGCTGCGCAAGCGATTGAGGATTCCAATCTCGATCGATACGTTCAAAGCTGAGGTGGCACGGGCCGCGATCGCAGCAGGCGCCGAAATCGTCAATGATATTGGGGGCTTAAGGTTCGACCGGGAATTGCCGAAAGTGGTTGCATCGGAAAGGGTGGCCGTCGTTTTGATGCACTCCCGGGGGCGCCCGGAGCAGATGCATCGGATGCCGCGGGTGCAAGGGGTCCTTAGAGCCGTTGTGGAGAGCCTAAAACGGTCGATCGCACGCGCCGTCTCGGCTGGGATTTCCAGGAACCAGATTATTGTCGATCCGGGAATTGGATTCAGCAAGACTGCTGAGGACAATCTCCTTTTGCTCAGGCGGTTGGAGGTTTTCCGTAGCCTAGACCTTCCGATCCTGGTCGGCGCCTCACGAAAGTCCTTCCTCGGAAGAATTCTGAATCTTCCCGTGGAGCGGCGGCTCGCAGGCAGCTTGGCGTGTTGCGCTGTGGCCATCATGGCAGGAGCCCATATCGTGAGAGTGCACGACGTCGAGGAAACTCGCCAAATAGCGCTGCTCTGCGATGCTGTCAGGGGAGCTGGACTTCGAGAGCGATGAACCTCACGGAACTGATTAACCTCGAAAGACTGGGCTGGAACGCTGCAATCGATATCCTGATTGTGAGCGCGCTCATCTATAACCTCCTGTTGCCCATTCGAGGAACCCGCACCGTGCAGATGGCGCTGGGATTGGGGATTCTCACGATCTTCTTCTATCTGACCCGCTGGCTTCATTTGGAAATGATCCAGTGGATCCTCACGAATTTGCTGCCGTATTTCGTTTTTGGAATCATCGTTCTGTTCGCGGCCGAGATCCGGCGCGCGCTGGCCAACATCGGGGAAAACCCGCTCATACGGCAGTTCTCTCCAAGCCCTTTCGTCGAGACCTGCGACGAGATTGTTCTGGTGGCAACAACGCTAGCTTCCCAGAGAATCGGTGGGTTGATCGTCATCGAGCGCAGCATTGGCTTGAAGAGCTATATTGAGAGCGGTATCGCAATCGACGCTGCGTTGTCTCACGATTTGTTGGTCGCGATTTTCTCTCCTGGAGCCCCCCTCCACGACGGAGCGGTCATTATTCAGAAAGACCGCATCACGGCGGCCTCGTGCTTCCTGCCCTTAACGGTAAACCTGAAGTTGAGCAAGGAATTCGGTGCCCGCCATCGGGCTGCGATTGGCGTCACAGAAGAGTCCGACGCTCTGGTCGTCGTCATTTCGGAAGAGACCGGAATCATCTCAATCGTCGTCGGCGGCCAGATCGAACGGAGCTTGGACGGCGAGTCGTTGCGCCAACGGCTGGAAGTCATCCTTGCCGGAAGAGAGCCTGAGAAGGAACTTGGGTTTTCAGCCATGCTGGAGCGTCAGTGATGGGCTGGTTGCGCTACCTCAGGAATCTCCTTTTGCGAAACCTGCAACTGAAGCTCGTGTCGCTGGGGCTGGCAGCGTTGCTTTGGATCGCGCTCAACGTAGAGCCCAAGTCGGAGATTAGTCTCAAGGTGCCCCTGGAGTTCATAAACACGCCGAAAGGGGTCGAAGTGTTGGGCGGAACAAACACCGTTGATGTCCGGCTCAGCGCAAGTTCCAGCATCGTGAAGCGAATCGATGCGTCAGATGTGACGGCATCGTTGGATCTTTCGGAATGGAGCGCTGGAGAGCGCACGTATTCGCTCGACTCAAAAAACTTGGTGATTCCGTTCGGCGTGGCGGTCACGAGGATTACTCCAAGCAAGATCCGCCTGCGTTTCGAGCCCACCGAGCGAAAGGCTGTGACGGTCCATGCCCGAATCGTGGGGAAACCCGCGCTGGGCCACGCCGTGACGGCGATTGT
>Ga0194132_10008651_pt1:0-2500 | contig 14464 bp, 14 predicted proteins | sample TA2KigOf80mmetaG_FD_148612 | JGI IMG/M metagenome (GOLD analysis project Ga0194132, IMG submission 148612) | Freshwater microbial communities from Lake Tanganyika, Tanzania - TA2015054 Kigoma Offshore 80m | ecosystem: Environmental > Aquatic > Freshwater > Lake | place: Tanzania: Lake... | reverse complement strand
AGCAGCCATCCTTTAAAGAAAGCGTAATAGCTCACTGGTCAAGCAGCTCCGTGCCGACAATTCAACGGGGCTCAAGTCTGCCACCGAAGCTATGAACTTGAACTGTTGAGGCAGTTCATTTGGTAGGGGAGCGTTCTGTACAGTTCGAAGCGGCACCGTAAGGAGCCGTTGACGGTACTGAAGAGACCCTGCCGGCATAAGTAGCGATAAGCCAGGCGAGAACCCTGGCCGCCGAAAGTCTAAGGTTTCCTGAAAAAGGTTAATCCGTTCAGGGTTAGTCGGTCCCTAAGTCGAGGCCGAGAGGCGTAGACGATGGGTAACAGGTCAACATTCCTGTACTGTGGAGTGGGCGTTATCACGATGGGGTGACGCAGGAGGATAGGCGGGATCTCTGATGGATGGGATTTCACGATCGAGAGGGATTGGGTTGGAAAATCCGCCCGGTCATCAACCTCGAGAGTAGTGGCGAGCCCGCAAGGGCTGGATAAAGCCGCTGAATTCACACTGCCTAGAAAAACCTCTAAGGAGTCCGCTTCATAACCGTACCGTAAACCGACACAGGTAGACGAGGAGAGTATCCTAAGGCGCTTGAGAGAACACTCGTTCAGGAACTCGGCAAAATAGCTCCGTAACTTCGGAATAAGGAGTGCCCCGGTAGGGTTCATAGCCCGAGGGGGTTGCAGTGAAATGGCCCAAGCGACTGTTTAACAAAAACACAGGTCTCTGCAAAGTCGAAAACGACGTATAGGGGCTGACGCCTGCCCGGTGCCGGAAGGTTAAAAGGAGAGGTTAGCCGCAAGGCGAAGCTTTGAATTGAAGCCCCGGTGAACGGCGGCCGTAACTATAACGGTCCTAAGGTAGCGAAATTCCTTGTCGGGTAAGTTCCGACCTGCACGAATGGCGTAACGATTTGGGCGCTGTCTTAACGAGTGACTCAGCGAACTTGTAGTACCGGTGAAGATGCCGGTTACCCGCATCTAGACGGAAAGACCCCGTGCACCTTTACTATACCTTAGCCATGAATTATGGTGCGATCTGCGCAGGATAGGTGGGAGGCTTTGAACCATGCCCTTCGGGGTGTGGGGAGCCAACGGTGAGATACCACCCTGATTGCTCTGTGATTCTAACCTATTGCCCTGATCGGGCAAAGGGACATGGCTAGGCGGGTAGTTTGACTGGGGCGGTCGCCTCCTAAATTGTAACGGAGGCGCTCAAAGGTGTCCTCAGGCTGTTTGGAAATCAGCCATAGAGTGTAAAGGCATAAGGACGCTTGACTGCGAGACAGACAAGTCGAGCAGGTGCGAAAGCAGGACTTAGTGATCCGGTGGTTCTGTATGGAAGGGCCATCGCTCAACGGATAAAAGGTACGCCGGGGATAACAGGCTGATCTTGCCCAAGAGTTCATATCGACGGCAAGGTTTGGCACCTCGATGTCGGCTCATCGCATCCTGGAGCTGTAGAAGGTTCCAAGGGTTAGGCTGTTCGCCTATTAAAGCGGTACGTGAGCTGGGTTCAGAACGTCGCGAGACAGTTCGGTCCCTATCTGATGTGGGCGCAGGAGATTTGAGGAGGGCTGTCCTTAGTACGAGAGGACCGGGATGGACGAACCTCTAGTGTACCAGCTGTCCCGCCAGGGGCAATCGCTGGGTAGCTAAGTTCGGTCGGGATAAACGCTGAACGCATATAAGTGTGAAGCCCACTCCAAGATGAGATCTCCCAACCGCAAGGTAAGAAGACCCGTAGTAGACCACTACGTTAATAGGCTGGGTGTGTAAGGCCAGTAATGGTTTTAGCTAACCAGTACTAATCGGTCGTTCGGCTTGACCATTAATAAATCAGGAAAGTGCGATCAGTGAACCCCGACAGGGTGTTCACTGGCCCTTCCTGGAGACTTGATTTCATTCGTGTCAATTGATGAAGTTTCGGTTTGCCATCCACTCTGTTTGAACAGGTGGTTGGTTTGCTTCTAACGACTTCATCTCGGTGATTCTAGCGAGGGGGTCACACCCGTTCCCATCCCGAACACGGTAGTTAAGCCCCTCAGCGCCAATGGTACTGTCCGGGAAACTGGGTGGGAGAGTAGGTCGTTGCCGGGATTAAGACGAAAGGCCTTGAAGAGTTTCTTCAAGGCCTTTTTTGTTTGCCGCGAAGCGGCTAGTTCGAAAAAGAGTGGTATGACGGCTGGATCTCTCTGGTGGGGCTTTTTGAGAGAAATCCGGCCGCCTTTGCGATAGCCAGGCACCAACCACCGTCGAGGCCAGCTAGTTTCGCCCTCAACCGACAACCCACAGCGGCAGCCGTATCAGTCGACGGCAAGCCGCCAAGTCGATCCGAGCAGCACCGCCGCAGTGTGCCGTCATTCTGCTGACGCTACTATACATTGGGCTATAAGTAATTGCGAATAGATTCCGACTGTTGTATCCTGATGGCATGAAAGTCATCAAGCTGCAGGATGCGGAATCAGTCATAACGGGCCTCCAGCAGGAAATCCAACGTTCCC
>Ga0194132_10008649_pt1 | contig 14465 bp, 11 predicted proteins | sample TA2KigOf80mmetaG_FD_148612 | JGI IMG/M metagenome (GOLD analysis project Ga0194132, IMG submission 148612) | Freshwater microbial communities from Lake Tanganyika, Tanzania - TA2015054 Kigoma Offshore 80m | ecosystem: Environmental > Aquatic > Freshwater > Lake | place: Tanzania: Lake... | reverse complement strand
TGTGGCTGGCTGCCTTCTCAGTCGATCGACTCCCGGGATGACTTCGGGTTTGGACGGTTTTTCCGCGGCCTGGTCCATTGTGATCGGCCTTTGCTTACTCGGAATGAGCCTGGGGGTGCGCGTGACGGATCGACCTGCCCGGGGTGTGGGCTCGATCCAGATCTGGAAGCAGGATGCTTTCGTGCACGGCTTGTTCGTCCTCTCAGCTCTGGGCCAGTCGAGCCTCCTGCGTGCATGGTTTCCCTCCGGGATAAACCCGGGGTCTGGGGCGCCTGAGCCGGTCATACTGACTGAGGATCCCAGCTTATTCGTTGCGGTCGGTTTGATCATCGTTCCCGGCTTCTGCTTCGGCGCTCTGCTCCGTTTGATCATCCAGACAGCTCGTGCTGGTTCTGACCCCGGGCGCTCCTTCACGGGGAGGTTCTCTTGTTTGATCCTGATGGGTGTGGGACTTGGCTACACTCTTTCCGGGATGCTGGATTTCACGATCTTTCATCTGAGTGTCGGCGGGTGGATGGCCGTTGGCCTCACGGGGTTGTCGGTGGGGATCGCCTGGCTGAACGTCGGTGTGGCCGGAGCCAGGGACTTGAAGGAAGGTGAGCGAAGCATGAGCGACACTGTGGCCTGCGGGGGACAGCCGTTCGGGGGTGCGGAGCGCATCCGGGCTCAGCATCCGGCTTCGCGAGTGATGGCTTTCGGCAGCGGCTTTGTGGTTCTGATTCATCACATTGGCTGGAGTTCCGGGATGAGCTCAGTGCTCGGGAGCTTCGCGGCTGCGGTATTTGTTGTGACCTCGGTCTCGTTGTTTGCGCTGGGAGCTGGGAGCTGGATGGGAGGACGAATTCTGAACCACAGGATCTGCGTTTTCCAGGGCATCGCATTGGGGCAGGTCAGCGCGCTTGTCCTCACTCTGATCGCACTGCAGTGGATGGAGGATCTGCCCTATCACTATCTTCAGGCGTTCTCGAGCTTTGCGGGCGGCCCTGTTCATCTGATGGCGGTCCGGTTCATCATGGTGGCACTCCTGATGGGTCTGCCGTGTGCTGCGTTGGGCGTGTTTCTCCGGCTTTCGTTGATGGAAGACCGAGAGGTGGATGCTGATGGCAGGACCGGGATCGCCTCCTTGCATGCATGGAGCTGCGCAGGCGCCCTGGCGGGCAGTTGGATCACCGGCCTTGGGTTGGTGCCGTTGTTTGGATCCCAGGCGAGCCTGATGATGGCCACAGTTCTCCACGCGGGCATGGCGGCATGGGCCCTTTATCTGGCCAACGGGGTCGGTGCATATCGGGTCCATCGGGAGCATACATGAGATTTGGCTTCAGCTTCTTGAGCCAGGACGTAGCATCGTCGGCTCATGAGCGATCTTTCCGCATTTTCACGAAGCGATGGCCGCGCCCCCGGCCAGCTGCGTCCCATTCGGTTCCACAACCATTTTGCTCCGCAGGCCACTGGCTCGACCCTGATTGAGTGGGGCAGAACCCGTGTCATCTGCACCGCGATGGTTGAGGAGAGTGTTCCGCGTTGGATGAAGGAGCAGAATGTTCCGGGGGGCTGGCTCACGGCGGAGTATTCCATGCTGCCTTACTCCACTCCCCAGCGCAAAGCCCGGGACATTTCGAAGGGCAAGATCGATGGGCGATCTCAGGAGATCCAGCGGTTGATCGGACGGTCGATACGTGCGGCGGTGGATCTCGAGAAAATGGGCTCCCGCACCCTGTGCATTGATTGCGATGTTGTGGAAGCGGATGGTGGAACCCGGACGGCCTCCATCACGGGAGGATTCGTTGCTGCGTCGCTCGCTTTCAAGAAGCTGCTCAGTGAGGGCCGGATTGCTGAGTCTCCCATTGTTTCCCCGGTGGCCGCAGTCAGCGTGGGGATTGTTGGGGGCGCGGTGATGGCTGATCTCTGTTACTCCGAGGACGTCGGAGCATCGGTGGACATGAATCTTGTCATGAATGCGAGGGGAGAGTTTGTGGAGCTGCAAGGGGCGGGAGAGGAATCCACGTTCTCCGAAGCTCAACTCACCTCGATGCTCGCCCTGGGCAGAGTTGCGATCCGTGAACTGCTCGCGGCCCAGGCTGCAGCCTTGGAAACAACACCATGAGCAGACCCACCCCAACCCGATTGTACCTCGTACGCCACGGTGAGGTGGAGGAACGTTACCACCGGATATTCGGCGGCCGGATCGACATGAATCTCTCATCGGAGGGATCCGCCCAAGCCAGCCGGCTCGCAGACTATCTGAAAACCCAATCGTTGCATGGAGCCTATGCGAGCCCCATGAAACGGGTGCACCAGACGTTTGCTCCGTTCACCGCTGCGGGTGGACATCAACCCAGGATCATGAACGATCTCCGGGAGGTGGATTTTGGGGACTGGACCGGGCTGGGCTGGGAGGAGGTTCGGGAGAAGTTTGGAAAGCGAGCCAGCGACTGGCTCGAACTTCTTGAGCACGGCGCCATTCCGAATGCCGAATCGGCTCACGGATATCGCGCCCGAGTCCAACCCTGCCTCCGACATATTCTGGCTGAGCATGAGGCTGAGAACATCGCTGTGTTCTGTCACGGGGGCGTGGTTCGCCAGCTGCTGGCTCTGCTGCTTGAGCTGCCGTTGAGCCGGATGCGCATGTTTGAGATCGATTACGCGAGTGTCACCATCGTGGATTGGCTCCCTGATCACACTGAGATTCAGCTGTTGAACTTCGCCCCCTGGAGGGACCGGTCATGAAGGCGCAAGGTCCCTTGTGGAGACTCCGGGTTCCGGCGACTTCCGAGTCCGAGGAGGCCGTGTCGGAGCTGTTGGGACGCCTGTTCGGTCAAAGTGCTGTCACTCACCGGAATACTGTTTCCGGGAAGGTCTCTGTCTCGATTTTCCTGTCGCGGAAGGCCGGGTTCAACAGGACGCGCCGGCGTGAGCTGCGGTCCGGGCTTCAGGAGTTGCGCGAGTTGGGTTTGGACCCAGGCCAGGGAGGCATCCGACTATCGCAGGTGGCCTCACAAGATTGGGCGACTTCGTGGAAGAAGCACTTCAAACCCTGGGCCGCAGGTCCTTCGCTCTTGGTCAAGCCCAGCTGGAGCCGGATCAAGCCCTTGAAGGGGCAGGCGGTGATGGTGCTGGATCCAGGACTCAGTTTCGGGACGGGGCAGCACCCCACCACGAGGTTTTGTCTCAAGCAGCTTGCGCGCTTGCGATTGAACGTCGGGAAGGCCTCGTTGCTGGACATGGGGTGCGGCTCGGGGATTTTGGCCATCGGAGCGGCTCTTCTCGGGTATGCACGCGTTGAAGCGTTCGACTTCGATCCCGACTGCGTTCGGATCGCTCGCGCGAATGCACGAAACAACGGCGTCGACGCCCGGATACGGATCTCGCGAAGAGATCTCACCCTCATGCCTCCTGAGGCGGAACGGCGGTTCACGGTGGTCTGTGCAAATCTGATTCATGACCTCCTGATCAGTGAGAGAAGGCGCATCCTCAGCCGGGTGCAACCCGGCGGCTGGCTGGTGCTGGCGGGCATCCTGAAAGAGCAGTTTCCCGCGGTGGAGGCGGCTTATCGCCGGGAGGGATGGGTTCTGAAACGGGGAAGAACTGAGGGCGAATGGCGCTCCGGCTTGTTCGTTGAGAAGTGAGCTCAGCCTAAAATTCCGGGCCGAGCTTTCCGATAGTGTAGGAAGCTGGTACCTCCACGCAGGTGCCGAGTGTATCATTTCATGTCAGAGGTTCGCCCAACACAACCTTTGCTGCCTGTGCCCTCTCTTCCCTGGGAAAGTGATCCCGGGACCACTGCGGTTCGGGGGGAGATGCGTGCCTTGGGGTTTCGTGAGATCGGACGGTTCCAGTGTTCAGCGAACTGCCCTGAGGGCTTGATCGCGGCCTTTTTCCCGCCCGCACACATCTACGCCATGGTGTTCGCACCGGTCGAAGGTCGATATCCCGTGGAACTTTGGTGTCGCCTGGATGAGGTGACTGGAATCAGCGTGACCAATCATCCCGAACTTCAACCACCGCTTCATGTGCCACCGCATGGGATACTCGTCCACCTGCCGGCTGCGCAGGTGGGAGCTCTTTTCCAATCCGTGCTCGAAAAGGCGGCGGGGCTTGATCGTGATTCCGCGTCCTCGGAAGCATTTGTGGCGGCTTATGGCGCGGCTCGGAATCCTGCCGACCCGCTCACGGGGGGATGATCCGCGCGGGGTTGCCCACTGCGCGATGGCCGGGGGGGACATCCTTCGCAACCACTGCGCCGGCGCCCACGATTGCGCGATCTCCGATGGTCACGCCCTTGAGGATGATCGCTCGAGCACCGATGAAACACCCTCGCCCGATCCGGATGGGTTTCGCGTGGGTGGTGGTGTCGTAGCTCCAATCCCACTCGCCGACGGGGGCATGAAAATCATTGTCGATGATCATGGCTCCCGCTCCGACCTGGGTGCCTTCGCCTATCCGAATCTCCTTTCCTGCTACAACCACGGCCCCGCTGAGGCCTGTGCGCTCACCCAGCTCGAGAATGGCTCCTTGGGCGAGGGTTCTGAGGATGCAGGGTTGAAAACATCCCACAGGGTTGGATCGCAGCGAATTGTTCAAGCTCACGCGATCGCGGAGGATCAGGGAAGAGTCCCGGGCCACGCTGATGATGGGCCTGCCTGCAAAGGTGATTTGCCGTCCCAACGTGACGCCCTTGATGGAGGCCTCCCATTTCCAGAGCAGAGATCCTGCGTTGCGCAGGTGGCTGATGAGCAATCCGATTCTTTGCGTGAGGCTCAGGTTTGGCATGCGCGTGATCAACCTAGAGACGGGCTTGCCACCAGGCAAGCAACGCGTCGCCGACGAAGATCCAGAGAGTCGCAGCTGCGGCGATGTAGGGCCCGTAGGGTAGTTTGCTGGACCACTCCTTCTTGCGAGCGATGATGAGGGACAGACCGAGCACCGCTCCGATCACCGAGCTCGCCAGCAGGGAGAAAACCGCCCCCTGCCATCCAAGGAAAGCACCGATGGCCCCCATGAACTTCACATCACCAAACCCCATCGCCTCTCTCGGAAGAACGAGAGCGTCGCATGTCATGGCGAGCTCCGTGATCTTCTCCGGGTCAAACTCATCGGTGCCGATCTTCAGCCGGCTGGGGGAGAGCCTGACCTCCACGTCCTCCCATCTTTGTCCTGATCCGGGCATCCAGGCGGTGTGCGCTCTGAGCCGGATCTCGTCGGACGGTCGCGAGAATATTTCCTCGAAAGGGGTTTCCTCGCCCTGGATATGGACACCTGTTTCGGTGAACAGGACCTTGGTGTTGGGCTCGAGCGGCACCTTCTGTTTGCCGAAAGCGAGTTTGCCAGCCTGAAGGACTGCATAGGTGATTCCCCAACCCACTGCTGCCCCCACCGCAGAACGGATCAAACCCGAGACGTGGCTTTCGGTGTGATGGAGCTCCGGGACTAACAGCGACAATGCAATTCCGACTCCGATGCCTCCCAGGGTGATCTCATCCGGGATGATGAAGTGGTCGAAGTCGATGAATGTGGCGACGATGAACCCGGCTATGAGTACGCAGAGGGAGAGCGCCACGCTTGGAAACTCCTGACCCACGCGAAGCCAGCAGGCGGCGAAGGCGATGCCCGTGAGGAGTTCCACGAGGAAGTAGCGGACGGAGATGCCGGCCTTGCAATGCGCGCACCGGCCCCGGAGCCAAAGCCAGGTGATGAGGGGCATGTTCAGGTACCAGGGGATGGAGTAACCGCACTTCGGGCAGTGAGATGGAGGGGATACGATGCTGAGTCCGATGGGCATTCTATAAATGCACACGTTCAGAAAGCTGCCGACCATGCAGCCGAATACGAACAGGGTGGAGGTCCAGAACCAGGGAGGCAGCGATACCCAGAGTTCTCGATCAAAGACGTTTTGAATTGTGTGCATGGCTGCAGGAGGCGGTTCGATCAGCCGTACACCTGCTGATGCAGTGCGTGCTTCATGACATCAACCGGGGCGGGCCTTCCGGACCACAACTCCAGGGCCTTGGCTCCCTGGTGCAGGAGCATTCCCAGTCCGTTCGCCGTCGGCCGTCCGGCCTCCCTTGCGGCCCGGAGCAGCGGAGTTTCCGCCGGGCGATAAATCATGTCGTAGGCAGCTCCGGCGTCGGAGATATCCCAGGCCCTTGAATCGTAGGGCAGGGGATCCGTGGATCGCAGGCCAAGCGATGTGGCGTTGATCACCAGGTCCACCGGAGTTTTTGGATAGCCGGCTGTTGCGGTGACGTCCGGATTTTGGTGCTGTATCTGCGCCAGGAGCGGAGGGAGTTTCGTCTCGGTTCGATTCACAAGGTGGAGATGCTTCACTCCGCTCTTCGCGATCCTCAACGCAGCTGCCTGACCTGCGCCTCCTGCGCCCAGGACGAGCACTGACTTTCCCTCAAGGGTGATGTGGAGGTCCTCCGCGAGCGACTTGATGATCGCATCCGCGTCGGTGTTAAACCCAGCCGCCCGGGTTTCCGGAAGGCGGTCTCCAGTGAATTCTGACAACGGACGCCAGGTTCCGGGGGCGGCCTCGTATTCAAATCGGATGGTGTTGACCGCTCCCCACTCGGTAGCCGCCGGGTCGATGTGATCCACCAGATCCAAAGCGAGCAGCTTGTGCGGGACGGTGAGATTAAGGCCTATGAAGCCCATGGCCCTGCATCCCCGGATCACATCAGCAAGCCGCGTGGGCGGGACCTCGAAGGCGAGGTAGCGCCAGTTCAGTCCCAATGCGTTCATCCCCGCGTTCTGCATTGCAGGCGAGGCGGAGTGTGACACCGGCTGACCCAGCACAGCGCAATAGCGGGTGGAGGCGTTGATGAGCTCAGGGATCTTCAAGGCGGCAGATGAACAAGCTCGATGCTGAGATTGCTGATGGGGGCGGGAGCCCAGGTTTTGTGTTTCATCCACTTTGCGGGGCGCGAGCGTGGGGTCACGGTGCAATTGGAACCAACCAGGAAACGGTTCCCAAGTATTTGGTGACGAGTCGTGGACGCCCAGATCATATGGCTTTATCGGCCATTCGCATGAAACCCCAATCGAGGACTGTCACAACGGGTGCAAACGAACCACTGGCTCGACGGTAGATCATAATTCCGGGCGGAGACTTAGCTGACCGCCCTAGGCCAGGGAAAGAACAAATTACCGCCATGCTTCGTCGTTCACCCTTTGGCAGCTGACTTTGGCCGGGAGCGCTGGCGTCTCGCCGGCCGGGGCGATGCACAGTCCAGAGGCCGGCGGTGACGCCAGCGATCCCAGCTGTAATGCGCTGCTACCACCCATAACCCACAATGTCCAACCAGCGGAGGTTAAACGGGCAGAGGCCGAACATCCTGAAGGATGGACAACGAACCTGCGCTGGGCTCGTCGATCCACTGTCAGGAGCTGATCATGGGCGGAACCGGAAGAACTCGCGGGTGGAATCCAGGGGCAAATCCAACCATTGGGTCGATCCGTCTGTTTCCACCTCTCTTGCGAGGAGGCTCCATGTGCCCGGCATCAGGGCGGGGGAGCTTTCAAGAACCAGTCCTCGGGTGTATGCCCAACTCAATCGAATCACCCCACCCTGCCGGGCGATGGATAGCTCTGGGGCTATGCGTGGATCCAACACCGCCATGAAGCCGCCAGCCACCCGTATGGAATCCACCTCGACCGCTCCGATGCTGTAAGCCTGTCGGAATGACCAGTGACTCACCACACCTAATGTCGCTTCTGCGGCCGCCTTGAGGTGGGTGTCCTCCGGAGAGCTCGGATTCAACCACAAGCGTGATTCCCTGGACCCTGTTCGATATTGAACCACGGCAGTGTGGAATTCCCCGAGCTGCAGAGCTCCGTGGAAGTACAAAGGAGGCTCCGACCCTGAGCTGATGCCCAGATAGTAGCTGCTGCCCGCTCCACCCGGATTGGCAACATGCAGCCGGCAACGGAACCCGTTGTGGTCGTCACGAAAGTGAGCGAAGAAGTTGCCCGCTGCGGATGGAAGGGCCGTCAGTCGAAACCGAATTCCGGCATGGAGTATCGCCGCCATGCCTGAGCGATAGGGTGAACCCGGAAGGCGGACACTGATGTCCTCAGCTCGGGAACCCGACAGCAGCAGGCGGTCCGACTGAACAAGGACGTTGCTGATCGATCCATCCGCTGGCGCATGGACCAACCACGACGCAGGACCTGGAACAAGACCTCCGTCCGGTTGAACGAACCCGTCCTCAAACAACAGCGGGAGACTTGGATGTACGGTGGCACGGAGCATCTGGGCACGTTCCATCACCCCATCTGAAACGATGACCCGCACGTCAGACATGCCTGAAGCTCCGCTCGTCGGAATCAAGGTCAACTGCCTCCGGTCTGCCGTCCCTGCCCAAACAATTCCGTCATCTCGAAGGATGTTTGTGTTCAGCGACTCCGCTCTGACGGTCAGGCTGTCGACCAGGGATTCACGATCGCTGATCCGGTATTCCAGCAAGGCGCTTTGCCCGCTCGCAGGAATATCTGTCTCGCGGGGTCCTTCGATGTATGGAGCTCCTACCAGCACCGTGAAAGTGGTCTGCGCGGTCTTCACACCATCCGTGGCTTCAAGTGTGATGACCGATGACCCCTGCATGCCCGCCACTGCGGACATACGGATCCCGCGGTTTCTCCCTGAACCGTGGAAGGACGCCCCCTTGGGGGAGATCAAACCCGGGTTCGAGGAATGGAAAGTCACCAGGATTTCTTCCGCGGGGGTTTCCTGATCTTCCACGATGAACGGAAGGATGGCCGTCACTTCGTTGGCTCCCATGTCCACATCGATCATGGAACTGATCGATGGTGGAGTGTTGGCTCCCGCGACATCCTCGAAGGTGTCGCTGACCAGCAGATCGTCGATTTCGAGAACCCCCATCCCATCACCGGAGGAGAGGGACTGACGCAGTGCGATGGCCTGAAGTTGGAGAACAGCCCCAGCATCTGAAGCCTCAGCGCGTTTCGAAGCTGAGGACTCGGATTCGGGGGCGAGCCAGAGGGTGGATGCGCCCTGCATTGAATTGATGCACCGGATGACGATGCGATGAGAACCCACCAGTGGGAGGAACTCATTCACGTACTGGGGCGTCCCTGTCGAGTGGGCGATTCCGACTTTGAAGCTGCCCGGTGGACATTGATTCGTGGAGGCGAAGACCTTCGCCTGCTGTCCTGATCCGGCATCCTTGAAATGCAGAAAGAACCCACCATCGCCTCTTGGTGGAGCCGTTAATGCAATGGTGAAACTTGCATAGAGGTTTTTGTTGATGTGAGGGGCTTCGTTGAGCGGGGCATTGACATCCTCTGACTCCAGTTGAGTGAGAAGGACAGCTCCGGATTGGACCTCCACTTGTCGAGGGGATCCTCCGTGCGATTGCCATGGGGAACCGGGCAGCTCGGTGATCGGGCCGTCGGGGTAGTTGAAGCGATCGCTGAACAGGAGCGATCCCTGACTTGAAAAAGCCGCAAGAGTCGCGGTGGCGACGCTCAGGCATTGAACGAATGATTTCATTTATCTCCTTGTTTCTGTGGGGAAGGCGTGAAGGAAGGCAGGCGACATCCGTGCAAGCACATGCCTGCATCATATGAAAAGATGGAACCAAACCTCCTTTGCTTCCTTGTGCCGTGCGGTTGAAGGAACATCGATCAACCGCAACGACGCGGACGAATTAATGCCGCGGCCTCGCAAAGGCAAGAAGAGAATTCAGAAGCCCGCGTACGGCAGCGCATCTCAAGGTTGTTGGCAGGGCTCCCGAGTTGACACCGCAGAGACGGGGAGGGCGCAGAGAAGAATTCCAATTCCGCTCTAAAATTCCCCTGCGCATTTCTCACCTTCCAGTCGCCGAAGGCGCCTGCTTCGCTCTGCGGTGTAATCCTCCCTCCAAGAGTGAAAATCCGCGGTCCGTCGTTGCCGGCGATCACCTTCGCTTTTACCAACAACTTCTAGATGCACGGCGCGCACGGGCGGCGCGCATCTCACCTTTATTCGAGACACGTCCGTGCCCCTTCCCTCGTAATCGTACTCGATTTTCCGTCCTCGATGCCCAGGATGCCCTCGTGCTGTCGTTAACTGCAGGGTAAGGAACATGGGCTGCCTTTGCTGACGCGCGTGCTTTGGAAAGCACACCCTGAAGGGTGGACAACAAGCCACGCGTCCGAGTTTGAGGGGAGTGATGAATGGTCAGGGCCCAGGTTTGTTGTCCATCCCTTCAAGGGTGCCCCGGCTACGCCCGCTTCGCCTCTGTAGGCCGGACTGTGTGAGATTGTGGGTGGTGGCAGCTGAGTTTGGCTGGGAGCGGGACGTGCGGCTTCGATTTCGATTACGAGGGGACGGGGAAGGGGGGATGGCGTGCTTGCCTTTGCGGAGGGGCTGCTTATCTTGGCGCGCATGCCCAGCTTCGACATTGTATCGAAAGTAAATCCGATGGAGATCGAGAACGCGGTGAACCAGGCTCGAAAGGAGCTGGCGAGCCGCTTCGACTTCAAAGGCGTCCAGGCGGAGATCGCCCTGGACAAGACCGAGATCAAACTCACGGCCCAGGATCAGTTCAAATTGAAGGCTTTGGAGGAGATCATGATTGGCAAGATTGCCAAGCGGCAGATCAGCCTGAAGAGCGTGGAGCGGAAGGAGCCTGAGATTTCCTCCGTGGGTCATGGTCGCCAGATCATCAAGATCAAGCAGGGCTTGGAGCCGACCGTCGCAAAGCAGGTGGCCGCATTTGTCCGGGATACAAAGCTCAAGGTCACCACCCAGATTCAAGGTGATGAGGTCAGGGTGTCCGGAAAGAGCAGGGACGATCTCCAGTCGATCATTGGAGCCCTGCGAGCCGGGGATTTTCCTGCGGATCTTCAATACATCAACTTCCGTGATTGATCCGGAAGCGCCCCAGGTAGTTCGAGTGGTGGCGGGATTGGTGTTTCGTTCAGGTCACCTGCTGATCACGCAACGCAAGCCGGGTTCCCATCTCGGCGGGCTGTGGGAGTTCCCTGGCGGCAAGGTGGAGGCCGGGGAAACCCTGGAGCAAGCGCTTCGGCGGGAGTTGAGGGAGGAGTTGGGCATCGAGACCCAGCCCGAACTGGCCTTGGAGGAGGCTGAGCACGCTTACCCAACAAAAACGGTCAGAATCGTCTTCTTCAAGTGTCGCCTCGAGAGCGGAGAACCCAGAGGAGCGGAGGGGCAGGGAATTCGCTGGGTTTCACGCGGCGAACTTTCAGCATTCGAGTTCCCATCGGCGGATGAGGGTCTCAAGCGAAGGCTGGAGCTCGAAGCTGCACTTTGGGAAGAGGCGTGACCACACGCGCTCGACGTCAGAAACAAGCTCAGGAATCTCCCCAGGTGACCGAGAAAGATCCCTGATCCCTCGTTCCTCCTCGAACGCGTCGATTCCGGGATTTCGGCAAAAAGGGTATCGTGTCTAACGCTGATACAGGTAGAGCGGTGAACTCGGGGTATAGATCTCAGCGTGGGAGAGAAAATTATCAGTGACCACTCTGATTAGACTGCTTCCCGTCCATAGACCCGTGGCATAGAAACCAGCGTGGTCTGCTCCTGATGAGGTAATAGGCCTCCATCTGTCAGTGGCTGGATCGTAACGTCCCCCGATAGTCCCTTGACTTCGAGCCCGGGTTGAGCATTTGTCTTGGAGGAAGTGTCGCCGGAGACAGAGAGGAGAATGTCCGCGATGACATTGGCGTATTGCTTGTTGGTGAGACGCGCAAGCTCCACCCGCGCCGGCTTGTTTCGCTCCCGGGCCTCCCGGGAGTAGAAGGCATCGTAGATATAGCGGGAGACGGCCTCCGCGTCCTTGCCGACACATTTCTCGGGCGCGCCTTCCGGCATGGACTTGTCAATGTACCGGACCAGTTTCTCGAGGGACCAGTCACCGTGGAGGGCGTCATCGTATTTGCCCTTCACGCCTTCCCCTTTGTTTCCGTGGCAATCGGCGCAGAGCCTTCTGTAGATGCGCTTCCCATCCGCCGCCGCATGTGCGACCCCGGGCATTTGTAGAATGCCCAGAATCACAAAGCAGACCCTCAAGAAATGACTGGGAAGCCCAGAACGCACATCGGATAGACGGCGACGCAAAGAGCTGGATTCGAGATGGTTTCGACCACCTGGAAGGGTTGTTGGTGCCTCATTCGCAGATCAGCCGGAAGATCCTGAAGCTCATCGTGGGTGGGATGACGACAGGGCTCGAGCTGGATAGATTCTGCCAGGCAACCGGAGATTCCAGGGACTCGGCGGCTTGCAGGCGGTAGCCACATCCGCCCCAGTGAATGACTACATCGCCGTCGGAATTGTAACCCGCCTCCAGGGCCATCGGAGCGCATCCGCCGGATCCTTTTTCACAGACTGCCCCGACAGCCATCTCCAGGAGACCCGAGCTCAGGAGCTCAAACTCTCGCTGGGCCACCGGTGCGGAACCGCCCTGCCAATCTACCCGGAGAGCGTCACCCAACACCTGCTGGAGCCCCACCTGGAACAAAGTCCCAGGGGTGAATTCCATGGTGAGCCGTTCCGAGCTGGCCCCGCGACGGAGTTCCCTCCAAGGAGCACTGGTCCGTGCCTCGATCGAGGCCGATCCAAGGGTGACTGCGGCCACCTCCACGGCATTGCTCCAGACGGATATCCGTCCTGTGGCGGCGCCCATACTCGAGCCATCGGCGGTGACCAGATAGGGCAGGGATGACTGGGTGCTCACGAGGGTGATTCGCGCTTGCGACAGAGTCTGAGGAGCACCGGGGCTGAGTTCTCCGATACTTCTGACCTGCGCCCATGATCCGGTGGTGTTGACCCAGCGGTCCTGGGCCGGGTGGTCGCGGAGTTCTGCAAAAGTGATTCCTCCACCTGCGAGAGCATCCTCCCAGTGAAGCCGGACACCATCGGTTCCATTTGTTCCCAGGTTCGACAGGAGCAGGAACGCACCCGATGGATGGATGGTTGTCTGCCCGAGCGCGCTGGCTTCATGACCCAGGGAGTGAGCGCGCTCCGCTGTGATGGCCGGGGAAGGCACGGAGTTCACTGTCAGGAAGACTCCCTGCCGATAATCCAGCACGAGTCGTTCAGCTCCCATTTCAGGCCACGCGACCAGTTCGTTTCCGGTGACGGTGCCGGTGGATGGCAGCTGAATCGTGACCAGCGAACCCAGGTGGAGGCTCAGCCTGAAGCCGTCCGATGCGGGATCGGCACCGGCAACCCCGCCGGTGTCGCGGAAAGTGGGCGAGAGCGGGCTGGGGAAAGTGGCAGCGAGACCGATGCGGTTGGTGAGGAACGCGACGACCACCTCATTGCTCAGGACCAGAAGACTGTAGCGGGGGCTTTGGAGGACGCTGAAGTCGAAGCGCGCACCCAGCTCCGTGCCGACATCCTCCACCCGGGCGAGCCCGAGGAGCCTGTTCCCGTCCCCTCCGGCCGAGCCTGCCGACATGCATTGCAGATACGCACCGGAGGGCAACGTCGAGGCATCCAGCATCCCGGTCTCCAGCGACCAACCTTCGGCCCGACCGAGATGAGTGTAGGCGCCATCCCCTCCGCCGGGGGTTGTTTGAGTGATGAATAATTCGCCGAGCGGACCGTTCGTCAGCACGGCTTGCCCGATGGCGCGGTGGGGAAGTCCGTGGGCGAACACGGCAGCCGGGCAGGTCCATAGCCTCATCTCCATCCAGTCCAGGAGTGATTCGCGTTGGACGTAGAGGTCCAGCGCATGATCGGCATTCAGTTTGGCCAGGAGGTTGCTGGTGAAGTTTGGCCTCGGGGGAAGCGCGCGAAGGTCCAGATCAAACCTTGTGAGTGCGTTGGAGGACCAGTCCCCTCCAGCTTCGGGAAGGTCCCCGATCAGGCTGGCCCATGCGAACGCGGGTGTCGCACACGGCGGGATGATCGCCATGCCGATCGAATTCTCCTCGCTTCCACTTTTCAGGGGACGGGCACTGAAGGAGAACTCCCCTTTCGCTATCCCGGGAGGAAGCCCCAGGAAGCTCATGCCAAACACGGCGGAGCTGCGGATGTCGTCGAACTCCTTCCAGTAAGCGTCGGGGTAAGCGGTGGACAGGCAGTAGCCTCTGAACACTGGATCCGTGGGAAAGGCTGCGGCGTCACGCAGGCCGGCCCTGAAGATGTAGGGAAGCCCCGTGGCACACGCGATGTTCGGAATGGGGAGATCAGAAATCAATGGGTTCGGATCGGACCCGTCAGGCACGCCGTCGTTGTCATCGTCCGGATCGGAGACATCGGGTATGCCGTCCCCGTCGGTGTCGGTGTCCTCTCCTCTCACACTGACTTCGTAGGCGACGCCGCCGACGATCTGGGCATCGACGAGCTGGACAACCTCGAGATTGAAGATCGCGGCAAGCCCGGCCCGGGAGATGGGTTGCGGGACGGTGAGGGTGATTTGGACGACACGATCTTCATCAGCTCCGAGATAGATATCCCTGAGTTCGGCGGGGCTGTTGAGGAGTTTGACGTG
>Ga0194132_10008646_pt1 | contig 14469 bp, 7 predicted proteins | sample TA2KigOf80mmetaG_FD_148612 | JGI IMG/M metagenome (GOLD analysis project Ga0194132, IMG submission 148612) | Freshwater microbial communities from Lake Tanganyika, Tanzania - TA2015054 Kigoma Offshore 80m | ecosystem: Environmental > Aquatic > Freshwater > Lake | place: Tanzania: Lake Tanganyika... | reverse complement strand
ATGAATCCAGCGATGCCGCGGCCGCCCGACGACTCGAAAGACCTCACGATAGAATTAGTATTCATGAAAATTTCTGTTAATTCCTGATAATCAAAGGCTGCGTTCGCGAGTTTATCACCGGCGGCTGCTTTAAAACAGTCCCTCTCTGTCTCAGCACTAGGACGCAGACTGTCTGGATCGACAGCCACGACCGTGTCCACAAAATTTGCGAGTGTGTCAGCGTCCACAGCCTCGCCTTTGTATGCAACGTCTTTAATGATCTTTGCGAGACCCGGATCAGTTGTTTCCACGAGCAAACCCGGAGGTAGACGAGTGCCCTTCTTTAAAGGAGGGTGTTTACTGTCGTCGTTTTTTATCTCACCAGAGTAGTAAAATTTTCCTCCTTTTGCTTTTTTTGCTGCTAGCTCGTCATTATAATCTTCGATAAAATTAGGACTGGATGCAAATTCTTTGAATTTAGCAAAATCCGCTTCTTTATTGTTGCCGTCTTTCAATCTAAATGTGGGCGAAGCATAACCGAACAGCCTTGCAAGGTTGAATCTAGAGTAGTTGCTCTGTATGAGGTCACCAATTCTCAAACGAATCATGGGTGATGCGATGATCTGTTGGCTGAAGGGTATCGTAACGTCGTAGGTCTCCCCGGCGGACAGCTTGCCTGCAGAAAATTGCGGATAGACCATCGTCGTGAGCTTATTGAGCTTCAACCACATAGAGTCGAAGTCTTGCTCGGACAGCGCCGCTGCAATGAAAGACACGTCGATCTTTCTAGCTGTACCCTTGTACGTCTTAATTGATTCAACTCTGCCTATTGCGTCTGAAGAGTCGTAAGCAGCTGTGTATGCATCGCCCAGCGAAGTCAAAAAAGCATGGAAAGATATGATCTCATTCGTTCTGATGTCGTGAAAATAGAAAGGCATGTACTCGCCGTCGAGAACATTTTCCATTTGAGCTCTGTCCACACTGCTTATTCTACCGGTGTCGGTCTGTCTATAGGGACCGCCATTCCTTAAGCCAAATTTTTCGTCCACTTCTATTGTGGGTGTAAGCGTGGGAGCGCCGAGGTTGTCGCCAAGGGCTCGAGCTGACTGCATGCCAGAGGGCATTATGAGCATATCAGGCGCTCTAAATGATGACCATGCAAGCCTTAGATTTTTTGGTGCACCCTCAGATTTACTTGTATCGATCAAGCGAGACTTTAGATAAGCAGATCTACCGTCTATAGGTAGATTATCTATGCTAGATTTTCTTTTTCCTCCTCCGAAGCCACCAGTCACGGGAACCTTGACCGGCTTGCCGTCGGGGCCCGTAACGGTGCTTTCTGCCGCAGGATCTTCTTCGGGCGCGTCGGGGCCACCCTCATTTAGAATCTGGTCGCCCAAGAGAGAGAAAGTATTGAGAGCACGCATTATCCTTGCGCCGCGGAGGTACTCAATAAACGACAAGATTCGCTGGATGAATTGCAATTCTCCTCCGGGCTGAGACACAGCCTGCGCCATGCCCTTGAGCTGGTCGGCGATCCCAAGAAAAGATCTAAAAATTGCCCTTGAAAATACCAGATAAGCTTCGGGCCCGCTGGGCGCGAGGGCGCGAAAAAATGTTGATTGGGCGAAGGGATCCAGCCCAAAGAAAACTAACAGCCCAGTATTGATCGTCTGATTTAAAGGAAATATTGTAGTGCTGAATCCTATCAGGTCTGCCCAGTCCAGCTGACCCGAAGCAAAGCCTGTCACAATCGAGCCGATGCTGAGATTCGGTATTCCCGTCTTTGTCACTCTATAGCGCCCGATCGGATCTCTTCCTCTTGCATCTTTTGTTTGCTTTTTTTCACCGGCAGTGTTAAAAGCAAATGAAACAAGCGTGGGAATCAGCGTGATGGTGATCACAAATGCGATGGCTAGAATTTGCATACCCAGCGCGCTAAAACCCGAAAATTGGTCGTAAGGATTGTTTAGCGCGCCCCAAGACAGCATCGTGCCTTCACTGGGCGTAGCACCCGTGATGTTCAAAAATTCTCTTTCGTCTATTCCTGCAGTGATTTTTTTATTAGCACCGAGTGTGAGATCAAGACTCTGTAGCACGTCTTCTGCAGAAAGACGATCTTCTCTCACTCTTTTTATGAGAACCTGCGCAGATCCAGGAAGGAGCGTGGCGAGCGCTTGGAATCCGCCAGACGTTGGATCAAATTCTGCGTTTTCTGAAGTCAACTCACCCGAGGCTCGCGCCATGAGCACGTTACCGACAGCGGCAAGCTGTCGCTGAGTCACAAGAGAATTCTCGGGTTTTGAATAGTCTTCGGGTGTATAAGATAGGCCTGGTTTGTAGCTAAGCGCAGCCAAGGGCGTGCTTGGACTCGACACTTCACCGAATCTGTTGTCTGTCGTCCACCTATTTCTGATCAAAGAAGAGCTGTAAGTTTTTACAGGATGCCCTTCGGGTATTGTGTCGAGAACTTCTGTATTTCTAACGGCAGGTGTTAGAGGTACGCGCAGCAAATCATTGCCATCAAATCTATCTTTTTCTGCAGCATCTTCTTGCCCCGCTTCTGCTCTTCTTCTGAGCATACCGCGTGATATATTGGGATCCCCCCGCCAGGTGGACTTTGGCAGGGTAGATCGGGACGTTGAGGAAGCAGAATCAATCTTACTTAAATCAGGTTCAAATGCATCAGATGACACAGGTTGAGGTCCAACGGGATAGCCTTTATTGTCAGTAGTAGAGAATTCAGGTGTTTCTTCATTGACTTCGCCTACTACGGGAAATCTGTTTCCTCCACCTTGCGTCTGCTCTGGGACTGATCTCGTGTCTCCGATCGTAGTTTTGCTGAGGTATTGGCCGAGCGTGACGCGTGTCCGCCGCGATAAATCTCTTTTAGCTTTGTCGACATTGACTAGCCCGCTAGAGTAATCAACGTCGTCAAATTCGTTAGACTCGACTCCTACATCGTACGTGTGTACTTTACCGTTTATGTCTATACCGCCGGTGCCCGTATCTAACTTTTTATCAACCATTACCGGCGTGATGCCAGTCATGCCCGTACTGCTCGCGGCGTCGGTGCCCGTATCTAACTTTTTATCAACCATTACTCTCGGTCTTCTTTACAGATCCCTCTTCATTAATTAGACTTGACTCGTGTTCTGTGACAGCTTTCTTAAAAGCTTCGGGATCTTTTTGCACAGTAGACACAGTGCTCATAATTCCGTCATAAAATTGACCGACTATCTCTTCGATGGCGGCCTTGGTGGTGCGCATCTCTTTCTCATTTTTGACCTGCTTCATGGCAGACTTCATTGCCTCGTTCTCGAACAGCAGCTTAAAGAATTCTTGCTTATTGTTAATCATAAGATTATATTAAAATATTCATCATGCAAAGTTTTCAATATGATGGTCCAAAAGTATTCATAAGGTTTTTAACATCGTTCTTGTTGCCGGCCGCGTCGTCGCCAGACTTACCCAAGCCGTCCGCTGTCATGTTGATAGCCTTCTTGATCGCACTTGTATTATTCTGCAAGATGACCTTCTCAACTCCGCCTGCCTCCATGGTGACCGTGAGTTGTATGTTGATGTTGACATCCTTGCTCTTGACTGTATACACACCGCCGCCGTCCAGGCCGGCGCCGCCGGCGACCTGCGCGATTCTCTGCTTGATGTCGATCTTGCCGATGGCGGCTAACGAATCGTCGAGGGTCTTCACTGCACTGGCAATTTTCTGAAGTTCTTTAAAAGAATTAGTCAGCGCCGCTCCGGAGAAGCCCGTTATGGCGGTCTTGAGTGATGCTAAGCTTTTACCTGGGTCTGCGAGATCTTTGAATGCAGTGTCGAGGCTGTCTATGGAACTCTTGATTGTGTTTGCATTACTGACGACGTTGCTGATTGTAGAAGAGAACGTTGCTAACCCTGATGCGTCTGACACAGTCTTGATTGCAGCTAGAGAAGTTCCGATGCTCGGTGCTTTGGTTTTTATTGAACTAAGGGCCGTGTCTACATTCGTGACGCCCTTCAGGAGCGCGGTCGAATCCAATCCCGCGACCTCGGGCTTTTTGGCAAACTGGGCGAGCTCCACAGCGAGTGCACCGGTGTTCTTAAACGCTTCTGTGGCTAGGGAAATCTTTTCTTTCTGGGCCCCGAGCGGGGCGAGTGCTTTCATCCCATTAGATATTTTATCAATATTATCCTTCGTGAGAGACTGTTCAAAGATTTCGGAGATTTTCGTAACTTGACCACTAATGACGCTAGGCTCGATCTGGCCGCCTTCACCGCCGCTGGATTCCTTCAGCGCTTTTATCGTCCCTGGGAGCTTAGATATGAAATCGAAAGCAGACATCAGCGCTGCTATGCCATCTTTGTTCTCTCCCATTTTCTTGATGCTGTCAGAAGAAAGCAACTTCACGATATTAGCGGCAGGGCCCGACGTTCCGTCTTTGCCAAAAACTCCTTCTATAAGACCGGAGAGTCCCGTCAGCGCGGCTTCCCAAGGCTTCGGATCCGGCGGCTTGTCGGGCTCGACGCCCATTTGCGCCTTTATTCCCTCGGTGACCTTACCCATTGCGGCTATCATGTCGAACGCAGTTTTAAGAACATCTGCGCCCTCTTTTACTTCGGACGGTTTGATATTCTGTTTTTTGAGAGTATTAACAAGATCTACCACTATTCCTATGAGCTTACCCACCTGCGCGTTCATCACTTCAAACATCTTGGTCATGCCTGCTGCAGTAGCTTCAAAAAATTTCTTTATCGACTCGATGCCCTCATCACTGGGCACTTTACCGTCTTTCAAGCCACCCACAATGCCGCTAGTCATGCCGACGACAGACTGTATTAGAGGCATGAGGACTTCAAGAATCTTGATCTGTTCAGGTGTAATTGTGAAGCCAGATATGGACTTAATCAGTTTGCCAACTGGGACCAACATCTTGCCGACGCCGGTGCTTATTGTGCCTGATACTCTCTCAATTCCTGACATGACTAGTGCAAATTTTTCTTCATCTTTGGCCGCGTCTTCGATAGCCTTGAGAATATCCCCTTTAGGCATTATGGCACCTACGACTGCAGCGATCGCTGCTATGAGCGGACCTATCTTACCTGCTTTTTCAACGCCGGCTGCATCCATGCCTGCGATGGCATCAATTAATTTCTTGATGGGTCCATCGGGCCCAACAACCTTCTCTAACGAGTCTTGCATGACGTCAAGGACTTTTGAAAACTGGGTCATCTTTTCCCCGAAGGACGGCGGGTCATCAAAAGCACCGCCGCTTGTTTTGGCATTCATAAACGCTACAGCTGGTGCTATCAAAGCGCCGATCACACCAGCAAGGGCGCCTATTATGGGCCCTATCACTTTGATAGTATCTATCTGCGCCGGAGTCATGGGCGTTGCCGCGATCGCTGCGATCAAGGGAGGAACTTCTTTTGAGATCTGTGCTATCGCAGAATTAATAACCGGACCTGCGGCCTTAAAGAACTCGCTCAACCCGTAAAAAGCTATCACCATCCCGGCCGGGTTCATGTCCTTTAAAGCGTCCATCAGGCCAGGTGGAGGTTTAAAAGCTTCTGCGACCTTGCCTATAGATTCTATGACGACTGCCAGCGCTTTTAACGACTCCGGATTAGTTCCTTTAAATTTTTCGACCGCGGGTAAGAGTTTCTCCGCGATGGTGGTTATCAAATTGGTGATTTGTTCCCCTACGACGCGTGCATGGAGATCGAGTCCCGCGAGGGCCTTTTCCATAAAAACTGTCGATTTGAGGGCTCCTTTGGCAGCTTCAAATAGGCCCGGGGGCGGCTTCATGCCTTCAGCTAGTTTTCCAACTGCTGCTAAAATTTCTGCCATCGTTTTTGCACCTTCTAGCGTCTCTTTAGAGGCAGTGATCTTTGAGATGCCCTCGATGACTGTTTGAACTATGTCGATAAGACCACCCATCATGGTCTTTAAGATTACATTAAGTTCACCCAACATCTTGGTCTTCTCTTTAGCAGATGTGAACCAGCCAAAATCAAGGGCCGAGATCCCGGACGCGATAGAATTAGACAAGTTACCAATTGCTGCCAAAATATCGGCGAAAGCCTTTACTTTGGTTTCCATGCCACTCGCCGGTACTTTTGAGATCGCATTTATGACGTCTATAGCTTTGTCTGTCATCTTTGTGACAATTTCAACCAAGACTGTCATTCCCCCGTCTATGTCTACACCCAAAGTCTTAAGAATTGCGAGCAACACCATGGGCTTAACCAAGTCGGCTGTCGTGCTCATGACTTTTGAGATGGCACCGAGCGTGTCGATGGGTCCTGAAGAACTAGATAATCCCATGGCTGCAAGCTTGTTTATGTTCTCGACGATGCCGGGCATCTTTTCTGTCATGAGTTCAATGAGCCACTCAAAATGCACCATTCCCGCTTTGACAGCAGGCCATAAAAGAATCAATCCTCCGAGAGCTACTAGCAGGAGAACATTTAACAAAGCTTGGGCTATCGCAATAGACATTAGCCCAAGCACGCCGAGCGCTTTGATTACATTGTCACCATTAATTTTTGATTTAGCTGCATCAAGATGCTTAGCTACTCCCATCAGGCCTACAGTGACCAAGCCGAATGCTACAGCGCCCAGGATGATTAGTGGCGCGAGGAGCGTCAGCACGCCGAGCTCGGCAAGCAAGACAATATTGAGCATCGCTTGAGCGATGGCGATCGACATCGCTGCTAAGATCGCCAGGGCCTTTAAGACATTTTGTCCATTTATGCCGGCAGCAACCTCGTCAAATTTCTTTGCGGCACCCAACATGGCGGCGGATATGATGATGAACGCGGCCATTCCAATAACGATGATGGGCGCGAGCAGCGCCAATAGGCCTATTGCAGTCAAGCCCAACATGATGACAACATTCTCAGCGATCGAAACTGCCATCATGCCCAGGACAAGAAGAGCCTTAGCCACCAAGGATGCATTGACATTTTTTGCAACCTCGCCTAGGACAGGTGCGAACTCTATCATCTTCATAGAAATGTACTTAAATGCTTCTATTCCTATGAGAATTGGAATCATTAAAGCGGCCAAAATACCTGCACCTGCAAGAAGAACCATTTGTGCAAGCACTAGAACGACAGCAACGGCCATCTCAGCAAGAATTATGAGCGCTTTTAAGACTGGTCCGATGGGAACTGCTGATGCCGCGGCCGCGAGCTCTGGTGCAAAGTCAAGCATGGCTAGTGAAACTATCTTAAATGCTCCGATGCCAGCAAGTATGACGATCATGAGCGCAGAAATTGCGCCTGCAGCAGCTAGCAAGACCATCGAGACGACGACTTCAACTATTGCTATCGCCATCGCACCTAAGATAGCTAAAGATTTTAAGACTCCCATTAAGGGCACTTTGGATGCTTTGTCAGCAAGTTCAGGTGCAAGCTCAAGCATAGCAAAGCCAAGCAAGCCCACAGCAGCTATGCCTACAAGCATTATGGCTACGCCGCCGGCGAGGGCACCTGCGGCTATCAATGCTGCCATGGCTCCAGCAGCTATTGCAAGAGCGCCAGACATGCCTGCCAAAAGAATGATGGCTTTCAGTATGCTAGACAACTCAATGCTGGCAACCATCTCAGCTAATTTGACACCAAGCAGTGCCATTGCAGGAACTAGAAGTCCAAGTGCCACAAGCGCTGCCAATATGAGGGGCGCGCCTGCAGTGACCGGGGCACCCGCGGCAGCCAGAGTAGACAGCGCAGATGCTGCGGGAATTAATGACATAGACATTCCAAAGATAAGAAGCAGAGCCTTTAAGATGTCACCTAAAGCGACCTGAGAGGCCATTTCTGCAATCTTCACGCCGAGCGCCGCCATTCCAGGTATCACAAGACCAAGCGCAATCAGTGCTGGAATAGACGCTAAGAGAGTGGGGGCAGGCACACCGGACAACAACGACAATGCAAATGCTGCAGGAATAATCGCCATGGCGACACCCCCCATAACCAACAAAGCATTTTCGATCTGTTTTCTATCCATACCGTCTACCATCTGCGCAGCAACGTAGAAGGCAATTAGACCGATTGTGATGATGCCAGCAAGGGCGAGCAAAAGCTTGATGATAGTGGGACCATCTATGATCTTGCCGGTCGCCTGAGCTTTTGCAGTTTCACCTGGTGATGGTGTTCCTGGTGGAATGATAGGGCCGCCAGCGGCGGCGGGGGCGGGCGGAGGCGTGGCTTTAGACATCAGCTCAGAGAATTGCTTTCCCGTCATCTCGCTGATCTTCTTAGATCCTGGCCCCAAGAAAGCATTTCTCACGGCATCGGTTGCTGCTGAAGCCAACGCCCCGGTCAATGCGCCCGTCAAAGACTTAACTAGAGAAGGACCGAACATGACCAGGGCGATGATTGGTCCTGCTTTCTTTAGAAAACTTAAAAATTGTTCCGATGTGAGAAATTCAAATATCTTTTTGCCCAGCGCGAGCAAGAGCGGCATGATCAAGGGCGCTAGCTTGTTAAATGCGTATATTATCGCATCAATCACAGGTTGAAGCATCTTCAAGAAACCACCCATGCCCGGCGTGCCGCCGACGCTTGAGGGATTCTTCAGCATTTCAACAAGCTTTACTATCATGTTGGCTAATTGATCAGCTGCCCATTTAATAAGACCACCCATCGCTTTTAGGATGGCTTCAAAGAATTTCTTGAAGCCTTCAAGAATTTTCTTACCCGGCGCGGATCCTTCATTAAAGAAGTCAAAGAAGACCGACTTTAGCCGATCCATCAGACCGCTCATATCTTTGATCGATCCGTTTTTAAAGTCTGTAAAAGCTTTTAAGACGCCGTCACACATCTTCTTGTATCTTGCAGGGTTGAAGAGATCAGCTAGTCCCTCGAGAATCTTGCTGACACCCGGGAAAGACTTGACGAACATGTTACCCAAATCAAAGCCCAGCTTACCAACGTGCTTCATGGACTGTCTTAGATTTATGAGAACCTTCTGGAATTCTTGTGATTTGGTAATTCCCTCAGTGAATCCCCTGAAAAAACTATCTAAGAAAGATTTGCCGCCTGCGCCCCCGCCGCCGGACTGCACTATTCTTTCTATCTGTACGGCGAGTTGCTTCATGGCATCTGCTTGCTTTAGCGTAGTGTCTTCAGCCTTCTTAGACTCCTTGTTGATGTCCTCAAGCATGTCACCCTGGTCTTTTTGGGCCATCGCGGCGTCAAAAGTTGCCGCGTCTAGACCGGTCTGCTGCTGAATTAATTTTTTTTCATGAAAGCTGAGCTGAGACAGATCTTTCCCAGTTGCCTGGAATGATTTTCTTAGCATCTCCATCTTTTCAGCAGGACTCTGTGCAGCCATGAGCTCCATTGCATCGATGTTCGTGCCAAACTGCTCGTTCAATTTTGACGTCGACTCTGCAGCTTTGTCGAAAGTATCAAACTGATCCATCAAGCCAGTTAGTTTGTCAATAGACACGCCTAACTTATTGGCATAGACCACGGCGGCGCCAATCTGCTGACTAGTCAGGTGTCCAAAGTGGGCCACGTCTTGCATGGCTTTGCCCATATCTTTAGAGATCACCTTGGCATCTAAGCCGAATGCCTTCGACATGTGCAGGGCCTGTTTAGTCATGTCATTTAAGACGTCTCCCATCTGGACGCCCATGGATTTTGCTTTAATTCCAATGACACCCATCTGCTCACCTGTGAGACCCAATCCCTTTTGATAAGCAAGAAGTGCACCACCGTTTCTCTTAAATTCTTCAGCATTTGCTGCAAATTGCGGCCCCATCTGCACAGCAAGCTCTGTGAGATACTTCATTCTCTCAGCGGTATTACCAAAGACCCTGTTCGCGGAAAGTCCTGTGTCGCTGAATCCTGCCATGCTTGTACTGAGACTTTTGACTGCGTCAGATGTCGGGCCTATGAATCCAAATTCTTTTCGAAGATTCTCCATGGCTTCAGCCATGCCGCCGCCACCGCCACCGCCGTCAGCAGCCATTTCTTGAAGGCCTTTCAGCATCTTAAAAGGGACAGCAAGAATAGATCTACCTAAATTAAAGATACTCTTTGTGACAGAGCCTAAAACATTTAGCCCGCCCTTGAGAGTCGCGAATAAATTTGAAAATCCTTGTTTTAATCCAGATAATCCGCCGACGACGCCGCCAATTGTCGGCAGTAACTTAGAGAACGATTTTGAAGAGTCCGCGACCTTTTTCCCTAAATCAGCAGTTGCTCTAGTCGCGCCGGCAGCATCTTTTGTGTATTTACCTGCTTGCTCTGATGCTTTCGACCACTGCTCACCGGAAAAACATTTTTGTGATGTTTCGCAATACTGATTGATGCTATCAGTCATCGAAGCAATCGCTTGCCTGAGCTGATTCATTATGACTAACTGTTGCTGAAGCGCTTTGTTGACATCTCCTACATTGCCAGGATCTGCTCCTCCGCCGCCGCCTGTTTTGCCATTAGCCATCGATTTTTAACTCAATAATTTAAATATCAAAGAGGCCATCGAATACCAAATACTCTCTCGAATGTTGATGCAGACATCTCTTTGACCCTCATCTTCTCCATGACTGATTCAACAGAAGCACCCGGACGATTCAATTCTTCCTGAAATTTTCTTGATGACATGAGCGCATTAGCGATCGCTGATATTTCATCTTTATTGCCGCGTAGCTTAGTGTTCACATATTTTCCCACCATCCATGCACCTAAAGACGCAAGAAATAATTTGCCCGTCGTGTTAAAGTAGAGATCCTCAGATAAGATAGTTTTTTTCTTGGCAGGATTAGACACGTGCATCACCTCAAGTTATAGCTAGCGTAAATAATACGTAGAATAAAAAGCATATCCATAAATGCAAATTAAGTGAATCTACGCAGACGAGATGGAACTTGATTTCTCACTCGTCCTTGAAGTTCACGCACGTCTGGCGAATTTTGGTGCAATGCACGAGACTGCGTATTGCCAGCTTCGTGTGTCTTGGTTATTTCTTGATTAATTCGCTGTATCAGCCAGCGCTTATAAGCGACAGGCATCCGCATGACTTCCTCATACAGACACCCGCCGTAGTATATCAATAAAAACGCCGGTTCAAGAATTAATTGTTCTCTATCTTCGGGCCTGAGGCCAAAGAAACGTGACGCCTAGCGGCATTCCGACCTCTTCTGCATGACCGCAAGCCGGACAGGTAGTGTCCTGACGCATCACGATGCCCGGCTCGGTGTTTTTGATGTACTCTCTCAAAGCAAGAGAATCTCTTGCTGGCATCATTCGAACAAAGCTGGCAATTTTATTTCTATCTGAGACGCCGTCGATTGACGCAATTGAGTAAAGCAAATTTGTGGTGACGTTAGATTCTGTTCCCAGGGCCATCTTCTTCTGCTTTTCACTCAATACCATGATTTCTTCTTCGTCGCGCCCAGTCATGTACTTAAATCGGACCTTCTTCTTGCTGTAGGGCAATTCGTACTCAAAGAGATTCATACCGGGCTGAACAGGTTCAATCTCGAGACGCTGGATTGGAAGCGCTGACAAATCGAAAGCGTGGGGCGACTTGACACCGCAAGCTGGGCATTCAAGTTCGACATTGTAGTCAGGCCCATAACCGGTGATTCGGATGGCAACCATCAGCGCATTTCTGTCTCCAGACAGAAGCTGGAGCGGATCGATGGCGCGGTTGATGATACAAGACTTGATGAGCTCTGTGATCACAGTGCCCTTCTTAAGGAGAGCACGTGACGTGAGAATGTCTTCTTCCTTGGCTGTCATGGCTTTTATCTCTATCGTCTCAAGACCATGCAACGGTGATTCAGGGTGGTAGACTTTTCCCATAGACGGAAGCGGCACCAGCTCTTGTGGCACGTCCAGACCAAAGTCTGCTTTCAGTTTCTCAGCTGCTGACTGCCTCGGCATGCGAGGATCTACGCCGGCCGGGAGCGGAGGCTGTCCGGTCGCACCTTGTGTAAACACTGCGTTCTTTGAATCGCGTTCTTCTGACATATTGATTTAATGCTCTCCTGTGAGTTGATGGATTTTAAACCCAATGAGATCTATTGTAAAAACAGTTGCTAACAATAGTTAACAATTCACAAAACAAATTACAATACGACAAGTCTCAATATTTATGTTGCATAACAGCAAGGTAAAACAATGGCACTAAAGAATCCATCGGTCGGTGAATACTACGCGCCCGCGTATCAAATGTCGGGCGTTCCCTTCGTGACGTCATCTATCGTCAGCCTCGGAGCGACGAGAGAGATCACGTTCGACACGGTCTCTAAGTTTCTCGTGGTAAAGAACGCCGGAGCGGCGTCGACGGCCATCGCAGTCGCTTTCACGCAGAACGGTCTCTTGGCCAAGAACTCTAACTACTTCATCCTCAGTGGATCACAATCATTTTCAGCTGATCTAAAGACAGACAGGCTCTTTATCTCCGGTGCAGTGGGCGCTTCAGTCCCGTTCGAGGTGGTCGCGGGGCTCACAGTAATCCCATGGACAGAAATGCTGCCTGTCACCGGCTCCAACGGCTTCAGCGGCGTGGGTTGAGGTCTCCCGACGGCCGGTGGCTTCGGACAAGGCTTCTCAAAAAACGACCTAGGAATAGGCAGCGTACGTACGGAGTGTGAGACAATAATCCGAGGCAGTTTCCATCGAGGAGATTGTTCGGATTATTCTGGGCGGTCTCTGTGCACCGCTTCGTGGCAGGGAGAGCACAGCACCCTGCCGCTGACGTCGTTCTCTGTGTGGTACCACAGCACCCAGTCGACGAAGCAGGTCTTTCGATCGAAGTCGTCTCCGGGCTCGCCCAGCGTCTCGATGCCCTTCTGAAGGATCTCAGAGAAACGCTCTCCGTCGTGATGAACTTCAAGCTCCCGCGTCTCACTACACTGCGTGCACTTAAAACCAGCAGACTGCAACTTAGGATACGCCCACTCTCGATAAATACGCGACCTACACAACGGGGCAAGCGCTGAGGTGCCTCCACGCCAATTAGGATGAGAAGAACCTGTTAAAGATGGTAAAGCTCCCGACAGTCTGTTGCCTCTCATTAATATCGAGTAACGTTCACCATGTTTTTCTTTTATCTTTTTGCCAATATTAGCGACTCTCTCGTCATTGTCTTTAGTCTTGCCTCGGTTCCATGGGTTTCTACTCCACAGCCCTTCGTCTTGACGCTTCTTCAGGCTCTTGGCCTTAGCAGCTTCATTGTGGCCCCAATTGTTGTGCACACGAGTGGAGTGTCCTCTGATGAACTTCATGTAACCCACTTGCAGAGAATGGAAACGCGGAACTTCACCGCAACCACACTCGCACTGCGGTTCCTTACCGTTCAAGAATAATTTCTTGTATAAATCAATGGAGGATAATCGGTGTCGTTTTTGACAATGAATTCTGAGTGAATCTAAGTTATCAGATTGATACTCTGCGCACTCAGGGCAGCTAAATGATAAAAGGTCCATGGTATGTATTGTACCACGGACCTTTTAACTTGTATATCTGATAATTGACTAGAACTGAAGTACGCAATTGTCAAATCGGAGTGTCATTGAGATTTCCATCGGTCCGCCGTCTTCGTAGGTGACTTCGCCGAAGTTCGCCTCGGTGATGAAGGCGCCCTTGACGTCCCAGAGCTCCACCACTGTGCCCACCGGATCGAGAAGCTTCAGCTGGATGTCACGCTTGTAGAAGTCGGCGTAGCCGCTGCGACCCGACACTGACTCGAAGTGAGTTCGCACCCACTCCATCACCTGCTGCGCACCGGAGGGCGCGATGGGATCGTGGAGAGTCACGCCCATTGTGCCGAATGAGGTCTTGCCCGCGAGGTAACGACGGGAGTTGATGAAGGGAACTTCGACTTCTTCCGTGGTGATCGTGGGACGTGCTGTGGTCTTGATGATGTAAGCGTCGATGCCCTCGATCATGAGGACCCAACGGTTCTTGCGCTTTGGTTCAAACTTCGCGGGAAGCATCGATGATACGTCAAGTGTTTCTGCGGCCATGTTTCTATTCTCCTATATCGCCTTTTTTAAGTATGTGTGAGTTTCAAAAATGTTCTACAAATTACGTGCTTTATCGTCTTGCATGAACGCCAGAATAATAGAATTTAATCAATTCACTTAAACCATCCCTGTTAAATTTCATGATATTCTGGCGTTCTCCTCGTGTGATTGTCCTATCACTCTTGGATGTTGTTGGTCACCACGAAGTCGAGTGAGACGAACTCGATGCTCTTTGTGGGCTGGACAAAGATCTTTCCGCGGAGTGTGTTGTTGAGGATGTCGTCCTGAGTCGTGGTGGAGGAATCGATGACCACTTTGAATCTCTCGAGTCCGGACAGCGCCTGGATCCGCTGGAGGCGGGGCGTGACCGCTGCAGAGAATCGAGCTAGTGTGGCTTCTCGATTGGGCTCGAAGATGATCGTGTTGGCGATCTCGCGCACCTGACGTCGGATCTCGATGAGGAGTCTTCTCACATTGACTCTGTCGAGAGCTGATGCAGCAA
>Ga0194132_10008645_pt1 | contig 14472 bp, 12 predicted proteins | sample TA2KigOf80mmetaG_FD_148612 | JGI IMG/M metagenome (GOLD analysis project Ga0194132, IMG submission 148612) | Freshwater microbial communities from Lake Tanganyika, Tanzania - TA2015054 Kigoma Offshore 80m | ecosystem: Environmental > Aquatic > Freshwater > Lake | place: Tanzania: Lake... | reverse complement strand
AATGGCCCCCGCGGCGAAGCGGCACACGGCGCGATTCAAGAACTCCTCGTCCTGGTACAGCTGAACGATGTGATCGCGCGGTGCGGCGGCCGTGAGTAGGGTGGTCCATGGATCGCGGCTGTTGTCCGGGGATGCCATCTGGCCTCCATAGAATCGGAGTGAGGCGAGCTCCAGCCTCGCCGGGTACCCGCGAGTATAGGCGTCTCGCGCGGCGGGGCGCCACGCGAAACGGCGCACGCTGGGTAAATATTTACCCATCCGCGCGCGTGATCGGCGACGCGCCGGTCGTCGCCGGCGCGCGCCGCTGACTAGGAGGGCTTCGGCGGCGACGGCGTGTTGAAGCGGCGCGGCGCCAGCGGAATGCGCCGGTAGAACTCGAGGTCGAGCGCCGGCATCGCGAGCGGCAGCGTCTTGAGCACTCCATTCGCCAGCTCGTTGTAGCGCGTGAAGTACTGGCGCAGGCGGCCCCGCCACGCGGGCACGCCGCCGTTGGCGTGCAGCTCGAACGCGGACTCGCGGTGATCGAGCGCCGACATCACGTGGTCGGCGGCCAGATTCAGCAGCGCCGCGCGCTGCGCCGCTGTCCAGTGCCCGCCGGACATCGACTCCTCGAAGTGGCGCCCGAGCTCCGGATCGCCGAAGTCGGTGTCCGCCGGCGCCACGACCAGTGACGAGCCCGGCAGGATGCGGAGGGTCTCCGCCATGCGCTGGCGCGCGCGGAGGAGCGCAAGGCTCCCCGATGCCACGTGCGTCCGGTTGGGAATCGCGTAGCCCAGCGCCGAGCGCTCCGGATCGAGCTCCGCCGCCGTCTGGCACGTCCGCACGGTCTGCACCTCGACCAGCAGGTCGACGATGTAGTCCATCGTCGGCTCATGCTCGCGCAGGCCGAGCGCGTCCGCGGACGCCAGCGCGAGCCCGAGCGTGAACTCCGCCTTCGCGAGCCAGCAGTAGAGCTGGTGCCAGAAGAGCCACGCGGCCACGAGATCGGGCGACGGGTCGGTGAGGAACACGCGCTCCCACGGGACGAAGACGTCCTCGAGCCAGAGCTGGCCGTCGAGCTCGTCGTACCGCGCGCTAAGCGGCGCGATGAACGGGTTGGCGTGACGCGCCGACGGCTTGCGGCACACCACGCGCACGCCCGGCGCCGCCACGGGCACGATGAACGAGGCGCGGTGCCCGTCGAGATCGACGCCGTTGTGGCCGCCCACGTACACGTCCTCCGCGTACGCGGGGCTCGTGTGCATGCCGACCTTCCCCTGGAGCACCACGCCGCCGTCGGTCTCGCGGACGATGCGAAGCGCCGTGCGGTCCGCCGGGTTCTGCCGCAGCCGATAACCGATCGGCGCCGCGCCCGCCGAGAACGTGAGGAACCGGCCGGTGCGCGCCAGCTCCGCGCGGTACGCCTCCGCGTTCGGGCCTTGGTCCGGGCGCGCGTTCCGCTGCACGACGGTGTCCTGCACGCCGAGCGCGATGAGGTGGCCGTACGCGGGCGTGTGCGTGACGTTGCCCGCGCTGAGGAACGTCACGGCCGAGAACGCGTGGCCCATCGCGCGCAGATCGGCGGGCGTCGTCGGGATCGTGAACGCCCACGGCGCCCGCGCGCCGTCCGCCGGCGGCGGCGCCCAGAGAACGTCCTGCCACGCCGGATCGGCGTGCCGGTCGTACCAGTCGGCGTACTGGTCGACCATCGCGCGCGTGACCGGATGCGTGGCGACGTCCGCCACCTCCCCCTCGCCCGCCACCCACAGGCGGCGGCCGTCGCGCAGCGCCTCGCGATACTCCTTGCCCGTCCGCATGCTCGCGCCCTCTTCGCCGTATTATCCGGAAACGGTCGCCGTCACGACGGTCACCGGCGAGGAGAGGACGATGCCCCAGATCACGCTCTCAGTCCAGGCGTGCCTGCCCCGCGATGCCGGCAGCGCGCTGCTCATCGGCCGCGCATGGGTGCCGGCCGAGGACGGTCCCTCCGTCATCGCCGTGCGCGGCGACGACGTGGTGGACCTGACTCGCACGTGGCCCACCGTGAGCCACCTGCTCAACACCGCGAAGCCGGGCGACGTGCGCGGCGCGATCCAGCAGGCGCCCGCGCTCACCCGCATCGACGCGTTGCTCGCGAACAGCGTGGAGGGACGGCGCGACCGGTCGAAGCCCTGGCTGCTCGCGCCCGCCGACCTGCAGGCCGTGAAGGCCAGCGGCGTCACGTTCATCGCGAGCCTGCTCGAGCGCGTGATCGAAGAGCGCGCACGGGGCAACCCGGCGCTCGCCGACGGCGCGCGCAAGGAGATCCAGGCGATCATCGGCCCCGACCTGCGCGGGATCACGCCGGGCTCGCCGGAAGCCGCGCGCGTGAAGGAGGTGCTGGTCGCCAAGGGCATGTGGTCGCAGTACCTCGAGGTCGGCATCGGCCCCGACGCCGAGCTCTTCACCAAGTGCCCGCCCATGGCGTCGGTCGGCGCGGGCTCGCGCGTCGGCATCCACCCGAAGTCCGTGTGGAGCAACCCCGAGCCGGAGCTCGTGCTGGTGCTCGACCGCGCGGGCGCGATCGTCGGCGTCACGCTCGGCAACGACGTCAACCTGCGCGACGTGGAAGGGCGCAGCGCGCTGCTGCTCGGCCGCGCGAAGGACAACAACGCCTCGTCCGCGCTCGGTCCGTTCATCCGGCTGTTCGACGGCGCGTTCACGCTCGACGCCGCGCGGCGCATCGTCTTCGAGACCACCGTCGAAGGCGCCGACGGCTTCCGGATCAGCCACACCACGCGCGTCGCCGAGATCGGCCGCGACCTCACCGACCTCGCGGGCCAGCTCCACAGCCGCTACCACCGCTATCCCGACGGCGTGGTGCTGTTCATCGGCACCATGTTCACGCCGCTCGAGGACCGGAGCACGCCGGGCAGCGGCTTCACGCACAAGGTCGGCGACGTGGTCAGCATCGCGGCGCCGGAGGTGGGCACGCTCGTGAACGAAGTCGTCCACTGCGACGAGGCGGAGCCGTGGACGTTCGGCACCGGCGCGCTCATGGCGAACCTCGCCCGGCGCGGGGTGCTGCGTGGCTGATCTCCTCGCGGGCATCACGGTGATCGACGCCGCGAACTTCATCGCGGGCCCGGTCTCCGCGACGGTCATGGCGGACTTCGGCGCGGACGTCATCAAGGTCGAGCCGCCGACCGGCGACATCTACAGAGTGCGCGGCGCCGGCTATCCGGTGAGCGCCTACAACTTTCCCTGGATCGTGGACAACCGCACCAAGCGCAGCGCCGCGATCGACCTGCGGACACCGGACGGCCAGGCGCTCCTCCATCGGCTCGTGAAGGACGCCGACGTCTTCGTCACCAACGCGCCGCTCGACAGCCGCGCGCGGCTCGGCGTCGCGTACGAGCAGCTCGCGCCGATCAACCCGCGCCTCGTCTACGCGTCGATCACCGCGTACGGCGAGACCGGCGAGGAGGCGAGCAAGCCCGGCTTCGACAGCATCGCGCTGTGGGCGCGCACCGGCCTGATGGACCTCGTGCGCTCCTCCAAAGACGTGCCGCCCGCGCGCTCGCTGCCCGGCATGGGCGATCACCCGACCGGGATCGCGCTCTTCGGCGCCATCATGGCGGGCCTCTACCGGCGGGAGCGCACCGGGCGCGGCTCCATGGTGTCGACGTCGCTCGTGGCCAACGGCCTCTGGATGAACGCCATCCAGGTCCAGGGCATCCTCTGCGGCACCCGCACGGAGGTGCGGCCGCCGCGCGAGGAGGCGGTGAGCGCCCTCGCCAACCTCTACCGCTGCGGCGACGGGCGCTGGTTCATGCTCACGATCACCGGGGACGAGCGCCACTGGTCGTCGTTCGCCGCGGGGATCGGGCGCGAGGACCTCGTGCGCGACCCGCGCTTCGTCGACCCGCCCGCGCGCAAGACGCACGCGCCCGCGCTGACGAAGATCCTCGACGAGGTGTTCGGCGCGAAGAGCTGGGCGGAGTGGTCGCCGATCCTCGACAAGACGGGCGTGGCGTTCGGCGTGGTCGGCACGCTCGACGACATTCCACAGGATCGCCAGATGCGCGACAGCGGCGCGCTCGTGCCGATGACGGATCCGCGCGCGGGCGCCGCGCTCACGGTCTCGAGCCCGATCCAGGTTGCCGGCCAAGAGAAAGTCCCCGCCACGCTCGCGCCCGAGATCGGCGAGCACACGCTCGAGATCCTGCGCGCGGCCGGCGTGGCGGAGCCGGAGCTCCAGCGCCTGCTCGCCGCCGGCGTGATCGTGCAGGCGGGCACGCCGGCGGCGAAGAAGGAGGGTCGCTGATGCCCGACGCCGCGCTGCTCGATCGCGCGTTCACCCACATGATGCGCGGGCTCGTCGATACGGGCACCGCGCCGCACTACGCGGAGCTGGCGCGCCCGCTCGGCCTCTCCGTCGAGGCGAGCCAAACGCTGTTGCACGAGCTGCTGCAGGCGTACCCGATCGGCTGGCTGCATCCCGAGACGGACTACATCGCGTCGTTCCCGCCCCTGAACAGCCTGCCGACGCAGTACCGGATCACCGTGCGCGGCGAGCAGAAGTGGTTCGCGCAGTGCGGCTTCGAAGCCACGTCGGTGACGTGGCTCTTCCCCGGCGAGACGGTGCGGATCGAGGCGCCGTGCCTCGACTGCGGCGATCCCCTCACCGTCGAGATGCGCGACGGCCGCATCCTCGGGGCTGATCCGGAGTCCGTCGTCGGCCACCTGAACTACGGCTTCGGCGCCTCGCGCGGCCGCAACTGGTTCCTCTGAACGGGCATGAACCTCTTCCGGTCGGAAGAGCACGCGCGCCGGTGGCCGGCGTTTCAGCCGAAGGCCGAGCAGGGTTTCCTCACGCTCCCGCAGCTCGCCGGCTTCTTCGGCACCGAGACGCGGCGGCACATGCTGGACCCGGACTATCTGTCCGCCTGGTACCCGAAGCGCGCGGCGGAGCGCCGGGCGTATCTTGAGAGCATCGGCAAGACCACCCCGTTCTGGCTCGGCACGCCCGATCCCGAGGAGACATAGACATGGCTGACGAAGAGATCATCGAGACCGCGACGGGTCTCGGCTACGTGGACCTCGTGGAAGGCACCGGCCCGATGCCCAAGGCCGGCCAGAACGTCCACGTGCACTACACCGGCTGGCTCAAGAGCGGGGAGAAGTTCGACTCGTCGCACGACCGCCGCGAGCCGCTCGTGTTCCCCGTCGGCAAGGGCCGCGTGATCAAGGGCTGGGACGAAGGCGTGGGCTCGATGCGCGCGGGCGGCAAGCGCAAGCTCGTGATCCCCGCCCACCTCGGCTACGGCGATCGCGGCGCGGGCGGCGTGATCCCGCCGGGCGCCACGCTGATCTTCGAGGTCGAGCTGTTGAAGATCGAGCCGTAAGCGTGGCGTTCGTCGAGACCGAGCGTCACGGTCAGACGCTCGTCGTCCGCATGAACCGCCCCGAGCGGCTCAACGCCCTGGGGCGTGACCTCCGCCTCGCGCTCGCGGAGGCCTGGCGGCGGTTCCGCGACGACGACGGCCTCGAGGTCGCGATCTTCACCGGCACCGGCCGCGGCTTCTGCGCCGGCGAGGACATGAAAGAGTCGGTCGAGCGCGGGGGCCCGGACGACGGGCGCGAGACGTTCGACGATCCGTTCATGGACGGCACGCTCGACAAGCCGGTGATCGCCGCGATCAACGGCTTCGCGATGGGCGGCGGCTTCCAGCTCGTCGAGCGCACCGATCTCCGCGTCGCCGTCCACGGCGCGGTGTTCGAGGTCTCGGAAGCGAAGCGCTGGCTGCTCGGCGGCTACGACCACGGCTTCATGGCGAGCCTGCCGCATCCGGTCGCGACCGAGATGGCGCTCGGCTTCCGCTTCACCGCGGAGCGGCTGCATCAGCTCGGCTTCCTGAACCGGCTCGCGGAGCCGGACGCGCTGATCCCGACCGCGCGGGAGATGGCGGAGCACCTGCTGTCGCTCCCGCCCGCGGCGCGGGTGAACACCGTCTACATGATGCGGCAGATGCGCGCGCGGGTGTCGCCGCCGCTCGAGCGCCTCGCGGCGGCGCTCCACGAGCACGGCGCGAAGAGCGATCTCATGGAATCGCGGCGCGCGTTCGCCGAGAAGCGCGCGCCGCGCTTCAAGGGCTGGGACGACCCGGCGGATCGCCGGCGCCTGCCCCGCGTCGACCCGGCGTAGCTACCGGTAGCCGCGCGCGCCGGGCACGGGCGCGCGGCGCGGGCGCAGCTCGGGCCGCAGCGTCACCTGCCAGGTCACGGCGACGGCGCCGGACGCGTCCACCACGAGCGGCCGGCTCGCCGCCTGCTCCGTCCCTTCGAGCCGCGGATGCCACACGCGCGCGGTGTACGCGCCCGCGGGCAGCCCGTCGAGCGTCACCTTGCCCTCCTTGTCCGTCGTCCCGACGTGCGGCGTGTCCGCCACGTAGATGTGGCCGATCATCCAGTCGTGGATGTTGCAGCCGATCGTCACGACGCCGGCGCGGTCGAAGACCACCGGCTTCGCGGGCGTGCCGACGTAGAGCGGCAGCTCGAACGTCTTCACCGGCGAGAACGAGTACACGTGGTGGCGGATGTTGTCCTTGTTCGGAAAGAACACGGCCGTGCCCGCGACGACCGCCTTCACGTGGGGGACGAACTCCTTGTCGATCTGGTCGACGGTCTCGCGCCCGGGGCGCAGCGCGGGCGCGGCACCGCGCGGGACCGCGACGACCACGGCGTCCGCCACCGGCGCGCCCTGCTGGTCCCTGACGAGCGCGCGGAGCTCGCCGGCCTCGGCCCACGCCGGGACGAGCGCGAGCGCGCCGAGCGCGACCGCCGCGAGGAGCCGCACGATCGTGACGCGCATCGTCAGTAGACGAAGAGGAGGCCCGCGCGCACGACGTCGTTGCCGTAGTCGATGCCGCGCTTCGCGAAGCCCTGCAGGCGCTCGTAGCTGGCGTTGACCGAGAGGCGATCGGTGACCGCGACGCTGAGCCCGAGCGTCAGCGCGTGCACGACGGCCTCGATCCGATAGGCGACGAAGTCCGGGCCGAGCGCGGGATCCCGGGTGAGCGCCGTCGACGCCACGAAGATCCCCGGATCGCGGCGCGTGCTCGCGACCACGTCGCCGGTGCGGACGGCGTAGCCGCCGAACACCGACACGCGCTCGGTCGCGACGACGTCCGCGCGCGCGGAGAACGTGTGCCCCTGCACGTCGAACGCGTCGCCGGGCAGCCGCGACGAGACGACGCGCGCGTGATCGGCGCTGCGCTCTTCGAACGCCCAGCCGCCGCGCACCGCCCAGCGCTCGCCGAGGCGCCCGCCGACGTCCACGGCGAAGCGGTAGCGCCAGCCGGTGCGGACGTCGTCCTCGTAGTCGAGCCGCGCACCGGTGCCGGAGACCCGCACCCACGGCGCGGCCGCCCCGAGGCCGAGCTTGCGCCGGATCGCGCCCGTGAGGCCGACCGCCACGTGGTCGAGCCCGTCGAGGTCGGCGTACTTCTGCCCGCCGACGTCCGCCGTGAGCGAGGCGGACGTGTGGTCGTCCAGGTGGGTGCCGAGGCCCGCGGACACCGAGGTGGCGGCCGCCACGTCGCCCTTCACGTCGCGGCGCAGCGGCGAGAGGCCCACGTTGCTCTCGTAGACGAGGCCGGTCTCGGCGTCGAGCAGCCACTCGGCGCACACCGCGGGCGCGTGGCCCAGGAGGCAGGCGGCCACCAGCGCGACGGCGGCGGTTTTCAGGGACGTCCGCATGGCGCCCGCATTGTATGCTGGCCCGGCCGAGGGGCCCGATGGCGTTTCGCAGCTTCCAGAGCCGCGTAGTCGTCTCGTTCCTGCTGCTGATCAGCCTCGTCCAGATCGGAACGTTCATCGCGGTGGACGCGGCGATCGAGCGCAGCGCGCGCACCCACGTCACCGCCGACCTCGAGACCGCGGCCAGGGTGGTCGGCCGGCTCATCGAGGTGCGCACGCAGCGCCTCGTCGAGGCCGCGCGCATCCTCTCCTCGGACTTCGCCTTCAAGCAGGTCATCGCGCTCAGCGACCGCGACACGCTGCGCTCGGCGATGGACAACCACCGCACGCGGATCGGCGCCGAGCTGATGCTGCTGGTCTCGCTCGACGGCGCCCGCTACGTCGACACGCTCCCGCGCGCGGCCGTGCCCGACCCTCCCGGCCCCCCGCCCGCGGTGGCGCGCCTCGTGGAGGCGGCGCAGCGCGGCGTCGAGGTCTCGGATTTCGCGCTCTTCGACGGCCGGCCGTACCAGGTGGTCGTCGTGCCGCTCATGGCTCCGGCGCGCATCGCGTGGATCGGCATGGGCTTCTCCATCGACCAGGCGTTCGCCGACGCGCTCCGGACGACCACCGCCGCCGACGTCTCGTTCGTGCATGCCGACGCCGACGGTCGCTGGACGATCGTGACGTCCACCGCGGCCCCCGCCGTTCAGCACGCGCTCGTGAGCGCGCTGCCCTCGGCGCCGTCGGCGGGCGTGTTCGAGCTGCCGCGCAGCGACCTCGAGACCCTGCTCGTGCCGCTGCCGTCCGCCACCGGCGTGCGGCTGAGCCTCGCGCTCCAGCGCCGGCTCGCGGACGCGATGCAGCCGTACCGCTTCCTGCGCACAGTGCTCGTCGTGCTCTTCGGCGCCGGCGCCGTCGTGTCGATCGCGGGCGGGCTCTGGATCGCGCGCGGGGTCAGCCGTCCCGTGCGCCAGCTCGCCCATGCGGCGCGGCGCCTCGAGGCCGGGCACTACGACGGGCAGGTGCGGATGGCGCGCGCGGACGAGATCGGCGACCTCGCGGCCACGTTCGATCGCATGACCGGCGCCGTCGCCGAGCGCGAGGAGCGGCTGCGGGAGAGCGAGGAGCGCTTCCGCGCGATGACGGAGTCGGCGGTGGACGCGGTCGTGACCGCGGACGCCGAGGGCCGCATCGTCACGTGGAACGGCGGTGCCGAGCGCATCTTCGGCTACACGCGCGACGAGGCCCTCGGACTGCCGCTGACGCGCCTGATCCCGGACGCCGGCGCCGCGCAGGAGACCGTCGAGCGCCGTGGAATCGCACGCGACGGCCGGCCGATTCCCGTCGAGCTCTCGCTCGCGCGCTGGCAGACGCGCGACGGCTCGTTCCGCACCGCGATCATCCGCGACGTCAGCGAGCGGCGCGAGCTGGAGGAGCGCTTCCGCCAGGCGCAGAAGATGGAGAGCATCGGGCGACTGGCCGGCGGCGTCGCGCACGACTTCAACAACGTGCTGACCGTCATCACCGGCCACATCGGGCTGCTCCGCGACGAGCTCGCCCGCGACCACCCGGCGCAGCGCCGGATCGAGACCATCGACACCGCCGCCGCGCACGCCGCGGATCTCACGCGCCAGCTCCTCGCGTTCAGCCGCAAGCAGGTCCTCGCCCCGAAGGTCCTCGACGTCAACGACGTCCTCGCGCGGGTCGAGCCGATGCTGCGGCGCCTCATCGGCGAGGACGTCGAGCTGGTCGTCGCCCGCGCGCCGGACCTGGGACGGGTCGAAGCGGACCCCAGCCAGCTCACGCAGATCGTGGTGAACCTCGCCGTGAACGCGCGCGACGCCATGCCGGGGGGCGGGACGCTCACCATCGAGACCGCGAACGTGGAGCTCGGCGACGCGCACGCCGACCGCCACGCCGAGACGCGGCCCGGCCGGTACGTCATGCTCGCGGTGAGCGACACCGGCATCGGCATGGACGAGGAGACCCGCTCGCACGTGTTCGAGCCGTTCTTCACGACCAAAGGGCCCGGCGAGGGCACCGGTCTCGGTCTCGCGACCGTGTACGGCATCGTCAAGCAGAGCAACGGCGCGGTCGGTGTCTACAGCGAGCCCGGCCACGGCACCACCTTCAGGATCTACCTGCCGCGCGTCGAGAAGGCGCCCGCGGCGCCCGTCGCCGTTCGTCCCGGCCGCGCCTTGGCCGGCGCGGAGACGGTGCTGCTCGTCGAGGACAACGCGATGGTGCGTGCGCTCACCTGCGAAGTGTTGCAGAGCCACGGCTACACGGTGCTCGAGGCGCGCAACGGCGTGGACGCGCTCGACATCACCCAGCGCTATCACGGCGTGATCCACGTGCTCGTGACCGACGTCGTGATGCCGGAGATGGGCGGACGCGAGCTGGCGGCGCGGCTGGCGGCCGCGCGGCCGACGCTCAAGGTCGTCTACATGTCGGGCTATTCCGCGGAGGCGATCGCCCACCACGGCGTGCTCGGCGAGCACGAAGCGTTCCTCTCCAAGCCGCACGAGCCGAAGGACCTGCTGCAGAAGGTGCGGGACATCCTGGACGGGCCGCGCGACTCGTGACCTCGCCCTGGGCGATGATCGCGACCGTCTGGCTGATGCTGGGCGTCGCGTTCGGCGTGATGTTCTCGTTCCCCGTCTTTCTCGTCCCCCTCCTCGAGGAGTTCCGGTGGTCGCGGGGCGTGGCGGCGGGCGCGTTCTCGCTCTCCGCGATCGTGCAGGGCGTGCTGTCCCCGGTCGTCGGGGCGCTGACGGATCGTCTCGGCCCGCGCAAGGTCATCCTCGGCGGCGTGGGGCTGCTGGGCGTCTCCTGCCTGCTCGGCAGCCGCATCGAGACGCTCTGGCATCTCTACGCGGTCGTGGGCGTCCTGATGGCCGCCGGCGTCTGCGCGGTGGGCTTCGTGCCGAGCGGCGCGCTGGTGGCCCGGTGGTTCGCGCACCGCCAGGCGAGCATGATGGGCATCGTCTTCTCCGGCATGGGCGTCGGCGTGCTGACGATCGGCCCGCTCGCCCAGTGGCTCATCTCCACGCGCGGCTGGCGCGACGCCTACGCGGCCCTCGGCATCGGCGCGATCGTGCTGCTCGCGCCGCTCGTCTGGTTCGGCGTCCGCGAGGCGCCGCGCGCCACGCCGCGGGCGAGCGGCACGGCCGCCAGTGAGGCCGTCGACGTGAACGTGCGCGACGCGTTCCGCACGCGCGCCTTCTGGGCGCTGTTCTTCGCCTACTTCTGCACGCCGATGGCCGTGTTCACGGTCGTGACGCACCAGGTGGCGTTCGCGGTCGACCACGGGTTCGCGCGCATGTTCGTGGCCGGCGTGTTCGGCCTCACGGGGCTCATGTCGATCGTGGGACGGATCGTGTTCGGCATCGCCGCCGACCGCATCGGCCGCGCGCTCTCGGCGACGATCTCGTACGCGTGCACCGCGGCGGGCACGCTCGCCTTGCTGTCGCTCGAGTGGTGGGCGCACCCGGCGGGGCTCTACGTGTACGCGCTGCTCTTCGGGCTCGGCTTCGGCGCGCGCGGCCCGATCATCACCGCCATCGCCGCGCAGGTCTTCCCCGGCAAGCGCTTCGGCGCGATCTACGGCTACCTGAGCATCGGCAACGGGCTCGGGGGCGCGATCGGGCCGTGGTTCGCGGGCGCGCTCTTCGACGTGACCGGCAGCTACCGCGCGGCGTTCCTGCTCGCGGCGGTGTTCTGCGCGATCGGCTCCGCCTGCTTCTGGCTCGCGCGCCCGCCGAAGACCTAGACGCGCCCGCTCACGCGCGCCGCTCGCCGATGCGCCCGGCCGGATCCGCGTCGCTCAGCACGGCCGGCGGCCGGCCCGTGTGCAGAGAGTCCGCGAGCAGCTTGCCCGCGTTCGGGCCGCGCCCGAAGCCTGACGAGGCGAGGCCGGTCACGATCCAGAGGTTCGGACGCTGCGCGATCTTCCCGATCAGCGGCTTGCCGTCGAGCGGAAACGGCATCAGGCCCATCCACGTGCGCGCGATCGGCAGCGCCGCGAGGAACGGCAGCACCTCCGTCGCGTGGCCCTTGTTCACGTCGATGCCCCTGGGATCGATCTGCGCGTCGAAGCCGAGCAGCTCGCGGTCGCCGCCGAAGATGATCTCGCCGTTGCGGCGCTGGCGGCCGTAGAGGTGGCGCGTCACCCGGCTGCCGTCGCGGTGCGTGAGATCGGGCGGGCGGCCGCCGCGGTCGCGGTGCCAGCACATCGCCGACTCCGCGGCCGAGATCGTCTGGAACACGCTCGGGGGGACCGGCGCCGTCGCCCACATCTGGCCGCGCACGGGGACGATCGGGATGTCGAGGCCGAGCATCGCGCCGAGTGGCCCGCACCAGGCCCCCGCGGCGATCACGAGCTGGCCGGCCACGACCTCGCCCCGCGACGTCCGGATCGTCCAGCCCCCGTCCGGGCGCGCGGCGAGCGCGGTGACGTCGGCGCCCGTCAGCACGCGGGCCTTCGCGCGCTCCGCGAGCCGCGCGAACGCCTGCGTGGTCTTCACGGGATCGGCCTGCGAGCGGAACGGCGAGTACATCGCGCCGAGCAGCCGCTCGGAGAGCTGCGGCTCGATCGCGCGCGCCTCGCGGATCGTCAGCAGCTCGACCGCGTGGCCGCGCTTCGTCAGTGTGTCGACGCGCTCCTGCTCGTACGCGAGCTGCGCCTCCGTGTGGATCGCCTGCAGCGCCCCGGAGCGGCGGAGCTCGATGTCCTCGCCGTGGTCGAGCTGCACGGCCTCGAACAGCTCGAGGCTGCCGTGCGTGAGGTGCGCCTGCAGGTCGGGCGCGTCCCCCCAGCCGACCGAGTCGATGGCGCCGGCGTTCACGCCGGACGCGCCGGAGGCGATCTCGCCACGCTCGATCAGCGCGACGTCGTGCCCGAGTGTCGCCAGGTGAAACGCCGCGGAGGCGCCCGCGATGCCGCCGCCGATGATCACGATCTCGCTTCCCGTCATGGGCCCTCCACTTTCCACAGGCCGACCGCGGCGTCTCGATAGAGCAGCCGCACGCCGCCGACGGCGTCGAGCGCCGTCGCCTGCGGCGGCCAGTCGGGGGCGCGGCCCGGATGCGGCAGGTGCACGACCGCGATCACCCCGACCCCGGCTGTCCGGAGGTTCGCACGAAACGTGTGCGGGTCGACGGTCAAAGGGCCCGGCGTCATCGCGTCGCCGATGGGCAGGCTCGCCAGGCGCCCGTCGCCGTCGAGGCGTACCGGCACGAGGTGGTGGCGGCTGCCGAAGGCCGGATAGACCCACTGGTCGCCGTAGAGCGCCACGCGCGTGCCCGGCGCCTCGCGATCCAGCACGGCCAGCGCCCGACCGTACAGCGGCTCGCGGAAGAAGGCCGCGCCGGTCGCCTCCGCCTTCCCTCGGTGCGCGAAGGCGACGCCGGCCGCGGCGGCGCCCGTCAGCAACAGGACGACCGCGAGCGCGGCACGCCGACCGAGTGCCGGCGCGCGCGCGGCGAGGACGACGTACACGAACGCGACGCCCAGTGCCGACGCCCCAGCGACGAGGCCGACATTCGCGAGCCCGAGCATCGCGGCGATCACGACGAGCCCCGCGACGAGCCGGCTGGCCGGCGCCCCGGCGCCGCCGGCGAGCAGCATGCCGGCCGCGGTCCACCCGAGCAGCGGCAGCAGCGCGACGTACCGCATGCTGTCCCAGTGGATGAAGCCGGACACGAACGTCATCCCGTTGCCCGCGGAGTACGGCGTCGACGGCAGCGCGAGCAGCGTGACGATGGCGATCGCGAGCGCGCCGCCGGCGAAGTAACGCTGCGCACGCGACACGGCACCGCGCCGCACGGCCAGCACGACCGCGAGGCCGCCCAGGCCCGCCACCGCGAGCAGCGCGTGGAAGAGCGGCCAGTCGAGATAGACCGCGAGCGCATCCCGCAGTGTCCGCGCGAGCCCGTAGTGCGCGGCGTATTCGCGCAGGGTGGTGTGCGGGAACGTGCCGCCCGGCCACCAGAGGAACTTGGCGGGATAGACCGGATTGCCGGTGTGGGCGACGTTGCGCAGATACCAGTAGCCCGCGGTCGCAGTCCAGCCGGCGGCGGCGATCACACCGACCTGCGCGAGCGCGCGCGGCCATCGCGTGACCGTCCCGGTGCGCAGCACGAGCATCACGAGGACGATCGCCGCCGCGGGCGCGGCGCTGACCTTCATGCCCAGCGCGACGCCGGAGAGCAGCGCCGCGTAGACGGTGTCCACGACGATATCGCCCGAGCGCTCCGCTTCGGCGCACTGCACCGCGAGCACCACCGCCGCGAAGAGCGCGGCCGCGTGGGCCAGGTCCGCATCGGAGAAGCTGGAGGCCATGATGCCGATCCGCGGCGACGTCGCGAACGCGGCCACCGGCAGCGCCCACGCGCCCGCGCGGCAGCCGAGCCGCGCGAGCAGCGTCGCCATGCCGGTCGCGACGAGCGCGCCGTAGAGCACGCCGGTGAGGCTCACCCACGCGAGCGCGTCCCCGCGCAGCGGCGCGAAGGGCGCCATGAACCACGTCGCGACGACGCTCGCCGACAGCGGATACCAGGCCTGCATCGTGAACGCGTGCGCCGGTGTGACGGCGGCGATCGCGTGCTCGCGCAGCCACAGCGCGGGATAGACCAGGTGATAGGTGTAGTCGTCCCAGATCCAGAGCCGCGTCGCGTCGGCGAGCTGTGGCCACGCCCACGCCGCCAGCGCGCCGACGGCGACGGCGGGCGCGAGCCGCGCCAGCATCGGCCCCGGCGCCGCGAGCGGCC
>Ga0194132_10008644_pt1 | contig 14472 bp, 11 predicted proteins | sample TA2KigOf80mmetaG_FD_148612 | JGI IMG/M metagenome (GOLD analysis project Ga0194132, IMG submission 148612) | Freshwater microbial communities from Lake Tanganyika, Tanzania - TA2015054 Kigoma Offshore 80m | ecosystem: Environmental > Aquatic > Freshwater > Lake | place: Tanzania: Lake... | reverse complement strand
GGGCGGCGCGGGCACAGCGCAATCACTTAGCATGTTGTTATCATGCGTGGGTATCCTTGAAAGTGAAAGCTCAAGAACTGGGCCAGACCCTGTATGCCGTGCGGGAGAGTTTGTTTAGTCATTACCTTCGCGCTGAACTACAAAACCCTCATGTCACGGCTTGTTAAGGTCCAAAGCGTAAGTCCTGTAGAAGTGTTGCAACAACAAAGAAGCGAAGGGTGTTTTCTCTCATTACCTTGGCATGCATACGAATCTCCTCCCGTACATAGCCAGGAGCGAGAAGTGTGCCAGCAATAACCTCACCAAACACCGTAATCTTTCGCAAAAATAGGAAAACCCTCTTGTTATTTTCTCATTTTTGCGACAACCCTCCGGCTTTTCCTGCAGATTACGAGGCCTACTTTTTGCTCCTCTCACATATACGAGGGAGTCACTGATATGGGCGCTCAAGACGTTGATCATGATCATGATGTTGCGCAACGGCGCTTTTTCATTACCCGCCTGCTTCACGATATCCAGGCCCTGGAGACCATGATCTCGCAGGGTATGATCGAATCCGATGTGCGACGCATCGGTGCTGATCAGGAACTGTTTCTGGTCGACCAAGCCTGGCGACCAGCGCCAACCGCACTGGAGATTCTTGATGTCGCCGATGACTCCCACTACACCACCGAGTTGGGGCGGTTCAATCTTGAAATCAATCTTGATCCATTGGTTTTCACTGGGGATTGCCTCAGTCAGATGGAACGTGACCTCACAACGCTACTTGGCAATCTTCGGACCACAGCGCATCGTTGTGGTAGCGAAATCGTCCTCACCGGTATTTTACCGACGTTGCGTAAGTCAGACCTTTCCCTCAGTAACATGACCCCAAAGCCACGCTATCTCGCGATTAGCAAAGCCATGGATCAACTACGGGGTGGTTCCTACGAGTTCCGCCTTAAGGGCATGGACGAACTCATCGTCAAGCATGACTCAGTCATGCTCGAAGCTTGCTGCACCAGTTTTCAAGTACATTATCAGGTCAGTGCCGAGGAATTCGTTCCGCTCTATAACATTGCTCAAGCCATGACTGCACCAGTTCTGGCGGCAGCGACAAATGCGCCGTTGCTCTTCGGTCGGCGCTTGTGGCGTGAGACCCGTATTCCGCTCTTTCAACAAGCAGTCGATACCCGCGGCGCCAGTCATCATATACGCGAACGGTCACCTCGTGTGAGTTTCGGTACGCGCTGGGTTGAGCAATCCGCCGTTGAATTGTTCCAGGAAGACTTGGCTCGCTTTCGTGTCCTGCTCGGAGCGTCGTTGCAAGAAGATTCGCTGGTCAGGTTGCAACAAGGACAAATGCCGACGCTGCAAGCATTACGTATCCACAACGGGACAGTCTATCGTTGGAATCGTGCCTGTTTTGGCTTCAACGACGGCAAGCCACATTTACGTATTGAGAATCGCGTGCTGCCTTCAGGGCCAACGCCACTCGATGAAATCGCCAATGCCGCTTTTCTGCTTGGGCTCTTAAGCAGCGGTCTGGCAGAGTACGGTGACATCACCAAGAGCATGGCATTTCATGATGCCGAAACCAATTTCCTCGCCGCTGCGCAAGCTGGCCTTGATGCGCAGTTCACCTGGCTCGATGGTCAGGTTCTACCAGCTCGCGAACTCATTTGCCGAGAATTGCTGCCCCTCGCACGACAAGGGTTACGTCAGGCCACACTCACAACCGCCGATATCGATCGCTACCTAGGTGTCATCGAAGAACGTGTCAAATCTGGTCGGACTGGCTCGCACTGGTTACTGCGCTCACTCGCAGAAATGCACGGCAGTGGCGAAAGTAAGGATTCAGTGCTGAGTGCGTTAACGGCAGCGACAGTCAATCGCCAATGGGAGGGTAAACCTGTGCATGAATGGTCAAACGCCCAATTAGCAGAGGGCAAGGCAAAGACTGCCGCCAACCTCCGTATCGAGGAGTTCATGACCACTGATTTGTTCACTGTCCATCCAGAGGAACCAATCGATTTGGTGATCAACCTCATGCACTGGAAACATATCCGTCATGTCCCGGTCGAGAATGAGCAAGGGGAGTTACTGGGAGTGATCTCCTGGTTCGAGATCGTCCACCATTACGATAAGCTCAGCAAACAAGGACAAACAGAGCCGGTCCCGGTCAGTGCGGTGTTACGCGCGAATCCTCCTACGGTTCCACCTGAGACGTCAGTCCAGGATGCCCTTACCCTAATGCGCTACGAGAAGATGGATTGTCTGCTTGTCATCAAAGAACGGCATCTGGTTGGGATTGTCACGGAACGTGACATTATGAATATCGCAGCCCGTTTGCTTGAGCATCAGTCATAATCACTCAGCGCACATGGAAACGAAAACCAACTTTAGGGAAAGTTCCACTAGTTATCACCCTCACCCTAGCCTTCTCCCTGGCAGGGAGAGGGAAGCACAAGGAGGTAGCGTGCGCTGCGCGCACGATGTGCCCGTACGTTCTGATTCCCGTGCGTATGGCGCACGCTACGGTTTCTACTCACACGGATTTCAAGTGAATTTCCTCTAGCCATCCTCGTCCCCCACACTCCTGGTCTGTGTTTCCCTCTCCCTGCTAGGGAGAGGGCTAGGGTGAGGGTCGAATGTGGAGGAAAAACTAAAGACTATCGCAATGAGTTCTCACACTCTCGCACTTCCCCAAGACCTTCCCCGCGTCTTAGGCACCTACGGTGGCCACACTGATGGCCCACTAGTGATTTGCCTCGGTGGCATTCACGGCAATGAACCAGCCGGAGTGATCGCTGCGCAACGCGTGCTGGAGTGGCTCCACACGCATCAACCCCCCTTCCGTGGTGAGCTACTGGCGCTAGCTGGTAATCGTGCGGCCTTGTTGAACAAGACGCGCTATCTTGCACAGGACCTTAATCGGGTCTGGTCGCTCGAACGTATCTCGGCATTCCGTGCAGGAACATGGAAGGAGCCTGCAGGTCCAGAAGACGAAGAGCAGCGCGAGCTACTCGCAGCTATTGATAAAGCCCTTGCCCGTCGTCGTGGACCGGTGATCTTTCTTGACCTCCACACAACCTCAGCCGTTGGTATTCCTTTTACGGTGATTGCTGACACGCTCCTGAATCGACAACTCGCGCGTAGCCTACCTGCGCCTGTGATACTTGGCTTGGAAGAGCACCTCGACGCGACTACACTGAATTACATGAACGACTGTGGCTATATCGCAGTTGGTTTCGAAGGCGGGCAGAATGAGGCTCTCACTTCAGTGGAACACCATGAGCTGGCACTGTGGACAACCTTGATCACTGCTGGTTGTATTCGTCGCGCGGATGTCCCACACGCGAGTGCGCTGCACGAGAAATTAGCGCAACAAACCAAAACGGTTCCACCAATTTTAGAGATTTGCTATCGACATGCGGTCCAACCAGAAGATCAATTTGTCATGGAGCCAGGCTTTGAGAATTTTCAGAGAATAGAGCGAGGTCAATTGTTGGCGCGTGATCGCCGTGGCGAGATCCGTGCACAGGAGAGCAGCTACATTTTGATGCCGTTGTATCAAAGCCAGGGAACCGATGGGTTTTTTCTCGTACGAGAAGTTAAACCTGTGTGGTTAACCGTATCGGCTCCCATGCGCCAATGGCAACTGGAAAAGTTTCTCCCCTGGCTGCCTGGCGTTCGTCGCCATCCAGAACACTCCGAGACACTGATTGTTAACCCCAAGATTGCCCGTTGGTTTGTCATTAAATTTTTTCACCTGCTCGGCTTTCGCCGTCAACGAGAAGAAGAAGGGAAGCTCATCGTGAGTCGCCGTCCGCACGACGTTGCTTCCTTCGAGGAGTGGTAAGTTATGCCGCACTATCTCCGTGAACATATTCGTACGCTGGAAGTCGATTTCCCTATATGGGATCGCTTTTTTACCGTCGCGCCGTTAGTGCTCGTCGGTACCAAAGAAGCCGACGGCTACGACCTCGCGCCCAAACATATGGTGACACCACTGGGTTGGGAAAATTACTTTGCCTTTGTCTGTGCCCAACGTCATCGTACACAGCAAAATATCGAGCGAGAGAGAGCGTTCACGGTTAGTTACCCACGACCGACGCAACTCGTACTGACGAGCCTCGCCGCCGCGCCACGCTGTGGCGATGATAGCAAGCCCAGTCTGCTCCCGTTACCAACGTTCCCTGCCAGTCAGGTAGATGGAGTGTTCGTGACTGATGCGTATCTGTTCCTCGAATGTACGCTCGATCGCATCATCGATGGCTTCGGGGTGAATAGCCTGATCATCGGGCGTATTGTTGCCGCCCATGCCCATGACGATGCCTTGCGTGGAGCCGAGCGTGACGACCAGGACATCATTCATCAAGCGCCACTGCTGAGCTATCTCTCACCAGGACGGATCGCACGGATTGACGAGAGTTATTCTTTTCCGTTTCCTGCCGATTTCAAACGATAAGGAGTCGGCTGGTATGGTAAATAATCCTTCTCATGAAATTGTCAGTTACCTCCGCACCTGTCTGCCAGAAATGATTACGCTGGTGCAGCAGCTCGCGGAAATAGAATCGCCGTCAACAGTGCCAGAATCCCAGCATCTGCTGTTAGCACGCCTCAGCAAGGTTTGCGAGCGTTTCAACTACACAGCACGCCATATTCCCGGACGACAGAGTGGCGGACATTTTTTCGCTCAGCCACTAGAGCGGCGACACCAACAACCTGTGCAGTTGTTGATAGGACACAGCGACACTGTCTGGCCAATTGGCACGCTCAAGGAAATGCCGATAGAAGTTGGTGAAGGCGTCATTCGTGGTCCTGGCGTTTACGACATGAAAGGTGGCTTAGTGCAGATGCTCTACGCTTTACAAGCGCTACATGCACTTCGGCTAGAACCAACGGTTACGCCACTCATTTTTATCAATTCAGATGAAGAGATTGGCAGTAGAGAATCCACGCCACATATTCGTCGCCTTGCTCGCATCGCTGATCGCGCATTCGTGCTTGAACCATCGCTTGGCTTAGAAGGCAAGCTAAAGATTGCCCGTAAAGGGGTCGGCAGTTTCACTGTCGTCGCCAAAGGCAAGGCTGCTCATGCGGGCCTTAATCCTGATGGTGGAGCCAGTGCGATTCTCGAACTGTCTTTCGTGATCCAGAAACTCTTTGCCTTAAATGATGCCAACAAAGGCATCACCGTAAATGTTGGCATGATCGACGGTGGGTTACGTCCGAACGTCATTGCCCCAGAAAGTCGTGCACAGATCGATGTGCGTGTGCAAACCCGCGAAGATGCAAAACGGGTCGAAGAAAGTATTCATTCATTACAGCCAACCACACCAGGCGTGACACTCGAGATTACTGGTAGCGTGCGCCGTCAACCTATGGAGCAAACACCACGCAACCTCGCGCTGCTAGAAATGGCGCAAGCAGCAGGACGAACATTTGATGTACATATTGGTGCTGGGGCCGCGGGTGGTGCATCCGATGGCAACACTACAAGTCTTTTCACCGCAACGCTTGACGGACTCGGAGCGGTCGGCGACGGCGCCCATGCCCAGCATGAGTTTCTCTATTTTGACAAGATGGTTGAGCGCAGCGCGTTACTGGCGCTGCTGTTGCTGACGCCGCCGGTAAGATCGAACGGCAGTGTGAATTTACCTGGATAGATCGCCTGTGGGTTCCCTCGCCGTATCAAGGTGAGGCCTGTCCTGAGCAGCGTCGAAGGAGACAGGGTGAGGGGCGAAACGGTGGGTAATGTCCCCGAACAAGACGTTCCACAAAGGAGGACTCTTATGAACGAGCGTTATTTTTTCGCGTCTTTGACAAGAATTTCTAACCTCCCCGAAATGACCTGGACAGTGGAACGTCTGCCCAGGGACCAATGGGCTACCGGTGATTACGTCGTAGGCGTAGTCAACGCCCATCATCGCGGCCTCTCCTCAATCGAGCTTGGCAATGGTCGTATGATCGAAGTCACCGATGGTGACCAGATTGTCGGCGCCTTTGGTCAACGCTGCGCTACACTGGAAGCAGTGGGTGACTGGCGAGCGATCAAAGATGACTGGCAGATGGAGGCACTGACGTCTGCTGGTTTATTTGGCAAGCTTACCTCGAAATCGGCGTTTCTTCCGGCCTTATTATCGCTTACCTATCGTGGGCATGTGATAGCAAATGGCAAGAAAACCACGATGCAAGACTTCGTTCCTCGTTTGCCCGAGCGGCCGTTTACCCTTCCCGTCGTGTTAATTGTTGGCACTTCTATGTCGGCTGGGAAAACCAGTTCCGCACGGATTATTACTCGACTGCTCAAGGAAGAAGGGCTCAAGGTGATTGGTGCCAAACTCACCGGAGCTGGACGCTATCGCGATATTCTCAGTGTGAAAGATGCCGGGGCAGATTGGATTTTCGATTTCGTCGACGTCGGGCTGCCATCAACAGTCAGTCCCCCGGAAGAATACCGATGCGCATTACGGCAACTACTTACGCGTATGATGGAAACACAGGCTGATGTTGTCATTGCCGAAGCTGGCGCTTCACCGCTCGAACCATACAACGGTGCGACTGCTATTGATGAAATTAAACGCAATGTGAAGTGCACCGTGCTGTGTGCGTCAGATCCGTATGGTGTCGTGGGCGTGACCACCGCATTTGAACGACAGCCTGACCTTGTCGCCGGAGCTGCAGCGAATACTGAAGCGGGGATTCAACTCGTTGAAAAACTCTCCGGCCTCAAAGCGCTCAACTTGTTGGATAAGCAATCGCTGCCGCAGTTACGAGAGATTCTGAAGGCGACGTTGGGATTGAGGCGTTGAATCATCGCGCCATCGGGTGATCGGGTCATCGCGCCACTTCTCCATTGAGTGATCCTTAACGCTTCTCCCCTTCCTCAGCTTCCTCTTCTAACCACCACTGACTCATATCCATTTCAACCGCAGCAAACGGCTCAGCACGAATGAGCTCCGTACCACCGTAGGCCCCGATATCAACCCATCGCCCGCCGTCGAGGCGATACACCTCTAAGGTGCGGGCAATAGGATCAACCAACCACAAATGACTAACATCTTCACGAGCGTAAATTGGCTTCTTTCGTACCCGATCAACACGAGCAGTACTGGTAGAAAGCACCTCACACACCCAATCCGGAGCTAACTCAAAATACGGCACATCACGAAGCACTGGCATTCGCTCACGTCGCCAGCCAGCGAGATCAGGAACAAGAATATCCCGACCAAGGTGTAATTCCGGTTCAAAGAGAATCCACCAGCCTCCCGGACCACCACCGCCACCGGAACGACGAGAAAATGGCCCGATGTCTTGGTATATTCCTCCAGTTGCGAGTGCATGCGCTGAGGCTGGGCGTGGTGAGGTAATTAATTCACCATCGACAATCTCAGCGACCAAATTGTCGGGAACTTTGAGAAGATCTTCATAAGTTGCGTGGCGAATTGCAGCGGTCATAACATCTCCGATGGCACAATGACTCCATTACCTGATCACTCAATTTCTCACTTCTTCAATGACCCGATGGCCCTATGGCCCGATGACTCAATCACCCGATTCTTTGACGATACACACCTTCTCCGCAAAATCCTCAAAGAAATAACCCGAACCACCCTCGCTCACAACCTGCAACAGCTTCTCACCATCTTTCACGCGAATACCACCAAGGACATGGACGCCACGCGCGAAGAACGTCGGTGGCCACGGGCTTGCCGTTGGTCCCGCCATAATCACACGTCGAGCTGTGCGTGAAGCATCGAGCAGATCATCAAGTCCGCCTTCTACTAACGTCGAACCAGTCATAATCACGACGCTGGCTTGCGACAGGGTCTCCACAGCTTGTTCAGGCGGATGCCAGAAGGCGCGTTCATCAGCTTTAAGAGCTTGCGGATGTTTATCGATCACTCGTAGATCAGCAACCTGACCTTTGAGTTTCTTGATAAACGGTACAAAACCACCAACCATCGCCACGCGATCATCAGAACGGACTTCTGCCGCATCAAGCGCGTCGACACCAACCAGCAGTCGTCCGCCGCACAGACCATGACGTTCCATCGCCAACGCCGAAAGCGCATTGAGAACGGCAACGCCAATCGAGCGCCGCAACGGCACCGGCGAACATGCATACTCGGCAATTTTCCAGGCTTCTTGGCCGGCAATGCGCCCTGCGGGAGGAGCCGACGCTGCTGACTTCGGACAACACACGGTGTCATTCAGATCCCGAGGGGTGAAAGCAACTCCTACATGTCCGCTCGACAATCGCACAGCAGTATAGAAAACGCCGATGCGCACCTCTGCTGCTGTCAATGGTTCACTGTGGAGCTTTGCTTGCAGATCATGTAACCATCGTTCGCTGATGTCTTGCATAAATACCTCCTTCTGACTTTTTCATAACCGACCGTATCTGAACAAGTATGCAGCAATTTCCATACCTATACTGCGCTGTTCATTCGCCATGCTTGATGATAGAAGGCGCTCAAACCTGAGATGAATAGGGCAAGGCCGATGAATGACATGAACAGTTTTCGCCCACACAACCCGCTGATTGTTCAGAGTGATCACACGCTGCTGCTTGAGGTCCACAACCCTCAGTACGAACAGGTCCGCATGGCAATCGGCGGGTTCGCTGAATTAGAGAAGAGCCCCGAACATATTCATACCTATCGCATCACACCACTGTCGTTGTGGAATGCGACTGCCGCTGGCCTTTCTGCCGACCGCATGACTACGGCGCTGGTCGAGTTTGCCAAATATCCGGTGCCGCAAAATGTGCTGGCTGATATTCGCGATTTGGCCGGACGTTGGGGTCGGGTGAAACTTTTGCGTCAGACCTCAGGACTAGTGCTGGCATGTGAAGATCTTGCCCTCCTGACCGAACTGTCCCGCAATCGCGACATCAAGCGCTATCTCGGTGAACAACTCACGCCGCAGACGTTTGCTGTCCCGGCTCGCTATCGCGGTGTACTCAAGCAGGCGCTCACCACCGTCGGCTGGCCGGTTGAAGACCTGGCGGGGTATGAGGATGGCATACCCTTACCTTTATCCTTACGTCAGGAGCGCTTCACGCTTCGAGATTATCAGCAAGAAGCCGCTGAGGCATTTTATGGTGGTGGGAGCGAACGAGGTGGTAGTGGTGTAGTTGTGTTGCCATGTGGTGGTGGCAAAACCATTGTCGGCTTGGCTGCCATGGCCCAGGTCAGTCAAGCAACGCTTATTCTCACCACTGGTGGGACCTCGGTCGAACAGTGGCGACGGGAGATCTTGGACAAGACAACGCTAAATGCGGCGGATATTGCTGAGTACACTGGAGCAACGAAGGATATTGGCCCGGTCACACTGAGCACGTATCAAATGTTGACCCACCGGCCAGATAAGACCGAAGACTTTCCTCACCTCGCGTTATTCAATCAACAGCAATGGGGCCTGATCATTTACGATGAGGTGCATTTACTGCCTGCCCCTGTGTTTCGTGTCACAGCAGAGGTGCAAGCTCGCCGTCGCCTTGGGCTTACTGCAACGCTCATTCGCGAAGATGGACGTGAGAGTGATGTCTTTAGCCTGATTGGTCCTAAGAAATACGATGTACCGTGGCGTGACCTCGAAGGGCAAGGCTGGATTGCTGAAGCGTTATGCACCGAGATTCGCTGCGTGATGCCGAAGGACATTAAAATGAACTACGCGCTCGCTGGTCCGCGCGAGAAGTTTCGCGTGGCAGCAGAGAATCCTGCCAAACGACCGCTGATCCATCAACTGCTCGCTGCGCATCCTGGCGCACCCACGATAGTCATTGGCCAGTATCTCGATCAACTGAAGCTGATTGCTGAAGAGTGTCAGGCGCCGCTTGTCACTGGCAAAACCACGCAACGCGAACGCGAGCGTCTGTATGGTTTGTTTCGCACTGGAGAGATCAAACTTCTTGTGTTATCCAAGGTCGGCAATTTTGCCCTTGACTTACCAGATGCTGAAGTCTTGATTCAGGTCTCTGGTACTTTTGGTTCTCGGCAAGAAGAGGCGCAACGATTGGGTCGCGTGCTACGACCAAAAGCCGATGGGCGCCGCGCGCATTTCTATACGCTGGTAAGCCGCGATAGCGAAGAACAAGAGTTCGCCCATCATCGGCAGCTGTTTTTGACCGAGCAGGGCTACAGCTATCGTATCGCCGATGAAACAGAATGGAGTACCGATGAAAACGCCTCGACTACGACTGGTCCCGCCAAAGCGGCAAACCGTTAATAAAGATAACGCTACCGGACCGGTGTTACATACCAACCTCACGATCATCGAAGTGAGTGACCCTTTTTTACTGCAAACGTTACGCGCAGATCGACGCATCGGTGCAGCGATAACCGTGCAGCTCTCCGATCGTGTGGCCGTTGTTCAGCCACGTCAGGCTGACATGGTCATCAAGCAATTGTTAAAGGCTGGACACACACCGAAAGTGATTGACGTATGAGTTGGGGATCTCGTCGTTACGCTCTACCACCGCAGCTGTTCCCGCTTGATTATGCTGTGCATCTGCCGACCTACACTGCAGACGTGCTGAAGCAAATGGCTCGTGTGTGGGTAGGAAAAGATGCAAGCAAACTCAACAAAGACGCCTGCACAAAAGCCATTATCAACGGGCTCGCAAACCCCACTGCCGTCCGAGCTGTAATTGATGGGCTCTCTCCATTCGAACGAGCGGGTTTGGGTTTACTGAAACATCATGGCCAGATTGCACGCACGGATGAGTTCGCCGTTGAACTCTTCATGTTGGGCTATCCGACTCCGCCCCTAGAACGAGCTTATTCGTACGGATTCAACCGTAGCGCTAGTCTCCTCTATGGCGGACTGAATACGCTCATCAAGAAAGGATTGGTGCTCGGACGTGAATGGGATCAAGGCTACGGCTCTACTCACGATGCAGCGATGGGTGAATATTATTACCGTCCCGAAGTGTTTTCTGATCACAGGCTGCTTACCCACATGGAAACAACACCGCCAGTGACGTTATCACTGACACCGTTCGTGGCAGGTGACGCCTCAGGTATGGCACTACAGCCAGCAGAAGTTGTCTTACGCCTCGTGTCGATGGTCGAGACACTGCGTAAACTCGGTCGTATCGATATCACCACCAAGGGACGCTTGGCAAAGCCATTTGTCGCCAAGCTAACCAAAGCGCTGGGCTGGGAGGAAGCGGCGGGGAAATCGGCTAACGCGCCATTTCCACAAGTCACATCGTTTTTCTTCCAATTGCTCCAAAGTGCCGGATGCTTACAGAGCCGACCCGAGTTAAACAGCTTGGAAGTGAGCCCACAAGCAAACGCACTTTTCGAGAAACCGTACAGCGCCCAAGCAACAGCCTGGGTTAATGGCTATCGTTCCCTGACCCATTGGACGGAATACACCCCCAGCGCGCTGTATTTTGAGGACGATGACCCCTCTGCTCACAGGAAGTTCACGGTCATGCGCTCGGCACTACTCATGGCACTGGCAGCATTGCCAGACGCTACAGCATGGTATCGTCTGAGCGATATCTCAGATGCCATCTATGAACGTATTGGAGAGTATTTTTCACTCCTCTACTTCCAAGGCTTCTATCCAGCCTATGGCAGAAAAGTCGCGGATGAAGCCAAGCAGCGCGCGGAGTGGCGGAAGAAGAATCGTGAACGCTGGCAACTCGCTGAACAGACCTGGATTCTGCATGCCATGGTGGGGCCACTCTATCACCTCGGGTTAGTTGCCCTCGCTCGCGAGAGCAATGAGCCGACGCCAGCGTCCATTGTGTTTCGTCTCACACCGTTAGGCAGAGCAGTCTTGTATGATCCGTTTCGGCCAGCGAGTGCGTCCACCACGGTTGACCTACCGACAATGGGTCCCGACGGTCCCTGCTGGATCGTGCAGCCGAATTTTGATGTCGTAGTCTATCTTGATCGCGCCTCGGCTGCACAACTGGCGTTTGTCGAGCGCATCGCTGCTCGGAAGCCCTCAAGTGGCGCGACCGTGCTGTACCATCTGACACGAGAAACGGTGTATGCGGCACTGGAGTCAGGTATCACCCCAGACATTCTGATTGAAAGATTGAGTCGCGGCTGTGACTATCCGTTACCAGAGAACATTAAGCAAACCTTAGCTGACTGGGCGGCACGGCGCGAACAGCTCTCGGTGTACCGTAGTGTCGATGTTCTGGAATTTCCCACGCAAGAAGAACGTGATGCCGCGCTGGCAAAACGGCCAGGAAGCGGGACCGCCGTAGGCGAACGTTACATCTTGCTCTCAAGAGAGCCGCAGAGCAAAACGCTCGCCGCTCACGCCCAGCGCGTGGTCAGTTATATAGCACCGCCAGCGCGGTGCCTGAGCGTCACAGAAGATGGCACTTTTACGATCGCACCAGCGCGTACTGATCTGCTCGTGGCAGGCGAGTTATCCGCGTGGGCAGAAACCGACGCCACCAGCAACGGTCACTGGCGCATTACTCGTCAGAGCGTACAGAAAGCGATGAGTGCAGGGTGGACAGTAGAAAGCATGCTCGAAAACCTGAAGCACCGTTTACAACATGACTTACCACCACTCCTGTTCGTAGCAATCCGCGCCTGGGCTGGCGTGCGGACGCTGCCAACAACAGTCGCGGTCGCAACTGACCTCATACTGCAAGTAACCGACTTAGAAGTCGCTCGTGCAATTGGCGGCAGTGCACTATTGCAACCATACTTCCGCGGGCGGCTGGGGCGACAAACGTTCCTCGTCAAACATGAGTCAGTCGAGGAGTTCCGTTCGAGGCTCGCCGAACTTGGCTTGCAGGTCGGCAACGATGTCGCCTTACTCGGGCCTGGGTGGAAAGACTAACAGCCAGTAGAGGCGGACGGTCATACGCCCCTACTTTTTCGACAAATAAGGAGGGAATCATGGCAAAGGTCACCGCTAATAATTGCGAGATGTTCTATGAGATCGACGACTACACCGACCCCTGGGTCAGTGAAAAGGACACAGTGTGGTTACAGCATGGGGTCGGACGCAGCACCAAGTTTTGGTATCACTGGGTTCCTGCCTTAGCCCGCCACTACCCAGTTCTACGGCGCGATATGCGCGGGCATGGTCAGTCTTCTGCCCCGGCACCAGGTCACAAATGGTCAATCGACGAACTGGTCAACGACATGCGCGCATTTATGGATGCTGTCGGTCTGCAACAGGTGCATTACGTTGGCGAATCCATCGGTGGTATTCTCGGTGTTGTCTTTGCGTCACGCTGGCCAGAACGATTCAAAAGTCTCACTATTTGTAATTCTCCCACAACGATTAGACCAGCCGGAACTCAAGCGCTGTCAGGGGAACACGGAAACGTGAATCAGGCCCTTACCACTGGCGGGTCAGAAGGCTGGGGACGCCTCTTGATCAAACAGAGAATCATTAGCGGTAAGAATCCCGCCCATATCGAATGGGTGGTCAAAGAATGGGCAAAGACACCAACACACGTCTTACAGGGGATTACGCGCACGCTGGATGGCGCCGATACCGCGCCGCTGCTGCCGCAGATCAAAGTCCCTACACTTGTTCTTGCTCCGTCTCGTAGTCCGATTACTCCGCTCAGCGATCAACTTTCGATGCGGACCTTGATCCCCAACTCACGAATCACGATCGTTGAAGGACCCGGACACGAGATTTATGTGGATGAACCAGAGGAGTGTATCAACGCTTTTCTGAAATTCGTGCGGTCGGTGGGATAACTTGTAGGGGCGCAGCATACTGCGCTCAGGTGCCACTGCTGGCTTGTCCAGCAGTGAGTCCTTTTTCGAAGGAACATATGCAACGCAGCCAACAACATATTCTCACGACTCACACTGGTAGTTTGCCACGTCCTCAATCGTTACTGGATCTCCTCATCCGCCAAGATCGTGGTGAGGCGATTGACCAAAAGGAGTTTGACCGCCTGTCCGAGGCCGCAGTAAAAGATGTGATCAACAAACAACTCGCTGCTGGCATTGATATCGGCAATGACGGCGAGCAGCCGCGCTCTGGGTTTGCCGGTTATGTGACACAGCGCATGAAAGGCTTTGGTGGTGGAGCCACGCGACCACCGTGGCGCGACTTCATCGACTTTCCCGACTTCGCTGAATTGATGCAACAGCGGATGAAGAACCTCAAGCTAGCCGCCACCTACACCACGCCACAGGCGATAGCAGAAATCCAATACACGGACCTGAGTGCTGCCACGCAAGAAAGCGACCTCTTTCTGCGTTGCGCCCAAGCCCAGTCACAACAATTCACCGATCGTTTCATGACCGCCGTCTCGCCTGGCATGGTCGCGACTTATCACCTCAATGCCTACTACGACTCGCATGAAAACTACGTGTTAGCTGTGGCTAAGGCGAATTCTGGAAAAGAAAATCCCCCTATATCAGTCAGGAGTAGCGGGGCGGATGAAGATGTCCCACTTGGGCAACTTGGGATGACGCTCCAGTCGCGCTTCGACCGTCCGCATGGCTGTCTTGTTCAGGGTAATGCCGCGCA
>Ga0194132_10008641_pt1 | contig 14475 bp, 15 predicted proteins | sample TA2KigOf80mmetaG_FD_148612 | JGI IMG/M metagenome (GOLD analysis project Ga0194132, IMG submission 148612) | Freshwater microbial communities from Lake Tanganyika, Tanzania - TA2015054 Kigoma Offshore 80m | ecosystem: Environmental > Aquatic > Freshwater > Lake | place: Tanzania: Lake... | reverse complement strand
CGCCGGCTGCGGCGAGTGCCCGTGCTCGCGCCCGCCGGCGGACGTCAGCGGCGCGCCGGCCCCCGGGGCCGCCGGGAGCGGTACGCCACGGGCCTGATGTCGATCGACGCCTCCGGCGCGCGCGCGTCGTCGAGATGCCGGAACGCCGCCGCTGCGATCATCGCGGCGTTGTCGGTGCAGAGCGCCGGCGGCGGGAGGAAGACCGCCACCGGCGCGCGCTCGACGATCAGCTCTCGGATCCGGCGGTTGGAGGCGACCCCGCCCGCGACCAGCAGCGAGGCGACCCCCTCGCGCTCCGCGACGCGCGCGGCCTTGCGCGAGAGCACGTCCGCGACCGACTCCTGGAACGCCCACGCGACCTCCGCTGCGGGTGGAGGCGCCTCGCCCTCGAGCGCGTGCAGCACCGCCGTCTTCAGCCCCGAGAACGAGAAGTCGTCGCTGCGCGGGAGCCACGCGCGCGGCAGCCGCAGCGCGCGCTCGCTCGCCTCGTCGGCCAGCCGCGCCACCGGCGGGCCCCCGGGATAGCCGAGCCCGAGCAGCCGCGCGACCTTGTCGAACGCCTCGCCAGCGGCGTCGTCGCGCGTGCCGCCGAGCCGCTCGAAGCGCCCGTGATCCTCCATCAGCAGCAGCTCGGTGTGGCCGCCCGAGATCACGAGCGCGAGCGCGGGGAGCGGGGGTACCGGCGGCTCCCCCGGCGTGCCCGTCCCGCGTCCCCTCGGCAGCTCGCCGGCGATCGACGGGTCGGCGCCGCGGCCGGTGAGCCAGTTCGCGCAGACGTGCCCCTCGATGTGATCGACGGGGATCAGCGGGAGCCCGCGCGCGAACGCGATCCCGCGCGCGCCGTTGAGCCCGACGACGAGCGCGCCCGGCAGCCCCGGGCCCGCCGTCGCCGCGACGGCGTCGATCTCGTCCCAGCCGCACTCCGCCTCCGCGAGCGCGCGGCGCACGACCGGCACGAGCGCGCGCAGGTGCGCGCGGGCCGCCACCTCCGGCACCACGCCGCCCGTCTGGGCGTGCAGCGCCTGCTGGGAGGCGACGACGTTCGCGAGCATCCGACGCTCGTCGGCCACGATCGCGGCCGCGGTCTCGTCGCACGAGGACTCGATGGCGAGGATGCGCACGGCGGCTCCGTCCAGGCTCAGGGCAGCGGGTTGAACGCGCTGATCCCGTCGCCGGTGAGCACGTACACGGTGGCCCCGTCGGGCGCGAGCGCGAGCCCCTTCAGGTCGAAGAACGACGGGTGGCGGAACTGGCGCAGGAACGGCCCCGTGCGGTCGCCGACGACGATGCGCTGCCGCGCGCGGTCCGCGATGTAGAGCAGACCGCGGGCAGTGTCCTCGACGAGCCCCACCGGCGCCTCGACGGGGCGGTCGATACCGGCGAGCAGCTTCCCCTCCTCGCGCCCCTGGCGGAAGCGCCGCAGCGCGCCGGCGTCGAGCAGGTAGAGCTCGCCGTCGACGGCGAGGTGCGTGGCCTGCGCGAGATCGATCCCGCCGAGCAGGCCGGCGCGCTCCGAGTCGAAGCCCTCCCCGGCCGGGAGGTAGCGCCAGACCTCACCGGCGCCCGGGTCGAGGATGTAGAGGTTGCCGACGTAGGCGACCATCGCGCTCGCGGTGCGCAGCTCGGGGGCGCCCCGCAGCGGGATCGCGCGCGGGCGGGCGGCGCCGGCGGGGTCGATCGAGAAGAGCGTGCGCCCCACGTCGAGCAGCAGGAGCCGCCGCGTCGCCTGCTCCCAGGCGATCGCGGTGACGTCGCGCGCGGCGACGCCGCCGTACTGCTCGCCAGCGCGGTAGACCTCGACGGGGTCGCCGCCGCTCGTCGCGATGCGGAAGACGCGTCCCTTCTCGCCGTCGAGCAGCCAGAGCCAGCCGCCGCCGGCCGTGACGGTGGCCGGGCGCAGCGGAGCGGTGATCGTTCCGCTGAACATGATCACGCCGCGCAGGTCGCGCACCTCGACGACGGCGTCGAGCACGTCGAGCAGCGCGCGCGCCTGCGCGGTGAGGTCGGCGACGCGCCCGTCATCTGGCGCGATGGCGCGCGCGCGCTCGGCGGAGGCGAGCGCGGAGGAGGCGGCGGCGCGGCGCTGCGCGGGATCGGTGGTCGCGTTCGCGGTGGAGAGGTAGCCGGCGCCCTGGGTGAGCGCCGCGTTGAGCTCGGCGGCGCGGTCCTCGCGCAGCAGCCCCGGCAGCACGAGCCAGGCGAGCGCGACGAGCGCGACGAGCGCGACGAGCGGTCCCGCGATCATCCCGACGCGGCCCCACGGGGGTCGGCGCTCGGCGGGGCTCCGACGGCCGACCGTGCGCGGTGCCCGGCGCACGGTCGGCAGGCCGACGGCGACGCGCCGGCGGGGTGGCAGCCGGCGGCGGGCGAGCTCGTCGCCGGGCGGCGCCGTGATCGCGACGCGGCGCCCCTCGACGCCCTCGTCGACCGGGATGAGCGCCGCCGGCGGGGGCCCCTCCTCCTCGAGGTCGAGCTCCGCGACGAGCACGGCGCTCATGTCCGAGACGCGACGCGTGCGGAGGAAGAGCTCGGGGAGCGCGCGCTCGGGGCCGGCGGAGAGCGCCGTGCCGATCGCCGCGGGGGCGACCTCGCGCTCGACGCGGCTCGAGAGCAGGAGGAGCTGGCGGTCGCGCAGCGGGACCGAGGTGAAGTGCGGCTCGATCGGGTCGTCGCCGCCGAGCGGGCGGCTCGCACGGCTGCCGGCGGTGGCCAGCCGCCGGAGCCCCTCGCGTCCAAGCGAGTACGCGAGCGCGGGCCCGACCTGCGCGACGGTGGCCGTGCCGTCGCGGATCGCGACGCAGGTGACGCCGACGGCGACACGGTGCTCGCGCAGCGAGCGCCGGTTCCACTCCGCGAGGTTGGCGTGCGCCTGTTCGAGCGCGCGCAGCAGGCCGCCCGTGATCGACAGCGACTCGCGTCCGAAGAGCGCGGCCACCGCCTCGGCGACCTCGACGCAGAACTCCGCGGAGCGCTCGTCGACGGGCTCGGCGAGCACGAGCACGCGCACGCTCTCCTCGTCGCGCGTGCGGATGCGATCGACGAGCCAGGGGCCGTGCTCGCGGACCTCGCCCGCGACCATCGCGTAGCGGCCGACCCAGATCGTCATCGCGGTGTGGCCGCCGGTTCGCGAGGCGCGGGGGTCGCAAGCTTCGTCATGGGCCCGATTCCATCGCCGCGCGGACGCTCGACGATCCGCGGCGCGGCGCTCGACGGGCGCGGCAGCGCCCGGCGACGCGGCGATCGGCGGCATGCGGTGGGCAGCGAGGGCTCGACACCAGCGTGCCCGATCGCCCCCGCCGCGGCCAAGTGTAGGCGGACCCCTGCGCGCGTGAAATCCGAGACGGGGCGGCTAGCGACCGGACGCCCCGGAGGCGCCGGAGGAAGGAGCCGGCCGCATCCGGTAGGTGCACATCGCGTCGCCGCGGGTCTGGCAGCGGGCGAGCTCCGCCTCCATCCCGCAGATCTCGCTGATAAAGGCGACGTCGATCACGCACGCGGCCCGGTCGGCGCGCGCGACCTCGACGTAGGGGCAGGTCCGCTCGTGGAGCAGGAAGCAGCCGTCGTCCGCCTGCTCCCAGTCGGCGACGAGGTCCCAGGCCTGCAGGATCTCGCAGGCGGCGGCGACGCGCGCCGCGGGGTCGAGCACGGCGAGCGCCTCGCGGTGCGGGGCCGCGAGGGGTCCCGCAGCCTCCCGGATGAGCCCGGCGAAGGTCTGGGGATCGAGCGTGCGGCGCGCGGCGATGAGCAGCGCGCTCGCCAGCCGGTCGTAGGCCTTCGGATAGAGCGCCTCCCCGTCGCGGGTGAGCGAGTAGGCGTGCGCGGGGCGCCCAACGCGGCCGCGCAGCTCGCGGCTCTCGACGAAGCCTTCGCGCTCGAGCACCGCGAGGTGCTGGCGCACTCCCGTGGAGGTGAGCCCGAGGTGGCTCGAGAGGTCGCGTACGCTCCCCTCGCCCTCCGTGCGCAGGTAGTCGAGAATCTGCTGGCGCGTCGCTTGCATGCCGGGCCGCTCCTGGCGACTTGTCTGCTTATGATAGCCGCCTCGAGCGACGGGCGCGTCGCGGTTTGGGAGGCGCGCGATGGCCGAGGATCCGCTGCAGCACCGCGCGTACGCGGACGCACTCGTGGAGCGCGCCGCCGGCCAGCTGCGCGACCTGGTGCAGCGCCTCGCGCGCGAGGTCGCGCCGTCCCCCCCGTTCCCGGGGTCGATGTTCACCTACGGGATCGAGGTGGAGCCCCCGGCCGGCAGCCCGCACGGCTGCGTGATCGTCATGGACGACGGCGAGCTCTACGAGCTGCAGATCGGGCTCGACGACGAGGAGGTCGCGCGCGGGGGCGACCACGTGGCGTCGCGGCGGGAGCTCACGGTGAAGCTCGAGCTGCCGCCGGCCGACTACGTCGCCTACGCGCACCGCGCGGTGGGCGCGCTGGTCGAGACGCTCGAGCAGCGGGGGGCCGGGCGCGGAGGCGACTAGCGCGGTGCTACTCGGCGCGGTAGTCGCCCGAGCGCCCGCCGGACTTCGCGACGAGCCGGATCTCCCCGATCCGCATCGAGCGCTCGACCGCCTTGCACATGTCGTAGACGGTGAGCGCCGCCACCGAGACCGCGGTCAGCGCCTCCATCTCGACGCCCGTCTGCGCCATCGTTCGCACCGTCGCCTCGATCGCGATCGCGGGCCCGTGCTCGTCGGGTGTGAGCTGCACCTCGATCGCGGTGAGTGGCAGGGGGTGGCAGAGCGGGATCAAGTCGTGCGTGCGCTTCGCCGCCATGATCCCGGCGAGCCGGGCGGTGGCCAGCACGTCGCCCTTCGGCACGCGCCCGTCGACGATCTGCGCGAGCGTCTCCGGCCGCATCGAGACCCGTCCGCGCGCCGTCGCCTCGCGCGCTGTCACGGCCTTCGCGGAGACGTCGACCATCCGCGCGCGGCCGACCTCGTCGATGTGGCTTAGGTGCGGGCCTGGGTCGGCGGGGCGCCCGGGCTCAGCCACCGATGTACGACATCTCGATCCGCCGCAGGCTGGCCGTGCCCTCGGATCGGATCTCGGAGTAGCGGTCCTCGCGCGCGCGCCAGGCCGCCGCGATCGACGTGCGCAGCTCACCGTCGCTCGCGCCGGAGCGCAGCACCCCGCGCAGGTCCGTCCCCTGCGTCGCGAAGAGGCACGTGTACAGGTGGCCGTCGGCCGAGAGCCGCGCGCGCGTGCACATCGCGCAGAAGGGCTGCGTCACCGAGGTGATGAAGCCGATCTCGCCCGCACCGTCCGCGTAGCGGTAGCGCTGCGCGACCTCGCCGGTGTAATGCGGCTCGAGCGGCTCGAGCGGGAACGCCTCGTGGATGCGACGTGCCAGCTCGCTCGTCGGCACGACCTCGTCGAGCCGCCAGCCGTTCGTCGTGCCGACATCCATGAACTCGATGAAGCGCAGCACGTGGCCGGACCCTCGGAAGCGGCGGGCGAGGTCGTACACGGTGTGGTCGTTCACCCCGCGGCGCACGACCGCGTTCACCTTCACCGGACCGAGCCCGGCGCGCGCCGCGGCGTCGATGCCCTCGAGCACGAGCGCGACCGGGAAGTCCATGTCGTTCATCTCCCGGAAGACCGCGTCGTCGAGCGAATCGAGCGAGACCGTGACTCGGTCGAGCCCGGCGGCGGCGAGCCGCTCGGCGAGGTGCGCGAGCAGCGTGCCGTTCGTCGTGAGCGTCAACTCGAGCCCGTCGATCTCCTTCAGCATCGCGACGAGCTTCGGGAGCTCCGCGCGCAGCGTCGGCTCGCCGCCCGTGAGGCGGATCTTGCGCGCACCCAGGTCGCGGAAGATCCGTGCGAGGCGCGTGATCTCCTCGAACGTCAGCACCTGGTCGCGCGGGAGGAAGACGAAGTCCGGGCCGAACACCTCCCGCGGCATGCAGTAGCGGCAGCGGAAGTTGCAGCGGTCGGTCACGGAGATGCGCAGGTCGCGCACAGGGCGGCCGAGCCGGTCGAGCAGGGGAGCGTCGTCGTAGTCCGGGTGCATCGGGGGGCAGTGTAGTCGAAGCCGGGGGCGTGGCGCACGGCCGTGCAACACGCCCCCGGTGGGCCGCCGTCCCTAGCGGGCTGCTCGCAGCGCCTCCGCGACGGCCGCGAGCGCCCGCGCGCGGTGGCTGAGCTCCTGCTTCTCCTCACCGATCTCCGCGAGCGTGCGCCCATCCGGGAGCTCGAAGACGGGGTCGTAGCCGAACCCGCTCTCCCCGCGCGGCGCGAGCGCGACGCGGCCCCGCAGCTCGCCCTCGCGCACGACGGCGCTCCCACCCGGCTGCGCGAGCGCCACGACGCAGCGAAACCGCGCCCCCCGCCGCCCCGGCGGCACGCCGTCGAGCGCGGCGAGCAGCCGCTCGAGCCGCCCGCGATCGTCGAGGCCGGGCCCCCCGAACCGCGCGGAGAGCGGGCCCGGCGCGCCCCCGAGCGCGTCCACCTCGAGCCCGGAGTCGTCTGCGAGGGCGGGGAGCCCGCTCACGCGTGCGTACGCTACCGCCTTCGCGACGGCGTTCTCCGCGTACGAGCGGCCCGTCTCGAGCACCGTCGGCGGGGGCACCCCGAGCTCCCGGGCGCCGACGAGCTCCCAGCCCGCGTCCGCGAGCAGCGCCCGCATCTCGCGGAGCTTCCCGCGGTTCCCCGTCGCCAGCACGAGCCTGCGCCGCCCCTCGGACACGCACACCTCCGCCGCTCGCGCTCCGCCCGCCGGCTGCACGAGCCTCCCTCCGCCGCGCTACGGCACCGCCGCGATCCGCCCCGACCTCAGCACGTTGTTCAGCGCCTCCCGCTTGCTCAGACCGCTCAGCCGCTCCACGTTCTCGTGCACATAGCGGACGACCTCGTCCGGGTCCGCCCACGCCACCTCGCGCAGCGCCCACCCGATCGCCTTGCGGATGAAGAACTCGCGATCGCCGACGTTCGGCTCGATGCAGTCGTAGAGCAGCGCGAGGTCGGTCTCTCCCCGGAAGCGCAGCTGGCTGAGGATCGCCGTGCGTCGCTTCCACATGTTCGCGTCGCGCGCCCAGCGGCGCATCAGCGGCGCGATCGTGCGCGGATGGCGCCGCAGCAGCGAGCCGATGCGGTCGGCCGCGATCCAGTCCCCCAGGTCCCACCACGCACCCGTCTCGATCCACTCCTCGTAGATGGGGAGCGCGTCGAGGTCCTCGAACGCGCGGTAGCGGCGATGCCCGGCGAGCTCGAGCGCGGCATAGCGCTCCTCGCGGTGCGTCGCGGAGCGCCAGAGCTCGCGCATTGTCGCGCGCCACTCCTCCGACGAGCCGAGGGGGTGCTCGGCGATCGCCGCGCGCGTGATCCGCCGCTGCTCGGGCATCGGCACGCCGTGGTACGGCATCGCCGACTTCATGTACGCGCGCATCCCGGGCGCGCGCTCGGGATCCGCCGCGGCCCGCAGCCCGGCGCGGATCGACGCGATCAGCGCGCGGCCCGCCAGCCCCGGCGCGCCCTCCGCGTGCGGTGTGGCGCGCCGTCGCGCGGGCACGGGTGCCTCCGCTACATCTCCGACCAGCGTGCCTTCATCTTCGCCGCGACGGCCGGCATCGTCGTGTACTCCATCTCGTCCAGCGGCAGGCGGTGCGGCTCGAACGGACCGTGCTTGCGCAGGTGATCGGCGACGCGGTTGGCCTCGGCGCGCGCGTTGTCGAACGACGGGTCGTCGAACATGTCGCGCGGGCCGACGAGCTTGCCGTCGGCGAGCTGGAAGCCGAGCGCCGCGATCCGCGGTGGGCCGTCGAAGCGCGAGGGGTGTGCCTGCGCGACCGGGGTGGGCATCCACGGCCCGTAGTGCGAGCCGCGCATGAAGCCCTCCACGATCCAGGCCGTCGTGAACGGCTCGAGCACCTCGCCGACGGCGGGGAACGTCCCCTGGCAGCGGACGACCGCGGCCGGGTCGTCCTTGCCCACGTAGCGTCCCGCGATCAGCGAGAGCTTGTCGGTCGACGAGACCGCGGCGATCTCGCCGGTGCTGCGGTTGACGACGCGCTTCACCGCGTAGCGCGCGGGCGAGCCGATGAAGACGAGCAGGTCGTAGATCTCCTCCGGGCAGTTGAGGACGATCTTCTTGTGCTCCTTGACGTCGTGGACCTCGAACGCGAAGCCGCCGTGCAGCGACTCGGCGATCACGAGCCCGGCGGTGTTAAAGGGGTCGGCGAACATCTTGTAGAAGGGGAGGTTGAACGCGCCGGCGGAGGTCTTGTCGCCCATAAAGACGATCACGGGCTCCGAGGGGCGCTCCTCGTACTCGACCTCCGCCGAGCCCGGTCCGGCGCCGCGGATGTTCCCGGAGAAGGCGTCGACGAGCAGGTCCTGCCCGGCGCCGTAGAGGTGGAGCTTCTTCGCGACCTCGGTGCCCGCGATGAAGAGGTCCCACGCGAAGTGGTGCACGCGCTCGCTGTCCTGGCCCTGGTCGTGGGACATGATCAGGAAGAGGTCGTCGCCGCAGGCGTGGGCCTGGCCGTCGATCAGCAGCCCGTCGCGCACGGCGCGCTCGACCTGCTCACGACCGAGCGCGAGCACCTCGGGGTGCATCGCGGAGTGGCCGACGTAGCCCCCGATGTCCGCCTTGATCACGCTCAACGTTCGAGGCATGGCCCCCTCCACCTATCGCGTCCAGCGGGCGCGGCGAGATGACGTCGCGCGCTCGCACTGATGGGTCGCACCGCCGTCGTTGGTCCGGGCTCAGGTGGCCGGCCGCGATGTCCGGCCGGCCGGGGCGCTCGCGCGCGCGCTGCGCCCCAGATGTACGCGGGGCGCGTCGGTCCGCCGGCATGCTATTCGCGGGTGCTGAGTGCGGTCAAACTTCGGCACCCCCGCGGCGCGCGCGCCGCGCCCGCGTCGACGAGAGCTCGGCGCCGTTCCCCGGGGGCGTCGGCGGGCCCTCGGGCAGCTCGAGCCGCGCGCGCAGCGCGGCGATCGTCGCCTCGGCCAGCGGGCGCGTGCGCGCCTGCACGTGCCAGTCGAGCTCCTTCGAGCGCGCCATGAACGCCTGGAGGTCCGCGAGCATCGGCCCCGCCCGCGCCCGCTCGTGCGACGCGTCGATCGCGCGGAAGCCCTGGAGCTTGCGGGGACCCTCGCGGCCGCCCTCGGAGATGTACCAGTCGCGGAACGCGACCCCGCAGCCGGCCGCGAACATCATCGCACCGAGCGGCGTCGCCACTGGCGGGACGCGCGCGGCGAGCGCCTGCGCGGTGAGCCGCCGCCCGTGCGAGTCGTACTCGAGCATGAGGTGCCCGCCGGGCGGCACCGGCGCGGCGAGCGCGCGCACGATCTGCAGGTCGACCGCCTCCGGGATCTCGAGCTGGCGCCCGTCCTCCAGGTAGGGGCTCGCGTCGAACGCCGTCACCTCGACCCAGTTGAAGCCCGGGTAGGGCCCCTGGTTCGCGAGCCCGCGCAGCACGGGCTCCCGCGTCCGCCCCAGCGCGTCGACCTCGAGGAAGGCGCGGAAGTAGCGCGCGCCGACCGAGTTCGGCGGGCCGACCTCCGCCGCGAGGCGCACGCCGCGCCCGACCTCCGCGCCGTCCAGCCCGGCGAGCAGGTGCTCCGCCCCGGAGGCCGGGGCCCAGCGCGGGTCGGGGGACGCGTGCGCGGGGTTCATGCGGCGCAGGCTAGCAAACCGCGGCACCCGGCCGCTGCCCCCGCCGTAGACTGCGCCGCGTGACGACGGCGCCCACCGATGCCGACCTCGCCACCTACGTCGCCTCCGCCCGACGGCTGATGTCGCTCGGCGGCTACGAGCGCACGGGCAACCCCTCCGAGGCGCGCCGCTGGGGCCTCGATCACATCCGCGCCTGGCTCGACGCGCACGACGCGCCCGACGCGCGCCCGACCGTCCACCTCGCGGGCTCGAAGGGCAAGGGCTCGACCGCGGCGATGGTCGACTCGATCCTGCGGGCGCACGGCGCGCACACGCTGCTGCTCACCTCGCCCGACCTCCACCAGAAGCGCGAGCGCATCGCGGTGAACGGCGCGCCGATCGGCTACGCCGAGTTCGCCGCGGTGGCGGACCTCGTGCTGTCGGACGCGCAGGCGGGCGGATGGTCGCTGTTCGAGGCGGTCACGGTGATGGGCTGGGTGGCGGGCGCGCGCGCCGGCTGCGACTGGCAGGTGCTCGAAGTCGGGCTCGGCGGACGGCTCGACACGACGAACGCGGTGCGGGAGAAGGCGGTCGCGGTGATCCTGCCGGTCGACCTCGAGCACACCGAGATCCTCGGGGACACGATCGCGAAGATCGCGGCGGAGAAGGCCAGGATCATCACCGCGTCGTGCGAGGTGGTGGTGGCGCCGCTGCGCGCGTCGGCGCTCGACGTGGTGCGCGCGCGCGCGGCCGAGGTGGGCGCGCGGCTGCACGAGGTCACCGAGTGCTGCGCGCTGCGCCCCGAGGGGCAGCGCCTCGACGGGCAGGATCTCTCGCTGCGCACGCCGCTGCGCACCTACCGGCGGCTCAAGCTCGCGCTGATCGGGCCGCACCAGGCGGAGAACGCCGCCGCCGCAGTGCTCGCCGCCGAGCTGGCGCTGGCCGCGCGGGACGAGGAGCTCGCCGAGGCCGCGGTCCGAGAGGGACTCGCGACGGCCCGCAGCCCCGGGCGGCTCGAGGTGGTGCGTCAGCGGCCGCTCACGATCCTCGACGGGGCGCACACCCCGCTCGCCGCGAAGCGTCTCCGTCAGGCGCTGGACGCGCTGCCGGTGCCGCGGCGTCGCGTGATCGTGCTCGGGCTGCTCGGTGGGAAGGACGTCGCGGGGGTCGTGGGGGCGCTCGTCGGCGAGGAGGACGAGGTGATCGTCGCGCCGCCAGCGTCGCCGCGCGCGGCGGACCCGGCCGAGGTGGCGCGCGCGGTGGGCGAGCGCGGTGCGCTCGTGCAGCGCGTACCCGGCGTGCGCGAGGCGCTCGAGCGCGCGGCGGCCCTGGCCGGCGAGCGGGGGGCCGTGCTCGTCACCGGGAGCCTCTACACCGTCGCCGAGGCGCGCGAGGAGCTGCTCGGGATCGCCGGCGACCGCGCGTTCGGGGTCCGCTAGGCCCGCGATGGCGGTGATGCGCCGCGTTACGATGAATCGGCACTCGGCGGCAACCAGCGTCACGCATCGGCGTGGGTTCCGGGGGGCTCGGGCTGTGGCCCGGTCTGAGGCGCGCGCGGCGCACAGGGGGGGGGCCGATGAACACGGACGTCCGGCGGCGCGTCGTGGTCACCGGGATGGGCGCGGTCACGCCGCTCGGGAACACCGTCGACGAGTTCTGGTCGGCCGCGATCGCCGGCCGCTCCGGCATCGCGCGGCTCACGCTCGTCGACCCTGACGGCTATCCGTGTCAGGTGGGCGGGGAGGTGCGCGGTTTCGACGCCACGCAGTACCTCGACCGCAAGGTAGCGCGCCGCATGGCCCGCTTCTCGCAGTTCGCGGTGGCGGCTTCGAGTCAGGCGATCGCGCAGGCGGGGCTCGACGTCGAGCGGGTGGATCGGACGCGCTTCGGGATTGTGCTCGGCAACGGAGGCGGCGGATTCCCCGAGACCGACGAGGCCGCGCGCACGATGATCGGCCGGGGCGGGATGCGGGTCGATCCGTTCTACATGGCGAAGATGCTGCCGAACATGGCGGCCGCGAACACGACGATCCACTTCGGGCTGCTCGGCTACACGAACACCGTGACGACGGCGTGCGCCGCGGGCACGCAGGCGATCGGCGACGCCGTCGAGGTGATCCGTCGCGGCGCGGCAGACCTGATGCTCGCCGGCGGCACGGAGGCGGGGATCTGCGAGCTCGGGCTCGCGGGCTTCTCGAGCATGCGTGCGCTCACGACCTCCTGGAACGAGGAGCCGGAGCGCGCGTCCCGCCCGTTCGACCGGCGGCGCGACGGCTTCGCGCCTGCGGAGGGCGCGGGGATGCTGCTGCTCGAGTCCCTCGGTCACGCGCTCGCGCGCGGGGCGACACCGATCGCCGAGGTGCTCGGCTACGGGGTGAGCGCCGACGCCGCCTACCTGGTCGCGCCGTCCGACGCGGGCGAGGGCGCGGCACGCGCGATGCTCACGGCGCTGGCGGACAGCGGCGTGGCGCCGGAGGAGGTCGACTACGTGTCCGCGCACGCGACCGCAACCGACATCGGCGACGTCGCGGAGACGCGCGCGCTGAAGGCGGTGCTCGGCGAGCACGCCTACGAGGTGCCGGTGTCCGCGCTGAAGTCGCAGATCGGGCACCTGCTCGGCGGCTCGGGCGGGGTGGAGACCGTCGCGGCGATCCAGACGATCGTGACCGGCGAGATCGCACCCACCGTGAACCTCGACGAGCCGGGCGATGAGTGCGATTTGGACTACGTGCCGCTCACGTCGCGGCGCGCCGAGGTGCGCACGGTGATGAAGAACTCGTTCGGCTTCGGCGGGCAGAACGCCGTGCTCGTGTTGAGGCGGTACGAGCCCCCGCGCTGACGTGCGCTCTGCGCGCCGGGCGCCGCCGCGCGGCGGCCGGTCTGCGCGCGTCGTCGCTCGCGCTACGAGGCGAGTCGGGGAGCCGTCAGCTCCCGCGCGGTGGCCGGGAGCATCCCGTCGAGCAGCGTCTCCAGCGCGATCGTGTGCGCGCAGGCGCCGTTGTGGGCGAAGAAGTCGCAGGCGCAGTTCCAGTGCCCGTCACGGAGCACGACGTCGTGATCGTCGTTATTGCCGTGGACGGTGACGGAGAGCTCGCGGAAGTGGAAGCGCTCACGCTCCTGAGCGTAGCGGTGCCCCTTCTCGATCTTTCCGATCATGCCTGAGTGCATCGTGCCTCCACTGGCTGCTCGGGTCCGGCTTGTTCGCAAGTGGCCCAGACGCAAGACGCCGCGGGCGTCCGCGGCGTCTTGCATGCGTTCCCGGGTCGAGGTGGTCCATGAGCGGAACTCCTCACGGGCACGGTAGGACGGCGTGGCGAAGGCCGTCAATCCGGCCGCCTTGTCGCGAGAGGGATCGCCGGGTTCCGCGGCGGCCTCAGCCGTGCCGCGAGAGGACCTCGTAGCGGGGTCCACGTCCGCCCAGGTGTGAGCGGACGAGGAGGAGCTCGCGGGCGCGGAACGGCTCGGGTGGGGGGGCGGGGAGCGCGGAGACGGCGTCGGCGACGGCGCGGCGGGCGCCGGGGGAGGCGTCCTGGCGCACGCGCGCCAGGGTGAGGTGGACGCGCAGGGGGCGGTCCTCCTCGGGGAGCCCGGCTGCGCCGACGGCACGCTCGACGCGAGCGGCGAGCGCCCGCAGCGCGTCGAGGTCGCCCTCAACCCCGAGCCAGGCGACGCGGGTGCGCGCAGCCCCGCCGAAGGTGCCGCCGCGCGCGAGCGTCAGATCGGCGTCGACGGGCGGGGCCTCGCGGTCGAGCGCGGCCTGCAGCGTGGGGAGGACGGCCTCGTCGACCTCGCCGAGGAAGCGCAGCGTGAGGTGCATCAGTTCGGGCTCGGCGAAGCGGAGCGCGCGCGGCTCGGCCGCCCGCAGCCGCTCGATCGCGAGCGCGGCGGCTCCGCGCCAGCTCTCGGGGATCGCGAGCGCGATGAAGAGGCGCAGCGGCCGGACCCTCCAGAGGCGGGCGCGCGCGCTGGACAGGGCGCGCCCGAGGGGGCATCGTACGAGTGGCGCGCGTCGCAGGCGCGTCGGTCCAGGGCGGGGTGGCGAGGTGGCCGCGAGCCACCGGTTCAGGCCCTGGAGCCGACGATGGTTCGTGGCTGGTTCGCGTCCCGTGCGGCGCCGCCCGGCGCCGAGGCCCCGGTTTCGCCGATCTCGCCGTTCCCCGGCGCGCGCGATGCGCGCGGAGCGCCGGTGTTGCGTACGCGGCCGCGCGAGCGTCGCGGCGTGCTGCGGGCGCTCGCGGTGGGCGCGCTGATCGTCGGCGGGCTCGTGCTGCTGATCTGGGGCGCCTCGATCGAGGCGCTCGCGCTGGCGGGCGGGGTTGTGGCCTGGCTCGAGTCGCGCAACGCGCCGGCCGGGCGCGCGGTGGCGACGACCGTGGTACTCGCGGCCGCGGCGCTCGCGCTCGTCGCGGCGTGGGGGCGCGCCACCTCGCTGCGGCGGGCGGTGCGGCTGCCGGGCGGGCGTGGCACGATCCGCGTCGAGGAGGTGGAGGCCCGGCTGTGCGAGCTGCTCGCCGAGCGTCGCGACGTTGTCGCCGCCGAGGTGCGCGTGCAGAACCGCCATCGCCGCGGGCTGCGCGTGGCGGCGCGGCTCCACGTGACGGCGGACGCGCGGCTCGCGGAGACGATCCGGGCGGCCACCCTCCTCACGGAGGAGCTCACGAGCGGGCGCCTCGGCGTCGCGCTCGCGGCCCCGCCGGAGTTCGATCTGCGGTACGAGGAGCTGGACCTGAGGGCGGGACGGGCGCATGAGTGGCGACGCGGAGGAGCGGGACGGCCTGGCGCGGGAGGCGACCGCGGCAGCCACGCCGGATGAGCAGTCGCCGGGCGCGGCGCGGCCGGCGGACGCGCCGCCGGCGCCTGCAGACGACGAGCTGCCGGCGCGC
>Ga0194132_10008640_pt1 | contig 14478 bp, 20 predicted proteins | sample TA2KigOf80mmetaG_FD_148612 | JGI IMG/M metagenome (GOLD analysis project Ga0194132, IMG submission 148612) | Freshwater microbial communities from Lake Tanganyika, Tanzania - TA2015054 Kigoma Offshore 80m | ecosystem: Environmental > Aquatic > Freshwater > Lake | place: Tanzania: Lake... | reverse complement strand
TTGCCGTGCTTGTCAAAACCCGCCCGTGAAAAGGTCATCTGCCGCATCTTAACCCCCAATCAGCCGTTCATCCTTCAGCCGATTCTCGCACAAATCGAATCAGTCAGCGACCTTTTGCAGAGGTTCCATAAGTATGTTCCTTTCGATTGGTTGTATTGTACAGGTCAATTTACAAAGGCGAAATCCAGTTCCGATGATCAACCTCGTCAATGGGGGGCCTTTTTATGTTCGACTGGAAAGCATTTCACCTCCAACTATCCGAGGCCTATAGCCAATCAAAAAAGTTTCGGGAAAGCGAATCGCACCTAGAACGAGAAATTGCGTTTCAGAGGGATGATGGAATCCGAACCGTTATTGAAACACGTGAGCGTCAAACGGCGCAGCAGGTGCATCAAAATCTCACCACGGAATTCCCCGATATCGCATGGCAATTAACACGGCTTTTCCCCGGCGCTGAAGAAGAAGATCGTCTCAGCGAATCCCTCGACCTTGCTCGATTCTGGCTCCTTAAAATTCCGGGGCTGAGCATCCGAGAGCTAGGGCAGAACCCCTACGATCTGGCCTATCTGTTGCGCGATCAACTAGATCTCGCGTCGGCCGATCCAGATATTCCCTTTACGGAAAATAACGATGATGAAAATCCACCACCGGCTGAAATTGTCGGTACTTGCGCCATGGATCGGGCTTGGTCATTGCGCGCCATGCGCGTCCCAGAGGCTTGGGAATTTTCAGAAAGGAAAGGCCAGCCCCCACAGGGGCGAGGAATATTAATCGGACATCCTGATACCGGGTGGACAGAACATAACGACCTTGATTTTGGGCGTTTGGCCAAAGCGATCGGATGGAATTTTATTGATGGGAATGGTAACGCGATTGATCCCCTGGATTATCGAGGGAATCCCAGCCATGGAACGGCCACCGGCAGCGTCATCATGAGTGGCGGTACTGTCGAGCACCCGCCAACCTTCGGAGAAGGGGGAACCGGTGCACCTGGAAAAGTCACGGGCGTGGCGCCCCAATCGACGCTTGTTCCAATCCGAACAGTACGAAAGGTCTGGTGGGTATTCAGCAGCCACCTCGCACAGGCCATTTTTCATGCCCGCATGAAGGGGTGCCATGTTGTTTCCATCAGTTTGGGTGGGCGCGGCTTTCGACATTTACGAGCCGCGTTGCTTGATGCCGTTAAACATAATGTGATCGTTGTCGCCGCCGCCGGTAATTATTTCCCCTTGGTCGTTTATCCAGCCCGTTATCCGGCATGCATTGCCCTTGCCGCCACCAATTGCGATCACTCGCCGTGGATCGGATCGACCTGTGGCCCCGAAGTAGCTATTTCAGCTCCAGGAGAAAACGTCTGGCGCGCATATCGCACTGGTTTAATTTCACATGATTGCTTGGCTGGTCCTAGCAGCGGCACCTCCTACGCCACTGCCAATACCGCAGGTGTGGCCGTGCTATGGTTGGCCCATTACGGCCGCAACGAATTGATAAACATGGCGAACGGAATTCCTCTACAGGACCTGTTTCGCGCAGCGTTGACCGAATCCGCGCGGCGGGTATCGGGCTTAGACAAGGATTTATTCGGAGCGGGAATTGTGGATGCGCGCTGTTTGTTAGAAATATCGATTACTTCACCCCACGTCCCCCAAAAGCTCACGGCTGGACGCTCCCAATGCCTTGCCGACCTCCATCAACGGCAAAGAAATATCGACCTTGCGCAGGCCCACAATCTGATTTCCGACCAAGATATCGATCTTGGAAACCAGGTACTCACCCGACTGATCAATGCCGATATCGATCATTTGTCGGATATGTTCGAACATTTCGGCCCAGAGATCGTCAATATTCTTTTCGATCTAAAAATGGCGAGGCATTCCGTGTTGCGCAAAGAAACCTTGGATCGAAACATGGCACAATTTGTTGATTCTCTCCGGCGGGAAATATGCCAGCGTGCGTCTGTTCAACTTCGCAAATATTTGCAATGCCCACATCCAGAATAGTACGCCACCATTTTTGACCGCTATATTCGGCTCGCACCCCTTACCCTACCTTCCCGATTCCAACCTTCAAATATTCTTGCGCGAGCGCCCAATATTCCGGCGGCACGCGGGTGATCAGTTCCTTTTCCTGCTCGCCGCATTCGCGCACCGGCTTCGCCGGCCGCCCGGCCCAGAGCTGGCCCGCCTTGACCACCTTGCCCGGCGGGACCAAGGCGCCGGCCGCGACCATGGCCCCGGTTTCCACCACCGCGCCGTCCATCACGCATGCCTGCATGCCGACGAAGCAATCGTTCTGGAGCGTGCAGGCATGGATCACCGCCGAATGGCCGATGGTCACGTTGTCGCCGATGTGGGTCGGGTATTTGCGCGAATCGACGTGCACCACGGTGCCGTCCTGGATATTCACCCGCCGGCCGATGCGGATGAAATTCATGTCCCCGCGAATGGTGACGCCGAACCAAATGCCCACCTCGGGACCGATCACCACGTCGCCGATGACGGTCGCGGTCGGCGCGAGAAACACGTTGGAGTCGATTTTCGGGACAATCCCCTTCCAGGGCAGGATCAATCCGGTATTCATGCGCGGGTCCGTTCAAAATGGCGCGAATTCAGCCGCCCGACCATAACTGCCCGAACATAACCGACCGACCACGGCCGGGTCACGCGCGACCGGGCGCCCCGATAGGAGGCGCTTTTTTTTGATGCGCACGGGGATTCGCCCGCGCGCCGCGGTTGACTTGCCCCTCATAAACCCTAATATCCCCTTCGTTTTCCGGAACTTTCCGGACGATCCGCCGTCCGCTCGGCGGGCGCACATTTTTTTCACGCCGGATTTAATGAGTTTTTCCGACCTCGGCCTCGGCGATCTGGTTCTCAACGCGGTTCGCGACGCAGGCTATACGACGCCCACGCCGATCCAGGCGCAAGCGATCCCTGTCGTGCTGATGGGCCGCGACGTGCTCGGCTGCGCCCAGACCGGCACCGGCAAGACCGCCGCGTTCGTGCTGCCGATGATCGAGATTTTATCGCAGGGCAAGGCCAAGGCGCGCATGCCGCGCACCCTGATCCTGGAGCCGACCCGCGAACTCGCCGCCCAGGTCGCCGAAAATTTCGTCATCTACGGCAAGTACGCCAAGCTCTCCAAGGCGCTGCTGATCGGCGGAGAATCCCTCGACGACCAGGTGCGGGTCATCGACCGCGGCGTCGACGTGCTGATCGCGACCCCGGGACGCCTGCTCGATCTGTTCGAGCGCGGGCGCCTGCTGCTCACCGACGTCAAGATCCTGGTGATCGACGAGGCCGACCGCATGCTCGACATGGGCTTCATGCCCGACGTCGAGAAGATCGTGAATCTGTTGCCGCGCATGCGCCAGACCCTGTTCTTCTCGGCGACCATGCCGCCGGAAATTCGCCGGCTCGCCGACAAGTTCCTGATGAACCCCAAGGAAATCACGGTGGCGCCGCCCGCCAGCACCGCCGAGACCATTACCCAGGGCTTGGTCGTGGTCGCGCACGGGGACGGACGCGGCCCCGGGGTCGGGCATCGCGAGAAGCGCGCCGCGCTGCGCGCGCTCATCAAGCGCGAGAACGTCCGCAACGCGCTTATCTTCTGCAACCGCAAGCGCGACGTGGCGGTGGTTTATAAATCCCTGCAACGCCACGGCTTCAACGTCGGGCAACTGCACGGCGACATGTCCCAACCCGCGCGCAACGAAATGCTGGCGCGCTTCAAGGCGGGCGAGGTCACGCTGCTGGTGTGCAGCGACGTCGCCGCTCGCGGCCTCGATATCGAGGATATGAGCCACGTTTTCAATTTCGACGTGCCGATCCATTCCGAGGATTACGTGCACCGCATCGGCCGCACCGGGCGCGCCGGGCGCCAAGGCCATGCCTTCACCATCGCCGTGCCCGAGGATGCCGAGCACGTCGAGGCGATCGAAAAGCTGATCGGCAAGCCGATCCCGAGTCTCGCGATCGAAGGGTTTGCCGCCGCTGCCTTCGCCGCCGGCGAAGGGCGCGCGCACGGCGGTCACGGGCGCACGGGGCGCGGGCGCGGTGGGCGGCATCGTTCCGGACGTGGGCGTGGTCATGAACATGGGCACGATCATGGCAGAGTGCATGATCGCCGGCCCGAAGCAGCGCGCGCGGGCGAATCCCCGCGCGCTCACCGGGATGCGCCCCTATCGGGGCGCGCGGGCGAATCCCCGCGCGCTCATCGGGATGCGCCCCTATCGGGGCGCGCGGGCGAATCCCCGCGCGCTCACCGGGATGCGCCCCTATCGGGGCGCGCGGGCGAATCCCCGCGCGCTCACCGGGATGCGCCCCTATCGGGGCGCGCGGGCGAATCCCCGCGCGCTCACCGGGATGAGCCCCTATCGGGGCGCGCGGGGGAACGGCCGCGTCCTCCGCAACACTCGCCGCAACAGGCCGCAGCCCCCAAAGCCGAGCCCCGCCACGAACGCCGCGCGGGAGAAACGAAGCCGGTCAAGAGCTTCGGCGATCACATGCCGGCGTTCCTGCGCCAGAAATAAGAGTGGGTGCCTACCGTCACTCGGCCGCTAGCGTCGCCGCAGTCGCGTCGCCGCGCGCGCCATAGATGTTGATGTATTTCAGGCAAATCACCCGCAGGCACGACGCCAGGTTCTTGTCGTTGGCGACCAAACATTGGTCGTGGATGAGTTCGATGGTTTCCGGCAGCGTTCGCTTCGCGTCGCGCGCCATTTCCTCCAATACGCTCCAATAGGCTCGCTCCAGGCTGATGGTGGTGCTGTGGCCGTGGATGCGGAAGCCGCGTTTCTGCGGGATGAATTCGTTGATCTGGTCGGTGGTGCAGGCGCTGAGCATGTGGCCCAGCGCGCCCTCGACCTCCAGGAAAATCGCCATGACGCCCTGCCTTTCCCCGCGGAATTCAACTCCTTAACCTACGGGAGCGGAGCCGGAGACTTCAATACCCCGCCTGTTGGCAATAAATACTACCCCTCGCCCTCGGACCAACGTACGATTCCGGCCAAGTAACCCGCGATTTTCGCCCATGGACCTGTTCCGCAAGACCCTCGATCCGGTGATCGCGCTCGCGGCAATCGCCGTGCTCGATATCTTCTTGTTCCTGCTGATCGGCTCGTGGACCGTGGGCGGTGGCGAGACGATGATGACCGGCCTGATCGCGCGCGGCATCATGGGCGACGCCATCGAACGCATCCCGTTCTGGAACCTGGTGTTCGTGCCCGACGCCGGTTACTGGAAAATCTACATCAGCCTCGGCATGTTCTTCGGCGCCCTGGTCGGCGCGATCGCCAGCAAGGAATTCTACCTGCGCTTTCCGCGCCGCCTGTCCGAATGGGTGATGATCACCATCGGCGGGCTGCTGATGGGATTCGGAATCCGCTTCGCCTTCGTCTGCAACGTCTCCACCTTCTTCGGCCTGACCCCGGAGATGAACCTGGGCGGCTACCTGGCGGTGATCGGCATTCTCGCCGGCGCCTGGGTCGGTTCGCTCGTCTATAAGAAACTGCTTGAGGGTTAGCGCATGAGCGTCGTCGGGGAATGCCTGGTCGCCTTCGTCTTCGGCAGCGTCGTCGGCCTGCTGGTGCAGCGTTCGCGCTTCTGCAACACCGCCGCACTGCGCGATGCCATGCTGTTCAAGAGCTTCCGCAACACCAAGGCGCTGCTGATCGCGATGATGATCCTGAGCGTCGGCTTTACCCTGTTCATGACCTTCGGCCAGGGCCACCCGATGGAATTCGACGTCGGGATCAACTCGATCATCGGCCTCTTCCTGTTCGGACTCGGCATGGTGCTGGCCGGCGCGTGCACGGTGTCGACCTGGGTCAAGGCGGCCGAGGGCAACGTCGGCGCGGCCTGGGCGCTGCTGTTCACCTTCGTCGGCATGTTCCTCTTTTCGCTGGTGTGGTCGGTGAGCTATTGGCCGCCGGCCCCGGCGAGCATGACCGGCCAGCCGAACCTGGAGGCGCTCCAGTTCGGCCAGGCCAACGCCGCCACCCTGCAAAAGAATCTCGGCATCCCGGCGGTGGTGTTCGGGACCATCCAGGCGCTGATCCTGTTCGCCATCTACCGCGCCATCCGCCGCAAGGAAGACGCCCAGCAGCTCAAGCACGACGCCACCGTCGCCGCCCACGCGACGGCCGCGCCCGCCGGCAAATCCGGCCGCGCCGCGGCTGAGTGAATCGAGAGGAAAGAAAAGCCCCATGTCCCTCTTCGGCTTCAAGGGCCATAAGGAAACCGCCGCCACCGCCGCGGTCGGTCGGATCACCCTCGCCGACGGCCGAACGGTCGCCATCGCGCGCCAGGTGGATTGCATCGGCGATTCCTGTCCGCGCCCGCAGTTGATGACCAAGAAGGCGCTCGGCCAATCCAGCCCCGGCGAGGTGGTCGAAGTGCTGGTCGACAACCCGACCTCGGTCGAGGCGCTGCCGCCGCTGTGCGCCAAACTGGGCGCGACGCACCTGGAAACGCGCAAGGCCGAGCGCTGCTGGCAGGTTTTCATCCGCAAGGATTGACGGAGACATCGACATGCACGGCGCGATCCAGATGCGTATTTTCGTCGGCGCGGTGGTGCTGCTGAGCGCGGCCGTGCTGGCGTACATTTACGCCTTTCCGCCGCCTTCCATGCGCGTGAGTCGCGACGGGGTGCCGCACTTCACGCCGCCCACAGTTCATCCCGAAACCGGCGAGGCGATCGAGGTCGACCGGCTGGTGCGCCACTTCAAGGGAGTGAAGCCATGACCTTCGATCTGCCGACCGTTCTGCTGCTGGTCGCGTGCCCGGTCGCATTCTACATCATGTACGTCAGCCTGCTGCGCGACAGCCTCTAGAGAACGCCATGGATCGCGCCAGCCTGATCTTCTGCGTCGTCGCCCTGTTCGCCTCCGTGGCGGTCAGCGCCGCAGGTTACGCCGTGTTCGCGCTGCCGGGCGAAGTCGCCGCCGCCGCGCGCACGCCGACCCCGGCCGAACGCCTGGGCGAGATCGATCTCGGCGCCGGCTTCGGCAGGGTCTCGGTGCTCGACCTGATGGGCTACTACATGGAAAACCCCCCGGTCGCGGCAGCGCCGGGCGCAGCGCCTGCCAAGGTGCGCCGGTTCGGCGGGTGCTGAGGCCATGCGCGGTCCGGCCGCCCTCGCCCTCGGCTTCGCGCTCTCCGTCCCGGTGGCGCACGCGAGCGACTTTTCGTACGTCGGCGACGCGGCGCCTCGGCTCGACGCGGGCGCGGCGGTGGTCGATTCCCGGCCGCTCGCGCTTTGCCAAAAAGGCAGCCTGAAGGGCGCGCGCTGCCTGCCGGCGAGCGATCTGCTCGGACCGCACCGCCGCCTTCCCAACCTGTTCGACATCCGCTGGGCGTTGGGCGCCATCGGCTTGACCGGAACGGAGACCGTGCTGGTGGTGGGCGACGAGCCGACCGCGCGGGATTTCGTCGCCGGGCTTCTGTATCTCGCGGGCCAGCGCGAGGTCGCCGTCTCGCGCGCGCCGCTCGGCCGGGGTTCCACCCATGCCGCTCCGGGCATCGGCCGGAGCCTCACTCGGGAAAGCATCTATCAAGCCCCGGCCCGCGACGAGTTGTGGCGGTTGCGCGGCGACATGGTTTCCCAACTGAAGGACACCCCGCCACCCGCCCTGATCGACGGACGCAGCGAAAGCGAATTCTGGGGCGAAACCGTGCGCGCGGCGCGCGGCGGACGCCTGCCGGGCGCGGAGAGCGCCCCGGCGACCACGGTGCGGGCGGCGCTCGCGCGCGGCGAAACCGTCGGCCTGCGAACGGGCGAGGCCGTGGTCTACGCTCATGACCCGTTTGACGGCATCGCCTTCTTCACCCTGTTGCGGGCGGGCGCCGGGATCGCGGCGCGGGTTTATCCCGGCGGCTGGGCGGAATGGGCCGCCGATGGGAGCTTGCCCGCCGACGCGGCGACCTACCCAGACCGCGCTACCGCGACCATCACCGTGAAACCGCCGGCGACCGCGTCCCGGGGCATCTACCTGTTCGCGGGCTTGACACTGGCCACTCTGTTCGGGATCGTCGGTTATTATCTCGGCCAACGTCGCGCGAGGAACGCATGACGGCGATTTTCCTCCACATCGCCACGCCCGCGGGCGGACCGGTCGCCGCCGCCCTGGCGCGCGCCTGCGTGCGGGCCGGCGTGCCCTGGAGTTGTTTCCTGACCAACGATGGCGTGCGCGCACTGGCCGATCCCGACGTGGTCGCGGCGCTCAAGCCGGCCGTGCGCGCGGTGGTGTGCGAGCACTCGTGGCACCAGCACATGGGCGGCGCGGCCTGCCCGGTGGAACTCGGCAGCCAGACCGTCAACAGCGCCCTGATGGTCGAGGCCGGGCGCGTGGTCAGCTTGTAGGGGGCGGCATGAGTTCGAAGAACATCCTCGTGCTCGGACGTCGCGATCACACCGAAGCGATGCGGGTGGCGGCCGGTCTGACCATTTTCGGCCACAAGGTGCGCCTCGTGTTCATGACCGGCCCGGTGGCGGAAACGGCGGAAAACGCGGCCAAGGCCGAATTGCTCGAACTGTCCGACATCGCCCCCGAAACCACGGTCGCGGCCATGGCCGGCCAGCTGCCGCTGCTCGACGCGGCCGGGCTGGCGGCGGCGATCGGCGCCGCCGACCGGGTGATCAACCTGTAACGGGATGGAGACCATGCGCGTTCTGGTGCTGGACCTCGATATCTTTCCCGACCGCGCGACGGTAGACGACGCCGTCGCGCGCCTGACCGGGAACCACGAGATCAGGCGGACAAAACCGGCGCAAGACGCCGGCGAAGCCGACTGGGACCGGATGTTGGCGGACATGCTCGCCGCCGATCTGGTGATCACGACTTGAACGACGAACGTCAACGGCAACGGACGCGTGGTGCGTCCATCAACGGGAGGGTAACCCCATGAGACGAATGTTTGCGTTTCTTCTGACCGCCGCGCTCGCCGGCATGGCAGGAACGGCCTCGGCGGCCAGTCCGCTGGTCGACGTGAATTGGGTCAAGGCCAACATCGGCAAGCCGAACGTCGTGTTTCTCGACGTGCGCGGCGAAGGCCGCGCCGACTACATCCGCGCCCACATTCCGGGCGCGATCTATTCGGACTACGCCAAGGACGGTTGGCGGGTGAAGGACAAGAACGGAACGCCCGCGATGCTGCCGGAGCCGGCGGCGGTGGAAAAACTGATCGGCGGCCTCGGCATCGACAACAAGTCCCATGTAGTCATTATCCCGAGCGGCACCAACGCTCTCGACATGGGCACCGCCACCCGCATCTATTGGACCTTCAAGGTGATGGGCCATGACGAGGTGTCGATCCTCAACGGCGGTTGGCAGGCCTATTCGGTGGTCGACGAAAAGACCAAGCAGCCGGTCAATCCGGTCGAGACCGGCAACAAAACGCCCACGGCCAAGACCTTCAAGGCCAACGTGCGGACCGACATGATCCCGACCAAGGACGACGTCAAGAAGGCGCTCGACGCCAAGACGACGGTGGTCGATCACCGGCCGGCGGACTTCTACCTCGGCGTCACCCAGCATCCCTTGACCAAGCGCACCGGCACCATCCCCGGGGCCAAGAACCTGCCCGAGGCGTGGATCACGGAGAACAACAGCGGCAAGTTCCGCGATAAGGCGGCGCTGGAGAAGCTGTACGCGGCGGCCGGCGTGCCGACCAGCGGCGAGCAGTTGAGCTTCTGCAACACCGGCCATTGGGCGAGCCTCGGCTGGTTCGCCTCGTCTGAGATCCTCGGCAACAAGAAGGCCAAGATGTACGACGGCTCGATGGTCGAGTGGGCCAACGATGCCAACCTGCCGATCGAGGCGAAGATCAGCGTCGGCAAATAGCCGCGTGGGTCGTTTACTGACCGGGCTGGCGCTGGCGGCGGTGGTCGCGACCGCCGCCGCCGGCGTCGCCCGCGCCGCCGGGGAATATGAACGGCGCCTGGGCGCCGAGATCGCCGTTCTCGTCGGCGATGCCCGGCGCCTGACCGAACCGATGCCGGAGCCGCAACGGGCCGGCATCGTCGAACGCATCGCCGCCGGCCTCGGCGGCCTTCCCCTGTTGATTCGCCAGGCGCGCGAAACCAACTCGAACCTGCCGCCCGTGCCGCGCGAGGACATGGCGGCGATCCGCAAGGCGTTGGCGGAGCGCCAACTGGTCGTCGTCCTCGCCGGACTGGCGGCGCTCGCGCGCAGCTACCCCTTCGATACCGCCGGGATCCTCCCCGCCGAGGCGACGCCGGAAAGGCTCGCCGCCGGCAAAGCGATCCATGAAACGACTTGCGCCGGGTGCCACGACCACACGGACGCGGGCGCAATGTTGCCGGCGCACGACCTGTTCCGATGGGCGCGCGTCATGCCGGAAGGCGAATTCGCCGCGCGCCTCTATACCGGCGTGCGCGGCGACGCCCTGACCGCGCTCGCCAATCCGTTCGGGACGGAAGACTTGGCGGCTTTATTCGCCTATTACCAGGCAGGATCGGAGAAATAATCGGCCCGATCCGATCCCGCCCGGTTCGGGGTATAATCATTCGCTCCCCGGTCGCCAAGGATATCCATGCCCCTCGTACTCACGTCATCCGCGTTCGTTGCCGGCGGGGAAATCCCGTCGCGCTATACCTGCGAGGGCGAGGATGTATCGCCGCCGCTCGCCTGGTCCGGTGCGCCGCCGGGCACAAAAAGCTTCGCCCTGATCGTCGATGACCCGGACGCGCCCGATCCGAAGGCGCCGAAAATGACCTGGGTCCATTGGGTGCTCTACAACCTGCCCGGCGCTATTCATGCCTTGCCCGAGGGCGCGACATCCCGCAGCCTTCCCGCCGGCACCCGCGAGGGACTCAACGACTGGAAGCGGACCGGTTACGGCGGTCCCTGCCCGCCCATCGGCCGGCATCGTTATTTCCACAAGTTCTACGCTTTGGATGCGGTGCTGCCCGATCTCGGCCAGCCGACCAAGGCAACGTTGGAAAAGACGATGAAGGGCCATGTGCTCGCCCACGCCGAACTGGTCGGGACTTATCAGAAGAAGCGGGGCTAAGTTGCTTCAGCGCGCGGAATGATCGAGCGCGTGGCCAATCTGCTCGGCCATCGCGGGCCAGGAATCGGTCGCGCCGCTCTTGCGAAAGATCACCCTTCCCCGGCGATCGAGGATCAGGGTGGTCGGCACCTGGGCGAGCGCCACCGCCTGGCCGTAAGCGATCGCGCTTCCGTCGGCGAGATAGAGGTTGTTGTCTTCGCGCCCCTTGTTGCCGGAATCGGCGAACGGCAGACGGTAATCGTTGCGCTCGGCCAAGCGATAACCGGTGGCGGCGTCCTCGCGGAAATTGAGCAGGACGAAAGCGATGTCGGCGCGATTCTTGAGGGAATCGTAAAGTTTTTGGAAAGCCGGCATCTCGACCCGGCAGGGCGGGCACCAGGAGCCCCAGAACTGGAGGACAACGAGCTTGCCCTTCAGCGCGGCGATCGAGGTTCTGGTCCCGTCGCGCATCGTGAAGCCGAGGTCGAAATAGCGCGCGCCGGTTTCCCAGCCGACCGGCGCCTTGGCGTCATCGGCAGGTGACGGATAAGGCGCCAGCACTCCGGCCCATTGCGCGGGGTCGAAGACGATCCGGTTGTCCACGGCATAGGGCACGCAATGGCTGGAAAGCCGATCGCACCGTTCGGCCGCGTCGGCGATCGCGTCTTCGGCGGAAGCCTGGCCCTTGACCCAGGCCCACGAGCCGCCGGGACCGATCAGAAACGCCTTGTGGTTGGCGGCCGCGCGGTATTCGCGGACGAACGCTTCCCACCCCGCCTCGCCGAGATGGGGAATGCGCGCCGGATCGAACGGATCGGCGGCCAGTGCCGCCGCCGGCAGGCCGAACGCAAGGGTCAGGACTGCCAGGGCCGTCCGCACCGCGCGGCTCAGTTCATCGGCTGGGTGATGGTGAAAGCGCCGCGGATATCGCCCGCCTTGAAGCCGCGTGCCTGGTCGCCGGGGTAGCGCCGGTCGAGGACCGCCGTCACCGCCGGGGCAATTTGCCCGCCGTGGCAGGTCAAGCAGGGGCGCTCGGCCGTCGGGATCGCCTTCATGTAGCGAAATTGCTTCTTGCCGTCGACGTTCACGATTTCGCCGTGTTCCAGCTCGGCGGGATTTTCGCCCGCCGCCTTGCGCACCTCGAATTTTTCCAACACCGCGATTTCCCATGCGTCCGGCGCGTTGGCGCGGTTGCGGAGCTTGAGGCTGGTGCGCGCGACCCACCAGCCTTCCTTCCTCGAAATCTCGGCGGCGATCGCCGGCGCTTTTTCGTTACAAACCTCGATCGCCTTGGTCGGGCCGCCGGCTTCCATCGCCTGGGCAAGCTCCTGGCCGAGGGTACCGCTGAGCGATTTCACGGCGTTGCGGGCGCCCTCGGTGCGCTTCGCGATGTCGTCGGCCATGGCCGCGCCCGACACGGCAACAACGGCAAACGCGGCGATCCAAGACGGAACAAGGTGGAACATGGACTTTCTCCGTCTATTCGGTGACTTCCGTCGTTTCTTAACACCCGTCCCGCGCGCCCGCAAACCAAACGGGGCGCGTCGTTTCCGACGCGCCCCGCGAATCAGTCTCAATAGCCGGCGCAGACTTAGATGTAATGCTCCCGGAGCGGCGCGAAGCCGTTGAAACCGATCGAGGCGTAGGTGGTCGTGTAGGCCCCGGCCGACATCAGCCGCAGCCGGTCGCCCGCCTTCAAGGCGTCGGGCAGCCGGTAACCGGCCTTCTCGTAGAGGGTGTCGACGCTGTCGCAGGTCGGCCCGGCGATCACTACCCGGCTGGAGCGCCCGCCGACGCCGGCGGCGCGGATGCGGTACTGGATCGCCTCGTCCATGGTTTCGGCGAGGCCGCCGAACTTGCCGACGTCGAGATAGACCCAGCGCGAGGCGTCCTTGTAGCCGCGCTTGGCCACCAGCACGACTTCGCTTTCCAAAACGCCCGCGTCGCCGACCACGGAACGGCCCGGCTCGATGATCATTTCCGGCAGCGCGTTGCCGAAATGGCGGGTCATGGCCTTCATGATGGTGTCGGCGAAGACGTCGAATTCCGGGATGTCTTCGCGGTAGTGCGCAGGGAAGCCGCCGCCCAGGTTGAGCATCTTGACCTCGATGCCGTGATGGCGGAGGTCGGAAAAGACCATCGCCGCGCGGCCGATGGCCACGTCCCATTGCATCGGGTCGGTCTGCTGCGAGCCGACGTGGAAGGAGAGCCCGTAGGCGTCGAGGCCGAGGGTACGGGCGCGGATCATCAGGTCGCGGGCCATGTCCAGGTCGCAGCCGAACTTGCGCGATAGCGGCCATTGCGCGCCGCCGTTGGAGGTGATGATGCGGCAATAGACCCGGGCCCCCGGGGCGGCGCGGGCGAGCTTTTCGAGCTCTTCGGCGCTGTCGAAGGCATAGAGGTCGACGCCCTGGGCGAAAGCGCCGGCGATGTCGGATTCTTTCTTGACCGTGTTGCCGTAGGAGATCGCCCTGGGCCTGGCGCCGGAGGCGAGGCAGGCTTCCACCTCCTGCAGGCTGGCGGCGTCGAAGCAGGAGCCGAGCCCGACCAGCAGGTCGAGCACCGGGCGCGCCGGGTTGGCCTTGACCGCGTAATAAACGTCGGCCACCGGCAACTCGCGCTTGAGGGTTTGATAGCGATCGCGGACCACGTCCAAGTCCACCACCAGGCAGGGCGTGGGCAGGCGATCGGCGAGGAAGCGTTCGATTTTGGGGGTCATGGTCGTTTCACCGCAAAGGGACGCGCGCGGGCGAATCCCCGCGCGCATCACAAATGACGCGCCCGTACCGGGCGCCGCGACACGGGCAAAAACCTTAAGGGCGGGCGCAATTCGCGCGGCCCCTCAGGCGCGGTCCCGGCCCCGAAGGGCGGACCGCTTGACGATGTTTGCGGAAAGAACCGCCCCGGACCTCATAGCGGCCGGGCGGCATCCGCGGTGCGCATCAGACTGCAAAGCAGACATGGTGTCCCTCCAGTCGAGAACCATCCACCTTGCCGGTGACCCCGTCGCCGCATAAACACCCCTCATGATGGGGGCCAGAGGCACGTGCGCGTCCGCCGGTGGGCCCTACATAAGCCCATCGTGTCCGATTACAAGAAAAATTTTCACGAAAGCTTAATTTTTTCGCCGACACCGCGGCGACGACGCCACACCCGTCGACAGTCGCGCATGCGCGTTTGGTTTTTTCGGCGAGATTACGCCGTTTTCTTTGGCACTGCCGGGATCATGCGCGCGACGCGCGACGGCGGCCGTCGCTTGACCGGAGAACGCCGCCGCGTGCGCCACGGTGCGCCCCGTCATGTGCGCGCGATGGAATCCGGTTCCGAGTCGGGTTAGGAAACAGCCTTTAGGGAACCTCTGCAAAAGGTCGCTGACTGATTCGATTTGTGCGAGAATCGGCTGAAGGATGAACGGCTGATTGGGGGTTAAGATGCGGCAGATGACCTTTTCGCGGGCGGGTTTTGA
>Ga0194132_10008639_pt1 | contig 14479 bp, 8 predicted proteins | sample TA2KigOf80mmetaG_FD_148612 | JGI IMG/M metagenome (GOLD analysis project Ga0194132, IMG submission 148612) | Freshwater microbial communities from Lake Tanganyika, Tanzania - TA2015054 Kigoma Offshore 80m | ecosystem: Environmental > Aquatic > Freshwater > Lake | place: Tanzania: Lake Tanganyika... | reverse complement strand
GGCTTGATCTGCCAGGACGGCACGCCAATCCAATCCGAGCCGCCCAGTTGGTAATTGGCCGCATAATTCACGATGGTGCCGTCCGTCGGATACTGCACCTCGCCCTGGGAAACCACCGGCATGCCGGCCACGTTGACCAACCGTGGCGCCGTGAGCGGGCGCACCGGGCAGAGGAGCACCTGCCGGTTGCCGTAGTAAGGCAGCAGGTGCCCGAACCACGACGTGCGGATCATCTGCGGCGCCGTGTTGCTGAGCGAGAACGTCCACGGGAACCGCGAATCCTGCTCCTCCATGTAAAGCTTGTTCGCGATGCCGATCTGCTTGCAGTTGTTGATGCACTGCGCGGCCTTGCCCTTGGCCTTGGCCTTGGACAGCGCGGGCAGCAACAGCCCCGCGAGGATCGCGATGATCGCGATGACCACCAGCAATTCGATGAGGGTGAAGGCCAGCGTGCGGATGGCTGCCGGGATGGAACGCAGGTTCATGGTCGCGGATGATTTGTCCCAAACCTACCGGGCGCGGCAATTCGGTCAAACGCATTCTCTCCACCCGCGAGCCGCTCCTTGCGTAACTCGTCACGCGAATTCGCCGTCTCAATGTCCATGCGTTTGCACGTTTCAGGTTTCGTCCTCGCCGCGTTGGCGGCGCTTTGCCCTTCCGCGAATTCACTCCCTGCCGCGGAGCCCGCGCCCCGGCCGAACATCGTGCTCATCATGTCCGACGACATGGGCTGGTCGGACCTCGGCTGTTACGGCGGCGAGATTCCCACGCCCAACCTCGACGCGCTCGCGACGGGCGGGCTGCGCTTCACGCAGTTCTACAACACGGCGCGGTGCTGCCCCACGCGCGCGGCGCTGCTCACCGGCCTTTACCCGCACCAGGCCGGCATCGGGCACATGATGGAGGACAAGGGCCGCGACGCGTATCGCGGCGAGCTGAGCCGGAGCTGCGTCACCATCGCCGAGGCGCTCAAGCCCGCGGGCTACTCGGCCTACGCCACCGGCAAGTGGCACGTGACCAAGGCCACCGACCCGAAGTCCGACGCCGACCGGCACAACTGGCCCTTGCAGCGCGGCTTCGACCGCTTCTACGGGACCATTCACGGCGCGGGAAGTTTCTGGGACCCAAGCTCGCTCGTGCGCGACAACCGGCTGATCACCGCCTTCAACGACACGGACTACAAGCCGGCCGGCGCGTATTATTACACCGACGCCATCAGCGACCATGCGGCGCGGTTCATCGCGGACCACAAGCAGCGCGCGGCGGACCGTCCGTTCTTCCTCTACGTCGCCTACACGGCCGCGCACTGGCCGATGCACGCGCGCGACACGGACATCGCAAAACATCGCGGCCGTTACGAGGCCGGCTACGACGCCACCCGCCTCGCCCGTCTCGCGAAGCAAAGGCAGCTCGGCCTGCTCGACCCGCGCTGGACGCCGACGCCGACCGTCGGCGACTGGAGCACGGTGAAGAACCGCGAGTTCGAGACGCGCTGCATGGAAGTCTACGCGGCGATGGTGGCGAGCATGGACGAGGGCATCGGGCGCATCGTCGCCGCGTTGAAGAAGCAGGGGCAGTTCGAGAACACGCTCGTGCTCTACCTGCAGGACAACGGCGGCTGCGCGGAACTCATGGGCCGCGCCGGCGAGTTCAAGCCCCGCGCCGACAAGCCGACGCTCGAGCCGCTTTCGCCGGACTTCCTCCAGCACGGCAGCACGCCCAGGCAGACGCGCGACGGGTTTCCCGTCCGGCAGGGTTACGGCGTGATGCCCGGCCCGGCCGACACTTACATCGGCTACGGCCGCGAATGGGCCAACGTGAGCAACACGCCCTTCCGCGAATACAAACACTGGGTCCACGAGGGCGGCATCAGCACGCCGCTCATCGCCCATTGGCCGCGCGGCATCGCCGCGGCGCAACACGAAAAACTCACGCACACACCCGCGCACCTCATTGACTTGATGGCCACGTGCGTGGACCTCGCGGGCGCGAAGTATCCGGCCGAACGTGACGGCAAACCCATCAAGCCAATGGAAGGCGTGAGCCTCGCCGCTGCATTCCGCGGCGAACCCGTCGCGCGCAAGAACCCCATCTTCTGGGAACACGAGGGCAACCGCGCCGTCCGCGATGGCCGCTGGAAACTCGTCTCCAAATTCCGCGGCGAGTGGGAGCTTTACGACATGGACACGGACCGCACCGAGACGCGGGACGTCGCCGCGGCAAACGGCGCAAAGGCACGGGAACTCGCCGCGGCCTACGACGCGTGGGCCGCGCGCGCCGGCGTCGTTCCGTGGGGCGAGCTGAACCCGCCCGCCGCCGCGAAGAAGGCGAAAGCCGCGAAGCAGGGCCTTGAGTGAGTCGTGCCGCCCCCGTTGTGAGGGCTGCGATTGAAAAGACTTCGTGCCATCAACCCGCACCACTGCTAACCTCCGCGCGTCGTGATTGAGTATTCGCTGCAGCTTGATGACGGGAGGTCGTTCCTGTTCCGGGTGGACTTGGACAGGGCCTTCGACTCGCAGGCGGACGCCCGGGAACATCCCTTCTGGGCGAAGCTCGAGTTCAAGCAGTGCGACAACTGCCCGCTTGCGAAGGAGAATTTCCGCCACTGCCCTGTCGCCCTCGACATCGAGCCCATCATCACCACGTTCCGCAGCATCCTCTCCTACCAGAATGTGGACGTGGAAGTCCGCACCCCGGAGCGCGCCTACGTCAAGCGCACCGACGTGCAGACCGCGCTCCGCTCGGTGATGGGGCTGATGATGGCCACGAGCGCCTGCCCCATCCTTTCGCGGCTCAAGGGCCTTGCGCGGTTCCACCTGCCTTTCGCCTCGGTCGAGGAGACGATTTTCCGCACCACGGGCGCGTATCTCATCCAGCAATTCTACGCGTTTCGCGAAGGCGGCACGCCCGACCTCGAACTCAAGGGCCTCGACGAACTTTACTCCGACCTCCAGCTCGTCAACCGCTGCTTCAAGGGCCGCATCGCCGCCGCGAGCGAGATGGACGCCAACATGAATGCCATCGCCTCGCTCGTCTACCTGGCGATGGGCGTGAGCTTCTCGCTCGCCGACAAGCTCGAGGAGATGCGCCCGCTGTTCAGCATCCCGCCCCCCGCCCGCAAGCCGAAGCTGCCGTCCGGCCTTTGAACATCCGGCGGCCCCGCGATAACCTTCGCCCCGCCGTGCATCTCGCGCATCTTCGACTCCGCGACTTCCGCAACTACGCGCGGCTCGACGCGGACTTCGAGCCCGGCTTCCACCTGTTGCTCGGCGGCAATGCGCAGGGCAAGACAAACATCCTCGAGGCGATCTACCTGCTCGCCACGCTGCGCTCCTTCCGGGGCGTCGGCGGCGCGCAGATGACGCGGCACGGCGTGAAGGGCCACTTCGTCGGCGCGCGCGTCGTCGGGCAGCGCGGGCACGACATCAAGCTCTACTGGTCCGTGGCCGAGCGGAAACTCTCGCTCGACGCGCGCCCCGTGAAGAAGCTCTCCGACTACCTCGGAACGCTTCGCGCCGTGGTGTTCTGCACCGAGGATCTGCTGCTTGTGAAGGGCACCGGCCGCGGGCGCCGGCGTTTCCTCGACCTCCTGCTCGCGCAAACGCACGGGCCGTATCTCCCGCTGCTCCAGCGCTACGCGGCCGCGTTGCGCTCGCGCAACTCCCTGCTCAAGCAGCGCGCGCCCGACGAGGCCGCGCTCGACAGTTTCACCAAGGAACTCATCGCCGCAGGGCAGGAACTCATCCGGCTCCGGCGTGAGCTCATCCCGCGCATCTCGCCGCTCGCGCGCCTCGCGTTCCGGCGCATCGCCGCGGACGCCGCGGAGGAACTGCGCCTCGATTATCATCCGGGGGTAAAGGCTGACTTTCTCGTCGAGCTTGGAAAATCCCGCGAACGCGAGCGCGCGTTCCGCTCCACGCTCGTCGGCCCGCACCGCGACGACTTGCGCCTGCTCATCAACGACCAGCCCGCGGCGCAGTTCGCGAGCGAGGGGCAGAAGCGCACGCTCGCCCTCGCGCTCAAGATGGCGCAGGCCGAGTATCTCACCGGCATCCACGGCACGCCTCCCGTGCTGCTCATCGATGACGTGATGGGCGAGCTCGACGCGAAACGCCGCGCCGGATTGCTGCCGCTGCTCGAGCGCGCCGACCACGCGCGGGGTCAGGTCTTCATGACCTGCACGGCCGAAAGCTGGCCGACCGAACTCGGCGCGCGCCTTCGACGCTGGGAAGTCAGCCAGGGCACGCTGGCGGCTCAGAGGTAACTCAGCCACTTCCCGCGCCGCCGCTGCTTCAAGTCGGCGAACCACTTGCAGCACGGCCACAGCACGAGAAGCGCGGCGACCCACACAAGGTAAACCCCCGGCAGTCCGAAGCCGTTCTCCGGCGGGACCGGTGTCGGCGGCACGCCCGGCATCTGGTTCGTCGTGAGCCAGTCGGACCGTCCAAAACGCACCTGCGCCACGAGGACCGCCGCGCCGTGCAGCAGCGGCAGGTGCAGCAGGTAATAGAACAGCGGCACGCGGCCGAACACGATGAGCGGCGACAGGAGCCGGGGCGTCCCGCGCTCGAGCCACGCGAGCGACATCAACAGCGGGCCGAGCGTCATGAGCAGGAAAAGCAACGACGGCGGATACTTCTCGCAGTGGATCATCGAGAAGAACGTGAAGACGGCGTTCTTCTGTGGCGACCACGCGTGGGTGTCGCCATACCCGTTCGTGAACCGCAGCGCGAAGAACACCACGGTCATCCCCGCGCCGATGCAGAAGAGCCACTTGCGCCGCTCGTCGGCGGGCCTTTGCCACAGCGCGCCGACGGCGAAGCCCAGTGCCATCACGCCCATCCACGGCACAAGCACATACCCCACCGCGATGTGAAAGCCGGGCGCGGGAGTGATCCCGCCCGGACTGTGCAGCACTTTCCACAGCCAGCCCAGCGCGCCCCAGTCCGCGGGCTTCACGTGGTCGAACAGGTTGTGCGTCGCGATCATCCCCACCGCGAACACCGCGATCCACCGCACCGGAAGCCAGACCAGCACACCGAGCACGACCAAGGACCACGCGATGGCCCACAGCACGCTCAACCCGACGAAGTGGTAATCGAAGTTGAATGTCCACCCGAGACATCGGACCCACGTCACTTCGAGCAGCGCGATCCACAATCCGCGCGTGATGAGAAACACCGAGAGCCCCCGGCGATCCATTCCGCGAAGCGTTGAAAGAAACGCGCCGGCGCCCGCGAGGAAGATGAACCCCGGCGCGCACAGATGCGTGACCCACCGCGTGAGAAAGAGCGGCACGTTGGTCTTGTCGAGGTCGAGCGGGTAGAAGGTCGCCTCCGAAAACCACCCGCGCGTGTGGTCCAGCGCCATCAGCGCCATGATGATCCCGCGCAGCAAGTCCACCGATTCGAGCCGCGCCGGCGCGGGTGCGGGCGGGTTGGCGTCGCTCATGGGTCGGCGCAACTGAACTTCAAATCTCCGCGAATGTCAGCGGCGATCTGCGCGGCGCGGTGTCGAACACTCTCCTTGCCCGCTCTGCCCCGGTCCGTCATTCTCCGCGACCATGAAGCCCGTCCTCATCCTCGCCGCGCTCGCGGCCGCTTTCGCCGGCGCGGCGCCCGCCGCGCAGTTCAAATACGGCGAGCACATCCTCACCGTGCCCGACGGCTTCGAGGTGAATCTCGTCGCGGCCGCGCCGCTCGTCACGCGCCCCATCTCGGTCGCCTTCGATGACCGCGGCTTCCTTTACGTCACCGACTCGTCCGGTTCGAGCGACAAGGGCCCGACGCAATACGAGCGGAAGGACCACCGCGTGTTGCGTCTGGAGGACTCCGATGGCGACGGCAAGTCCGACAAACAGACGGTGTTCGCCGACAAGATGATGTTCCCCGAGGGCGCGCTGTTCCACGACGGCTCGCTCTACGTCGCCGCGCCGCCGCAAATCTGGAAGCTCACCGACACCGACGGCGACGGCGTGGCCGACAAGCGCGAGGTGTGGTTCGACGGCAAGACGCTCACCGGCTGCGCGAACGACCTGCACGGGCCGTTCCTCGGGCGCGACGGCTGGATTTACTGGGCCAAGGGCGCGTTCGCCGAACAACACCACACGCTGCCCAACGGCAGGCCCTTCAAGACGCGCGCCTCGCACTTCTTCCGCGCGCGCGCCGACGGCACCGGACTCGAACCCGTGATGACCGGCGGCATGGACAATCCCGTGGACATCACCTTCACCGCCGCGGGCGAGCGCATCTTCAGCACCACGTTTTTCCAGCAGCCCGGCGGCGGCAAACGCGACGGGCTCATCCACGCCATTTACGGCGGCGTCTATGGCAAGGCGCAGGACGCCATCGAGGGCCACAAGCGCACCGGCGACCTCATGCCCGTGCTGCATCATTCAGGTGCATCCGCGCCGTGCGGCCTCACGACCTACGACTCGCGCGTGTTCGGCGACGACTGGCGCGACAACCTGCTCGCCTGCTACTTCAACCTCCGCAAGGTCGTCCGCCACCAGCTCGTGCCCGACGGCGCCACATTCAAGACGAAGGACTCCGACTTCATCACCTCCGACCAGGTGGACTTCCACCCGACCGACGTGCAGGAGGACGCCGACGGCAGCGTGCTCGTGGTGGACACCGGCGGCTGGTATAAGATTTGTTGCCCCACGTCGCAGCTCGCCAAGCCCGACGTGCTCGGCGGCATCTACCGCGTCCGCCGCACCGGCGCGGCGCCGCACGACGACCCGCGCGGGCTCAAGCTCGCGTGGGACACGATGAAACCCGCCGACCTCGCGAAGCTTCTCGCCGACGAGCGCCTCTTCGTCCGCGAACGCGCCGTGCGCGAGCTTGCGAAGAAGGGGAAGGACGCCGTTCCGCTTCTGCGTGAAGTGTTGGTGAAGGCTCCGCCAGCGGCGCGCCTCAACTCGGTTTGGACCCTCTCCCGCATCGAGGGCAGGCCCGCGCGCGAAGCGGTCCGCTTCGCGTTGAACGACGCCGACGCCACCGTGCGGCACGCCGCCATCCACGTCGCCGCGCTTTGGCGCGACCCCGCGGCGGTGGGCCGGCTCCAATCGTTCCTCGAAGAGAGCGACGACGCGCGCGCGCGCGCCGCGGCCGAGGCGCTCGGCCGCATCGGCGACAAATCCGCCGTGCCCGCGCTGCTCGCCGCGGCCAATCGGGTCCGCGGCTCGAAGCCCGAACTCACCGACGCCGCGCGCGTGCTCGAGCACTCGCTCATCTTCGCCATGATCGAGATCGGCGACCGCGAGGCCGTGTGGGGCGCGGCCACGCGCATCGGTGGGGCGCCGTTCCTGCCGCTGCCCTGCGGTGAAAGCGAGAAGCCGCAACCTGTCCGGTTCTCCCGCGCCGCATTGCTTGCCCTTGACCAGATGGATGGTGCGGGGCTCAAGCCCGAGACCGTCGTCCCGTTGCTCACGTCACGCGATCCGGTGCTCAAGCAAACCGCCTCGTGGATTGTCGGCCGCCATGCCGAATGGGGCGGCGCAGTCGCGAACCTCCTCCGCCAGCGGCTCGCGGCCGGCGCACTTCACGAGCCGGAGCGCGCGGACCTTCAATCGCAGCTCGCCTCGCTCGCGAAGTCGCCCGACATCCAGGAACTCCTCGCCGCCAGCCTGCGCAACGAAATCCTCCCCGCCGAATCGCGCGCGCTCGCGCTCCGCGCGATGGCGGCCTCCGGGCTCAAGGAAACGCCGCCGCGCTGGCACACCGAGCTCGCGCTCTCGCTCGCCGAGCCCGACGCCGAACTTGTCCGCCAGGCCGTCGCCACCGTGCGCGCGATGCCGCAGCCCAAGCAACCCCACGCCGCCCTCGCCGACGCACTCGCGCAGGTGGGCCGCGCGGAATCCGCCGCCGCCGCGGTGCGCCTCGACGCGCTCTCCGCCGCGCCCGCGCTCGCGACCGTCGAGGAACCGCTCTTCGACTTCCTCTGCGCGAACCTTGACGGCGCCAAGCCGATGCTCGTCCGCAGCGCCGCGGCGAGCGTGCTCGCGAAGGCAAAGCTCGCGCCCGACCAGCAGCTCGCGCTCGCCGGGCAGATGAAAGTCATCGGCCCGCTCGAAGCGCCGAAGCTCCTGCCCGTGTTCGAGCGCGGCCCGAACGTCGCGCTCGGCCTCCGGCTTGTCGCCGCGCTGCGCGATTCCGCCGGCCTGCCCGGCCTGCGCGCGGACCTGTTGAAGCCGCTCTTCGCGAAGTATCCGAAGTCCGTGCAGGACGCCGCCGCCTCGCTGCTCGACGCGTTCAACGTGGACGCCGCGAAGCAGGCCGCGCATCTCGACACGCTCCTCGCGCAACTCAAGGGCGGCGACGCGAACCGCGGCCACGCCGTGTTCCTCAGCTCGAAAGCCGCGTGCTCCACGTGCCACGCGACGGGTTATCTCGGCGGACGCCTCGGCCCCGACCTCACGAACCTCGGCAAGGTCCGCACCGAGCGCGACCTGCTCGAGAGCATCGTCTATCCGAACGCGAGCTTCGTGCGCAGCTACGAGTCGTTCATCGTCGCGACGAAGGACGGCGAGAACCACAGCGGCATCCTCAAGAAGGACGCGCCCGACGAACTCGTGCTCGCCACCGGCCCCGAGACCGAGCAGCGCATCCCGCGTGGCGATGTGGCGTCCGTCCGCCCCGGCGCGGTGAGCCTCATGCCCGCGGGCATGGACACCATCCTGACGAAGCAGGAACTCGCCGACCTGCTCGCGTTCCTGAAGGCGGCGAAGTGACGGGTTTGCCCGCGGCAGCCGCCGCCGGCCTGCGTGCGGGGACACTTGAAGGCAACCAAGCGCGTGCCGGCATTTTTTCCAATTCCCAACCCGGCCCGGCGCGCCTAGCATCCGCCCCCAACGATGTTCGCCCGGGTGGACACGAAGGACCCGCAGGCTGTGGCTGCCGAAGTGCAGGCCGCATACCGCGAGATGTTTCCGGCGGGCGATTCCGGCTTCATCTCGCGCGCCTTTGGCTGGGCCGACGAGTGCTTCAACGGGCGGTATCCCGGCTATCAGGCGAACGACGCGCGCTACCACGACTTCGAGCACACGCTGCAAGTCACGCTCTGCATGGTGCGGCTCCTGCGCGGGCGGCATCGCGTGAAGAACGCGCGCCCGCGGCTCACCCAGCGGATGTTCGAGCTCGGGCTGCTCGCGATCCTGCTGCACGACACGGGCTACTTGAAGCGGCGCGGCGACAACAAGGGCACCGGCGCCAAATACACGCTCATCCACGTGGACCGCAGCGGCGAGTTCGCGGCGAAGTTCCTCCGGGCGCGCGGCTTTTCGAAGGCGGACATCCATGCGGTGCAGGACATGATCCATTGCACGGGCGTGAACGTGGACTTGAAGACGATCCCGTTCGAGAGCCGGCTTGAGCGCATCGTGGGTTTCGCGCTGAGCACGGGCGACCTGCTCGGGCAGATGGCGGCGGAGGACTACGTGGAAAAGCTGTCGAGGCTTTACAGCGAGTTCGACGAGGCTGGACGCTACGAGAAGGACGGCAGCAAGGGCAGCGCGCTCGGCATGTTCGCCGGCGCCGACGATCTCATGCGCAAGACGCCGGGCTTCTGGCAATACTACGTGCTGCCGAAGATCACCAAGGACTTCATCGGGCTCTACAAGTTCCTGAACTCGCCGTATCCGGACGGGCCGAACGAATACGTCCAGCGCATCGAGGCGAACGTGGCCAGGGTGTCGCGCCTTGTCGCGCAACGCGACCGCAACGGCAACGGCCACGGGGCAAAGGAGGCGTAGCTTTGCCAGCACCTCAATGGAGTTGGGGAGCGCGGGCGTCGCGCCCGCGGTTTTCGGCCTCTGGCCGAAAACTTTTCCGCCCACGCGCAGTGAACATTTTAGTGTAGCGCAGCGCGCCGGAAGCAGTCGGCGGGACGCCTACTGCTGCGACCGGGACGGTCGCGCTCCCCCCATCTTCGGTGGAATCGTTCGGGCTCAGCGCACCACCACCGGCACGGGCGCGAGGATGCGCGAGGCCCGCAGGCGCTCGTGATGGATGGTGTTCGTCGCCGTCACGGCGTCCGCGGGGAACTCGATGGTCTGCGGGCCGCCCGTCTGCGGGTTCGGTTCGTAAAGCGGCGCGCCCGTGCTCGCCACCGTGACGCGGATGCGGTGACCGGCGTTGAAGAAGATGCTGGTCCAGCCGAGGTCGAACGCGAGCTTCACCGGCTCCCCGGGCGTGAGCAGCGCCTCGCGGTCGAAGCCCTCGCGATACCGCGCGCGGCGCGGGTAATCCATCAGCAGCATCGAGCGGCCGTCGGGATACACGTCGCTCAGGCGCACGATGAAGTCCGTGTCGCGCGCGGTGCTGCTCACCCACAGCTCGACCTTCACGAGGCCGGTCCATTCGACCGGCGCGGTGAGTTCCTCGCTCGTGAACGTGCGGACCTCGGACTGTTGCTCGAAAGGGCGCGCGTCCTTCGCGCCGGGAAATCCGGTGCCGGGAATCTGCATCGGCTGGCGCGGGTCGCTCGCGTAACTCGTCGTGGAACTTTGCACCGTCGGGATGCGGCGCTCGAGTTTGCCGCCGGGGTGGAGATAGAAATAGTTCGTGCGCACGGCGGGCGGCCAGTCGGGCGCGCTCCTCCAGAAGTTGCCCGGCGCGCCCTTCTCGCCGGCGGCGCCCATCACGTAATAGCGCACGGGCGGGTCCTTCTCGACGCCGTTGGGCTCGCCCTTGAGCCAGTGGTTGAACCACCGGACCATGTGCTCGACCTCGGGCCACGCGGCGTTCGCGGGATACTCGAGTTCGGCGACCTTGCTGCCCTTGTTGAGCCGGCCGTGCAGCCACGGGCCGATGAGGAGCTGCTGCCGCCCGCGCGAGTTCGGGCCGCCCGCGTGCTGCCGGCCGGTGAAGCTCATCACCGAGCCCTGGCACATGAAGTCATACCAGCTTCCGATCGTGAAGCACGGCACGTCCATCTCCGCGAAGTGCAGCGAGCAGTCCTCGTCGCGCCAGTAGTCGTCGTAGTGCGGATGCCGGAACCACTCCTCCATCAGCGCGCGGTTGTGCGCGGGCTCGCGCGCGACCTTGTCCATCGCCTTGAACCGCTCCGGCCGCGTCACGCCGCCGATGCGGTAGCCTTCCTGGAAGAGGCTCAGCCCCGTGTCCACCATGTATTGCGCCGCGAGATGCGGCGGGCGCGTGACGGCGAGGAAGTTCTGCGCGTAACCGCCCTGCGAGCTGCCGAATGTGCCGACCTTGCCCGTGCACCACGGCTGCGCCGCGAGCCATTCGCACGTGTCGAAGCCGTCCTTCAACCCGCCCCACGCCAGCGCGCGGTAGCCGACCCACGTGCCCTCGCTCTGCCACGTGCCGCGGAAGTTCACCAGCGCGACGACGAATCCCGCCCCGGCAAGGTTCGCCGCGGCCTTGCGCGTGGCCGCGCCGCGCACGTCCGCGTAGCGCTGCTCGAACAGCGCGGGAAGTTTCGCATCGCCGGGCGGGAAATAGAGCCACGCCGAGAGCCGCTTGCCGTCGCGCATCGGGATCATCACGTGCTCCTCGCGGATGGCGCCGAGGTCCACCACCGGCTCCGCAGCGCGCGCGTTGAAACCCGAAACGACGAGAAGCAGCAGCACCGAAACGAAAGCGCGCGTGGTCATGCTGGGAGAATGTCGCAAGCGTGGACCGCCGGCAAGCCGCCCGGCTCGCCATTGGAATGTCGGGCTACTTGAGCGCCGCCACCACCGCGTCCTGCTGCGCGTCCGTCATCTCGGGATAGATGGGCAGCGAGAGGCAGCGGTCCGCCAGGGCCTCGCTCACGGGGAAATCGCCGCGCTTGTGACCGAGCGACGCGTAAGCCTTCTGCAAATGCACCGGCACGGGATAGTGGATGGCGGTGTCGATCCCTGCATCCTCGAGCTTTCGCCGCACGGCGTCGCGGTTCGCGACCTCGACCACGTAGCAGTGCCACACGCTCTCGCTGTCCGCGGGGCATTGCGGCAGACCGAGCCCGCGGCCCGCGAGCAGTTCGTTGTAGCGTCGCGCCCGCGCCTGCCGCGCCGCGCTCCACGCATCGAGCCGCTTCAACTTGATCCCGAGCACCGCGCCTTGAAAGCTGTCCATCCGGTAATTGTAGCCGACCTCGTCGTGGTAGTAGCGCGTGCGCGAGCCGTGTTCGCGCAACGCCTTCGCGCGCGCCGCGAACCCGTCGTCGTTCGTCACGAGCGCCCCGCCCTCGCCGTAAGCGCCGAGATTCTTCCCCGGGTAAAAGCTGAAGCCCGTCATGCAGCCGAATTGCCCGCAGCGCCGGCCCTTGTAGCGCGCGCCGTGCGACTGCGCGGCGTCCTCGACCACGGGCAGCTTGTGCTGCGCGGCGATGGCGAGGATGGGGTCCATGTCCGCCGGCATGCCGTAGAGATGCACGGGCAGGATGGCCTTGGTGCGCGGCGTGATGGCGGCTTCGAGCCGCGCGGGGTCGAGGCAACGGCGCACGGGCTCGATGTCCACGAAGACCGGCTTCGCGCCGCAATAGCTGATGGCCCACGCGGTGGCGATGAACGTGAACGGCGTGGTGATGACGTCGTCGCCCGGCCCGACATCGAGGCAGCGCAGCGCGACGTGCAGCGCGCTTGTGCCGCTGTTGAGCGAGACGCAGTGCTTTGCGCCGCAGAACGCCGCGAAGTCGCGCTCGAAGTCCGCCGCCGCCGGGCCCTGCGCGAAGCGCGTGGATTCGCAGACCGCCTCGAGCGCCGCAAGCACCTCGCTGCGGATGGACTGATACTGCGCCTTGAGGTCGAGGTAGGGGATGCGCGTCATGGGAGGGACGGGAGGAGATTGGGATCAGGATGAAGATTAGGATTGGGACCCGAGGCCCGCGCGTCGGCCAGCTTCAACGTCATCGCAATCTTATTCCTGCTCTTGATCCCAATCCTCATCCCTCAATGCCTGAAATGCCTCACGCCCGTGAACACCATCGCCACGCCGCGCTCGTCGGCGGCTTTGATCACGTCGGCGTCGCGGACGCTGCCGCCGGGCTGGATGGCCGCGGTCGCGCCCGCCTCGGCCGCCGCAACCAGGCCGTCCGGGAACGGGAAAAACGCATCGCTGCATACGACGCTTCCCTTCAAGGACAGTCCGGCTTCGCCCGCCTTCCACACGGCGATGCGGCTCGAATCCACGCGGCTCATCTGTCCCGCGCCGATGCCGAGCGTGCGGGCGTGGCCGGTCGCCGGGTCGGCGCCGACATACACGATCGCGTTGGACTTCACGTGCTTCACCACGCGCCAGCCGAAGAGCATCGCGCGCAACTCCGCGTCGCCCGGCGCGCGGCGCGTGACAACCTTCACATCCGCAACGCCGACCGCCTTGAGATCGCGCTCCTGCAGCAGGAACGACTCCGCGCCGACGCTCCGCACGTCCCACGGCGCGACCGTCGCGGGATTCTTCAACACGCGCAGCAGACGCAGGTTTTTCTTCCGCTGCAACAGCTCGAGCGCCTCGGGCGCGAAGTCCGGCGCGACGATGACCTCGCTGAAAATCTCCGCGATGGCCTCGGCGCACTCGAGGTCGAGCGGCTGGTTCACGGCGATGATGCCGCCGAACGGCGCCTGCCGGTCCGTGGCAAACGCGCGGTCCCACGCCTCGCGCAGGCTCGCGCCCTGCCCGACGCCGCACGGGTTCGTGTGCTTGAGGATCGCGAGCGTCGGCGCCTCCGCGCCAAACTCGCCGATGAGCGCCGCCGCCGCCGTGAGGTCCAGGATGTTGTTGTAGGAAAGTTCCTTGCCGTGAAGTTGCGAGAAATACTCGTGGAATCGGCCGTAAAGCGCGGCGCGCTGGTGCGGGTTCTCGCCGTAGCGCAGCGGTTGCGCGAGCGGCACGGCGATGGCGAGCGAACCGGGCAACGGCCGCTGCGACTCGGCCGTGCGCTTGCCGAACTCGGCGTTGAGATGCGCGGCGATGGCGGCGTCGTAGGCGGCCGTGCGCGCGAACACCTTCGCGGCGAGCTTGCGGCGGAACTCGAGCGTGGTGTTGCCCGAGGACTTGATCTGCGCGTCGGCTTCGTCGTAATCCGCCGGGTCGGTGATGACCGTGACGCTGTCGTGATTCTTGGCCGCGCTGCGGAGCATCGAAGGGCCGCCGATGTCGATGTTTTCGATCGCCTCGTGCAACGGCACGTTGGGCTTGGCCACGGTGGCCTCGAACGGATAGAGATTCACCACCACGAGGTCAATCGGCGCGATGCCGTGCTCGCGCGCCGTGGATTCGTGCGTCGAGTTGCCGCGCAGGAAAAGCAGGCCGCCGTGGATTTTCGGATGCAGCGTCTTCACGCGGCCATCGAGCATCTCGGGAAAACCGGTGTGGTCGGAGATGTCCTTCACCTCGAGCCCCGCGGCGCGGAGCGTCTTGGCCGTGCCGCCCGTGGAGACGAGTTCGACGCCGGCGGCGGCGAGAGTCTGGGCGAAGGCGACGAGGCCGTTCTTGTCGGAAACGGAAAGGAGCGCGCGTTCGATGCGTGGCATAGA
>Ga0194132_10008638_pt1 | contig 14480 bp, 16 predicted proteins | sample TA2KigOf80mmetaG_FD_148612 | JGI IMG/M metagenome (GOLD analysis project Ga0194132, IMG submission 148612) | Freshwater microbial communities from Lake Tanganyika, Tanzania - TA2015054 Kigoma Offshore 80m | ecosystem: Environmental > Aquatic > Freshwater > Lake | place: Tanzania: Lake... | reverse complement strand
CGCGGCCCGGCCGCCGGCGGACCGGGCGGGGCGCCGCGTCAGCCGCGCGAGCCCGGCGCGATCCCGCGCACCCGGGTCTCGACGCTGAAGACGCTCGTCGTCGCGGTGAGGAACAGCGTCGAGAAGCGCGCGCCCCCGAACGTGAGGTTCGCGGCGTGCTCCTCGGTCTCGAAGACCCCGAGCCGCTTCCCGTCGGGTGCGACCACCCACACCCCGCCCGCGCCGGTCGTCCAGAGGCGGCCGTCCTCGTCGACCTTCATCCCGTCCGGCGCGCCGCGCCGCTCGTCCCGTCGCATGTCGACGAAGAGATCGCCGCCGCTGAGCGAGCCGTCCGCGGCGACGAGGTAGCGCCGGATGATGCGGTCCTGCGAGTCCCCGACGTAGAGCGCCGACTCGTCCGGCGAGAAGGCGAGCCCGTTCGGCTGCGTGAAGTCGCGGACGAGGAGCGCGAGCGCGCCGTCGGGGGCAAGCCGGTAGACCCCCTGGAAGTCCAGCTCCTGCTTCGCGTTCGGGTCGCCCATGACGCGGGTCGCGCCGGGGCGGGGCAGCCCGTACGTGGGGTCGGTGAAGTAGATGGCGCCGGAGGAGTGCACGACGAGGTCGTTCGGGCTGTTGAGCCGCTTCCCGTCGTGGCTCGTCACGACGTCGGCGGCGGCGCCGTCGGGGCTCGTGGCGCGGTACGGCGCGCGCGAGACGCGCCGGCCGCCGTGCTCGCACGCGACCACGCGGCCCTCACGGTCGAGCGTGAGGCCGTTCGAGTAGCCGCTCGGCTCGCGGTAGACCTCCGCCGCGCTCGCGCCGGGGCGCCAGCGGTGGATGCGGTTGCCGGGGATGTCGCTGAACAGGAGCGCCCCGTCTGCGGCGATCCAGATCGGTCCCTCGGTGAACTGGAAGCCCGTGCAGAGCTTCGTCTCCTCTGCGCTCGCGACGAGGTCCGAGAGCCCCTGGTCGTTCTCGATGCGCATGCCGGCGTCCCCCCTCCGCCAGCGCATCCTACAGCAGGCGGGCCGCCGGCCGCCGCTCCCGTCGCAACCGTCACGGGAGCGAGTTCTCGGCGATCGCGCGTGCGCGCGAGCGTCGATCGGGACGGGCGGGGACGGGCGCGCGCTTCGCCGCTGCTGCACGTATGTCAAGGCGTTCATGGAGGCGGACGCGGCGTTGCGCGAGCGTGTCGTGCGTCGGGCCGTGACCGTTCGAGGGGAGACAGCCATGGCGATGCACGGCAGGGCGTGGGAGCGGTGGCGGCGCCCGCGGCGGATCCCGCTGGGCCGCGTCATCGAGGAGCGGATGCGGCGCCTGGCCGACGCCGTGAACGGGACCGCGGCGGGGGCGAGCGTCGAGCGCTCCCGGCGGGTCGACCCCGCACTGGCGCGGCTCGAGGACACCCGCGGCCGCACGGCCGCGCGGTACGGGCCGGCGTAGGCGGCCGTGGGCGACGGCGACGGGGGCCGGTTGAACGCGTTCATGGAGCCGTTGACGACCGATCGAGATGCTGCCAGTGCGGGGCGCGAGCGCGCTCCCGCGCGGCGGGCACGAAGAGACGGAGACCACAGTGACGACTGCGACGCAGACGATTCGGGGGAGGACGGGCCGGTTCGGGGGCTTCGGCTGGTTCGTCCGGCGCGCTCGCGGCACCGAGTCCGAGCGCCGTGACGCGGCCTGGGAGCGCCGCGCGATGCAGGACCGGCGGGCGCGCGAAGCGGAGCACCGCGGCATCGACCCGGACCACATCTGGACGGTGGGCACGGCCTTCCGGTCGTTCTAGCAGGCCGCTCCCGCGTGAGGCGGCGCGGCGGCGTCCGACCAGGGCGTCCCGCACCGCCTCGCTGTGTTCGCGCCAACCCACGCGCGCGCAACCCGCGCCGAGCGTTCCCATCGACTCGGACCCCGGCGGCGTGAGTGGCCCCGGGATACGCTGCGGTCCCCGACGCGCGGGTTCGAGTGGGCCGAGGCGCGAGCCGGTTGGCTGCTGGGCCGCGAGGCGCTGGGATGATCCGATGGGCCGGCTTCGGGCTGCTCGGTGCGGCGTTGTGGTTCACCGCGGCGTGCCAGCCCTGGACCGGCGGGACACGGCCTCGTTCAGTCGACCCTCGCCCGAGCCCGCCCCCGGCGAGCTTCCGTCACCCACCCCCGCCGTAGCTTCCGGCGCGCGCCGCGACGCCGTTGAGGCCGCCGCCGCATCGCGCTCCGGCGGCCAGACCTCGGATGCCCCAGCCCGTCCGTGGCCGGCACCGCCGGCTCAGCCGGCCCCCAGGTCCGTGATCCACGCGCGCGGCGCCCCGCCCCGCACCAGCTCGAGCATCCCGATGTGCCCGAGCCGCGGGCTGCGGTTCCGGGGCAGCGTCGCGCTCCCCGGGTTCACGCAGAGCATCCCGTCGATGCGGTCGATGCGCTCGACGTGCGTGTCGCCGCAGACCACCACGTCGGGCCAAACGCCCGCGAGCAGCGCGCGCGAGAGGTACTCCCGCCCGGCGTTGAGCGGCTCGAACTGGTGCACGAGCGCCACCCGGTGGCCCTCGATCTCGAGCAGGTGGAGCGGACGCACGCGCGGGTCGCCGTCGAAGAGATGATCGTGGTTGCCCTGCGCCGCGAGCACGGGGGCCACCACCTCGAGCTCGTCGAGCACGCGCGGGACCACGATGTCGCCCGCGTGAAGGATGAGGTCGACGCCGCGGAGGGCCTCGAGGATCTCCGCGAAGAGCACGGGCGCCTCAGGCACATGCGTGTCCGAGAGCAGCCCGATCCGCACGCGTTGCGCCTCCGTCCGCCGGGCACCCCGTGCGCCCGCGGCACGCCAGCGTATGCGACCCCCGCTCAGCTCGCCGCGGCCCCCTCCTGCGACGCGCCTTCGAGGCGGAGCAGCGCCGCTCTGCGGCGGGCGCCCCGGCGGTAGCCGCCCGTGCCCGCCTCGCCGACTGCGCGGTGGCAGGGGATCGCGACCGCAGCGGGGTTGCGCGCGCACGCGCCGCCCACCGCTCGCGCACCGCCGGGCACGCCGATCGCGCGCGAGCTCGCCGTGGGTGCGCGTCTCGCCCGGCGGGATCGCGCGCAGCGCCTCCCAGACGCGGAGCTGGAACGTGGTGCCCTGCACGTCGAGCGGCAGCTCGAGCAGCCGGCTGCGGCCGGCGAGGTGCTCGCGCACGAGCGCGAACCACGGCGCGAGCGCCTCCATGTCGTCGACGAGCTCGGCGCGCGGGAAGTCGCGCCCGAGCTCGTCGCCGAGCGACCCCGCGTCGTCGCCGAAGCGCACCGCGGCGATGCCGCGCGTGGTCGCGGCGAGCGCGACCCAGCCGAGCGCGGTGCGCACCGTCCCGACCCGCAGCCGCTCGCCCGCCACGAGGCGCCGCACCGAGCGGGGCGCCATCGCGAGCGCCCCGGCGCGCTCCTCGAGCCGCGAGGTCACGCCGAATCCCGCGGCGAGCGCGGCGTCTGTGACGGTGTCGCCGGCGCGCGCGCCGCTCGAACGCGGAGAGCCAGCACGCGGCAGCGTACTCGGTCACGGTGAGGCCCACGAGCACGCAGAAGTCGCGCTGGAGGGCGTCCGGGCCGACGCCGAGCCGCCCCGGCCACCCCCGGGCGAGGCCGTTCGTGTGGGTTGAAACCGCGCCGCCCAGCGGAGAACGTATCGGCCACGCGGGGCGGCGCCCCGCCCGTCTCAGCCGCGAAGCGATTCCGCGGCGCGCATCGTCGGAGGGTGCCCGATGACCACGTACGAAGTCCTGCTCTTCCTGCACATCCTGGGCGTGTTCTTCCTCGTCGGGGCCGCCGGGGTGAGCAACGCCGTCGGGTTCATGCTGCCGCGCGTGAGCGCGGCGCGCACGGCGCTCGCCCTGCTCGACCTCCAGCACCGCGTCGAGTGGTTCGTGACGCTCCCGGCGGCGGTGGCGATCGCCGTCTTCGGCACGCTGCTCGTCGGCGAGGCGGGCTACGGCTACGGCGACGCCTGGATCGGCGGGGCGTACGCGCTCATCGTCTTCATGCTCGCGCTCGACCACGGCCTGCTCATGCCCGCCAACCGCCGCATGCGCCGGCGGGTGGTCGCGCTCGCCGAGGGCCCCGACGTCGCGGAGCTGCGCGCCGCGACGACGTCGGCACCGGCCAACGTGGCCGGCGCTCTGCTCGACTTCTCGCTGCTCGCGGTGCTCTTCCTGATGGTCGTGAAGCCCGGCTCCTAGCGTGAGCCGCTACGCTCCCCGGCGCCCGCGCACGCGGGACGGCGAGCGAGCGGCAGAGGGGGCGCGATGGCGGACCAGGGACCGAGCGTGGGCGACGAGGCGACCGGCAGCGTCGTGGTCGCGCCGGAGCACTTCGCGAGCCGGATCGTGGCGGGGACGCCCGATGTCTTCAGCACGGCCGCCCTCGGCGCGCTCGTCGAGCGCACCGCGGCGGAGTGGCTCCACGGTTTCACCGGCCCGGAGCAGATGACGGTGGGCACGCGCATCGCGATCGAGCACACCGCCGCCACCCCCGAGGGCAAGCGCGTGACGGTGACCGTGCGGCTCGAGGCGGCCGAGCCCCCGCGCTACGACTTCTCGTGGACCGCGCAGGACGAGGCGGAGCCGGTCGGCTCGGGCACGCATCAGCGCTTCGTGCTCGAGCGCGAGCGGTTCATGCGGCGGCTCGACCGCAAGCGGTGAGCGAGCCGCCGCGGACGGCTCACTTCAGCGGCGAGTAGTCCGTCGCGTTCATGATCCGGTTCTCGATGTGGTGGACGAGCGGGCCGTCCTTCTCGGACTCCGCGCGCGCCTTCTGCCATTCGGGGTCGGCGCCGAACGCGGCCCAGGCCTTCTGGCGCGCGGCGAGGTCCTCGTACGCGACCATGTACCAGAGCTCGTCGCTGCGGCCGCCGATGGCGTTCGTCCAGTAGCCGACGTTCTTGATCCCGTGTCGCTCGAAGATCTTCGTCGTGTGATCGCGGAAGCGCGCCTGCAGCGCGCCCATCTTTCCCGGGTTCGCGGTGTAGATGCGCAGCTCGTAGATCAAGGTCCCCTCCTTCGGCGGGCTTGCTGGGAACTGGGTCAGGGCGCGGCCAGGTGCGCCGGGTTCGCGGTGCCTACGATCGTCGTGTGCAGGTCCGAATGCGAAAGCGTGAAGCGCAGCGTGAACTCCATGCGGCTCATCCCCGCTGGGAGGATCTCGTCGAGCCGGGACGCCTCCCACACGTCCTTCGGCGCGGCGCGCTGCGGGCCGCGCCAGCCCTTTTCGCCTGAGGGGGCGCCGCGCGCGACGCCGTCGCGGATCACGGTTCCGGCGCCCGCGCGCGCGGCCTCCGAGATCGCCGCTTCGTGCTCGCGCTGCAACGCCGAGTACGGGATCTGGAACTCGTCGAAGACGCCCATCGCGATGTGATTCGCGAGGTGCGGGAGCATCGACGACGCGCCGAGGAAGCCCACCTTCCCCTCGCGCCGCAGCGCGCGCAGCTCCTCGAGCGCGCCGTGCTCCTCGAGCTCTTCCTTCGACGGGCTGCCGTGGACCTGCACGACGTCCAGACGATCGGTGCGCATCCGCCGCAGGCTCTGCTCGACGCCGTCGCGCACGTTCTCGCGCGTGTAGACGTGGCGCGGCCCGCCCTCCGCCGGCTCGCCCCCAACGAGGCAGCCGCACTTCGAGGCGAGCACGTGTTCGTCCCGGCGGTGCGCGATGAAGCGGCCGATCAGCTCCTCGCTCATCCCGTGGTCTCCCGACGTGTCGATGAAGTTGATGCCGGCGTCGAGCACGGCGTTGAGCACGCGCTCGGCCTGCTCCGGACTGACCTCGCGCCCGCGCGGCGCGCCGCGCAGCTCCATCGCGCCGTAGCCGGGCTGTGTCACGCGCAGCCCCGTGCGCCCCAGCTCGCGGGTCGGCAGGTCGGGCATGGTCCTCCTCATCGCGGCGGCGCCAGCCGGCGCCGCACGCCTTACGGCGCTTCGTCCGCCGCGCGCCGCGGCGAGCGGGCCGCGAACGGCGTGTACGGGAAGCGCGCGAGCGCCGACTCGTCCAGGTCGATGCCGAGTCCCGGCGCGCTCGGGAGCGCGATGTGCCCGTCGACGACCTCGAACGGCGGGCGCGCCACCTCGCGGCCCCACGCCTCCAGGTTCACGAAGTACTCGGTGATCAGGAAGTTCGGCATCGCCGCCGACACGTGCACGGTCGCCGCGAGCCCCACCGTCGTGCTGTTGTAGTTGTGCGGCGAGACCGCGACGAAGTACGGCTCGGCCATCGCTGCGATCTCCTTGAGCTCGAGGATCCCGCCGACGTTGCAGACGTCGGGGTTGATGACGTCGGCCGCGTGGCGCTCGAAGACCTCGCGGAACTCATGCTTCGTGTAGAGCTCCTCACCGGTAACGACGGGGATGCGGATCTCGCGCTTCGCCGCGGCGAGCGCATCCACGTTCTCGGCGAGCACCGGCTCCTCGAACCAGAAGGGCGCGTACGGCTCGATCGCGCGGGCGATGCGCACCGCGTGCATCGGCGCGAGGCGGCGGTGCATCTCGACGAGGATCTCGACGTCCGGTCCCACCGCCTCGCGCACGGCGGCAACGCGGTCGATCGCCTGCTGCTCCTGCTTCCGGCTGATGAACGTCCGCCACGGCCCGGGGACCGGGTCGAATTTCATCGCGTCGAAGCCACGCGCGACGACGGCGCGTGCGCTCTCCTGCAGCTCGGCGAGCGAGCCCTGGCGCGCCCAACCGTTCGCGTAGACGCGCACCCGCTCGCGGCAGGCGCCGCCGAGCAGCTCGTACACCGGCACCCCGAGCCGCTTCCCGGCGAGGTCCCACATCGCCTGCTCGATGCCGCTGATCGCGGAGTAGTAGTCCATCGCCCCGCGCCGCGCGGCGAAGTCGTCGAACATCGCGCGCGTGAGCTGCTTGATCTGCCGCGCGTCCCAGCCCTCGACGTAGCGGCGCAGCTGCTCGAGGTGCGCAACGACCTGCGTGTCGCGGTCGGACTGCGTATAGCACTCGCCCCAGCCGTGGAGGCCGTCGGCCGTCTCCAGCCGCACGAAGAGCAGGTTCTTCCCGTGCGGCGGGTGCGCGAGGACGTGTCGGAGCGAGGTGATGCGCACGGCGCGTCTCCGCGGCGGGCTAGTGCTGCACGACGGAGCCGCCGTCGACGTTGATGGACTGCCCGGTCACCCACGAGCCCTGCTCGCTGCAGAGGAAGAGCGCCATGTTCGGCACGTCGCCCCCGGCGCTCGGGCGGCGCAGCGGGATGCTCGCGACCATGTTGCGCCAGCGGTCGCTGTCGCGCGGCACGTCGTCGAGCCGGTTGTTGTCGATGATGCCCGGGCAGATCGTGTTCACCCGGATCCCGTACTGCCCGACCTCGCGCGCGAGCACCGCGCCGAGCGCCTGGATCGCCGCCTTGCTCGACGCGTAGGCGCCGGTGTTCGGGCCGAAGACCTTCCCGGCGATCGACGAGATGTTGATCACGCCCCCGCCCTCGCCCTGGTCGATCAGGTGCTTCACGAAGACCTTCGACATCAGCATCGTGCCGCGGAGGTTCACGCGGATCACGGTGTCCCAGACGTCGGTGGGCATCTCGACGAGCGGGACGCGGTCCGCGCCGCGCGCGGCGGCGGCGTTGTTGATGAGGAAGTCGACGCGCCCGAACTCCGAGACCGTGCGGTCGAGCAGCGCGCGCACCGCGGCCTCGTCGGCGACATCGCTCACCACCGGGAGCACGCGGCGGCCGGCCGCGCGGATCTCCTCCGCGACCGACTCGATGTCGTGCCAGCCCGCGCGCCTCTCGTCCTCGGGGTAGCGGTCGGGCGAGCGCCCGGTGCCGGTGATCACGACGTCGCAGCCCGCGTGCGCGAAGGCGTTGGCCAGCTCGCGGCCGATGCTGCGCATGCGCCCGGCACCGGTGATCACGACCACGCGGTCCTGCAGCCCGGTCAGTACGAACGCCACTCGATCCTCCCCCCGTCGCGCCCCCAGGCCGCGCCGCCTGCTCGAGCCGTCGCCGGTGCCGCCCGGCCTACGTGCGCCCGCGCTGGAAGCGGTTCTCCATGCCCTCGGGCAGCTGCACGCCGCCGTCCTCGAACGCCTTGCGGATCGCCGCGCCCGGCGGTCCGAAGATGTCCGCGCGGTGGCCGGCGACCCACTCCCGGCTCCCCCGCACGGGGTCGAGCGCGCCCTGGAAGTGCGGCGCCACGTAGCGCGCCCAGAGCTCGTAGCTGCGGAACGTTTTCTCCTTGAGCGGGGCCCACTCGTGCGCGAGCCCGAGCAGCCCCCCGAAGCCCTCGGAGAGCTCGAGGATCCGCTCCACCGCCTCGATCGCGTCCTCGGGCGTTCCGACGATCGCGCCGCCCCGCTTCACCATCCCCTCGATGCTCTCGTCTCCGGTCGACGGGCGGCCGAGCGTCTCGAGGAAGTAGTCGTTGTTCCACGCGAGCGCGCCGTCGCGCACGTCCGCAAACGCCTGCTCGCGCCTCTCCGCGAGGTGGAACGGGATCACCACGCGCCACTCGTCGCGGCTCACGCGCCGGCCGGCGGCGCGCGCCGCCTCCTCCGCCCAGCCCCACGCCTCGGGGAGCGAGACCAGCCCGCCGGCCTGGAACGAGGCCACCGAGAGCATCCCGATCCCGTAGCGCCCCGCCGCCTGCGGGCCGGCCGGCGAGAAGCTGTGCGCGACCGCGACGGGCAGGTGCGGGCGCGTGTAGCTCGCGAGCTGCAGACGCGCGTCGCGCAGCGTGAACCAGTCGGTCTTCATGCTCACGGGCTCGGGCGAGCGCAGCAGCGCCATGATCGCATCGAGCGACTCGTTCATCCGCGCGCGCTGGCTCGTCGGCTCGATCCCCATCATGTACGCGTCGGAGGAGAGCGCGCCCGGTCCCACGCCGAGCATCGCGCGGCCGCGCGTCATGTGGTCGAGCTGCACCATGCGGTCCGCGACCATCAGCGGGTGGTGGTACGGAAGGCTCGTCACGCCGGTGCCGAGCCGCAGCGACCGCGTGCGCGGCGCCGCGGCGGCGATGATCAGCGTCGGGTCCGCGATCGTCTCCCAGCCCGCGCTGTGGTGCTCGCCGATCCAGGCCTCGTCGAAGCCGAGCCGGTCGAGGTGCTCGATCAGCTCGAGGTCGCGGTCGATCGCGAGCGTCGGGTTCTCGCCGACGCGGTGGAAGGGCGCGAGGAAGATCCCGAACCTCATGCGCTCGGGCCGGTACGTCATCGTGCGTTCACCTCCTGCCCCCTTCCGACGAGGGGGCGCGTCAGCCCCCGAACGCTGCGGCGAGCGTGGGGCGTCAGCCCCATGAGCCGCCGCCCGCTCAGGCCGCTCACGCGGGCCGCTCGCCCGGATCGCCCCTACGGCCGGTCGTACACCATGATCGAGCGCCCGCTGATCTCGCCGCGCTCGAGCGCCTGCACGCCGTCGTTGATGCGGTCGAGGCCGTCGTAGACCTTCGTCACCATCTTGTCGAGCGGCAGCGCGCCCTGCTTGAACCAGTGCACGTACTGCGGGAAGTCCTCGATCGGGTGGCTCGTCCCGCCGAGCGAGCCGATCAGGCTGCGCTCGCCCCCCGGGAAGAGCCCGCGCTTGATCGTCACGTCCCCCTGCGGGATGCCGACCGAGACCGCGGTGCCGCCGCGGCGCAGCCCGAGCACCCCGGGCTTCACCGACTCCAGGCACTGGTTGATCACCGACTCCATCCCGATCGCGTCGAACGCGTAGTCGACCCCGCCGCCCGTCAGCGAACGGATCGCCTCCACCGGGTCGGTCTGCTTGCCGTTGACGACGTCGGTCGCGCCGAACTCCTGCGCGAACCGGAGCTTCTCGTCGACGAGGTCGACCGCGATGATCTTGATCGCGCCGGCGATCTTCGCGCCGGCGATCGCGTTGATGCCGACGCCGCCCACGCCGAAGACCGCCACCGTCTCGCCGGGCTGCACCTTCGCGGAGCCGATCACGGCGCCGACGCCGGTGACGGTGGCGCAGCCGATGATCGCGGTGACGTCGGTGGGGACCTCGGGGTCGAGCGGGAGCACGAGCTGCTCGTGGGCAAGCACGTGCTCCGACCAGGTGTAGACGCCGCGCGCCTCCTGGGCGCCGCCGCGGAAGGTGTACTTCGTGTTGCGGGAGAGGCCGGCGGTCTCCGGGGTGAGGTCGCGGGGCACCCACGTGACCATCACGCGGTCGCCCTCCTTCACGTGCGAGACCTGGCGGCCCCTCGCCATCACGACGCCCGTCGCCTCGTGGCCGAGCAGCGTGGGGGTCGGCGTGGCGGGGTTGTGGATCTGGTGGAGCTGCGAGTGGCAGATGCCCGAGGCGTAGAGCTTGACCAGGACCTCGAGGGGCCCGGGGTCGCCGAGCTCGACCTCCTCGACCGCCAGTGGCTTGCCGTGCTCGACGTGTACCGCGGCGCGCGTTTTCATCCCCGCCCCCTCCTCGATGCGCAGGTCGCTGTGGCGCGGCGAGGGTCGCCATTCCCGGGGGGCGCGTCAAGCGGGGGCGGGGCGGGCGGACGCGGGGCGGACGCGGGGCCGCCGTCCGCTACGATGCAGGCGGATCCGACCCCTGAGGAGGCGAGATGCTCAAGCGGCTCGACAACATCGGGATCGCCGTGCGGGACGTTCGGCGCGCGCACGACTTCTACACGCGGGTGCTCGGCTTTGAGGGCGCGCCGCTCGCGGACGGCGCGACCGGCTTCTCGGCGAAGCTCGGCGACGTCGCGCTCTTCGTCTTCGCGACCGACAAGACGAACGCGCCCGGCCGCACCGCCGACTACGAGCACAACCCCGTTGGCATCGACCACCTCGCGTTCGAGGTCGAGGACTACGAGGGCGCGCAGCGCGAGCTCGAGTCGCGCGGGGTGCGGTTCTTGCAGGAGTCGGTGGGCGAGCCGGGCGGCTTCCGCTATCGCGGCTTCACCGACCCCGACGGCAACATGCTGTACGTGATCCACACCGGCGGCTGAGGGCGGGGTCGACCCGCCCGGTCCACCCGCCGTCACCCCGCGCTCAGTTGACGCGCTTGCGCGTCCCCGACCACTCCTTCTCGCGCAGCACGTACTTCTGGATCTTCCCCGTGCTCGTCTTCGGCAGCTCGGCGAACTCGACGTGCTTCGGGCACTTGAAGTGCGAGAGCCGCTCACGCGTGAACGCGATGATCTCCTCCGCCGTGGCGCTGGCGCCCGGCTTCAGCGCGATGAACGCCTTCGGCACCTCGCCCCACCGCTCGTCGGGCACGCCGACGATCGCAACCTCGTGCACCGCGGGGTGCTCGTAGATCGCGTTCTCGACCTCGATGCTCGAGATGTTCTCGCCGCCGCTGATGATGATGTCCTTCGAGCGGTCCCGCAGCTCGATGTAGCCATCGGGGTGCATCACCGCGAGGTCGCCCGAGTGGAACCACCCGCCGCGCAGCGCGCGCGCCGTCGCCTCCTCGTCGTCGAAGTAGCCGGCCATGACGTTGTTGCCGCGCATCATCACCTCGCCCATCGTCTCGCCGTCGGGCGGGACGTCCTCCATCGTCTCGGGGTCGGCGACGCGCAGGTGGGTCGAGAAGACGTACGGCACGCCCTGGCGCGCGGTGAGCTCCGCGCGCTCCTCGAGGGGGAGGTCGCGCCACTCGGGCTGGATCTCGCACAGCGTGTGCGGCCCGTAGGTCTCGGTGAGCCCGTAGAGGTGCGTGACGTGGATGCCCATCGCTTCCATGCGCTTGAGGTCGGCGGGCGACGGTGGTGCGCCGCCCGTGCACGCCGCCACCGGCGGGTCGAAGCGCAGGCCCTGTGCGGCCGGATCGGCGGCGATCATGCGCAGCACCGTGGGCGCACCGTTGAAGTTCGTGACGCCCTCCTCCTGCACGAGCCGGATGATCTCGGGCGGCCGCACCGCGCGGATGCACACGTGCGTGCCGGCGGCGCCTGTCACCGCCCACGTCATGCACCAGCCGTTGCAGTGGAACATCGGGAGCGTCCAGAGGAAGACCGTCTCCTGCCCGAGCCGCAGCGCGCCGATCTCGCCGAGCGCGTTGAGGTAGGCGCCGCGGTGCGTGTACATCACGCCCTTCGGGCGGCCCGTCGTCCCCGACGTGTAGTTGATCGAGAGCAGCTGTCGCTCGTCGGCGGCGGTGTTCTCGATCGGGAGCGGCTCGGCCCCCGCGATCCACTCGTCGAACGTCGGCCCCGGGAGCTTCGCCTCGGTGAGCCCGACCTGCGGGTCGAGCACGTTGACGACGCGCAGCTCGGGCCCGACCTGCCCCAGGTCGACCTGGCCGGCGAGCTCCGGGTCGACCAAGACGAGCTTCGCGCCGGAGTGCTTGAGGATGTACGCGACCTCGCCGGCGGCGAGCCGCGTGTTGATCGCGACGAGCGCCGCGCCGGCGAGCGGGACCGCGAAGGTGCTCGCGAGGTGCACCGGGACGTTCGGGAGCAGCACCGCGACGCGGTCACCGGGCTCGATCCCGTCGCGCCGCAGCGCCGCCGCGAAGCGCCCGACCAGGCCGGCGAAGGCGCGCCAGTCCATCCGCTCGCGGCCGTACACGACGGCCTCCTTGCGCGGGAAGACGCGCGCGGTGCGCTCCAGGAGCACGAGCGGGGTGAGTGGGTCGTTGTACGCGCCGAGGTGCTGCTCGCTCCCCGCCACCGGAGCGCGCTTCGCGTCCACCCGCAACTGTTGATCGACCATCTCCGCACCTCCTCGCGCTGGCGGCATTCTAGAGGAGGCCCTCGCACAGCCCCCCGCGCGTGGCCGCCGGGCGCTCACCCCGTAGACTCGGGCGCGGAGGTGCCGCATGCCCGAGCCCGACCTGCCCGTGGTCACCCAGCGCACGATCGAGGCGAACGGGCTGCGCTTCCGCGTCGCCGAGGCCGGCGCGGGGCCGCTCGCCCTCCTGCTGCACGGCTTCCCGGAGTCCTGGTACTCCTGGCGCCACCAGCTCACGGCGCTCGCCGGCGCCGGCTACCGGGCCGCCGCCCCCGACATGCGCGGCTACGGCGCCTCCGACGCGCCGCCCGACGTCGCCGACTACGACATCGAGCACCTGGTGGGCGACGCGGCCGGGCTCGTCGAGGCGCTCGGCGAGCAGCAGGCGGTCGTGGTCGGCCACGACTGGGGCGCGATCATCGCCTGGCAGTGCGCGCTGCTGAGGCCCGACCGCTTCCGCGCGGTGGCCGGGCTGAGCGTCCCCTACACCGGGCGCCCGCCGGTGCGCCCGCTCGAGACGTGGAAGCGCCGCTTCGGCGAAAACTTCTTCTACATCCTCTACTTCCAGCCGCCCGGCGTCGCCGAGGCGGAGTTCGACCCCGACCCGCGCCGCATCCTGCGGCGCCTCTACCGCTCGCCCGGCTCGGAGGCCGCCGCGCCGCCCGCGATCACCGACCCGAAGATGAGCGCGGGCGGGTGGGCCGGCCGCATGCCGGAGCCGAAGGCGCTGCCGCCCTGGCTGAGCGAGGCCGACCTCGACTACTACGTCGAGCAGTTCCGCCGCTCGGGCTTCCGCGGGCCGCTGAGCTACTACCGCAACTTCGACCGCAACTGGGAGCTCACCCCGCAGCTCGCGGGCGCGAAGGTCGAGCAGCCCGCGATGTTCCTCGCCGGGGAGCACGACGCCGTGATCGTCCGCGGGGGGATCATGGGGGCCGGCGACGACCTCGAGGAGCGCATGCGCGAGGCGGTGCCCGGGCTGCGCGCCATCACGCTCGTCCCCGGTGCCGGCCACTGGGTGCAGCAGGAGCGCCCGCACGAGGTCAATGCCGCGCTCATCGACTTCCTGCGCTCGCTCGACCACGACGCGCGCGCCGCGGGAACCGGGCGTCGCGCAGTGTAGTGATCCGCAGTGACGCCGTCGGAGGGCCACGCGGCCGCGGACGAGGAGCTGCTGCGCGCGGCGCGCGCCGGGAACGACGCCGCGCTCGGGCGAATCGTCGAGCGCTACCAGGAGGGTGGCGTTCCGCGCGACCTACCGCGTGACCCGCGACCAGGCCGCCGCCCAGGACGCCTGCCATGCGAGGTTCATCCGCGCGTACCGCGCACTCGACCGCTTCCGCATCGGCGAGCCGTTCCGTCCGTGGCTGCTGCGCATCGTGACGAACCTCGCGAAGAACGAGGTGCGCGGGCGCTCGCGCCGGGGCAGGCTGCTCGCGCGGCTGCAGCGCCAGGCGACCGTGGGCGCGGACTCGACGCCGGAGCGGGCGCTCGAGGCGCGCGAGCGGCACGAGCGCGTGCTCGACGCGATCGCGCGGCTGCCCGCGGCCGACCGGGAGGTGCTCTACCTCCACCACTACCTGGATCTGCCGGAGCGCGAGGTCCCCGCCGCAATCGGGCGCCGGCCCGGCACGGTGAAGTCGCGGCTGCACCGCGCGCATGCGCGCATGCGCGCCGTGATCGAGGCGGCGTACCCGGACCTCGTGCCCGAGGACGCCGCGGTGGAGGACGTCCACGGCTGAGCCGGCGCGACGCGACGCGTGGGAGGAGCGGCTGCTCGCGCAGTCGGCCGCGGCCGTGCGCTACCCGCGCACCCCGGAGCTGCGCGCGCGCGTGCTCGCCGCGATCGCGGCG
>Ga0194132_10008635_pt1 | contig 14486 bp, 15 predicted proteins | sample TA2KigOf80mmetaG_FD_148612 | JGI IMG/M metagenome (GOLD analysis project Ga0194132, IMG submission 148612) | Freshwater microbial communities from Lake Tanganyika, Tanzania - TA2015054 Kigoma Offshore 80m | ecosystem: Environmental > Aquatic > Freshwater > Lake | place: Tanzania: Lake... | reverse complement strand
GAGCAGCCATGGCGCGGTGATCCGGTCGTGGCGTAGCGCGGCCAGGAAGGTCATGGTCCTCCAGCGGCCATCCGGAACTTTGGCGATCAGACGGCTGCCGCACGGCGCCCAGCCGCGCAGGGGCGCCATGTTGGTCCGTGTCCAGGTTTCGTCGATGAACACCAGGCGGGACGGGTCGACCCGGCTCTGGTACTTGATCCATTGCGCCCGTCGGCGCGCCACGTCAGGACGGTCGCGCTCGCCAGCCACCGCGCTTTTTTTTGAAGCTGAACTTCTCGTCATGGACAAAGGTCCAGACCGAGCGGTAGTCCACCTTCAGACCTCGCTCGGCGAGCTCTGCCACCAGCCCCTGCAGGGTGAAGTCCCTCTCTTTGATCCGGGCCAGAAGCCAAGTGCGGTGCTCACCCGCAATCGCGCGGGGCTTGTAGCCGCCGATCTTACTCGGCGCCACGCTGCCGGTCTTGCGCAGCCGGCCCACCCATCGGATCGCCGTGCTGACGCCGACGCCAAACTGGGCCGCCGCTCGGTGGCATGACAGCCCGCCGCTCTCAACCGCAGCCACAACCCGCTCACGAAGATCAATCGAATAGGCTCGACCCATCGGATGCTGGCCTCCAGCCCAGCCAGCATCTTGAATCAGAACCCAACTGATTTGGGAATCCCAAATCGATTCAGGGTAATCTCATGCCGCTCTAGCCCGCCAACTTGGTCTGCGAGAGGGACTACACTCCAACTGCTTCGTTGAAAATGCAAGAGAATATCGTTTGCTCAATCCGAGGCGGTCACATGGGCGCCTCGGACTGGCGGGTGTGCGACTACCGGCAACATCGCCGGCAACGGCGTCTGGTGCGGGAAGCTGGACGATTCAATCGCATCCACCTGCTCAAACAGCAGGAGGGTCGGTGCGCGGTCTGCAAGGCGGCATTCGATGCCGATCTTGATCAGCACGGCAACACCAACGTTGTGGTGCGTGACTACTGGGAAGATTGTTAATCGGCGTGGGCTCTCTCTACCCGTGATTCCGGACGTATTGCGGCGTCGCCGCGTACGCCGTCATCTCACTTTGAGGCCGGCGGCCTTCGCAATTGGCACCCATTTTGCGACCTCTCGCCTTTGAAAATCGGCGAGCGCTTCCGGCGTCTGCTGCTCGCGCGGGAATATCTGTTGTCCAAGGCCATCAAGTCGGGAGCGCACGCTTGCATCAGCCAGAATTTCGACGACCGTTGCATTGAGTTTGGAAACGATGTCTCTCGGGGTGTCTTTGGGCGCCCAAAGCGCGATCCAGACTGAGCCGTAGAAGCCAGGCAGACCGGCCTCGTCGACAGTCGGAACGTCGGGCGCTCCCGGGAGCCGGCGATCGGCCATCACCGCATATGCCTTGATTTTTTCGGCTTTCACCAACGGAATCGAAAGCGACGAGAGATCAATGATGATGTCGATACGTCCGGCGAGAAGATCCTGCATCGCGAGGTTGGCGCCGCGATAGGGCACGAAGGCAAAGCGGGTGTCGGTCAATTTCTGGAACAATGCGCCGCTGAGATGAAGAATGCTGCCGAGGCCGGTCGTACCTTGCGTTGCTTTGTCAGGATTGTCTTTGAGCCAGGCAATCAATCCCTTCAGGTCGTTTGTCGGCAAATCTTTCCTCGATACAATAATTAATGGTTGCGTTGACAGCAGAGCAATCGAAGTAAAATCGTCAACCACGTCGTACGGCAACGACATCGTTGCCCCATTGATGACGTGACTGCCAGCCGAACCCACGCAAAGCGTGTATCCGTCGCCAGCCGCTCGGGCGACCCGGCCCGCTCCGATGCTACCCCCGCCGCCAGTTACGTTCTCGACGACGACCGATTGACCGAGTCTCTGCTGCATCCCTGCGGCAAGAACTCGCGCAATCGTGTCCGCCGCTCCTCCTGCCGGGAAGGGCGAGACCAGCGTAATCGGCCGCGATGGATAGGATTGCGCGCGCGCGTCCACGGTTGCCGCGACGCCGAACGCCGCCGCGGCCGAAAGCACACTTCTCCTGCTGATCATGTATCGCTCCCTTTATTTTCGCCGTTGCTTGTTGTGTTTGGATTTCGCTGTGGGATCTCGATGACCGACTTGTCACGCAAGTTGCTGCCAGTCGCGATTATCGTTGTGGAATCTTCGAGTCGGCGACCACCTTTTTCCATTTCGCGATCTGGGACGAGATCATGGTCTCCATTTCCTTGGGCGTACTGGCCCCCGGGTTCATGCCGAGTTTGCGCAGGCGTTCGACGGCGCCCGTATCCGCCAAAACCGATCTGACCGCTTCGTAGAGGCGTTGAACGATCGGCTGCGGCAGGCCGCGCGGCGACGCCAGCCCCATCCAGCTCTGCACGTCGTATCCCGGAACCGTTGTGGCCACCGGCTCGATCTCAGGCATGCTCGGCCAACGATTGCTGCTGGTCACGCCGAGCACCCGCACAACCCCGCCTGTGTATTGAGGCTCGACGACGCTCATGGACTCGAAGGACACATCGATCTGTCCGCCGATCAGGTCCATGATCGGGCCGGTGCCCCCGCGATACGGCACATGAGTCATCTTGACCCCGGCCATCGAGGCGAACAGTTCGCCGGCGAGATGCTGGGTCGAGCCGACGCCCGGCGAAGAATAGGTCAGCTTGCCTGGGGACGACTTGGCGACCTTGATCAGATCGGCGACCGACTTGATCGCGCTGTCGCTTCGGACCGCGATCAGGAAGGCGAAATAGCCGTAGGTCGAGATCATCTGGAAGTCGTTCATTGGATCGAACGACAAGGATTTGTAGATGGCCGCGGAAACCGCGTGTGCGCCGGTCAGGGAAACCAGCGTGTATCCGTCCGGTGGCGACTTGAGCAGCCGTGCGGAGGCCGTGTTGCCTCCCGCGCCGGGCCGCGGCTCGACGGCGACCGGCTGCTTGAGACGCGTGCTCAGACCGTCGGCGAACACGCGAGATATAACGTCGCCGTTTCCACCTGCCGCGAATCCGTGAGTGAGCAGAATCGAGCGCGTCGGGTAAGATTCCTGTGCGGCTGCGCCTTCAATCAGCAGGAACGTCGATAGGATTCCGGCGCACAGAGTCCGCCAAGCGGTCGCCAACATGATCGCTCTCTCCATTGTTTGGATGTTTCCGTTGGCGCGCCCTTCGGCGTCCATTCGTAACGGCGCAGGAGTCCGACCAGTTGCCACTCAGATTTTCGCGATCCCGGCCTGGCCTATGATGTCCCGGTACATCGGCACCTCCTTTGCAATCCGTTCCGCGTGGCCCTTGCTTCCCCTGGCTTCCACGTTGAATCCGGACTTCACCAGCAACGCCTGCATCCCTGGATCGGAAAGGATATTGAGAGTGGCCTTTTCGACGGCCGATATGACTTCTCGAGGCGTTTTCGACGGTGCGACCAGCCCGACATAGTTTTCGAACACGTAGTCCTTGAAACCGGCCTCGGACATGGTCGGAATCTCAGGCAGATCGTGCCAACGCTTTGCGCCAGAGGTTGCGAGCCCGACGATCGTGCCCGCCTTGATCTGCGGATGCGCCGGAGCCAAAGCGCCGCAGCTGATCTGTACGGTATTTTCGAGAAGCGACTTGAGCGCCAGACCTCCGCCGGTAAACACGACTGTCGCCATCCCGCCCAAACCTTCGCGGACTTTGAGTATCTCGATCAGGAGCTGCGGCGTGGTGCCAATGGGGGGCGTCGAAACATTGAACTTTCTTGGATCGGATTTCACTTTGTCGACCAGTTCGCGGAGCGTCTTGACGCCGAGTTCTTTCTTGACGGTGAAGACGTTGGGCGTCGTTGCGATTTCGGCGATTGGCACAAAGTCCTTGAACGGATCGTAGGGTAAGGTTTTGTAGAGGCCTGGATTGACGACGTAGGCGCTGGTCGTGATCATCAGTGTGTAGCCATCGGGCTCCGAGCGCGCGACCATTCCCATTCCGATATTGCCGCCACCGCCGCCGCGGTTCTCGACCACAAACGAGCCGCCCATGGCCTGCTGAAGGTGAGCCGCCAATAGGCGCCCGATGATGTCGGAAGGGCCTCCCGGCGAATTGGGCACCACGATCCGAACCGGGCGATCCGGATATGCCGCAAGCGCCGAGCGAACTCTGAGAATGCTCGGCGCGGCGACGCCAGCGGCGATGATCGTCATACCCTTGACGAGACGGCGGCGGGTTAAGGCATTATGGCGGTTGCAGTGCATGGACTGGTGCTCCCCTTTCGTGTCGATTGGCTTTGCTATGCCGGAGTGTCCGTTGCCGTCTTCATCGCTTGTGAATCGGGCTGTTGGGTCTGAAGGCATGGAACGCGAAGGCGAACGTCACGTCGTAAACGACGTCGAGCATTCGGCCTCCGGTGCGGCGCTGAACGACAACATTGCCGACGTCGCGCCCGCTCGATATGGCCGCCTTGTCGAGCGCAGAGGCCTGGCCGGGTTCCCACCGTAGGATCAGGTCCCCCTGCTCGACCGTTCCCCGCTGCCGGAGCAGCGACAGGGCCCACGCCTCGTGCTTGCCGGGCGCGGTCTCGACGGCGACCACACGCTCCATCGGCTCGATGCCTTGCGGCAGGCTTCCGTCGTACAGAAACGGCTTCTGCCCGAGGGTGTCGTATCCGACATAGGGGTTGACGCCGTAGTTGCGGGCGTTGGGATCGTTCGGCACCAGAACCCGCCCCGCCGGATGCCGCTTCCGGAAGCGATCGAACGATTCCAGCCGCGACGGCACCAGCTGTAGCTCGGCGCCGGTCAAGGTCCCGACAATGGCTTGACCCGTAAATTGCTGCCACCAGCTTTCCGTCTGACGGTCGTACATCACCAAGTCGGAATGCCGAAGCTTGCCGGTGGCGCCGAAATCGAGCACGCGTCCGTCAAGACTGCGATCGAACGTCAGGGCTGCGTTGCACAGCGGGCAATACGTCACGGCCAGCGGCCGGCCGCCGACGGTATCGTTGACGATCTCATGCCAGATCAGAATGCGGATCGGATACGCGCGCGCGTCGCTGCCGACGGATACCGACACGACCGGTTCGTTGCCGGCGATGCGGGTGCTCCAGCCACGCGCGCCGCCCGCCGACAGCGTCTCGAACTTCGGCCTGTCGATCGACGGGATGCCGTCCTTGGGCGGCCCGCCGGACTTGATCTCACCGAAGGGCACGTTGTGCTTCGAAAAGTCGGTCTGCGGCCATTCCTGTCGCCACACGTCCGGCGCCGCGGCCAAAGGCGCAGCTGTCGCAATCGCACCCATAACGATGAAGGCCGTGGCTGAAGCTACGCACGTGATCGAACGCGGAAAGATCATGGTTTCCTCCGATCGGCGCTTCAAATTCGGCCGTTACTTGTCCTTCACCGCTTCGTTCGTGAGGGTATCGAGCGCCTGCTCCATGGCGGCAAAGACGTTGTCGCGGCCGGATATGGCGTACTCCGCCTTGAGGATCGCAGGCTTGGCATAGGCGAGCCAGACCTGTCCGCTGTCGTCGGCCCACGCGAGCACCTTCATGGGCAACTCAAGTCCCGCCTTGCGATTGGCCTGCATCAGTGGCGTGCCGAGTTTCGGATTTCCGAAGATCAGCAACTGGGTCGGCGGAAGCTTTTCGCCGACGCGCTCGGCGGCCGCCGCATGATCCACGCGCGCCGCGATCCCGATGCCGCGCTTCTTTAGCGCCTCGGCGAGGCGGTCGACGGTCGCCGCAACAGAATGAGGGCTCTTCTTGACGATCAGCTTGTCGTCGATATTCGCCGCCCAAGCCGGAATGGCTGCGAGAAGCGCCAGCGCAATCACAAATAACCTCATCGTCGTCTCCATTTTTTTAACAGTCGAAACCCGTCGTAACCGCTCCGTAGGACACGAAACGCCCGAATTCACATCGTCCTAGTCACGCGTAGTACTCGCTCCGATTGCCGTTGGGTCGTCTGAGCCACTCTCAAAGCAACAGGAGCAAAATCTTGGGGAACGCGATCAACGCCACGGTCACGATCAGCATGATCGCGACGTAAGGCGCAGCACCGATAAAGACCTGATTCAAAGTGACCCTCGGATCGTTGATTGTGGATCGCACGACATAGACTGCGATTCCGAGCGGCGGCGTCAGAAGACCCATCTCCACCGCGATCACCGACACGATCCCGAACCACACCAGGTCGCCTCCGAAGCCGGTCACAATGGGCAGCGTCAGCGGCAACACGATCAGCATGAGCGAGATCGACTCGAGAAACATCCCGAGCACAAGCACCATCAGAACGTACACCGCCATGAACGCGTAGTAGCCCATGTGGGCGTCGGCGATTAGTGAGCTCAGCATCTGGGGGAATCCGGACAGCGCCAGCATTCGCCCGTAGATGTTGGCCGCAAGGATCAGGAATAAAATGGCGACTGTGACGTGGCCGGTCTCAACCAGCACCGTCCGCAGCCGACCCCAGGTCAGTCGCCGCCGGACCAGTCCGATAACGAGGGCGCCGGCCGCGCCGGCTTCGACCGGCGTATAAAATCCGCCGTACATTCCGCCGAGAACGAGCGTAATCAGAGCAGCAATCGGCAGCAATTTGACGGCTGCGGACGCAAGATTTTCTTCGGCCATGTCGTCCACCGACGGGTTTCCGACGAACGCAGGCCAAAGATGCGCCATCGCAAACACGGCGACCGCCATGGCGGTCGCCAGCATCAGGCCTGGAACGATGGCGGCGATAAACAGAATACCGACCGACTGCTCCGCGACGAAACCGTAAACGATCAGCAGAAGGCTCGGCGGAATGAGCATGCCGAGGACCGAGCTTCCGGCAACGGTACCGACCGCAAACTTCGGAGTGTATCCGTGCTGGATCATGTGCGGAGCGGCGATCTTTGGTCGGCCCCCATCGAGTGGTCCAGGTGGAATGTTAGTTCAGAGTTGGCCTTTTCGCTAGTTGGAGCGTGGCCGGCGGAGCTGGTCGGCGTAGCGCAGCCGGCCACGCGGCGAATGCAGGTACGAACACCTCGGGTGCAGGCGGCTTGTAGCCGAGGGATTCATGCGGCCGTATGGCGTTGAAGTGACGTCGCCATCATCGAATTTGAGTCAGAGCCATTCTTGGACGCTTGTTCACAGTCGATCCTGACGACGAGACGGACTGGCCACGACAGCACGCGTGGCTGGCGAAGCAGCTCAACAAGCTGCATCAACTGTTTGCCGGGCGCATTGGTTCGCTCGACAATGAGAGGCACGAGGACGCGCTCTAACATCGGGCAACGCCCGGATCCGACTGCGCAACCGGATTTGCCGAATGACAGGTTATGGAACGCTGGGTGCGATAGGAGTGCCCCTCGACGCGCGCTTTTTCTCATCAATGCTCCTCAAGGATGCGCCCGTACCCACAAATCCGATCCTCGACGCCACATGTGCGGAGCGCATTCCAGTAGGACACCACGTTGAGACACAGCACGGGCTTGCCGAACCATCGTTCGGCTTCGGCCGCGGTGGTCGCGTTGGCCAGGTTGGTGCCGACCTGCAAGATCGCATCGATATCGTCGCCGTTGAGATCGCGCAGGTGACCGCGGACGATGTCCGGTGGAACTTCGGCAATGGCCCATGGTGAAGGGCACTTGAGGCCGACCAGCTTTGCGACATCGAAGCCGGCCTCCTGCAGATAGATCCGGACGATCTCGTCTCCGGAAGGCTGGTGTGGCGTCAGCACGGCGATGCGTTTGGCGCCGAACGCTTTCAGCGCGGCGACCGCGGCGGTTGAGCCGATCGTTGCTCCAACTCCCGCCTTGTCGGCGAGCGCCTTCTGGAATTGCTCGGCGCCCTTGATGCCGCCCGAGAACGCCTCGATAGCGACGCCGAAGATCAGATGGTCGGGCCGGCAGGTCATCAATTGTTCGATCGCGCTGTCCATGCCTTCGCGCATGGCTCGCATGTGATCGGCGAAGCCTTGCTCGGAAATGGTCTGCGTCTTCAGCGTCGAGCGGCCGATATGATTGGTCACGCCGCGCGGTTTCAGCAGTTCGCTTTCCGGCTGGACCACCGTGTTCGTGCTGGGAACCACGATCCCTATTTTCTTGCGGTTGCCGAGAATATCCACTGAGGCTCCTTTGCTTCTGCTGACGCAGACGGAAGGCTCGTGCGCGCATTCAGTGCGCGGCGCCTTTGACATTCATCTCGGTCATGATCTGCGCCTTGTACGACATGAATTCCGAACTCGTGAGGCTGTTGATCGAACGCGGCCGCGGCAGCGTAATCGGAATTTCGCGGGCGATCCGTCCGGGCCGGACCGACATGACAAGGACTCGGTCCGCGAGCAGGATGGCCTCGTCGATGTCGTGCGTCACGAACAGCACGGATGTTCGCCGCGACTGCCAGACGTCGAGCAGCAGTTGCTGCATCTGCATCCGGGTCTGTGCGTCCAGCGCACCGAACGGCTCGTCCATCAGAAGCGCGCGCGGCCGCATCACCAGCACCCGCGCGATGCCAACGCGCTGCCGCATCCCGCCGGATAGCTGTACGGGCAGGGAGTCCGTGAACGCCTCGAGGCCGACCAGCCGCAGCAACTCACGGGTGAGAGGCTCGAAGGTGTTGCGAGGGATCCCCTGGACCTCCGGACCGAAAGTCACATTTTTCCAGACCGTGAGCCAGGGCAGCAGCGCGGCCTCCTGGAACACCACGCCGCGGTCCGGACCGGGGCTCGAAACCGGGCCGCCATCGATCCGTACACTGCCTTCCGTTGGGTTTTCAAAGCCGGCGAGCAGATTGAGCACGGTGGATTTGCCGCAGCCCGAAGGGCCGAGCAGCGCGACGAACTCTCCATCGTTCACCGAGAACGTGACATCTTGCAGCGCGGCGATGTCGCGCGCGCCGTAAAATGTCTTGCCGACATGTTCGAAGCTGACTTTAGCCATCGCGCGCCTCAGGCTTGAAAGGACTGCATGCGGCGCCAGCCCAGCACCCAGCGTTCCAGCATCAGGATAAGCCGGTCGCTGAGGAAACCGAGCGCGCCGATCGAGGCCATGTCCGCGATCACGACGTCCATGCGGCCGACATAGTAGGCATCCCAAAGCACGTAGCCGAGCCCCGACTTGACCGCGACCATTTCGGACACGATCACCGCGGTCCAGCCGATGCCGAGGCCGACGCGCAGGCCGGTGAAGATCGACGGCAGCGACGCCGGCAATACCACGCGCCGCAGCACGGTCATGCGTCCTGCGCCCATCATCAGCGCCGCGCGCACGAGATTGCGTTCGACGTCGCGCGCGCCCTGGCTTGCGTTGATGACAATCGGATAGAACGCGCCGAGCGCGATGAGGAAGACCGAACCGATGTCCTGAATGCCGAACACCGCGATTGAGAAAGGCAACCACGCGGTGATCGGGATCGGCCGCAACACCTGAACCGTCGGATCGATGGTGCTGGTGGCAAGGTTGTTCCAGCCGATCAAGATGCCCAACGGAATCCCAATGATGATGGCGCATGCGAAGCCCTGCGCCACGCGTTGTGTCGAGAACAGCACATTGGAAAGCCACGTACCGCTGTAGGGATTGAGGCCCAGGCCGGCCTGGCCAAACGCCCACTGGTACCAAGCGTCCCAGACCCGCTCCGGCGTCGGCAGCACACCGCCGAACAGCGATCCGCCGGTGCCGGCCCATTGCCAGAGCGCGATGACGGAAACCGGGAGAATGATCGCGAGCGCAACATTCCGCACGCTTCGTGAAAGCGCTGGAGCTTGTCGCTTCGGCACCGTCGCGCCGTCCGGCCGAGCGGGTTTCGCGGCCGGCGAATGCGTGGGAGCAACGCTCATCCGGCTTTCCTCATTTAAGCCGGCACTACTTCTTCAGTGCTTGCGCCACGAGGGAGCCGTCCCAGAACTTTTCGATCTGGCCTGAGACGTCCTTCTGGATTACGCCGAGATCCGCGAACGCCTTGGCCTGGCGCTTGATCTGATCGACCGAAACGACCTCGCCAAGCTTGATCATTTTCGAGGCCTCGGCCGACACCTTGGGATCGATGCCGGTGAACTGCGCGTAGGCGCTTGCGAACTTGGCCGGTGAACTCGCCATTTCCTCCTGCGCCTTGAGATAGGACCACACAAAACGTTCGACAGCGGCGCGCTTCTTGTCGAGCGCGTCCTTCGACGCGGCGATGATGCCGAGTTCGGGCCCGACCGCCTTGGACTGGCTGTATTCGAGGTTTTTCGCGAAGAAGCCGTAGCCCTCCATTACCGGAGTCGACTCGAACGGCTCCCAAGTAATGATGGCGTCGACCTCCCCCTTCTTCAGAGCTTGATTGAAGTTGGCGCCGCCACCCTGGATGTTGACGGCCTGGAAGCTGTTGTAGGGAATTCCCTTCTCAACGAGCGTCGCGGCGAACTGGAACCACACCGCCGAACCAGGGGCGATCGCCACCTTCTTGCCCTTCAGATCGTTCCACGAGTCAAGTTTCACTCCGACGCGGCCGATGACGTACTTTGGCGACGACCCGACGCCCATGAGGCCGATTACGCTGGTCGAGCCTTGCGACAATGCAATCGCGAGATCGGCGGGCCCGACCGAAGCGATATCGAGGGAGCCGGCCAGCAGCGCGGTGCGTGCGTCGGCATAGCGGACGAACTCCACCATTTTGGTCTCGACGCCGAGCTTCTTCAGTTGATCCGGAACCTGCAAGATCGGAGCGAGATGTCCGACCTTCTGGTAGCCGATGTTGATTTGCATCGGCGGTGACACTGGTTTCGGTTCGGGACCGACGGCCAGGGCATAGGTCGATATGAGCGCGGCGGCAACGCCGGCCATGGCAGTGTTGAGGACTTTCATGCGTGTTCTCCTGTCGAGCACAAGTCACGGTTACTGCAATCGAAAGGGCGCGGCGTTATGTATTGGAGTATAGCACCGTCAGATCGCTTTTTGCCGCCGCAGCGCAGCGATTTCCTGTTCGGTACATCCGATTTCAGCGAGAACCTCTGCAGTGTTCGCGCCGATCGCGGGTAGAGGACTGCGGACTGTCGCCGGTGTTCGTGACAAATCGACCGGCTGGTTCACCACCTTGATGTCGCCCCGCACTGGATGGTGCATGGCGGCGGCCATCCCGAGATGGCGCACCTGCGGGTCTTCGAACACGGCATCCATCTTGTAGATCGGGCCGGCCGGCACGCCGGCGGCCTCCAGCAGGTCGAGCCAAGCCTGAGACGGCTTTGCGACAAAGATCGTCGCGATCTCCGCGTTGAGCTGGGGTCGGTTTTGGAACCGAAGTTTAGCGGTCTTGTAATCGGGACGCTCCGCCATCCCGGGATGGCCGATAGCGACGCAGAAGCTCTTCCACTGACCTTGCCCGCCAACGCCGATGTTGATGTAGCCGTCAGCGGTGCGTACGACGCCCATCGGCGTCGAGTAGGGGTGGTCGTTGCCGGCCTGCTCCGGCACCACGTTATCGATGAGATAGCGAGCGGCCTGAAAGTCCATCATGGCGATCTGCGATTGCAGCAATGACGTCCTGATCCATTGCCCCTCGCCGGAGCGGTTGCGTTCCGACAATGCAATCAGGATGCCAATGGCGGCGTAAAGACCTGACGACGTGTCCGCGACTGCGATCCCCGCCCGCATCGGACCTTCGCCGGGGAATCCGGTGACCCACATCAGTCCGCCCATGCCTTGCGCGATCTGATCGAACCCGGCGCGGTTGCGGTATGGGCCAGTCTCGCCGAATCCGGAAATCGATGCGAGGATGATGCGCGGGTTGACCGCGCGAAGGTCCTCGTAGCCGATGCCGAGCCGCGCCTTCACGTCGGGCCGGAAATTCTCAACGACCACATCCGCCGACTTCACCAGCCGCTTGAACAGATCGACGCCGCTTGGGGTCTTCAGGTTGATCGTGATCGACCGCTTGTTGCGATGCAGATTCTGCATGTCGTAGCCGTCGCGGGCTCCGCTCATGCCTTCGTTTGGGTCCACGCCGGGCGGCGCCTCAATCTTGATCACGTCAGCGCCGAAGTCGGCGAAGATGCGGCAGCACGTCGGGCCTGCCCGCACGCGCGAGATATCCAGAATACGCAAGTGCGAAAGCGCACCGTGGGAGCAATCGGTCGTCATGCAGCTGCTTCGCCCTCGTTAGCTGTCGTCTCCGCGACGGCTGTCGGCACACGGCCATGCCAATCGGTCCTGCCCTGGAACAGTGCGGCCAGCGCCAGCAACTGGGCGTCTTGCTGTGGCTGTCCGACGATCTGAAGTCCCACAGGCCGGCCGTTACCGTCGAAACCCACGGGCACGGACATAGCCGGCAGTCCGAGGTAATTCACGAACCGCGTGAAGTTGCTGAGGCGGTACAGCGTTTGCGGCCGGAATTGATCCGACGCCGGATCGGTCTCCGCTGCATCCGGAACGGCAATCGGCATCACCGGAGTAAGCGCGACGTCCGCGCCGCCAAGCGTGTCGAGAAATTCGTCGCGCAGCCGATCTCGCTCGGCGAGACATTCGTCGATCGTGGTCGCAGAAATATCGAGTCCCTTTTGCATGCGCTTGCGGAGGAGAGCATCGCGGATGTTGCCGAGATCGCGGTGGATGCGGGCAGCTTCGCCCTGCATCACCGTCATCGCATGCTCGTCGGCCCGCTTTGGAAAGCCACTCGCGTTCGCGATGCGCACACCAAGACTGGCGAGTGTCACGATCGCAGCATCGCAGACCGTGCGGATCTCGGGCGCGCTCTGTTCGAAAAAATCGGCCAGCCGGACCGCGCGCGATACGTTTGCAGGTGGGTAGGTGCCGCCAGATACGACGGGCCACAGCAACGCCAGGTCCGTTGCGCTGCGCGCAAGCAAGCCGACCGTGTCGAGGCTCGGCGACAGTGTCATCGCGCCGGCCTCCGGAATCGCGCCGTGCGTCGGCTTCAGCGATGTCACGCTGCAGCAAGCCGCCGGAATACGAACGGAGCCGCCGGTGTCGCTGCCGAGCGCTGCAAACGCGCAACCTGCAGCGACAAGCGCAGCAGACCCGCTCGATGAGCCGCCCGTCACCGCTTCCAGATCCCACGGGTTCAGCACGCGCCCGCGCTCGGCATTGTGGCCGGATGGCTCATAGGCGAGCGTTGTCATTTCGGCCGCGGCGATGAGCGACGCGCCAGCACGATCGAGCCGCAGGAGAATTTCGGCGCGTTGGCCACCGGTTGAGGGTGATGTGCCAAGGCCGTGGCTTGGCTTGTGGACACCGGTCGCGAACATGTCCTTCACGACATAGGGTAGGCCCGCAAGCGGTCCGCTGCGGGTCTCCGGCTCCGGCAATATGGCGGCGACGGCGTTGAGGTGGACGCCCAGTGTGCCGGTGCGGCGACGGCATGCCGCAGCTGCGGCGGTCCGCTCGTTTTGGCTCAGCGACGGCCAGTCTGAAAGCCGCTTCACACCCGCCATCCGTTCGATGTTCGCCGGCAAAGCGTGACCGGAAACCGCATGCGCGGCCATTACAATAACTTCGAACCCGGTATCGAAATTTGCGAAATCTCGGAATCCACCGAGCCTGCAGGCAAAACAGCCTGGATTTCAGGCGGGACCATTGGCGGCGCGGATCGCCGTGAGATGATCGATCAGGCGCCTGCAGGACGGATCGAGTTCTTCGTTCGCGCGAAAGCAAATCGCGAACTGCCGTCGCGCCCAAGGCTCCGCCAGCTTGACGAGTTTCAGCCCGAATGCCTCGCGCAGCGGCTTGGCCGCCTTTTCCGGCAGGATGCCGACGCCCAGACCTTGGCCGATCAGCAGCGACATCACCTCGAACGAGCGCACTTGGACGCGCAGCCGCATAAAGTGGCCTCCCTCACGCGCGCGATCGGACAGGAGCCGGTGGACTGCAGTGCCGTTCTCGAGCGACACGAAGTCTTCGCCGATGATGTCGTCGAACGACAACTCCCTCCGCTTGCCCAAGTGATGGTTGCGGGGCAGGGCGACAACGAGGTGGTCGCCGTGATAGTCGATCAGTACGAGACCATCGGTTTCCACGCCCCGCACGATCATCCCGAGATCGGCCTGCTTGTGACGCACGGCCTCAATGGTGGAGATGCTGGGGCGCTCCTCCAGGTCGAGCTTGATGTCGGGATTCTGCTTGGCGAAGTTGGAAAGGTCATCCGCGAGACGCTGGACCAAAACCGAACTCGACGCGCATACCCGCACGTAGCCGCGCGTGCCCGTGCGATGTTCTTCCATGCTGGCCGTGAGCTTGTCGCCTAGCCGCAGCACATCGCGCGCATAGCGCATCATGGTTAAGCCGGCCGCGGTAGGCTCGATGCCGTGCGGGCGCCGCACGATGAGCGGGCTTCCGGCCTCTTGCTCCAGGATCTGAATGCGGCGGCTCGCGGCGGACACGGCGATATGATGCTGCGCGGCGGCCTTGCTGAGGCTGCGGAATTCGCAAGCGGAGAGGAAAATTCTCAAGCTCTGGAGGTCATGCGACAGCATGGACATCACCGGTCGGGCCCTGGATTGCAGGGGTCGGTTCAGAATTCGTGGGGGCACGGCCGTTATTCTCGGCTTGCGAAACGGGCAAATG
>Ga0194132_10008632_pt1 | contig 14488 bp, 11 predicted proteins | sample TA2KigOf80mmetaG_FD_148612 | JGI IMG/M metagenome (GOLD analysis project Ga0194132, IMG submission 148612) | Freshwater microbial communities from Lake Tanganyika, Tanzania - TA2015054 Kigoma Offshore 80m | ecosystem: Environmental > Aquatic > Freshwater > Lake | place: Tanzania: Lake... | reverse complement strand
CGCCAACGCGACTTGCGCCTTGAATGCGGACGTGTGCGTGCGGTTCGGCTTGCCCATCTCTCGGACCCTCCAATGGGACCACCCGATAGCAACCTATCCGGTGGTCCAGTTTTCGGGGTCCACCATAAACATCTAGTAAGCACCGCCTAAGTCGGGTGCCGATAGCAACGGCACACCCGGTCGCGCACGGACGCGCGCCGTGCCACACCGAAAGGGAGTTCGCCATGCGAATTGCTCGCGTGGGCCGATTACCGATAGCGGTCGCCCTCGTCCTGTGCGCCGCGCCAGCGGCCCGCGCCCAGTTCCCCCAAGCCTCGACCCCCGTTGCCGGTTACGCCGACGCGCCGCCCGCCGGCACGACGAAGCCCGGCGACATGACCGCACTGTACGACAAGGGGCTGACCAGCGACCGGCCCATCAAGTACGGCGGCCTGTGCTGCAAGAAGCACAAGGGCTGCTTCCAGAAGGAAACGCTGTTCGAGTGGTCCGTCGGCTGCGACCCGCGGAAGAAGGACGACGAGAAGGACGGCGCGGACGGCGACAACGAGGAACCCGACGACGACGAGCGCCTCAAGTCCGACCGCCCGGACTTCACCGAGGCGTCGTCCACCATCGGCCGCGGGCGCGTCCAATTCGAAGGCGGCTACACCTATATCGGCGACCGGAACGGGGGCGTCCGGACGCGCACGCACAGCTACCCCGAAGGGCTGCTCCGCGTCGGCATGTTCGCGGACTGGTTCGAACTGCGTCTGGGCCAGAACGTGTTCGCGCAGTCCGTGACCGAGAACGGCGTGCGCACGACCACAACATCGGCGAGCGACCTGTACGTCGGGGCGAAACTCGCGCTCACCAAGCAGAAGGGCGTACTGCCGGAAATGGCCGTCATCCTTCAGGGCACGGTGCCCAGCGGCGGGCGCGCGGTCACCGCGGACCGCGTGCTGTACGGGTTCAACTACCTGTTCTCGTGGGACTTGAACGACACGTTCTCGCTCGCCGGCAGTGTCAGCGCGAACAAGAACGTGGACGACGCGCGGCGCGAGTACGTCCTGTACGCACAGTCGCTCTCGATCGGCTACACGCTCGGCAAGAACCTGACCGGGTACACGGAGTGGTTCGCCCTCTACCCGGCGTTCGCCACCAACACCGGCGGCGGCGCGCAGCACTACCTCGACGGCGGGCTCCAGTACTTCCTCACGAAGAACTTCGCCCTCGACGTGCGCATCGGCGTGGGCCTGAGCCGCAGCGCCGACGACCTGTTCGCCGGGGCCGGCTTCGTCGTGCGGTATTAGTAGAGTAGTAGACACACGCCGTGTGCCGTTGCCGCGCAAGGGTCAGCGACGGCACACGGCTTGGGCCTACGACTCTGATGTCCCATGATCGAGCACGAGTTCGGGGTGCCGTTTCCGGGCGCGGTGGTCGAACAATCGAAGTGGACGCATACGGCGCTGAAAGTGATGCCGGACGGCCACCTCGACTGGGCGGCGCTGTTCGGCTCTTCCACAGCTCCGGTGGTGCTCGATCTGGGGTGCGGGAACGGGCGCTACCTGATCGGCTCGGCGCTGGCGCGCCCGACCCACAACCACCTCGGCGTGGACGTGCTCCCGGTCGTGATCCGGTACGCGCGCAAGCGCGGCAACCAGCGCGGCCTCGCCAACCTCAAGTTCGCGGTGCTGGGCGGGCGCGAGCTGCTGGAGCGCCACGTCGCCCCGCACTCGGTGGCCGAAGTTCACTGCTACCACCCCCAGCCGTATTACGATCCGGCGAAGGTTCACCTGCGACTGGTGACGCCGCAGTTCCTCGCGCTCGTTCACCGCGCGCTCGTGCCCGGCGGGCGGTTCGTGATCCAGACCGACAACCCCGGCTATTGGAAGTACGTCCGCGCCGTGGTGCCGGTGTTCTTCGAGTTCCGCGAACTGGCCGGGCGCTGGCCGGACGCGCCGAAGGGGCGCACCCGGCGCGAGATCGTCGCGCTCCAGAAGAAGCTGCCGGTGTTCCGCGCGGAGTGCGCGGCGAAGGCGGACCTGAGCGAGGCGGGCGCGGTGGCGCTGGCCGAGGCGCTGCCGCCGCCGACGTTCGATGCCGACCGGCGGCTGCGCGCGCTGGACGAACTGGCGTAAGGGGAACGACTACTTCGGGCGCGGCGGGCCGGGGCGCGGGGCCGGGTGTGCGGACCGCGGCGCGGGCGCGGCGGGCGCGGCGAGCGGCGGCGGCTTCACCACGGGCGCGGTCGCGGCCCCCGTGAGCCACACGCGGGCCAGCGCTAGGGCCACGCCCTGCGGCCCGTCGCCGTCGGCCTGCACGGTCTTGCCGTCGGCGGTGAGGGTGCCGGTCCACGTGCCGTCCGCGCGGCAGGTGATGGTCATCTGCGTGCCGGGGGGGAGCTGCTTGAACGCCTCGCCCTTCTTGGGCACGTTCGCCGCGGCCTGCTTCTGGTCCTCGTTGAGCTTGGCGACGCACACCTCACACCGCGTCTTCTGGAACTTGGCGAGCCGCTGCGCGCGGTACTTGTCGACGGCGTAGTGCTGGAACTCGCGCAGGCACCCGCAGGCGCGTGCGACCATCGGCCGCGCGATCACTTCTCCCGACGGCTGACCCATCTGACCGACCTCCGAGGGCGCACCGCCATGATACGACACGCGCGCCGTTTCGCCAGAAGGAGTCCCGGGCGGCTACCGCGCGACGAGGCGGACGATGCGCTCGAGTTGCTTGCGGTGGATGCGGTGGTGCATCGCGGCCAGCCGGTGCCAGCCGATCGCGCTTAGCGGGCCGAACCACGGGTGCGGGAACCGGACCTTCGTGCGCAGGTCGGGAACGGCGTCGACCCGTGCGAGGTACTCGCGCGCGACCGCCTCGAACCGCGCGACCGCGCTCGCGCCCGCGGTCGGCGCGGGCTTGAAGTCGGCCGTGTTCACGACCGCTCCCGGCGCGGCCCCTGCTACCAGCGCGCCGATCACGTCGCGCACCCCTGTGTCGACCAGCACCAAGTGCTCGAGCACCATGTACGCGGACCAGTACCGGCTGCTGTCTTCCAAACCGGCGAGGCGCGGCACGAGGACGCGCCGCGCCGCCCGCTCCGGGTCGAGGGCCCGGACCAGCCCCAACATCCGGTCGGCCTCCGCGCGGAACCACGCGCTCGCGCGCCGGCGCGACACGACCAGATTCAGCACCCGGAACCCGACCCGCGCGACGAACAGTTCCACGCGCGGCAGCCCCGCGCCCGGGGGTTGTAACTGCGGCTCACCAGTGTCCCGTGTCACGAGCGGTCCCCCGTGCGCCACCGACCCGCGGCGCGGTACGAAACGCGCCGATCAACTCGCCGCGCCGGTACCGGCCGCATCGATGCGCGCCTGCAACTCCGGCGACACCTTCTTGTTGGCCTTGCAGCCGGGGTACTTGGTGCAGGCGAGGTAGTAGCCGGCGCTGAAGCGCGACTTCAGCAGCTTCATGCGCGCGCCGCACTCCGGGCACTCCTCGTTCGGGTCCAGCGCCAGCACGGGGTCTTTCACCTTCTCGGTCTTCGGTTGCTCCGGGGGCAAGATGTCCTTGAGCTTCTCGCGCAGCTCGGCGTTGATCGACTTCGTGCCGCGGCACTTGGGGTAGCCGGTGCAGGCCAAGAACGGGCCGCGCCACGAGTTCTTGATCGCCATCGGCTGCCCGCACTTCTCGCAGTTGATGCCCGTGTCCGGCGGCTTGATCGGCTTCCCGTCGGTCTCGCAGTCCGAGATGAACCCGCACTTGGCGTCCGGGCACTGCACGTACTTCTTGCCGGCCTTGCTCTCCTTCAGCAGCACGGTGTGCTTGTCGCACCGCGGGCACTTGTACGGCGTGGGCAGGGCCGTGACCGAGAGCTTACCGTCGGCGCTCTCGTTCATCGTGGTGGGGCAGTCGGGCGCGCCCTCGCAGGTGTAGAACACCCCGAACCGCCCGGTCTTCTTCACCATGAACTTGTGGCACGCCGGGCACTCGATCTCGGTGACGCTCGGCCCCTCGATCTCCTTGCCCGACGAGTCCTGCTTGTAGGTGCAGGGGGCCTCTTTGTCCTTCCAGCCGGTGCAACCGAGGAAGTACCCGCCGGTCTTCGCGGTGTAGCGCTTTTCGAGCGAGCGCCCGCACTTCGGGCACGGAACGTCGGTCACGTACCGCGCCGGTTCCATCTCCTTGTCGGCCTTCTTCAGCTCCTTCGAGAACGAGTCCCAGAACTGGTCGAGCACCTCCGTGTAGCGGAACTTCTCGTCCTCGATCTGGTCCAACTTCTCCTCGAACCCGCTGGTGAACTGCAGGCTCATGATGTTCGGGAAGTGCTTCACCAACAGGTCCGTAACGACCTTGCCGATCTCGGTCGCGTAGAACCGGCCGCGGTCCTGCGTCACGTACCCGCGCTTCTGGATCGTGCTGATGATGCTGGCGTAGGTGCTCGGGCGGCCGATGCCTTCCTTCTCCAGCGCCTTCACCAGCGAGCCTTCGTTGAACCGCGGCGGCGGCTGGGTGAAGTGCTGGCTCTCGAACAGGTCGAGCCGGTCGAGCACGTCCCGCTCGTTCACCTGCGGCAGCGTGGTGTCTTCGTCCTTGCCGGCCGAGGGCAGTACCTTGCGGTGCCCGTCGAAGGTGATGACGCGCCCGCTGGCGCGGAACAGCGCGCGCCCGGCGGTGATCTCGTAGGTGGTCACGTCCATCTCGGCCGGCACGCACTGGCTGGCGACGAACCGCTGCCAGATGAGCGTGTACAGCCTCAGTTGGTCGCCGCCCAAGCCGGCCGCCTGCGCCTGCTTCGGGGTCAGGTTCACGTCGGTGGGGCGGATCGCCTCGTGGCCCGCTTGCGCGCCCTTCGTCTGCTTGAATGCGTTGGGCGACGCGGGCAGGTAGCGCGGCCCGAGGAACCCGGCCGCGCCGCCGATGTAGGCGCGCACCGCGGCCAGCGCGTCGTTCGACACCAGCACGCTGTCGGTACGCATGTACGTGATGAGCGCCGTCTGCCCCATGCCGGACAGTTCGATACCTTCGTACAACTTCTGCGCCGTCTGCATGGTGCGGCTGGCGCTGAACTTCATCCGGGCGTTGGCCTGCTGCTGGAGCGTGCTCGTCGTGAACGGCGGCAGCGGCCGGTCTTGGCGGCTCTTCTTCTCGACCTTCGTGACGACGTACTTGGCCCCGGCCAGCGCCGCGACCACGGCGTCCGCTTGCGCTTCGTTGGCGAGGTTGGGCGGCGCGCCGTCCCAGCGCGCCAGTTCCGCGAGGAAGGCGTCCTTCGGCGGCGCGGGGATGCCCGACTTGTCTTCCGCGGCTTGGGGCTTTGCGGTCTCGCCCTCTTCGGGCGGGGCGTCGCTCGTCTCACTGTCGACGACCGGTTCGTCGTCGCCCTGTGTGTCCTCGTCGGTGGGCGCGTGCCACTCCACCGCCTTCTTGGGCGGCTCCTTCTTCTTGGCGAAGATTTTGGACTTCGCTAGGTCCGCGGCCCACTGCACGCCGGCCCCGGCCTTCGCCAGCAGTGCCGTGATCTTCCAGTACTCTTCCTCCTTGAACGCCTCGATCTGGCGCTCGCGGTCCACGATCAGTTTGACGGCGACGGACTGCACGCGGCCGGCGCTGAGGCGCGCGGCCACCTTCTTGCCGAGCAGGTTGGAGAGCGGGAAGCCGACGACGCGGTCCATCGCCCGGCGCGCTTCTTGCGCGTCGACGCGGAGCCGGTCGATCTTCTTCGGGTTGGCGACCGCGTTCGTGACCGCGTTCTTGGTGATCTCGTTGAACGTGATGCGGAACGTCTTGGAGTCGGGCAGGTCGAGCTCGTCGGCGATGTGCCACGCGATGCTCTCGCCCTCGCGGTCGGGGTCGGAGGCGAGCAACACGCGGTTGGCGCGTGCGGCCTCGCGGCCGATCTCGTCGAGGATCTGCCGCGCGGTGCGGAACCGCTTGCCCTTGCCGTCGTCGCCGCTGCCGTCGTCCACGACGTAGCGCAGCTTCCAGCCGTTGTCGATGTCGATGCCGTTGACCGCGTCCCCCTTCTTCTTGCTGGTGTCGAGGTCGCGGACGTGGCCGTAGCTCGCCAGCACGCGGAAGTTCGGGCCGAGGTACTTGTTGATGGTCTTGGCCTTCGCCGGCGACTCGACCACGACGAGGTCGAAGTCGCCCTTGCCGGGCGAGCCGGAAGCGTCCGCGCCCGGAGCCTTCTTCGCGCTCTTCTTGGGCGCGGCCTTCTTCGCGGCGGGTTTGTCGGTCGCGGGCTTCTTGCGTGGGGTCGGCACTCGGTGTTACTCCGTCAAGGTCGTGGGCGCAGCCGCCGGCCCTCAGGTGTTTCCCATTTCTTCCGGGCGGCACAATCACTACAATCGGTAAATCGGTGGCAGGGGGCCGAAAGCGCCCCTCACCCTTAGTACGACGATACGAAGGCTGTCAACCCCCGCGGCCTTCCGGCGCGCCGACGGCGTCGCCGCAAATAGAGGAATAGCAATGGCCTACAACCCGTTCAACATTTTCCGGCGGAACCAAAAGGTCCTCTTCGCCGTGTTGACCGTGTTCATCATGATCATGTTCACCCTCTCGAGCGGGGTCGCCGGTGGCGACTTCTTCGAGACCTTCTCGCGCTGGCTCGGTGCGAAGAGCGCGCGCGGCGAGGTCGTGTGCAAGATCGACGGCAGCAAGGTTACGGCCGGCGAACTGGACGGCGGGCCGCGCAGCCTCCGCGGGCAGCGCCTGATGGCGAACAAGTTCATGTCCGAGGCCGCCAACGAGACCTCGCGCGCCCTCGCCGCGTACCTCACCGACGCCCGCCCGCGCCTCAGTAAAGAGGGCCAAGACACGGTCGACGAGGCACTGGGCACGTTCCAAACGTGGCAGATGATCGTGCAGCAGTTCCCGCAGGCCGCGCAGGGGTTCGTGAACCGGCTCCCGGCGCAGGCGAAGGCCCTGACCGACCGCGTCGATTCCCCCAACGCCCGCGGCGAGGACAAGGACGCGGCCCGCGCCGCCCAAGTGCTGATCCTCTTGTTCCACCGCGAACTCACCACGGGCGGCAAGCACTACTTCCTGAACGCCCCGAACCGCAACCAAGAAGACCTGATCGAGTTCATGTTGTGGCAGAAGAAGGCCGACCAGATGGGGATCAAGTTCGGCCGCGACGACGTGAAGCGGCTGATCCAGACCGAGTTCGCCGGCATGTTCAAGTCGGACGTGAACGTCCGCAACGCGCTGAAGAACATGCAGGGCTTCTCGCTCGATTCGTGCTACGCGGCCATCGGCGAAGAGTTCCGCGTCCGGGCCGCGCAGACCGCGGTCCTCGGGTACGTCGGCCGCCTCGGGAGCGCCCCGGTCTACGCCACGCCCTACGAGGCCTACGAGTACTACCGCGACCAGTGCAGCCCCTCCACCTACGAACTGCTCGCGGTGCCCGCGGCGGCGTTCGTGGGCAAGGTGCCGGGCGAACCCACCGACGCCGAAATCACCGACATGTTCAAGAAGGGCGAGAACCAAGAGCCGAACCCGAAGAGCGAGTCGCCGGGGTTCAAAAGCCCGCGCAAGCTCGCGCTCGCCTTCTTCGGCGTGACCGGCGAGGAGCCGTACTACAAGAAACTGGCCGAGGAGCAGATCAAGGTGGGCGAGGTGATGGCGAAACTGTCCGGCGTGCTGACCGTGCCGGTGCCCGGCGCGGGCGCGGGCTGGAACGCCGCCGCCGCCGGCCCGCTCACCCTCAAAGAGCCGGCCGTTGACGCCGCCTACAACTCTTACAAGAACCTGTTCGAGTACCACCGCAACAAGAACTACGAGAAGTCCGCGCTGACGCCGAAATCGAAGTTCAGTTCGTGGGAACAGGACGACCCGATCCTGCCGACGAGCGCGGTGAAGCCCGGCACGGTCGCGGCGACGATGGGCGCGTTCGTGGGCCAAGCCGCCGGGTTCGGCAACCCGGCCGCGGCCGTTACGCTCTCCAGTGTCGGCCCGCTGGCCTACGAGGTTCGCGACCGGGTGAAGGTCGGCATCCCCTACGCCCTCAGCACGATGCCCACCCCGGCCCTGCTCCAGTCCGCGGTCGGCGGCATCGCGCAGTTCCACGGGAACCTGCCGCAACCGCTGTCCATTCAAGCGATGCGCCCGGACCTCATTCAGGAAGCGATTCCGAAGCGGGCGAAGGTGCTGGCGTTCGGCTCGCGCCCGGACCCGACCGACCCGACGAGCAAGGGCGAGAAGGGCGACCTCGACAGGTTCGCCGACGAGTTGGACAAGATGTCCGAGAAGGGCAAGCCGAAGGACGCGACCGCGGTGCAGAAGTACATCGCGGAGTTCGTCGCGGCCCGCGGGCTGACGCTCGGGAAGTCCGCCGAGGTCCGCGACGAGTGGACCCTTGAGGACGACGCCGGCCTCGCGCCGCTGGTCGGCGCGCACCAGCGCAGCCTGCGCGCCACCGGGCGCGACGGCGACCAGTACAGCCCGTTCGGGCGGGCGTTCTTCTGGGAAGACCGCTTCGACATGGCGAGCCGCGGGATGCGCCGCGAGGCCACCGCGGACACCTTCAAGGCGTTCAAGTTCCCGCCGCAGGACAGCACCGACCCGTTCGGCACGAACACCCGCTACATGGTGTGGCGCACCGAGGACGTTTCGCCGATCAAGCGGAACGTCATCTCCGCGCGGGCGGACGTGATCGCCGCGTGGAAGCGCATCAAGGCCCGCGACCTCGCCAAGCAGCGCGCCGAAGAAATCGCCACCCACGTCCGCGAGCACGGGGGCGCGGACCCCGGCCGCGCCCTCACCGACCGCTACTTCGACATGCTCCGCGACGTGAACGACCCGAAGGTGATCGATCGCGTCAAGAAGTTCTCCATCGAGCGCGTGGCCCCGCTGACCCCGGGGCCGGGGCAACTCCAGCCGTTCGGCCTGACCGAAACCGCGAACCTCCCGTTCCCGACGCGCGAGTTCGTGACCGCGCTGGTCGAGAACCGCGACAAGCCGCTGAAGACCGTCGTCGTGCTGCCGGACGCGCCGAAGGACACGTACTACGTCGCGGTGCTGGTGAGCCGCACGCTGAAGCAGCCGGGCGAGTTCAAGACCGACGCCTACGGGCAGGCCGGCCCCGCCCGCGGCATCGTCGGCACGCACCGGGCCGAGGCCACGCGCAAGGCCCGCGAGTCCGTCGTGGCCCTGCTCAAGCAGGAGTTCAAGTTCGAGGCGACCGACGAGCAGAAGAAGAAGCTGGAAGAGAATACCAAGACCGGCTCGCGCGACGAGTGACGCTGTGGCGCGCTCGTCGCGCTTCGGCTTGCACTTCCCCCGCAGCTTCGCTATTCCCCGGCCGCGGAAGTTCCCGCGCCGGGGTTTTCTTATGCCGCTGCCGGTGGCCCTCAGCCTGATCGACGTGAGCGTGTACTACGGCGCGCGTGCCGCGCTGGAGCGCGTGTCGCTGGACGTGCGCCGCGGCGAGATCGTCGGGCTGCTGGGGCCGAACGGCAGCGGGAAGAGCACCACGCTTGCGGTCGCGGCCGGCGTGCTCGACCCCGCGACCGGCGCGGTCACGGTCGAAGGGCGGGCGCGCGGCGTCGACCCGGCCGCGTTCGCCCGGCGCGTCGGGCTGGTGCCGCAAGAGCCGGCCCTTTACGACGAACTCACCGCACTCGACAACCTGCGATTCTTCGGCGAGCTGTACGGCCTCGCCGGAACCGAGCTGCGCCGCCGCGCCGCCCGCGCGCTCGCCCGCGTCAAGCTGAGCGACCGGGCGCGCGACCGCGTCGGCACCTTTTCCGGCGGGCTGAAACAGCGGCTGAACCTCGCGGCGGCGCTGCTGCACGACCCGCCGGTGTTGCTCCTCGACGAACCGACCGCGGCCCTCGACCCGGCCAGCCGCGACGCCCTCTTCGCCGACCTCGCCCGGTTCCGCGACGACGGCCACGCGGTCCTGCTGACCACGCACCACATCGACGAAGCCGAGAGCGGCTGCGACCGCGTCGCGGTTCTGGAAACCGGGAAGCTGGTCGCGTGCGGCGCGCCGGGCGAGTTGTTGCGCCCGCGCGCCGCCGAGCGCGCGGTCCTGTACGGCCACCTGCGGGCGCGCCCGCCGAGGTACCTCGAGCGCGCGATCCGCCACCGCCTCGCTCCGGGCGCGGCGCTGGAAATCACCGGCCGCCGGCTGCGCCTCTCCGCCGACACCAGCGAAGACCTCGGGCTGGCCCTCGCGCTGTTATTGGCCGAGGGCGTCGAACTGGAAGCGTACCGCACCCCGGCCGGCGCGCTGGAGCGCGCCCTGCGCGAGCCGACCGAACAAACCGAACCGACCCCCTGCTAGCGCCCGAACCGAGACCGACCCACGATGTCGCGCGTTCAACTCACTCTCGCGCTGGCCCGCAAGGACTGGCGGCTGTTCTGGGCCGACCGGCGGGCGGCGCTGCTGTGCTTCGTCGTGCCGGTGCTGCTCGCGGCGACGTTCGGCGCGATCTTCCACCGCCCCGCGAGCGGCGCGAACCCGCGGCTCCCGGTCGTCGTGGTCGTCGAAGACGGCGGGCCGTTCACGCGGCAGGTCGCCAACGAGGTTCTCGCGTCCCAGCGGCTCGACGCGCGCGAGGCGTCGCGCGCCGAGGCCGCGGCCCAAGTCGCCGAGCGCCGGGCCGTCGCGGTCGTGCTGCCCGCCGGGTTCGAGCGCCTCAAGCTGTGGGAGCCCGGCAGCACGCAGGAGCGCCCGGAACTGGTGCTGTTGCACCACCCGAACGCGACCGGCGAGCGGCAGTGGTGCGAGGGCGCGGTTCAGGAACTGGTGATGAAGTGCGTGGCGCGCGAGACGTTCGGCGCGAGCGACCGCGAGTCGGCCCCGCCGTTCAAGGTCGCGGCCGAGGCGGTGTCGCCGTACCCGCGCACGCAGTTCAACTCGTACTCGCACAGCTTCTGCGGCATGTCGATTCAGTACCTGCTGTTCTGGGGCATGGAGAGCGGCCTGCTGCTGCTGCGCGAGCGCCGGCGCGGGGCGTGGGCGCGGCTCCGGGCCGCGGCCGTGCCGCTGTCGTGCGTGATCGCGGGGAAGGCGCTCGCCACGGGGTCCGTCGCGCTGCTTCAGGTGCTCGTCACGTTCGGCGTCGGGTACGTCGCGTTCGGCGTCACCATCGGCGGCTCGCTCGTGGGGTTCGTGCTGCTGGCGTGCGCCGCCTGCGCGCTGGCCGCGGCCACGGGCTTGTTGGTGGCGGCGCTGGGCGCGAGCGAGGCCCGCGCGCGCAGCGTCAGTGTTCTGCTGATCCTCGGCGTGTCGATGTTGGGCGGGCTGTGGGTGCCGGCGTTCCTGCTGCCGGGGTGGGCGCGCGACGTGTCGCTGGCGCTGCCGACCACGTGGGCGATGCGCGGCCTCGAAACGGTGACGTGGCAGGGCGGCGGGCTGGGGGCGGCGCTCCCGAGCGCCGCGGCGGTGGCCGGGTTCGCGCTCGCGCTGCTCGCGGTCGCCGCGCTGCGCCTGCGCCTGACCGAGCGCGCGATCCGCGAGGGCCGAGTGTGAAAGGGGAACCGATGATGAAGCGCCTGATGGGTGTCGCGTTCGCGCTCGTGGTGCTCGCGCCGGCGGGCGCGCAACCGCCGGGCGTGCCCGCGCCGAAGCCGGTGGAACTGGTGCTCGAAGACCAGTTCGACCGCAAGGCGGACCTCGCCGCGCTGCGCGGGAACGTCGTCGTCCTCGTGTTCGGCGACCGCAAGGGCACCGACCCGTGCCGCGCGCTGGGCGAGCAACTGCACGTGTGCTGGCACCCGACCGCGAAGGGCCAGACCGCGGACAAGGCGCGGGCCGCGCCCGTCGTGCCGCTCGACGGCCTGAAGCCGGGGCAGGTGTCGCCGAACGTGATCGTGGTCCCGGTCGCGTGCTGCGGGAACGCGCCCCCCAAGGTGCGCAACACGATCCGCACGCAGATCGCGAAGGGGTCGCCGGACGTGGTCGTGTGGCTCGACTTCGGGACCGCGATGAAGGACCAGTTCGGGCTGACCGCGGGCGAGGCCAACGTCGTCGTCATCGACGCCAAGGGCGTCGCGCGCGTCAAGCACAACGGCGTCATCGACCAGCCCGGTATGGACCGGCTCGTCAAGATCGTGCAAGACCTGCGCTACGAAGCGGTTCGTTAAGAGATTTTCGATTGCAGATTTGTGGTTGACGATTGAAAGACCGGGCGCGCCCCTGTGGGCCTTTCAATCGCCAACCACAAATCTGCGATCTCCAATTATGCCGGGGCCAACTTCTTCCCCACCGTGGCCCAGATGTCGTCGATGACCTTCTTGGCCGCGCCTTCGAGCAGGCCCTTCGGCACCATCTTCATCAGGCCGGTGACGGACGTCAGGTCGCCGGTCCAATGGACCGCGGTGCCGCCGTCGGCCTCCTTGAACTCCAGCGCGGTCGTGACGATGCTGCTCGCGCCGATCACCTTCGACTGGATCGTGAACGCGACCGATTGGCCGGGGGCGCGCGCGGTCACTTCCGCGGTCAGCGTGAGCGAGCCAGTGAGGAACGAGAGCTTGGGCTTCACCTTGCCGACGGCGCGGTCGGGCGTGGCCTCGGAGATGTTCACGTCCGGCACGCAGTTGGCGAGGAACCCGGCGTCGGACAGTTTCGCCGCGACCTCCGCGACCGGCACCGGGAACGTTTGGACGCCTTCGAAGTGGATCATGTTCGGCTCGTGGGTGGGGCGCGGCGCGGCGTCGGTTCGCCGGTGCCGGTATTATATCCCGGCGCGGGTTTCGCGATTTGGGGCGAGCATTTGCGGGCCACGCGTCCTATTTTACTCAGGACTCGCGCCCACCCGGTCATTCACGGAGCCGAACCCATTTCGACCGCCGCACCGTCTCCGGGCGTAGTCCCCGCGCTCCCGCTCCCCGCGCTTCCCGCGCTCCCCGCCCTGACGCTGCCGCGCCCGGCGCTGGGCTGGTACGCGCGCCTGCGGGCAGTGCCGTTCATTCTGCTGCACGTCGCGGCGCTGGTCGCGCCGTTCTTCGTGCCGATCACGTGGACCGCGGTGGGCCTCGGCCTGCTGTTCTACGTGGTGCGCATGTTCGGCATCACCGGCGTGTACCACCGGTACTTCGCGCACAAGGCGTACAAGACCTCACGCTGGTTCCAGTTCGTTCTGGCGTGGATCGGGTGCGCCGCGATGCAGAAGGGGCCGCTGTGGTGGGCCGGGCACCACCGCCACCACCACAAGCACTCGGACCAAGAAGACGACCCGCACTCGCCCATCGTGAAAACGGTGTGGTGGGCGCACGTCGGCTGGGTGATTTCGGGCCGGTTCCGCGAGGCGCCCGCGATGAAGGACTTCGAGAAGTACCCCGAACTGCGCGTCCTCGACACGTTCTTCACGTGGGTGCCGGGACTGCTGTTGGCCGCGCTGTGCTTCGCCATCGACGGCTGGAGCGGCGTGGTGTGGGGCTTCCTCGTCGGTACCGTGTGCCTGTACCACGCCACGTTCCTCGTGAACTCCGCGTGCCACCTGTTCGGCACGCGCCGCTACGAAACGACCGACCAGAGCAAGAACTGCTGGTGGGCCGCGATCCTGACGATGGGCGAGGGCTGGCACAACAACCACCACCACTACCAGAGCTGCGCCCGGCAGGGGTTCAAGTGGTGGGAGGTGGACGTGAGCTACTACATCATCCGGGCGCTGGCCGCGGTCGGGCTGGTGTGGGACGTGCGCGAGCCGACCGCGAAGGCGCTCGCCAGCAAGCTGATCGCCGATGCGAAACCGTAGTCCTCACGCTCCGCGTAAGGACCGCTGGCGTGTTCGGTCGCGCAGGTCCGCACCCATCGCGTCTACGCCCACGGTCCTCACGCGGAGCGTGAGGACTACGATTTTGGGTCACGACAGCGCCACCTCGATGCCACTCATGTCTTCTTGGGCCAGCCCCATCGCGATGCGCGCGAACACCTCGTCCCGCGTCTTGTTCCGCGCCTCGTAGTCCTTCAGGAACCACCAGAAGCGGTATTGCACCACCTTCAGACCGCCCTTCTGGTTGTAGCTCACCACGGTCACGCCGTTGTCGGGCGACAGGTTCTTGCACTGGGCCATCGCCGCGCGGATCACCGCGATCACCTTGCCCGCGTCCTTGTCGGTGCTGATCGTGACCGCGAGCGCGTCGTAGGTGTCGGTGCCGCGCGACAGGTTCTCGACGGTCGTTTCCGTCACCGCGCGGTTCGGCACGCTGACCACCAGCCCGTTGGCGTTCTTCAGCGCGGTCGAGCGCCACGTGATGCCGACGACGCGGGCCGGCTCGCCCCCGCCGACGCGGATCACGTCGCCGGTCTTGAACCGGCGGTCGGCGAACACGGCCATCGCCCCGAGCGCGTCGGCGATGACCGAGCGCGCGGCCAGCGCGCCCGCGAGCGCGACAATCGCCAGTGCGATGACCAGCGCGGTTACGTCGAACCCCAGAATGCTGAGGATCACGGCGAGCGCCGCGGCCCACGCCGCGAGGCGCAGGACGCGCCGCAACGGGCCGAGCACCGGCGACGGGTTCCCGGCCGCGTCCGCGCCGCCGCGGATGCCGCGCCGCACCG
>Ga0194132_10008631_pt1 | contig 14488 bp, 13 predicted proteins | sample TA2KigOf80mmetaG_FD_148612 | JGI IMG/M metagenome (GOLD analysis project Ga0194132, IMG submission 148612) | Freshwater microbial communities from Lake Tanganyika, Tanzania - TA2015054 Kigoma Offshore 80m | ecosystem: Environmental > Aquatic > Freshwater > Lake | place: Tanzania: Lake... | reverse complement strand
CGGCGCTTGTGTCGGGACTTCGAACATACCACCGTTTCCAGTGACGCTATGGTGTACTTGGCCAGTATCCGGCGCACGCTGCGGATGGTGACGACGGAAAATACGAATTAAAAAACACTTTCTAAGGCGATTTCTTAGAGAAAAGATCCCGCAGTCTCTGGTGGCGGGCACAGCCCGCCCTACGTGTCTTTGCCGGCTCTGGGTAGGGCAGGCTGTGCCTGCCCCTATCGGCAGAACATCGACATCTCAGGGATCCCCTTTTTGGGAAATCACCTAACTCCGAAGCGATTTATTGGCAAGCCTCTGCTTTGCGATACCCTGCCGCAGTGGCTTTTTGCTCGCTGGTAAAGACCACTTGATTTTCCGGATTGATGAGGTCGTAACCGCGACAGCCGAAGGTGCGGTATTGCTTGCTCCGTCGGTTCGCACGAACTTCACTCACAATCTGCCCGCGGCCAACCATTGCCACCTGCACAGGAGCAGCTTCTTTTTTCCGCTTGCTCCTGAGTGAAGATGCTCCCTCGGGCGCCTTATTCACACTTTGAGACTCACGTATTCGCTTGGTCGCCATCGCTCGCGTGTTACTCGCTGGTGGCCTTCGACTTGCAACCGGCGCTTGCAAAATTTCCCCAGCGAACTGATACGGCTGTGAGTGTTGCGCGTGGGCAACGAAGTTATCCGCGTACGCCCCGGCGAGATGGGGAATATCATTCAAGATCAGAACATTTTCAGCATTCCGCTCTTCTGCCGCTTTGGTGAAGTTAAAGGAGCCAGTGATCAACGTGGCGTTGTCGATCACCATCACTTTGTTGTGCGCAATCGCGTGCCGGTCGTCGATCAAAGTTTTAATGCCTGAATTATTGAGAAACGTGGCTGCGGTGTATTTATCTCTCTCATTGGACTTGTCCAATACTGCGACCACTTCCACGCCGCGCTTGTGAGCAGCGATCAACGCCTCCGCTATGGGCGCCGAGGTAAAGCTATAAGCTTGCACCCAAATACGAAATTGCGCTCGGTTAATTTCACGGACGATTGCTTCGGTCCCCCCACCATCAGGTGAGAAGTAGACCGCAGTACTCATCGGTTCGAGGGGGCCGCGGAACGCACCGCACCCTGACGTCACAATGAAGAGTCCAAGCACCGGCCAGAAGGCACTACATCCTTTCCATCCCATCATCCACCTCCACATGCCTTGGCATTCCCTTTAACAAGTAGCCGGTTTTCTGCGACAAGGCAAACACACGCAACCGCCCTAGCAGTTGACCAATCCCCACATTTCAGACTATGAACACCTGTCCGCCCACGCTCACTGTCAACCACCAAAAGGGGGTGCCATATGGCAGAAGTAAGTAAGGAAAAACTGCTCAAAATGTACCGTACCATGCAGACGATCCGCCAGTTCGAGGAACGACTGCGTGACTTGTTCAAGGAAGGGAAAGTTCCTGGATTCGTCCATGTCTCAATCGGTGAAGAAGCATCGGCAACCGGTGTGTGTGCCGCACTCACAGATACAGACTATATTACCAGCACGCACCGTGGACACGGCCATTTGCTCGCTAAAGGCGGGAAACTCAAGCCAATGATGGCAGAACTTTTTGGCCGCAAGACTGGCTACTGCAAGGGCAAAGGTGGCTCGATGCACATTGCCGACTTTAGTATCGGCATTCTTGGCGCGAACGGCATTGTCGGCGCTGGGTTACCCATCGCAACTGGCGCTGGACTCGCCGCGAAAATGAAAAAGAGTGGCCAAGTGGCAGTCTGTTTCTTTGGTGATGGCGCTTCGAATGAAGGCACCTTCCACGAGTCACTCAACATCGCCTCGGCCTGGAAACTCCCGGTCGTCTATGTCTGCGAGAACAATCTTTATGGTGAGTTCACGGCTGGCAAAGACGTGACTTCAGTAAAAGACATTGCGGATCGCGCGCGCGGACACGATATGCCTGGGGTCATCATTAACGGCAACGATGTAGTTGAAGTGTATGAAACAACCTCAGAGGCGGTTGCTCGCGCACGCCGGGGCGAAGGCCCTACCCTGATCGAATGCAAGACCTATCGTTGGGAAGGTCACGTCGTGGGCGAAGAGGGATTTCTCGGCAAGAAATCGTACCGCCCAGCCGACGAAATCGAAGAATGGAAGAAACGCTGCCCACTTATCACCTTCGAGAGTCGTTTTACCGCCAGCGGCATGTTCACCAAAGCTGAGCTAGAGGCCATCAAAGCGGAAGCCTCTCGCGACATCGCAGAAGCGGTTCAGTATGCCATCGACAGTCCGTTGCCAGCACCAGAAGAGGCAATGGAGGATATGTTTTCGGCGGCGTAATAATGGCTCTCAGCTATCGGCGATCAGCTTTCAGCCAAGAAACTTTATCGTCAAACATGCGTTCGTTCCTCCTTACTATTGTCTGGCTGACCGCTGATTGCTGAGCGCTGACGGCTCAAAAAGGAGAAAAACCATGCCTGAACTTTCATACATTCGAGCGATTAATGAAGCATTACGCGAAGAGTTACGCCACGATCCGTTGACATTTATCATCGGGTTAGATGTGTGGGTCGGCGCGTTTGGCGCGACTGGTGGTCTAATCGATGAGTTTGGCGCCGATCGCGTGCGTAATGCTCCGATCTCTGAAGCAGGATATGCCGGGGCTGGTGTCGGCGCAGCGATGGCCGGTATGCGCCCCATCGTAGAAATTGAATTCGCGAGCTTTTTCTACTGCTGTTGGGACCAGGTGTGTAACCAAGCTGCAAAACTGCGCTACATGTCTGGTGGACAAGCAGATATTCCTATTACCTTTCGTACAGCGTACGGTGCGACCGGACAAGCTGCCGCTCAGCACTCAGAGACTGTGTATGCACAGTTTATGAGCGTCCCAGGCTTAAAGATCGTCGCTCCCTCAGACCCAGCCGATATGAAAGGGCTGTTAAAGAGCGCGATCCGCGACAACAACCCGGTGCTGGTCTTCGAACATATGGGACTTGGTCGCCTCCGTGGTCAAGTACCAGAAGGAGAGCACCTCGTACCGATCGGCAAAGGGGCCGTGAAACGCGAAGGGAAGGACATCACCGTCGTTGCAATTGGCGCGATGGTATCTAAAGCACTCGCCGCCGCTAAGACACTGGAACAAGAAGGCGTCTCGGTCGAAGTGGTTGATCCTCGCTCGCTCATTCCGCTCGATGAAGAGATCATTCTCAACTCCGTCGGGAAAACACACAAAGTGATAGTCGTCGATGAAGGACATCTTCGCTGCGGCGCAGCCGCAGAAATTGCAGCAGTAATAGCAGACAAAGGCTTTGACCTGCTGGATGCGCCTATTAAACGGCTGACCGCACCAGATGTCCCGATTCCTTTCAGTCCGCCAATGGAAAAGTTCGTCCTGCCTGATGATAAGAAGATCATCTCGATGGTGAAGGAGATGCTCGGGTAAGACACGAAACGGAGAAACGGAGAAACAGGGAAACGGAGAGTCGGAAATATTTTTCTTTCTCCGATTCACCGATTCTCCCCCTCTCCGATTCTACTTGAGTATACTAAAAACTACCGGGGAAAAGCTGCAAGTTAAGGAAGGGGAGAACCGTGGCGGTAGAAGTCACCATGCCGAAGTTCGGTCTGACCATGACCGAAGGAACAATTCAAAAGTGGTTTAAGAACGAAGGGGATGCGATCAAAGCGGGAGAAGCACTGTTCGAAGTCGAAACTGAGAAGGTGCTCTATGAAGTCGAGTGCAAGGGTACCGGAACAGTCGCAAAGCTACTCTACCCGCTTGAAGCAGTGGTTGCCGTGGGCTTACCAGTCGCAGTGATTGCTGAAGCAGGCGAAAACGTCGCCGAGGTCGCAGCTCGCTATGGCGGCGGTGCTCCCGCCCCCCAAACAACCGGAGTGTCTGTTGCTGCTGCACCAAGTGTCACGGTTGCCGCAAGCTCTTCTCCTGCAGCCGCATCAGCAAGCGGTCGAAGAGAGGGTGCTCCCATTACCCCAGCAGCCCGCAAACTTGCACAGGAGAATGGCATCGATGTCTCACAGCTTGTTGGTACAGGGCCGGGGGGTCGCGTCACGCGCGAAGATGTCGAGAAAGCTCTCGCTGATCGTGCCAAAGCCCCGACCCCAGTTGCGGCACCTCCCCCAGCGCCAGCAGCAACACCAACTGCGGCATCAGCACCACGTCCAGTAGCAGCACCAGTTCCCGCAGGCCAGAGTATCCCCCTTCGTGGCATGCGCAAAGTCATCGCGGAACGCATGCATAAAAGCCTGCAAGGGAGTGCTCAGCTCACCATCACCACTGAAGTTGACGTGACACAATTGATCGATCGTCGTCAGGAAGTGCAACGTGAGTTTAATGCGACCTACACCGATTTTATCGTGCAAGCATGTGCGCATGCACTCAAGCAACACCCACGCATGAACTCAATGCTCGATGGCGAAACCATCCGTCACCTTGAGCAGATCAACGTCGGCATTGCTGTCGCCCTAGAGGAAGGGTTGATTGTTCCTGTCGTCCCCAACACTGATAAAAAGTCACTCAGAGAGATTGCGCAAGAAGCGCGTGCACTCGCCGAGAAAGCCCGTGCAGGCAAACTGACATTGGAAGAAGTCTCCGGTGGAACATTCACGGTCTCCAACCTCGGCATGTTTGGCGTTGATGGGTTTACCCCAATTATCAACGCACCGCAGATTGGCATTCTTGGTGTTGGGCGGATTGTTGAGAAACCGGTGATCTATCGCGGCGAAATTGCCAAACGCTCGATGATGGTGCTAAGCTTAACCTTCGACCATCGCATCATTGACGGTGCACCAGCTGGAGCATTTTTACAGACCGTCGCTGATCTGTTGGCGCATGGCAATCGGATATCGTTGGATGCCCAATAACCTGGGAGCGCGACCGTCTCGGCCGCTTAAGGTGCGGGCGGGACGCCCGCGCTCCCAGCTACGGTCTGATCTCATAAAACGCTTGCGCCAGATGCTCGATCGGCAAGCGTCGCACTCGTGTGAACCCAGCTTGCGCAGCAAGCTCCTTAATCTTTGTCGGCCCAATCGCAGTGCCAATTCCTTCCCCACCATGCGCTAAGGAAACCGTCATGCAATGCAACGTGCTCATCGAGTACATCATCGCACCCATTGGTCCCATATTCTCGGCCAGCGTATCTCCTGCCTTGGGTTCGACCATAAAATAGGTCCCATCGTCCGTTAGTGCACTGCGGATCGAGCGCAACACACCACGTGGGTCAACCATATCGTGGATCGCATCAAAAGACGTAATCACGTCAAATTTCGGATTGTTGGGTAACGCCGTCGCTGAGGCACGTTGAAACTCGACACGGTCAGCCACGCCTTTCTGCTGCGCATCAGCACGAGCACGCGCCAAGGACTCCTCGCTCACATCGAATCCATAGAACTGCGACTGCGGAAAGGCCTGTGCCATAAGGATACTCGGATAGCCACTACCACAACCAACATCAGCCGCACGCCCACCACTCTGCAGGCAGCTCACAACTTGTGGCATCGCGGCCAACCATCGCTTCACCAGATGAAACTGGTATTGCGTCCGATTGCTGCGATCGATCCCAGCGACCAGATCCGGACCATATTCTGAAAACGGCACCCCGCCACCTTTGACAAACGCCTCAGCCACACGTGGAGCGACGTTGATCATAGCTGGCGTATTTTGGAAGAACCCCGCGAGGAAACTCGGGCTGTCGTCGTCAGCCAACACAGCCGCATGTTCTTCTGGAAATGAGAACCGTTCAGTTGCGGCATCATATTCGACGATCCCTGCGGCAGCCATTGCCGAGAACCATTCCCGCACGTAGCGTTCTTGTAATCCAGTTTTCGTTGCCAGTTCGCTACTCGTGATAGCTCCGGCACCAGCGAGTGCCTTGAACAACCCGACCCGATCACCAATGTAGATCATGCCTGAGAGCGCAGCGCCCGTTACATAACCCATCATCTGATTGACAAACTGTTCCCGTTTCCCTTTATCCATACTCGCATCTCCTTCTGTGCCCATAGACGCTGCCATAAGAACTCGTCGAAAACAACCTCGCCTTAACTTTCTTCGCTTCCCGCCAATCTCTATAATGCACGAGGGGGTTGCATGAGTACACAAACAGTAACTATCACATCGCCCACAGCCGAATATGACTATGACTTGATCGTTATCGGGTCTGGCCCAGCAGGGGAAAAAGCCGCCATTCAAGCGGCAAAGCTGGATAAACGCGTCGCGGTCGTTGAACGCGGGGGCCAACTCGGTGGCTCATGCACCCATTTCGGAACGCTCCCGAGTAAGACGCTTCGTGAAGCTGTGCTGTTCATCTCCAGTCTCGAACAACGCACCTTTCCAGGCATTCAGTGCGCGGTTAAGAAACATCGCTTAGGCGTTCAGGACCTCTTGCGATACAAAACGACCGTCGTTCAGACCCAAGCCGACGCAACCAGGCGCAAGCTTGATCGCAACGATGTCGACATCTTTCATGGGCAGGCCACCTTTGTAGATTCCCACCGGCTTGCGATCGAGAGTGCCGATGGTTCGCGCCGCACGTGCTCTGCCGCAGAAGTCATTCTTGCCGTTGGTTCGCGCCCAGCACGTCCACCATCGATTCCCTTCGACAACGTTCATGTCTTTGACACAGATTCCGTGCTGTACATGGAACGTATTCCACGCACCCTTGCGGTCATTGGTGCAGGAGTTGTCGGCTGCGAGTATGCTTCGATTTTTGCGACACTGGGAGTGAAAGTGACGCTCATCGATACCCGTTCCAATATCCTTGACTTTCTCGATGACGAACTCAAGCAACGCCTGCTGTATCGCATGCTCAATGCCGGAGTCGTGATGCACTTCGGTGAAGAAGTCACGAAGGTTGTGGTTCCTGAACCGGATCGAGTCGAGTCTCACTGCGCGAGTGGCAAGGTCGTAACCGCCGAACGAGTACTCCATGCAGCAGGCCGTATCGGCAACACAGATACGTTAGGGTTACAAGCGATCGGGCTTGCGACGGACAACCGCGGCCTGCTCAACGTCAACGAACATTTTCAAACATCACTTCCGCATATTTATGCAGTCGGAGACGTCATCGGGTTCCCTGCCCTCGCCGCGACAGCAATGCATCAGGGACGCCTTGCGGCAGCACATGCATTTCGCCGTCTGAATGGTCGGGACGAAAGTAAAGCCTTGCAATCCCCTCTCGGTCCGCTGCCGTTTGGCATTTACACGATTCCAGAAGTTTCGATGGTCGGCGCAACAGAGGAAGAGTTGACCAAAGATCGTGTTCCGTACGAAATCGGTCATGCGTATTATCGTGAGACTGCTCGCGCCCATATTATGGGGGAAACCGATGGTATGGTGAAATTAATCTTCCATCGTGAAACCCTGCAACTGTTGGGCGTGCATATCATCGGTGAGCGCGCGTCTGAGCTGATTCACATCGGACAAGCTGTGATTACCTATGGTGGCTCGATCGAGTATTTCATCGACAACGTGGTGAACTATCCCACATTGTCGGAGGCGTATAAGGTCGCAGCCTTGAACGGATACAACCGTCTCTAAATCGAACCAGGAAAGATGAGTACACCTGAGCTGTCACCCTGAGTGCAACGGAGGGTCTTGCAGAGAGATTCTTCGCGTAGTTTATCCTGAGCTTGTCGAAGGGCTCAGAACGACAGAAGCGCAACGTCTCAGCGTCACGTGCACGAATGGTCTTTGGCCCAATTTCGTCGCGAGCAGAAAGAGGATTTTTTCGGATTATCGTTTACGTTCCTCCCCTTCGGCAACAACAACCGCCTCCGCGAGCGCTGCAGTATGGGTAAGGGCAAGGTGCAAGCGCTGAATTCCGAGGGATTCAGCATATTCCTTGGCTTTGCCGTGCAGCACGATCTCTGGACGTGAGCCACGCCTACGTACGACTTCAATATCGAGCCAGCCAACGTAGCGTCCCCAGCCACGGCCCAGCGCTTTCATCGTCGCTTCTTTAGCCGCGAAACGCGCTGCGTAACTTTGATACTTCCCGGCTCGACGGCTCTCACAGTATTCCTGCTCACCTTTTGTATACACACGATCGCGAAAGCGGGCTCCAATACGTGGATCATCCACAGCCGCCTTAATACGATCAACTTCAGCCAGATCATTCCCGATGGCGATAATCATGGAAAAAGTCCAAATTTTATATCTTGGGACTTGGGGCTAGAGACTTGGGGCGTGTTGGGAGGAGAGGGCAGTCCCCAGCCCCTACCCCCCAGCCCCATATTTTCCTCAACACGCTTCACATTTATGACATGTAGTGACATCACACGGCTGCGTTTGCAAACCCAGCAAAGCTTTTCGCCATTCGGATAGTAGATACTGTTGACTCACCGAATGATCAATAAAATCCCACGGCAAGATTTCTTTCGGGTCGTAGCGGCGGTGAACGAAGAAATCAGGGGTTGGGGGTTGGGGGTTAGGGGTTAGGTCTTTTGAATTTTGAATTTTGAATTTTGAATTTTGAATTTCCTTACCTTTTGGACTCTGGACTCTGGACGCACGCCGAAGGCGTTGGACGACGCTCCACCAATCTCCACCGTTCTGATGGGCCTCGAGCAAAATCTGGCCCGTGCGACGATCACCACGAGAGAGGAGTGTTTGATAGTAGGCTTCACGTGGGGATTCTGTATCGACAGTCACACGAGGGAGTCGCGCAAGTCGTTTCTTCAGGAGCGTGAATTTGTCTCGCAATCCGCGCATCTCTTCCATTGGTTCCCATTGCAACGGAGTCCACGGTTTTGGCGAGAAGGCATTCACAGAAAGCGTGAGCCCACCAACTTTCGCGCCCTTGCCACAATATCGTTCATGAATCTTGGCGGTGAGATCCGCAATCGCTTCGACATCTTCAGTTTTCTCGGTTGGTAGCCCCAACATGAAATACATCTTTAGTGATTGCACACCACCACCGATCAGCCATTCCGCGGCACGGAGAATCTCTGGCTCTGTCAGATTCTTATTGATCAAGCGACGCATGCGATCAGAACCGGCCTCTGGCGCGACCGTCGCCGAACGATTTTTTTGCGCCCCGAGTGCAGCAGCAAGATCATGGGTAATCACATCGGCTTTCAATGACGATGGTGAGGCACGGCCCCCAGCCTGGCCGATAAACTGACATAAAGCTGCAATCCCTGGCTGACTGGCCATTTCCGCACCGACCAGTCCAATTGTCGACCGCTCTTGCAATCCTTCAGTCACGCTTTGTTTTACTGACGCGAAGCTACGATAGCGCACCGGACGATACATGTAACCTGCGGCACAGAAACGGCAGCCCCATTCACAACCGCGACTCGCTTCGACGAGAAACATATCACCAAATACCGCCTCGGGGCTGAGGATCTGCGATGTTGTGGGATACGCATCAAGATTCTTGATGAGCCGACGATTGACCCGCGGCGTGCCTCCGCCTCGATACGCAACTCGTTCGATTCGCCCTTGTGCATCGTACTGCGGGGCAAATAGTATCGGAAAGTAGGCTCCTTCGATCGCACTCAACGCATGTAATTTGTCGTTCCGGCTACACCGGGCGGTCCGCAGTTCAGCGTAGCGCTCGATGAACTCAGGAATCATCTCTTCACCTTCACCGATCAAGAACAGGTCAATGAAGTCAGCTATCGGTTCAGGATTGAGAAAAGTTGCTGGTCCGCCAGCAATGATAATAGGGTGATGCTCCTCACGTTCGCTCGCGAGCAGCGGGATATGAGCTGCAGCGAGAATGTCGAGAATATGAATGTAGTCGGTCTCGAACGATAACGAGAACGCCAATAATTCAAAATCCGACAGTGGCCGTTGAGTTTCGAGCGACGCAAGCGGTGTTTTCGCTCGGCTCAATGCATCAGTTTCATCGGGATCGGGCAAGAACGCACGTTCACAACGACAACGCGGATCTTGAGCAATGATCTTATAGGCCGCATGAAATCCCAAATTCGCCATCCCTACAGGGTAGCGATTAGGATAGATCAAGCAGACCGGAATCTCACCTTCTGTATTGGCAGTGAACAAGCGCTTTTCTTGCGCGAGACGCTGTCGGGCGCGTTCAGTCGTCAACCACATGCAGGAAGCCTATCGTTCTGCTGACAGGCGTGCAAGGCGAGCTTACACAATTTGGCACCGGTGCCCGGCGTTATGGCCTGAGAAAGCCGACATGCTTTCTCTCTTTTCTCCGTGTGGTGCCATATTCTAGCGGTGACCATATAGTTTGGAGGTGCGGATCGGTCGTCACGGAGACTCTTGATACATTCACTGCCAGGGCGAGTTGCCATACGTTCTCTGGCTCCGTGACGATGCCCTCGGTCTACATGTTCGCTTTGCGAGCGAACTCCTCCATGACCGCAAGCGCACCTTTAAGATCCTGTGCCCAAAACGGCACCGGCACAATGAAAGAGTCATAGCCAAGCGCCTGGTATTTCTTAATGTCGGAGATACTGGCGTCAACCGAAGGAGCATAGAGCGTCCCAATGATGACTGGCACACTGCGAGGGTCACGCCCGGCGTTTTTAGCCGCGCGCACAAGCAGTTCGTTCGTCTCATTGAAGTTGTCGTAACCCTTGGGTACCGCGAGCCAGCCGTCGCCAAGTTCGACAACACGACGCATGGCACGTGCCGAATGTCCACCGATCCAGACAGGAAACGGTTTTTGCACGGGTTTCGGTTCGCATTTAATCCCGCTGAAGTTCACATATTGGCCCTGGAACGTCGGGTCGGGGCTATTCCACAGTTCACGCATGGCACGAATATATTCATCACTCAGCGCCCCGCGTTTATTATACGGTGCGCCTAAGAGCGTGATCTCCTCTTCCATCCATCCGATCCCCACGCCCAACAACATCCGCCCTCCGGACATCACATCGAGTGTCGCCCACATCTTAGCCGTGACAATGGGATTGCGATGCGGTAACACCAGGACCCATGTACCCAGGCGTACGCGCTTGGTCGCACCGGCAAGGACTCCTAATGCCGCAATCGGCTCTAACAGTGGGATATCGGCCCCGAATGGCAACTTCCCTGTGTCGTTGTATGGATACTTCGAGTTAATCGTCGTGGGAAATACCACATGGTCGGGAGCCCACAGCGAGTCATAGCCTAAGGCCTCTGCTCGCTGCGCGATCGTGATTTGTGCCTCCATTGCGGCGGCGCCAGTTGCTAATGGTCCAATGGTCGGGATCACCATACCAAATTTCATATATCCCTCCTTCGCCTCCCCGAACCCTTGATGAGGCCTAGCGCTTAGCCATTCGCGCGAGAACCACAGGCACTACAGCCCTGCTCGGAGAGTTCGACTGGGCCATTCCTTATAGATGTCACATCGTGCAGAAAGGCCCAGCAGATCTCCTTCGTGCTGTCACCATCAATCTACTTGGCCGGACCAAAGAGGTACGGCTGGAGCGTGTCTTGTGCGGCTCGACGGTACTTATGCCAGCGGCCACCTCCGTAATAAGCAAGGCTGCCGGGCTCAGCGTCGCCGTGTCCGTTGTAATACGAGAGACAGTCGCGCAGCGGCGCACTCATGATATCTGCCTGCCGGCAGTGCTCAGCGTACTCCTCTTGCGGCTTACGGTGAATGTCAACGATAGTCTCACCTTTGTCCCGCAGCGTCGACAGCAACCACACGACATAGTCGCCATGAGCGTCGATGGCATCGGTGAAATTAAAGCTGCCGCCGCCACCTTGAGGGCCAGTAACGACGAAGAGGTTCGGGAAGTCTTTTACGTGGAGACCGAGAAAGGTCTTGGTGCCTTCTTTCGCCCATGTCTCCGTAATCGTGCGACCATTACGGCCTTTCGTCTTCTCAAATACCCCACTTGCCATCCATTGGAAGCCAGTCGCATAGATGAGCACATCGAGCGGATACTCAACCCCGTCGTGCACGACTCCCTTCTCGGTGATCTTGCGGACGCCCATCGGCGCAGTGTCTACTAGATGGACATGCGGCATGTTGAACGTCGGGAGGTATTCATCGTGGAAGGTAGGCCGTTTGCACCCATACGGGTAGTACGGCTTGAGGGCTGCCGCGGTCTTCGGATCTTTGACGATGGCATCGACCCGAGCGCGGATCTGCTCCATAATCCGGAAACTCGTGTTGAGCTGTCTTTGCACCAGCTCCTCGGGCGATAATTTGGTTTCGTACTGCTTACGCTCGCGGAAATCAGCAACCCGGCCAGCGAGGTAGTCGTCATTCGCTTGGATGGCCGTACGCCCCTCAGAGATGCGGGCGAAGCGCACCCGACGGGCTCTCGCCCAGCCCGGCTCATGCCCCCACTGGTCGATCTCCTCCTGCGTGGTTGCACGCTGATCACGCACATCGATCGTGGACGGCGTGCGCTGAAAGACGTAGAGTTCTCCGGCGACCTTCGCCAGTTCAGGAATGACCTGCACCGCCGTCGCTCCGGTGCCGATGATCCCGACTCGCTTCCCGTCCAGAGCGATATCGTACTTCCATCGCGAGGTGTGGAACGACTCACCTTGAAACGTTTCCATACCATCGATACGGGCCAGCTTTGGCGAGGTAAGGATTCCATTCGCATAGATCAGGTACCGTGCCCGCATGGCGTCACCGCGGTTCGTGTGCACAATCCACCGTCCAGATTTTTCGTCCCACTCCGTCTTCTCCACCGCGGTATGAAACAAACAGTGATTATAGAAGTCGAACTTCTCGGCCATTTTTTGGCAGTATTCGAAGATCTCAAATCCCGAGGCAAATTTCATGGTCGGGAAATAGCCCATCTCCTCCAGTAACGGGAAATAACTGTATGACTCCACGTCACAGGCAATGCCCGGATAGCGGTTCCAATACCAGGTGCCGCCGACATCCCCGCCTTTCTCACAGAACCGTATGTCAGTAAACCCAGCCTGGCGCAGCTTGTGCCACAACAGCAGACCTCCAAAACCAGCCCCTACTACGAGAATTTCGCACTCGTCGTTCAGGGCTTCACGAGGAATCGGAGCCGCGGAGTACACGTCCTCCAGATACTTGCTGAACTCGCCCTCCATTGCCATGTAGTCCGCCGCCCCTCGGCGAGCTTCCTTGAACGAGCGATACTTGGCCTGCTCCTCAGCGTTGAACACTGCACCTGCAAGTTGCGGTGGCAGTGTCTTGAGTGTCTCATCTTGAGTGACCGAGTAACCTCTCCCGACTACATTGACCATCGTGCTCGCCGCACGAGTGTTGAAGATCTTCAGTCCAGTATTAGGGTCAACACTGATCGACATCGTCTGCTCTCCTTTTTACAAATGTCTTTAGAATGCAAATTATTTTACTCATTTGTACGGAAATCCCATATCTGATGAGCAATATATTGCTTCAGCAGGCGCCGCTCTTATCTCCTTCGCACTACAGGTTTCCAGAACCTCGCCGGTAAACGTCCTTGGGACTTTACCCTACCACATGCCAAATATCTATAGATCGTGATGAGCCAGACATGTATGGGCATCGGCAAACGGCTGACACACAAGTCTCATCGGAAAGATGTGACTGAGCATTTCCCTGAGCCCAGCATGCGCAAGGCCATTGCAGTCGAGGTGTCCCTCATCTTTACGTACTCACCGCACGGGTGGCAACAGGAACGGGCGCCGGAAAACGGCTCGCGGGTCCGGCTGAGAGACGGGCTACACGCACCAAGACCTCGCGACCTCTGTTACGCCAGAACCGAGTGTAGTGTAGCTCCCGGCAGTCTTTTTTTCATCGGATTGGGTAAGGCTGGCTTCATGACCGGCTGAGAGGGGTTAGGCGCGGTCTACTCTTCTGTGGAAGCACTGGCTGTGATTTTTTCTTGCGGCGCTCTGTCGACCGAAACAATATATTGGGTCAGTTCTGAACGTCGTCCCTGGGCACGCTTGGCCGTAAGGAGGAGTTCCCGAATGGTCAGAAGTAGTTCGTCAACTATGTCTGGGGTAAACGACGCCTCACCATCCACTGGGCACACCCAGGCGTAGCAATTAGGAACGCGAATAGTAATCCCCGCTTCGTGATACTCGAACGTGGTCAGCCGCCACTGTTTCTCTGTGTGATGTTCGCTGCACATGGGAATAGGTTTGCTTGTCATACCTTAGCGCCTCTTTCGTTTGCGTCGTCTGAGCGGTGGCTGTTCCCACTCGTGTTCCTCAGGAATATAGGCTGTCACAAATTCAGCATAGACCGCACCAGCGTATTCACAGACGACGTGCAAGTAAATATCGGTGGTCTTTGCCAAACTGGTTTTGCCACAGATGAGCACGCGTTGATCATCTGGATATTCCTCAATGATAGTTCCCTCAAGAATTGCTTCGACCATGTGGGTCCGTTCAAAGCCCTCCTTCAAAGCGTGCAGTACTGCATGACTCTTGACGAGGTAGTTAGGCGGTGGCAGGAAACAACTTACCGCAATAGTGATTGACCGGAGTGGAGAGCCTCTGCACAAGAGCAGGGATGAGAGACGAGACCATTGTGTGCTGGCTTCGGTCTAAGTATCGAAGTCTGGTCGAAGAGCTGGATGAACGCGGGCGAC
>Ga0194132_10008629_pt1 | contig 14493 bp, 13 predicted proteins | sample TA2KigOf80mmetaG_FD_148612 | JGI IMG/M metagenome (GOLD analysis project Ga0194132, IMG submission 148612) | Freshwater microbial communities from Lake Tanganyika, Tanzania - TA2015054 Kigoma Offshore 80m | ecosystem: Environmental > Aquatic > Freshwater > Lake | place: Tanzania: Lake... | reverse complement strand
AAATAAATCATTTTTAAATTGCAACAATACCAACCCATTCTCATTAAGTATTTTTTTCATGTTTCGTAATGCACCTTTATCATTAATTATATGTGGAAAAACACCTACTGACGTTATTATATCAAATTTTTTGGAAGGTAGTGTAAACGAATTTTCAATGTCAGCTTTGAATACCAAATTTACACCATAACCATGTTTTTGCAGATTATCTTGTGTCAGTCTGACTGAAGTGTCAATAAAATCAAATCCTTTTGCATCAAAACCCATTTTAAGAAATTTTATTAGTGGGATACCAGTTCCACAGCCAACATCTAAGAGTGTTTTTTTGTTTGTATAATTTTTTAGAATTAATTTTAAAACATTTAGGTTATGTTTGTATGGATTACCTTCATTTTTATCATAATATTTATTCCATAAATTCACATTAGTCTCAAAAAAATCTCGTAAAATGGCTCGTTGTTTTTTTGGGTTTACAACAACTAAATGTTCAGACGGTATTTTGTTTCTCAACTCATCATTTTTATAGCTATATAATTTTGCACTTTTTTAATCAATTCTACAAGTAACCTGTTTATTTACACAATAAATATTTTAAAAATTAAATTTCTGGAATTTTTTGTTACTCATAGGATGACCTATGTGCATACCATTTACTATCTGTCCATATTGTGGAGGACGATACAATTTGTCAATATCATTTACTTTAATTCCTTTGATCAGATCACTTTTTACAAAAAAAGCATTCACTCCACGACTATCACATCCAACCAAGTCATATCCTTTTGACAGACCAAGATTTGTCAGGGCCAACAAACTTGCACCAAAATAATTTGTGCCATCCCATTTAGCATTAGGATCATAAGGTACAACTCGACTTTCAGTAGGCGGTATAGAAGAATTGTATTCTATCACAACCACTCTCGGAAAATAGTCTACTATGGCATTCCACACCCAATAATCGTTATAATCTATGTCAATAGAAAGTAAATCAAAATTTTTTGGCACTTTGTACTTTTGAAATAGGTGTTGAATGTTCTCAGCCGTGACTTTTTCTATCTTTATATCACGATGAAAAGCTGATGAACGCTTAGTACGAGTTAATATTTTTTTAAAAAATTTTATATCTTTTTGCACATTCTCTAACAAGCTTAATTTCCTATTGGACCAAGCTTTTTTCATTACACCTTTCCACTGGATATTCTGATCAGCGCCATAATCCATCATCAAACCCTTCCAGCCTTTTTTTTTTCTAAAAGGTACACCGTGTTACATTCATATCCATTTCCAACCCCAAATTCAACCGAGAATTTATTTGTCGTTCCTATCTTGGAGAAAATGAATTCAATTATTCCATCTTCGCCATTTTGAGAATAAACTTTTTTTCATGTAGATTAATATTGAAATAATCAACAAAAAATTTTTCCACGATTATGAAAAAATAACTCTTAATTAAATACTTAATCAAAGATATTTTGGATTTATTTATTTGGGATTACAGCAGGCCTTAGTGATTTTTTAGAATTTAAAGAATTGAGGGCATTTTCTAAACCATCTTTAGAAAATTCAAAAATTGGCCCAACGATTTTTTCGTATGGATATTTGTTTTTGGATTGTAGAACAAGTTTAATTGCATTTTGTAGATGAGATGCATCGTAATTATGTCTGCCACTTAAATGCAGACATTTTGTGATTATGTCTGAACTATCTATTGTGACATTATTTCCCGGATAAATTGCACCAAGAAGAACATATGTGCCACCAATCCTCAAGAACTTTATTCCATCCGATATTACATTGGGAGAGCCAGCTACTTCAATAGCGTAATCTGCACCACGTTGCTCTGTAAGTTCTTTAATCTTTGATACAACATCAGATTCCAGATTGGAATTTAGCAATATATCGGCACCAAATTCTTTGGCCATTGCCAACCTTTTATCGTCAATGTCCACAGCTAGCACCATTTTTGCACCCATTTCTTTTGCAAAAGCACATGCATACAGCCCTAATGCTCCACAGCCTTGCACCACCACATAATCACAAGGGCCAAAGTTTACGGAATCTAAGCCGCTTGTAATTGTAGCACCGGCACACATCAATGGAACTGCCTCTTTGTCGGTGAGATCATCAGGTATTTTGAATATGTAACTACCATTTACTATTTTTACATATTTTGCAAATCCTCCTGTGAAATGTGGAGGACTATCACTTGGCACATGACCATATTTGAATAAGTGAATACATTTTTGCGGAAGTTTTGCAGTTTTGCAATAATAGCAATTACCGCAACTAGCCGTCATAGACCAAATTATTCTATCACCTACAACGAGATTGTTTCCAACATAGTCATAGTTGAGTTTTTTTCCTAGTTTCACTATCTTTCCGATCATTTCATGGCCCAAAATACAAGGAGTTGGAAATGGTCTATGACCTAACCATGTATGAACATCAGATCCACAAACGGTGGATATAGATATTTCAACGATGGCCTCATTATCATCTATTTTATCTAGTAGTTCATAATTTTTTTCTTCCAGTGGCTTATGAGGTCCAAGAAAAACAATCGCATTATGGTTATATGACAATAACTATCATTTTTTTAAATCAGCTAATAACTTTTATGATTTGATTAATTTTTTAGCCAATTCTAGTTTTTTAAGATCATTAACATTAACCCAGCTTCTTTGGTTAATTGTAAGAGCATGAATTGGAATATTACTTTCTACAAACGATTCAATTATTCGTACAAATTCACCCTCAAGATCATCATCACTAGAGAATGACTTTAAAATATTTTTAAACAAGTCAACGTAGGTTTTTTGAAATTTAGAAATTCCAATGAATTGGCCATTTGGTTTTTTTCTCATTGTATTAATACTCTTTATTTGAGAATCCTCAATTAGAACAGAGTGGCTATCAGGCATCCCAATCTGAGTGCTAGTTACTAAATTTCCATCATTGGTGTTTTTTAAAAGTGAGATAATAACATCCTCATCAAAAACTAAGTCACCGTATAGAACAACGAAATCACTTTTTATGTATTTCGTAGCACAATGGATCGAATATAATGTGTCAGAAATTTCAAATTTATCATTATATACAATTTTTACATTTTTTACTCTGACATGTTTTTCTATTAGATTGGATTTGTATCCAGTTACAACAAATATATCATCAATGTTGTTTTTGAGCAGAATATCGATTTGTCTGTCCAATATTGTGGTCTCATCAGATATTGGTATCAGACATTTTGGGATCGATTCAGTTAATGAATGTAATCTTGTTCCTTTTCCAGCAGCCAAGATAATAGCTTGTAAGTTTACTCATCCACCTAGACAAATCGAGTGATTGAAAGAGAGGGATTTCTCAGATTATCACTTTCAATGAAAATTTGATACCACAATTCAAGATTGAAAAGAAACATGATTTGCCTCAATAGTCTATCATTAATCTCCCTATCCTTTGATGTAATACTTTTGTCTTCAGTTTTTGTAACGTTATTAAACAGATACTGTAAAGATCTCTCATTATTAAGAAATGGTCTATCTGATTTGCCCGCTTTATCAAGGACACATTCCGCAATAGGTAAGAATTCTTTAATAAAGAAATCATAGTATGGAATTCCCCATGGAAATTTTTTTCTTTGGGCTATTTCTTTTGGTAAATATTTTTGTGCTAATTTCTGTAAAATGTATTTTTTTTGCATCCCATTAGTAGGTTTTATTTTAAATTTTGATGGGATTGAACTGGCAAATTCTACTAATTCATAATCCAAAAACGGCTCTCTCAATTCTAATGCATGTGCAGATCCTGCCCTATCAATTCTCCATGTTTGTGCACCAGGAATTTCTGTTTTGAGCTCGAAAAGTAGGACTTGGTTTAATAGATCATGATGTTGGGAATTTGATTTTAAGATTTTCTTAAAGGCTACATTAGGATCAGAAAGATCAGATTTACTGTTCAAGATCTCAGTAGAAAATATTTTTTCTCTTTCTGTTACCGAAGGGAAAAAACCAGATGGGATAGAGTTTATTTTTTCATCAAGCGATACTGTTGAATTTTCATCAACAAATGGAAAATATCTATTATAACCACCAAATAGCTCATCAGAACCTTCACCAGTATATGCTACAGTCACATATTTCTTAACTTCTTGTGCCACCATGAAGTTAGACAGTATAGAAGGTCGGCCAAAAGGAAATTCCATGTGCCAAAGGATTGTAGGAAGAGAATTCGTTAGCTTTTCATAAGTAAGGGTAATTTCTTTATGATCAGTATTACAATGCTCTGCTACTATTTTAGCTTCATTGAATTCATCCAGCGCGTGTCCAAATCCAGTTGTAAAGGTTTTAACTCGTTCAGATGAGATTTTGCTCAACATTGCAACCATGATACTTGAATCAAGACCGCCTGAAAGCAATGCTCCCACTGGGGCATCACTTTCTAATCTCAATTTAATGGATCTTTCAAGATGTCCTTCTAATTTTTGAAGTAGAATATCTTCGGTATCATTTATTGAGTGTAAACACAATTCCCAATAGGTAGTAACATTGATTTCACCAGATTCAGGCGAGTACACTAATTTTTGGCCTGGAAGTAGTTCGTAAATGTTCTCAAAGAGAGTTTGACCATCAATTGTGTAAGCATAGGTTATAAATTGTAATAATGCATCATGATTTAATTCACGTTTTATTTCTTGAAATTGTAAAAGTGATTTTATTTCAGAAGAAAATAACAGATTATTATTAACGTAACAATAGAAGAGTGGTTTAACTCCAAGTCTATCCCTGAAAAGAATTAATTTTTTCTTTTTAATATCCCAAATAGCAAACGCAAACATGCCATTTAGATGATTTACGCAGTCTTCACCATATTCCTCGTATGCATGTACGAGCACTTCAGTATCTGAATTTGTATAGAAGGTATGTTTTGGTTCGAGTTTTCTTCTTAATTCTCTAAAATTATATATTTCACCATTAAGCACTACCCAGACTGAAGAATCTTCGTTATGTTGTGGTTGTTTTGCCGTTTCTCTAAGATCAAGGATTTTTAATCGTTCACAGCATAGCGATACATGTTTGTCCACATAGAATCCTTCTTGTTCTGGACCACGATGTTTGATCTTATTACCCATAATTCGGATTAAATTTTGATCTTCCCACGTAAAACCACAGATACCACACATTATGATCTGGTCTCAATCATTTTTTGACAAGTTTTTTTTGCTTCTTCAAGTTCGTGTTTTTCATCGATATCAAACCACATCATACCATTAGTTTCGACATAGTTGACTTTTTGGCCTTTTTTTATCATGGATTCAATTGCAGATGTATAATATGAGTCATGATTATCATTACTTACAAGTGTTGAAATTTCCTTAAACAGAAAAGATATACATTTTTTATCAAATTTGGCCATGCCTATAAAATTACCATTTGCTGATTCTTTTGGAATTAATTTATTTACTTCAATTACATAATTGTCCTTGATTCTAACCCTCATTGTTTCATCTCGAATGTTCCTCTCAATAGCCAGACAAATTTCATTTTTGTCATCAACGCATTTTTGAAGAATTTGTTTATCAAAAAAAAGATCACCATATACACATACAAAATCATCATTCATCATTTCTCTTGCAGTCCACATTGAGTATAGATTATTTGTTTGTGCATAATCAGGATTATACAAAAAGTCAACACTGTCTTTTAGGTGTCTACGAACCATTTCAGAATTATATCCAGTTACAACAAAAATTCTGTTGAATCCAATTTCTCTAAAACAAGAAATTTGATAATCAATTATTGCTATTCCTCCAATATCAAGAAGACACTTTGGATTTTCAATTCTACCCATACGAGTACCACGTCCTGCCGCAAGAATCAGCGCATCCATAATTTGTAATTTGACAACAAGAATTGCTTTATTAAATGTGAGTGATTTTAAATTATTTTAAAACAATGCGGCTAATTAAAAACAGGATTTAAGTAAGGAATTATTCAAGAATGTTTACAGATGAACGATTTGTTAATGTCAAAAGTGCTACGCAATGATCTTGAAAATAAGAGAATTTTAAAGATAGGTGGTGCATTTGATGCCATGTCTGCAAAATTAGTAGAGTTGAACGGTTTTGATGCAGTGTGGGCGGGAAGTTTTGCAATTTCAGCTACTCATGGCCTCCCAGATGCAAGTATAATGACAATGACAGAATTTTTGGCGGTAGCTGCAAATATGGCCGAGTCTTGTAAGATTCCAATAATTGCAGATTGTGATACTGGTTTTGGAGGACCTACCAACGTTAGTCATATGATAAAAAAATATGAGAGTTCTGGTATTGCCGGCGTAAGTATCGAAGATAAAATATTTCCAAAACAAAATAGCTTACTTGAGAATGGTAAACATGAGTTGACTTCCGAAAAGGATTTTGTTGCAAAAATCATAGCTGCTAGAGAAGCTAAAAAAGAAGAAGAATTCATGATAATTGCTAGAACTGAAGCGTTGATTGCAGGATTAGGGATTGATGAAGCTCTCAAAAGAGCTGACGCATATGCAAAAGCTGGAGCTGATGCAATTCTAATTCATTCAAAGAAAAAAGAACCACATGAGATTCTAGAATTTGCAGATGCGTGGAATTGGAATATTCCTTTAGTTGTTGTTCCTACATCATATCCTAATGTTAGTTTGGATGAATTGGTTTCACATAAAATCAAAATGGTAATTTATGCAAATCAATCATTACGAGCAGCACATGCAGCAATGTCGCGAGTTTTAAAGGAAATAAATCAAGCTAATAGTTTAAGCGAGGTGAAGGAAAACATGTCAACAATGGAGCAAATTTTTCATTTACAAGAAATGTACAGGATAAAAAAAGAAGAAGAAGACATAGAAAATGAATTAAAAAAATTAGGATATATCAGATGAGTGAAGATTTTCAGAGGAAAATATTCGATTTTTTTGCAAAAAATAAAATTGAGAATTTTGTCGGTGTGCCGGATTCAACATTAAAACATTTTATTGCTAGAGGATTAGAACAAAAAAAAATTCTCATTGCTACTAGAGAAGAAGAAGCCATAGGGATCGCAGCTGGTATGACTTTATCAAAAAGCTTATCGTTAGTTTTTATGCAAAATGCTGGATTTGCAAACTCAATTAGTACTATTACTTCATTAATACAGCTTTACTCAATACCAATAATATTTTTGATCGGTTGGAGAGGATATCTTCCAAGTGATGCTCCCGAACACACGAAAATTGGCAAAATTCAACCCTCATTATTAAAATTGATTGGATTAAGATCGAAAATAATTATGGAGAAAAACTGGCAAAACAATTGCAGATGGGCGTTACAACAATTGCGCCACAATAGATCATGTGCCCTGATTATAAGGCGACTGTCAAATGAATAGAAAAGAAGCCATACAAATAATCTCAGATAGAATCGGAGACGAAATCATTGTTTCCGCAAATGGTTTTATCGGCAGGGATCTTTTTGAGATAAACGATAAAGAGAATAATTTCTACATGATAGGCTCTATGGGATTATCCTCTTCAATTGGATTAGGAATTGCGCTAAAGAAACCTAAGAAAAGAGTTTACATTTTTGATGGAGATGGGAACATTCTAATGAATTTAGGCTCACTTGCAACAATAGGTTACTTAAAACCCAGGAATTTTTTTCATTTTATATTTGACAACAACGCTCACGAGTCTACAGGTGGACAACCTACAGTATCAAATTCAATCAAAATTCAGAAAATCGCCAAGGTGACAGGTTACAAAATTTTTGAGGTTAGAAACCATACAGAATTACAAAAAGTTTTGACAAAAATTAAAAATATGTCAGGTCCAACGATGATTCATATTAAAATAGAGAGAAACTCAAAAAGCAGTAAGAGAGTGAAACATGATCCTATTCACATCAGAGATAGATTCATGAGATCAATCAAATGACTTTAAATCAAACAAAATAGGAAAGTATTGATGTTAATGAGAAAGACGTTTCCAGATTACAACATAATTATGATCAATCTTGACGGTTTAAGACAAGATAAAGTAGAATTATCTCCAAACTTGAAAAGAATAATAGAAAGAAGCATTTATTTTTCAAAAATGATCACAGTGTCTCCATACACCCTTGCTTCACACCATGCAATAATCTCCGGAATGTATGCCAGTCAAAACGGAGTTGATGCATATTATCATATGTTTAGATTCAAAAAAGATAGGATCCATACAATATCAGAATTATTGCAAAGAAAAGGATACTACACTTGTTGTGATGTTGCTAGTGAAAGCCTTATGCCAAGCAAAGGATTTGATGAAAAGAATATCTATGATGAAAAAAGTGTAAACTTTCAATCAAGACATAAGGAGTTAATTACCAGACTATCAAAAAAACCAAAATTCTTTCTTTTCTTGCAATATTCTGATCCTCACAAACATTTGGTGGAAGAAGTGATGCAAAGATATGACCAAAAATCGAATAATGATGAATATTATTCAAACATAGAAGAAAACGATAAGAGGTACAATTCCTACATGCCTGAATGTGATGAATATGTTGACATCATCATGCACACTTTGGAAGAATTATTTATAGATAAAAAAACAGTGGTGATTTTTTTGTCAGATCATGGAACAAGCGTGGGTGAGCGAAGAGGCGAGCGATTTTATGGTGTCTATGTTTATGATTACACGATTAATGTTTTTTGCATATTATGTATTCCAGGCACATCTCCCAAGACAATTGACATTCAATGTAGAACAATCGATTTGTTTCCCACCATAGCAGAGATTGCAGAAATTCCTTTAGAAAAAAATGTAATCGGGATCTCTGGTGAGAGTCTTTGGCCTCTTATAGAAGGATCAGAAGTTAAAGATAGAGAGGTTTTTGTTGAAACTGGTGGTCTTTATGGTTACTGGCCATCACCAAGAAAACACAATGTGTTTTGTATCAGAAATAACAAAAAAAAATTAATCTACAACGATACACCCAGCACTTGGGAATTTTATGATTTAGAAAAGGATCCAAATGAACTAAACAACATTTATGATGAAAATTCTATCGAGGTAAAAGAATTTAAAAATAGATTAATATTTTATTTCCAAAAATTCTCAATAGACACAAAACTAAGTAGGTGAAGCTATTTGGTTAAGAAATACCTTAATTCACCATCACCCCAAAGTTCTTGTGAATATGGAAGGTTTGCCATAGAGTGAATTGTTTCGTCACCAGTTATGTCAATTCGTTTGATTTTTGAAAAGCTTAATTCAGACAGATATTTTTCTAACCAACTTCTTGACACATGTTCTTCTATTGGAACATACCAGCTGTCAGCGAAAACATATCTTTTAGACGGCATCTCTATGATTTTCAACACATCAAGAGTATAATTCATAGGGATCAAGCTCATTACTTCTCTCATACGTTTTCTTGAATTCCAGAATAGACCTCCAGAACCATACAAATACAAGAATCCATGTCCATCTTTTTTTAATACTCTAAAATATTCATCTAATCCTTTTTTTAGATTTCCAGTATGATGAAGAACACCTTTTGAAAATACAAAATCAAAATCTTCATTTTTAAAAGGCAGGGCCAACACATTACCTTCCATAAATTTAACATTGTCAAGATTTAGCTTTTTGCAGAATTCCTTGCCAATGGTTATTCCTGTTTTACCTAGATCAATCCCAACTACTTTTCGTGCACCAAGCTGCGCGAATCCTATAGAAAATCTACCTGAACCACAACCCATATCTAAAACTGTTTTATCTTTAATCATATTCAAATCCTGACCACCTTGACTGAACAGGTTAAAAAGAACGGATTTAGATTCGCCTTTAATATAATCTTCTTCTAGGTTTTTCCAAAGCTTACCATATACTGTTTGGGTTAGATTTTCTTCATTTTCATTATCATCTTCCAAATTTTTGTAAATGTTTGAAATCAAATTTTTTTGATTAAAGTAACTTCCTACTAGTTGCGCAGATGTAGCAATATTTATCAGATTTTGTAAACATAGTCGGATGTTTTCTAATTTATCCAGAGAAAGAGTTTCTTCTATAAATGGATCGTTTGGCCATATATTACGAAAATATTCATGCATTAGAATTACCACAAAATACGGATGTTTTTCTGTAAGTTTTTTAGATAAGCTGATGAATTCATCTAAAAGCGAATATATCTGATTAATTGTTTGATTTGGTTGATTCACATGATGGCTCTATTATTATTCTATATGAAGATTAAGTGGAACGTGTAGACATCAGATATAATGAGATACAAATGTTTTTGATAAAAATTCCAAACTACATAGATCATAAGATTAGGAATGATATACTAAAAAATGATGGAAAATCTACAGAATAATTAAACTTCAAAAGTAATAAGGCAGTAATAAAATTCAAGGTTAGTGAAATTAGTAAAAAATTTTGGCCCCGTATTACTGTCAGATATTATTTCAACCATAATTGGTAGTGTGTTTTGGCTTTATTTGGCAACAATACTAACGAAAAACGAGTATGGGGAACTTCAATTTCTGATTAGCAATGTTGGGCTTGCAGTAGGTTTTGCAATGATCGCAAATAATAACTCGGTAATCGTATATGAAGCAAAACGTTTAGATTTAAGGAGAACGTTATTTCTCATTTCTTTTTTGATTGGTGGCATAGTATCAGTTGTTTTGTTTATAATATATTCAAGATTCGACATCATTTTACTCACTTTTGGCATGATGTCGGAAGAGATGATAGTAGGTTATTTTATTGGGAAGAAATTTTTTGTTAAATACGCAATTTTTATAATTTTACAAAAAGGATTAATGATAGCTTTAGGTATTGGGTTTTATCTGGTTATTGGGATTGAGGGAATACTTTATGGGATTGGGTTATCTTACATCTCACTAATTCCAATAATTTTCAGGAGTGTAAGAGAATCCAAATTTAATTTTCTACTATTCAGAGAAAATTTTGGATTTATAATTAATAATTATGGATTGAGATTAATCGTTTTTTCTAGAAGAAATCTCGATAAAATAATCATTGTTCCAGTTTTAGGCACTGCAGTCTTGGGCGAGTATGCATTAGCAATTCAGGTATATACAGCCATGGTGATGTTTACTACAATATCCAATAAATTCTTACTAGTAAATGAAGCAACAAAAACAAATTCAAAGTTCAAAATTCTAGTATTAGCAATTGCCGGACTGATTTCGCTATTAGGAGTAACAATCGGTCCACGTGTTATTTCCACAATATTTCCGAATTATAGTGGCGTTGCCGACGTCATACCAATATTTAGTTTAACAGTTCTTCCAAATGCAGTGATAACAGTTTATTCGTCCAAATTTTTAGGGGAGCAGAACAGTAGAGTTACAATTGTTGGTGCAATAATCCACACATTAATTTACATATTTTTAATAATCTTTTTAGGTTCATCATATGGATTATTTGGTTTAAGTGTGAGTTTTCTAGTTAGTTCTATTTTTTATGCAATTTTCTTGGTATCCATACACAGAATAGAACGAATTAAAAAATAGCAATAATTTTCACATATATCCTAATTTCTTAAGCTCTTCTTCAATTGCTTTCTCTTCTTCTTTAGAAAACTTATTTTGAGTCATCTGAATAGCGTCTTTTTTGAGGTTATTCAATATTTGTTCCATAGTATGGATCAGTTGAGGATTTTCATTTGCGATGTTTTTTTCTTCCTTTGGATCATTTTGTAAATCAAAAAGATGAATATTCTTATTATTATTTCTCGAACGCCAATACTTGTATTTTGAGGTTCTTATTCCTACAATTTTGCCATAAATTATTGGTTTTTTTGAATTTTTAAAATTTCTTGCACCTGTTTCGATGTAAGCTGGAGTTTCTTCTATAGATTCATCATGAAGGAGTGGAGCAAGACTTCTTCCATCAACATTTTTGTTTTGAGAGATGTTTAAAATTTCAAGTATTGTTGGAAAAATATCAACTTGTTTAACTTGATCGTTGATGATTTTTGACGATGGTACACCATAACCAGCAAAGATCAGTGGTATTCGTACTAGTTCATCATAGAGATGTTGTGATCCTCTTCCCTCTAAAGCAACTAACTGTCTTTCTGTTAGATCTTTTTTTATTTTGTTTACTTTGTATTTTTTTTTCAGAGAGTTAAAGGCAACAAAAAGTCTAAGTCCAATTGGCTCTAGCGTTGGGAATATCTCTTTTCCTTTTTTTAGAAGCGTATTGGCTTTTGGGGCGTCATTCCAGTCATCTTTTATTGGTATATAATCACCATGATCAGAGCTTACTACAACAAGAGTTTTAGTTAGATCAATTCTTTTTAGAAATTTCCCAATCCAAAAATCTATGGCAGATATCATTCTATCATATTTAGTTGCACCATATTTTTCAGAGTCAAATTCTTTTGGAAGGTAAAATGGAGCGTGTAAATCCATTAAATGGATGTAGTATAACCATGGTTCATCTAGTTCTTGTTCTAACTTCTCAACAATTTTTTGGCCAATTCCTCCGACGAGTTGTAACCACGATTCCCGTTTATCATAAACATATGCATCCTTTTTAGTTAAATTACTTGTTACTTTAAGAAAAAACGATGTGTCAGGAAAAGTAGCAAATGTGTTGTAACCATTATTTTGTAATATTTGAAAATATGTCAATGTATTTGGATCATATGTATAATGTGTGATTCCTGTCTTGAATGGATACGATGCCGTGAATAGACTTCCTAAGCATAGTCCAGTAGTATCAGCTGTACTAATTGCTTGAGAAAAATATGTCCCATTTTTTATTAATTGATCAATATTAGGTGTCAGACTAGTCTTAGACGCTCCATACAGTCTATCAGCTCTTAGTGAGTCAATTGTTAAAATTAATACATTTGGCTTCACAGTAGTTATAATTTCAGTGGTAATAAAAATGTCAGTGTTTATTTTAATTTTATATGTAATATGTAAATAAAAACGAATAACAACAAACGCAGATTTATCAAGGGCCGTACTTGTAAAAAATTGGCAACACTCTATTGATCTCACTACAAGACTTACAAAAAATTGATTCTCAAGGTATGTACAAAATCTATGATCAATGGCCTAGAATAGCTGAGAATAGTTATTTTTCTGATTTACATAAAATAGATTTTCAGAAATGTTCTCACATAGTGTTTGCTGGAATGGGCGGCTCTGGTGCAATAGGAGACATCTTTTCAGCCATATTATCAAAAACGAATACGCATGTTACTGTGGTAAAGGGTTATCATCTGCCACGCACTGTTGATTCTAATTCTGTAGTAGTGATAACAAGCATTTCTGGCAATACATCTGAGACATTAGCTATACTAGAAAACGCTCGAAAAATTAATTCAAAAATAGTGGTATTTTCAAATGGAGGTAAATTACGCGATATTTGTTTGAAAAATAATATCAGTCACAGAAATATTCCAGAATATAATTCTCCAAGAGCATCATTCACTTCATTTCTTTACTCGATGTTACATGTTTTGCAGCCAATCATACCAATAGATAGAACAGACATCGTAGAATCTCTAAAAAAATTAAAAGATATGTCTGAAAAAATTAATTCAGATAAAATATCCAAATATAATCCAGCTATTGAAATATCTGAATGGATTAATAACTCTCCGATCATTTATTACCCGTGGGGGCTACAACCTGCTGCAATCAGATACAAGAATTCAATACAAGAAAATGCTAAAATGCAAGCAATGACAGAAGATGTAATAGAATCATCTCATAACGGAATAGTAATTTGGGATAAAAAGAACGATTTCCAGCCAATCCTTCTTAGAGGCCGTGATGACTATGAAACAACAAAAGAGAGATGGGAAATATTAAAAGAATTTTTTAAGACACGAAAAATCGAATATAAAGAAATTATGAGTGAGGACGGAAACATATTAACTAAGATAATTTGTCTAGTTTACCTACTGGACTATTCAAGCATATATCTAGCAGTAAAACTCGAAATAGATCCAACACCAGTAGATGCGATTAATTTTGTAAAAAATAGGCTAACTGATCAGGTTTCAGTTGGGTAGAGATTTATTGATTAACATATATCATAAGTTTGCGATTAGATAAATAATGAAGATTTTCGTCACAGGCGGTGCAGGATTTATCGGAAAACATCTTGTCAGATCCCTTTTAGAAAAAGGACACATGGTCACTGTTTTTGATAATTTTTCCAATTCTAAAAACGATGGATTGCTTGTTGACTTGGGAGCTAAAATAATCGAAGGAGACATAACAGAGAAGACTGAGCTAACAAACGCAGCAATAAATCACGATGTCGTAGTTCATCTGGCAGCTAAAATTTCTGTAGAAGAATCAATTAGAAATCCTTCCGAGACATTTCTCATAAATGTAGGTGGAACAAAAAATGTTCTTGATACTTGCGAAAAAAACAATATAAAAAAAATAGTCATTGCCTCATCAGCTGCAGTTTATGGTGAAGGCTTACCTGGAATCAGCATGT